>Ga0302231_10001744_pt1 | contig 13131 bp, 18 predicted proteins | sample II_Palsa_N2_2_FD_193522 | JGI IMG/M metagenome (GOLD analysis project Ga0302231, IMG submission 193522) | Peat permafrost microbial communities from Stordalen Mire near Abisko, Sweden - II_Palsa_N2_2 | ecosystem: Environmental > Terrestrial > Soil > Palsa > Peat permafrost | place: Sweden...
ACCGGTCAGGGCTCAGCTTGGCAGCGGCACCGGGGCTCACCTCGGCGGCGTGCGCCCGTGGCGGCAGCAGCTGCAGCACGACGTCGACGACGTCTGCGCTCATGAGAGGGGTGTAGAGAAACTTGTCTTTTTTTTTTTTGCCATCCTTTTTTTTCTACACAGAGGAAGCCGACGCACCGGCCTCGCCGCTCCCAGTGCTGTTCAGTGTGGTCGAGGCCGATCCACCTTCGCTAGACGACGCTGGTGCTGGTGCTGCCGCCGAGGTAGTCGTGTTGGTGGCGGCGGCGGCCATCTGCCACGAGGGGATGACGGGCTTGGCATCGTCGAGCGACTTGGCGGCAAACATGGGCGGACGGGCGGCGATGGAGGAGACGGGCGAGGAGAAGGCCGAGGACGAGGAGGAGGAGGAGGAGCCCCCGGCGACGGCGGACGACGACGTGACGGGCCGGTTGAGGAGCAGGCCCTTGAGCGACTTGATCTCGTTCTGAAGCTCGAGCATTGTGTTTTTCTGCTCCTCCTTGATCTTGTCGATTGCGGCGGGGACAATGCCCTTGAGCTCGGCCAGCTCCTTCTTGAGCTCGTCCATCTCGCTGTCGCGGTCGCGCTCGCTGCGGCCCAGGTTCTTGAGCGTCTCGTGCATCGTCTTGAGCGACTCGCCCAGCTCGGTGCCCTGCGCCTGCACCGACTCGAGCACGGCGGCAGCCTTGTCCTGCACCGCCGACACGGACGTGCTCGTGGCCTCCAGCTGCTCGCCCAGCGCCTTCTTCTCCTCGGCAAGCTGCGTCGCCGACGGCCACCCCAGCGACGGCAGCACGTACGACTGGAACGCGCTCAGCAGGGCAAACCCAACGCCTCCAGCAATCACGACGGCGATGAACGCGTCCTTCCACCTGTTGAACGGATCAAATTAGGGGAAGGGATCAAAGGGAAGGGACCGCACGTTTGCTGTGGTGACAGCGCCAACTGCTGCTGTTGCTGTAGTGCTGCTACCGCTGCTGGTGCTGGTGCTGGTGCTGCCGCCGTCGTCGTCGCCTTGCCTTGCGCACGGGACAGCGCCTCCTCAATCTCGTCGTTGGTCAGCCCCTTGGTCTCGAGAAAGGCCACGCGCTTCGCCAGTGGGCTCGTCTGCACCTGGTTCAACGTGTCAGCCACTGCTGTCCTCGTACTGTTGGGGGCAGTACCTTTTCGTTCTTGAGGAACGACACGGCCGACACGACCATGTCCTCGCGCACCTTTCCCTGCGTGGTCGTCGTGCTCGTCATGTGCAAGCTGCGTGCGAAAACTATTCTTGGGGTCCTGCACAAGAGCGGGCTCCAACAGAGTGGGATTGGTGGTCTAGTGGTAAGCGCGATGCGTCCAGTGTGATTCTCGCTTAGGGATTAAAGTTGGCCATACAACTTCTTCAAATTTGCGAGAGGTCCCGAGTTCAATCCTCGGCCAGTCCCTGCGAGTGGAATCCGCTCTGGTTTATTTTTTTGACTATTTTTTGTTCTTTTTTGCGCGGCCAGAGTACTTTACTCTTCCTTTTTATTTAAACTCTGTCCCCTCACGGCCTCGCTTTGCTCTCGTTCGCCGTTTCCCTTCGGAACCCGTTTTTTCGAACACCAAGTTCTCGCACACGTTTCGTCTTGGCTTGCCGAGCAGGCAGACCCAACTGTACGGGATTGGTGGTCTAGTGGTATACGCCCCAGCGCGTCCAGTCTGATTCTCGCTTAGGGATGCTTAGTTGGCCATACAACTTCTTAACATGCGAGAGGTCCCGAGTTCAATCCTCGGCCAGTCCCTGAGCAATGTGTGCGAGTGATCCGTCAGTTTATTTTTTTTTGCTCTTTTCCGCGGTTTTTTGCGTGCGCTCGTTCATCCGGCAAAGTTTCCTTTGCGGCAACCAAGCCAACAGAATGGAAATAGGAAATTTGCTGACGTTACCCCATTTTAACGAGTGTGGCCTCTGTGTATCCGTCGCCTTTTTCTTTTTTTTTTGTTTGTCTTTGTGCTCACGCCCTCCCTCCGCTCCCTCTCTCTGACCCTGTGGTTTCTTCGCTTCTCTGCTGCCTTTCTGTGTTTCTTTGTTTTGCTCGCTTCTTTCCGTTTCTTTGCTCACGCGCCGGTCTTTTCTGCTGTTATTTTTAGGTTGTCGACTGTGGTCCTCCTTTGAGCCAAAACAAACACAAAGCAAAGAAAAACCAAAATGGGCGACGCTTACCAACTCTTCAACCCCCCGGTGCCGGTGACCACCTTTGCCTTCAACAAGGACAAGACCCGTACGTTTTTATAGTGTTTTTTTTTTTTTGGCGCCCCAATCTAAAATGCACCTTTTTTTGTTTTTTTGGTTTCTTCCCCCCCCCTCTCCTTTGCAGAGGTCGCCGTGTCGCCCAACTCGAACGAGGTGCACATCTACAAGAAGACCGCCAACGGCTGGGAGGACAAGCCCTCGTTCGTGCTGACCGAGCACGACAAGCTCGTGACGGGCATCGACTGGGCGCCCAACTCGAACAAGATCGTGTCGTGCTCGCAGGACCGCAACGCCTACGTGTGGACCTTTGACGGCGCTCAGTGGAAGCCCGTCCTGGTCATCCTGCGTATCAACCGCGCCGCCACCCAGGTCAAGTGGTCGCCCGCCGAGAACAAGTTTGCTGTCGCCTCGAGCGCCCGCACCATCTCTGTCTGCTACTTTGAGCAGGTAAGACTAACCAGGTCAATATGGCTGGGGGGGTTGGTTGGCGTCGGAGAGAAAGGGAGAGGATAGAGGTTATTTATTTATTTATTCATTTTTTTTTATTTTTTTTATATTTTGTTATCTAGGAAAACGACTGGTGGGTCTCCAAGCACATCAAGAAGCCCATCCGCTCGACCGTCCTGTCGATCGACTGGCACCCCAACGGCTCGCTGATCGCGGCCGGTGCCTCGGACTTCAAGACCCGTGTCTTTGGTGCCGCCATCAAGGGTGTCGACAGCAAGCCCGAGCCGACCGTCTGGAACGAGAAGCCCGTGTCGTTTGGTGACTGCATCGCCGAGTTTGGCACCAAGTAACGGGCCAAAGCAAAACTAAATTAAAATAGTAAAAACAATATTTTTATTTCGTACCTCTAGCTCGACCGGCTGGATCCACGACGTCCAGTTCTCGGCCGATGGCACCCAGCTCGCGTGGGTCGCCCACGACTCGACCCTCTCGGTCGTCAAGGGCGGCAAGACCGACGTCGTCACCGTCAAGACGAGCTCGCTCCCCTACCGCTCGCTCCTGTGGGTCAAGAACGACAAGATCGTCGCCGGTGGCCACGACGCCAACCCCACGCTCTTTGCCGAGTCGGGCAACGGATGGTCTCTCGTCAAGACCCTCGACACTGGCAAGAAGGAGGAGGCCGCCAGCTCGTCGGCCCTCAACAAGTTTAAGCAGCTCGACACCCGTGGCCAGGAGTCGGCCACCGACACCAAGCTCAACACGCTCCACCAGAACGCCATCACCTCGATCGTCCTCCACTCGGGTGCCCGCGGAAACGTCCAGAAGTTTGTCACTGGCGGTGTCGACGGCCAGGTCATCACCTGGGACGTTGCCGCTCTCCACATCTAGAGCCTAGCGACAGACTGACAAGACACAGAGGAAGAACATGATTGCTGTCATTGTCCATTTCTGCTATTGAAAAAACGAAAAACAAAACCACAAAAGACACTACCGTGGGTGTATTTTTTTTATTATTATTACTTTCTTAGTTGAAGTTGCGCAGGAGCGGGTGCGACAGCAGGTCCTTGTTGTAGGGCTGGTCCTTGTGGGGCGCCACCTTGTTGAGCATGACAAACCAGCTCGAGGCGTCGCCGTCAAAGCGGACGGTGATGCCTGCCGACATGAGCACACTGCCGATGCGGCGCTGGATGTCGCCGGGGCCGGGCAGGTAGTCGTTGGCGATGGTGTAGGTGCTGAGGGGGTCGAGGCCCTGCAACTTGAGGCGCGGCGCGTTCCACGCACGCTCGTAAAAGGTGCTGAGGAAGGCAAAGACAACGGCACGCGACTTGTCGGGCGTGACCATCATCCAGGCAGTGATAACAGGGCCCGAGTCACGCAGGTCAAAGGGAGAGAGCAGGCGGTAGAACGAGCCCTCGCGGACAATGTCCTCGATCTCGCGGTACAGCTGGATCTGCTCGCGCACCTGCGCAGTCTCCTCCTCGCTCAGGTTGGCCAGATCGAGTTCGTAGCCAAACATGCCGCCCATGGCAACACGGCCGCGGGTCACGAACGGCGTGTGGCGCGAGCTAGAGGCCTCGGCAACGTGCGCCGTCAGCGTCGAAAGCGGGTAGGCGATCGAGGTACCATATCTGAAAGGAAAGGAAAAAAAAAAAAATGTTTTTTTTTATTTTACGATTTGTTCGAATGATATTCTTTTTATTACTGGATCTTGAGGCGGGCGACCGCGTCCGTGTTGTCGCTCGTCCAGTACTGGGGGAAGTAGTGCAGCAGAGCAAGGTCAAAGCGGCCGCCACCGCCGCTGCAGCCCTCAAACAGGATGTCGGGGTTGGCGGTCATGATCACGTCCAGGATGTGGTACAGGCCCAGGACCCAGCGGTGGTAGAGCTCGCCCTGCTGGGCCGGCGAGTACTGCAGGAGCGACGTCATCTCGCTGTCATAAATAATTCAGTAAAAAACAATGCACGAACAGTAATCGTTATTTGTTACCCAAGGTGGCGGTTAAAGTCCCACTTGAGGTAGGTGAAGTTTGCGCTGGCCAGGACCGTGTTGACCGAGTTGATGACAAAGTCCTGGACGTCGGTGCGGGACAGATCCAGCACCAGCTGCCAGCGGCCGACCGAGGGCGTGCGGCCTGGGGCAGACAGGGCCCAGTCGGGGTGGGCACGGTACAGGTCCGAGTCCTCGCTGATCATCTCGGGCTCCATCCAGATGCCAGACTTGAGGCCCAGGGCAGAGAGGCGGTCGGTCAGGCCCTTGAGTCCGTTGGGGAATTTGACTGCATATTTTTGTTCATTTAATTAAAGAAACAAATGAAAAACACGTTTCATTTCCATTGTTTTACCAGGGTTGGGGGTCCAGTCTCCGAGACAGCAACGATCGTTGTTGCGCTCGCCAAACCAGCCTATTATTATCATTTTAGAAAAACAAAAAAAAAAACTATGTAAAAAATACCGTCGTCGAGGACAATGAGGTCCATGCCCACTTCGGCCGCGGGGATACCGAGACGCTCGACAATCTTGTCCTCGCTCACGTCCATGTAGAACGCCTCCCAGCTGTTGACGAGGATGGGGCGCGGGGCATCACGCCAGATGGACGGGCGCACGAGGCGGGTGCGAGTGAGCGAGTGCAGCTGGCGCGAGATCTCTCCCACACCCTGGGACGAGTAGGCCAAAACGGCCTCGGGCGAGACAAACCGGTCGCCGTCAGCAAGGCGCCACGTGAACAGGAGGGGCTCCAGACCCAGCGCAATGCGGACAAAGCCGACCTGGGTCATCTCGACGTCAAAGAGGAAGTTGCCCGTGTAGACGAGGCTAAAGGCAAAGTGCTCGCCCTCGTCCTCAGAGTACGGGCCGTCCGAGATGATGCCAAAGGGGTTGTGCTGGTGGCTGGACGCGCCGCGGCGGCTGTGGATCGAGTGCGTGCCAGGGCCGAGGATCGGCTCGGACACCAGGTGGCGTTCGCGGGCCCACGCGCCGGCGAGGTGGGAGAAGGTGTAGTGGGGCTTGCTGGACACGGGCAGGTCGACGAGGGCAGACAGGACGCTGTGCAGCTGGAGCGACGTGCCGCAGTTGTTCTTGACCACGGTGCGGCGGGTGATAATATCGGTGCCGTGGTAAACTAAGTAGATAAAATAAGAGTAGATAAAAAGAGATAAATAAATCAGAATTACCAGTGTACCACAGCTCGATGCCCAGGTTGGTGACGGGGTCGACGAGGTCAAGGCGCAGGGTGGTGGCCTCACTGGGGTCCTCGACGTAGAACGCCGGCTGGGCCGAGTCGACCGCGGGCTTGCCCTGGAAGATCTCGTGTCCGGCGTACTTTGTCTGCGACACGCGGACGCCGTTGCTCTCGTACGTCGCGTCAAAGCTGGGGAGGCGGAAGTCGCCCGAGCCAAACTCTGAGAACTCTGCCTGGATCGAGTTGCGCGAGAACGGCGCGTCGACGGGGACGGGCTCGGTCGCGTTGTCGCGGCCGGGGATGACGTACGGGATGAGCAGGTCAAACGACTGGGCATAGTTGTCGGCCGTCAGCAGGCCCAGCGTGTGCAGCTGCGACGCCTGGCCACTCGCGATCACCTCGGGATCCAGCTTGCCCCAGTGCAGGTGCACCACGGGGCCAATGTTGGTCGCACGCAGGGCGTACAGCATCGACTTCCCCACAATGTGGAACTCTTTGAAGTCGGCCGGGTTGGCGTCCGTCTGGCCGTCGTGGAAGTAAATTTGCGCGGCAACGGGGGGCACTGGCAGCAGTGCCACTGCCAGCACCACTGCTGCCAGCACCGCTGCGACGCCCACGGCACGCCCACGGTGATTTGCTCGTGGTGTTGTGGGGAACATCACTTTTGGTGGGGACCACACACTCGGAAATAATGGTGGCTGATCCGTTTTAAGCAGTTATAGGCAGTGGTATTTCGGAAAGAGAGAGAGATAAACATGAAGAAATTACCTTGAAAAAGAATGGGATAGCAACTGATTTTTTTTTTTTTTTTGTTTTTTTCAAAAAAGAATTCTTAATACCCGGCTGGATTTTTTTTCCCCCCCTTAGGACGAGCCGATGGACGAGTTTTTGGGTGACTTGGGCGATGCCTTGGGCGACTTGGGCACGCCGCTGACGGTGCCAAAGATATTTGAAAAGTACGAGGGGAGCGAGTCGAGGGACGACTTGAGCTCCTGTGGGCTCATCTTCATGTTTGCGGCCATGCCCACGACAAAGCGCTGGTCGTCGAGACTCGAGCGGCGCATCTGGTCGACAATGTCTGCGACGCTGTTGAGCATGACGGTGCGGCGCTCCTGTGGCGACACGGCGTCCTGGTTCTTGAGGCGCTGGTTGGTCAGCGTCTCGACCGTCTCGATCAGGTCCGAGACCGTCATCGAGCGCAGCTTGTCGGCCGACGGCGCGAAGCGCTGGTTGTCCATCTGGGTGGATGACGCCAGCTGCTGCTCCATCAGCGCGTCCACCTGCTCGATCAGCTCCAGCTTCTCCAGCTTGGACGACGTCGCTCGCTGGCTCTCCAGGCGCCCGTCGTGGTTGAGCTTGTTGACGGTGCTCATGACGTCGTTCAGCTGCTGCCGGTTCTCGCGCTCGGCGCTGACCACAAAGCGCTGGCCGTCCATTTGCTTGTTGTGTTGCGTGATCATATCTTAAGCGCAATGAACGACATAAATAAAATAAAATAAAATAAAATAAAAATAGAAATAAAAATAGAAATAAAAATAAATACCAATCAGATCCGACATGCGCCGCTCGACCTTTGCCTGGCTTGTGCGCACGGTGCCCAGTCCGCCGGCTGCCGCGCCATTGAGCGCGTAGGTGCCAAAGGTGGGCACGAGCGACTGCACAATGTCCTGCATGGTCTGCAGCTCGGACAGGTGCTCTGCGGGCGCCGGCGTGGGCGCAGCGATCCAGTACTGCTTCATGAGGTTGACCAGGGCCACCAGGTCGGTGCGCTGGCCGCCCGTGGCGTAGGTCGGGTTGGTGTCGTCCGAGGGCAGCGAGGCCAGCAGCTCGGCAGAGGGGATCAGCTGCAGCGTCGGCGCAGACGGGCCTGTGGACGTGGCGCTGGAGGCGACGGCGCGCAGGTACGTGTCGGCGTCGCCCAGCAGCTTGAGCAGCGGCACAGAGACGGCCTTGTCCAGCGGCTTGTCAGCAGACACGCTCGAGACACGCGAGCGCACCGTCTGCAGGAGGCTCAGCACGTTGAGGTGCGTCAAAAGCAGGAAGGCGACGCGCTGGTCGTCGGTGTTGGACGTGTGGCCTTCCTGTGCCTGTTCATTGCAAGTGGCAAAGGAAATTTAATTTGGGCGAGGGATTCTTTGTTTGTTGTAGTGCAATTAATCTCCCCGTAAGAAAAAAAAGGTGCACAAGAGAAGGGAGACTGTGGCTGCCACAGAGAGTGCCACAGGGACGCAGGCCCACCGCCCACCGCCCACCGCCCACGCACGAAGGCTAATGTAAAATGCCCACGCTCCCTTCATAAAAACAAACACAACCCCCGTGACTCTTTGTTTACCTCGTTGGCAAGACGTGCAAGGGCCGTCTGAAGTGCGTCGAGGGCCCTGTTGCGCGTTGTGTCGAGCTGGGTCTGTGTTGGTTTTGGTTTCGGGCAAGGGGTTAGGAGTGCGTCGAGCGACATAAACAAACATGCAGACGTACATAGACGGACGTGGCTGAAAAGGACGCCGGGGCCTTGAGCACGGCGTCGCGGAGGGTCAGGACCGACTTGGCCAGCAGTGCGTGTGCCGTCTTGAGGAGCATGCGCTCGACCGTCTTGTCGTGTTCGTCCATTTGTGGTCGTCGATGAGGGAGAGAGCCTGGGCAGAGCAAATTAATTGGCGTCGACAATGGAGGACGCGGCCAAGTCGTTTCGCGCACGTTTGGCCCGCTTTGAGCACGAGCCAGCGGTGCTGCTGACGTCGTCGTCGCCGCCGTCGTCCCCCGTGCTCGTCCGGTCCTCATCGTCGCCCTTGAAGACAGCGGCAGCGGCCGTGGTGGCAACACCCAAGAAAAAGGACGTGATCGCCATCCCCGAGACGCCGCCTCGTGTCGCTGTGGCAGCCGTGCCACCACCACCACCACCACCACAGCAGCAGCAGCAGCAGCAGCAGCAGCAGCAGCTGAGGCGACCGGTGCCCCTCAGCGACGAGGACGAGGACGAGTGGATGGGCAAGTCACAGGCCGGCGACAACAAAAAGGCGGGCAAACAGCAGGTAATTAAGCGTGCCAGGAGGAAGCTGGTGAGCAGCAGCAGCAGCAGCGAGGAGGAAGACGTGGTCGACCTGGTCGATTCGTCGCCAATGTCGTCGTCGTCGCCTCCCGTCGTGAGGAAGACGCTCGTGCAGCGCAACAAGCCACAGCCAGCCGCAGCACGACGCATCCTGCTCGACAGCGACCACGAGGACAGCGCAGCAGACCTGGTCATCACAGGAGCCACAGCACCACCAGCACCACCAGCAGAGGAGGAGGAGGAGGAGGAGGAAAAGCCGCAAGAGGTGTCGATTGTCGACAGCGTCATCGAGCAATGCGAGGGGGTCGCCGAGGGTCTGAGGGCTGCACTGGCGTCCATCAGCGAAGGTGCCCACTCAGCAGCAGGAGAAACGCAGTCGTCCGACTACCTGTCCCTGATCGACCTGAGCCCGTCCAAACAGCCGCCCACGAGCACGAATAAAGCCTCGGCAGAGACAGACCTGATCCTGCAGCAGCCGGCCAACCTCGCGCCCGGCCGGCAGCTCAAGGACTACCAGATGGCGGGGATCAACTGGCTCAACCTGCTGCGCAAGCAAAAGCTGGGCGGGATCCTGGCCGACGAGATGGGCCTGGGCAAGACAGCGCAGGTGATTGCCTTTATCGCCCACTTGCAGGCGACCGGGTCGCTGGGCCCGCACCTGGTTGTCGTGCCGTCGTCCATCCTCGACAACTGGCTGCGCGAGCTCACGATGTGGTGCCCCAGCCTCGTCGTGCAGGTCTACCACGGCTCGCAACAGGCGAGGGCAGAGATACGCAACACCATCTTTTTCAAGCGGCGGGCGTGGGCCACCAACAACGCCAACGGGAACGGGAACGGAAACGGGAACGCTCAAGGGGAGGAGGAGGAGGACGAGGAGGAAGAAGAAGAGGCAGAGGACGACGACGACGACGACGACGACGATGACGACAATGACGATGGCGATGACGAGAACTGGGACGAGGACGGAGACGATAACGGCAAAAACACCAATAGCAAGGACGACAGGGACTCTGGAGCCCGTCAAACGGGCAAGACGCCCTTCAACATCCTGCTCACGACCTACAACCTGGTTGGGTAAGCTCAATACACGCGGACAGAAAAGCCCTGTCTGTCTAATAAAAAATACAATTCAAAAGAGGGCACAAGGACGATCGCAAGTTCCTGCGCAAGTTCCGCTTTGACAACATGATCCTGGACGAGGGCCACTTTATGAAAAACTTTGAGAGCCAGCGGTACAACAAGCTGATGCGTCTGCGCGCCAAGCACCGTCTGCTCATGACCGGCACGCCGCTGCAGAACGACCTCAACGAGCTCCTGGCCCTGCTGACGTTTATCATGCCCAACCTGTTTCTCAACAGCTCCACAGAGCTGCAGCGCATCTTCAACGTCGGTCGGACCGCCGAGGCCTCGGTCATCAACGACGTACGAAATGGTGCTTGAAACGTTTTGTTAAATTTTTCTTTCATTCTTTTCTGCAGCGCATCCAACGCGCCAAGCGGATCATGGCCCCGTTTGTGCTGCGCCGCCTCAAGAGCCAGGTGGCCAACCAGCTGCCCTCCAAGACGGTGGTCGTTCACAAGTGCGAGCTCGTGCCTGAGCAGCGTCAGGCCTACGACACGTTCCTCGCCGAGTCCAAGCAAAAGCTGAGCAGCGTCGCGAGCCTCAAGAACCAAAAGGCCAAGCAGATGATGAACCACACGCTGTCCTACCTGCGCCAGCTGTCCAACCACCTTTGCCTGCATCGCTGGTTCTACGACGATACAAAGCTGCACAAGATGGCTCGCTTGATCCGCAAGGTACGAAAGTGTATGGCTGTGCTCCTTGATGTTTAGTTGCGCCTTGGGTTCTTTTGTCGTAGGACTCGGCCTACAAGGACACTGACCCGCAGGCCGTGTTTGAAGACATGTCGATCATGAGCGACTTCGAGCTGTCGCGGCTGTGCGAGACGTCGTCGCCGCTCAGGCCGTACGTGATGGACCCAGACCGGCTGTATCTCTCGGGCAAAGTGGCCTATTTGCGCCAGTTGCTTCCACGGCTCAAGTCGGAGGGCCATCGCGTCCTGCTCTTTTCGCAGTTCAAGCTCGTGCTGGACGTCCTCGAGCCCTTTCTCAAGCTGATCGGGCTGTCGTTCCTCCGTCTCGATGGCGACACGGCCGTCCACGAGCGGTAATAATAAAGAAAAGTGTGATATTTACCCACCCATCCCAAAAAAAAAAAAAAAAAAAAAAAATCAAGGCAAGAGAGGATCGATCTGTACAACCGCGACACGAGCATCTTCATGTTTCTGCTGTCGACCAAGGCCGGCGGCGTGGGCATCAACCTGACCTCGGCCGACACGGTGATCCTGCACGACATTGACTTTAACCCGTTCAACGACCGCCAGGCCGAGGACCGCTGCCACCGCGTGGGCCAGACGCGCGACGTGACCATCTACAAGCTCGTGTCGCTGCACACGATCGAGGAGTACATCCTCGAGAACGCCGAGCGCAAGCTGCGGCTGGACCAGGACCTGCAGTCGCACGACACAACCAACGACAAGGCCGTTGCTGCGGCCGGTGCAGAGCTGCTTCGGCAGCACCTGTTGTCGCACCACTCTGCGGCGGCGGTGGCGGCAGCGTCCTCCTCCTCCTCTGCTGCAAACCATTAACAAAGACTCTTGCTGTTTTGGCGCCATTTTTCGAAAGTGCGCAACCCTAAAAAACGGTTTGTAGAGCAGCATCCTTGTTTTTTGATAGAAATCGGGGAAGTTTGTAACTTTGATGGCTCCGTTCGCTTCATGTCGCTCGTTTCGATTACCCACAAAATTTGTTTCATTTTGTCCTGTTATTTGAAAAGCATCGACTTGGATGCGTTCGAAAAGGCGCTCCTGGGTTGGCTGGGCTTAAAAAAGCTGGACTGTGACTGGAACAGCTGCTTGGCGCTGGCGTTGCTGGCGCCGCTGGTGCCGCTCGTGTTGGCGCTGTTGTAGTTGCTGTCGTGCGCGTCGAGACGGGGTATCTTGGATCGATGGCCAACTGCGTCGTTGTTGTTTTCGTGGTCGCTCTCCTTTTCGTGGTCGATGAAGAGCTCGATCTCGTCCGAGGGCGGCGTGAAGATTGGCATTCGGTGCGGGCTGTTGCTGTTGTGCAAGATGGAGGAGGAGGAGGAGGAGGAGTGCAAACTTGTAGAGGACGACGAAGCAGTCCGATGCTGCTGCTTAGCCTCGAGGCGAAGGTGGTGGATCTCAGACTCCTGCTCGCGGTTTCTGCGCAGGGCCAGGTCCAGCATGTGCTGCTTCTGGTCCAGCTGCTGCTGCAGGTCGTTGCGTGCCTTGTTGGCTTTTTGCAGCTCCACCTTCTTGGTGTTGACGTCGTGTTCGAGCGTGATCTTTTGCGAGTACAGAAAGTTGATCAGCTTGGGATCATTCATGGCCAAGCGCAGTCCCTCGAGTGCCTGGGCCTGGCTCACGTCCATCTTGGTCGAGCTATAGTGCATTTAAATAATTAGAATAAAATGTTTTACTTTTGAAGTATTACGCATCGATCGCGTCCAGTCTCTGTGAGGCCACGCTGAGCCTGTGCGAGACCACCGTCAGGTCCTCCTTGAGCTTTTGCCTGTCCTTTAGATCGCTCACCATCTGCTTGTCCTTTGCCGTGGCCTCCTCACGGAGCTTGACCATTGCCTTGCTCGCACTCTGCAGGTCGCGGTCCTGTGCCCCGACACGGATCTTGAGCGCGTTGATCTCCTGCTGGCGGACCTGCAGCACCTGCTCGGACGCGGTCAGGGCACGCTGCAGCTGCGTGTTGCGCTCGCTCGTCTCCTTGTCGTGCGCGTTGATCCGCTCGCTTTGCGCAATCATCTCTTGCATCGCGCCCAGCTGCTGTTCCAGCTCGGTCAGCAGGTTGGTGCACATGGGGCATTGGTTGGGGGCCTGCTGCTGCTGCTGGAAGGCAACCGGTGCTGGTGCCGGTGCTTGTACAGGTGCTCGGATCACTGCCACAGCTGGTGCTGGTGCCACAGCTGGTGCTGGTGCCACAGCTGGCCCTGGTCCTGGCCCTGGTCCTGGGACCGTGGCAACTCGACGGACCTTGGCCTTCTTCTTGAGGACGAGATGCCCGTGGTGGCCGTGCATTTTTACCTTTCACCCTTTTGAAAGAAAAGCGCGCGCAAACCAACCCTGGGGAGTGAGCTTCGTTCATGGAGTTCTCACACATTTGCTCTGTGCTCTTCCTCCCTCTCCCTCCCCTCT
>Ga0302231_10001749_pt1 | contig 13098 bp, 9 predicted proteins | sample II_Palsa_N2_2_FD_193522 | JGI IMG/M metagenome (GOLD analysis project Ga0302231, IMG submission 193522) | Peat permafrost microbial communities from Stordalen Mire near Abisko, Sweden - II_Palsa_N2_2 | ecosystem: Environmental > Terrestrial > Soil > Palsa > Peat permafrost | place: Sweden...
GGTATGTGACGCTCGAATTCTCGAATACGACACCTTTGCCTGCCAAAATCTACGCGAACGAAGGCGTGGCGCAGGTTCTCTTCTTTGAAAGCGATGAGATCTGCGAGACCTCATACGCCGATCGTGGAGGCAAGTATCAGGGGCAAATCGGCGTAACGCTGCCGAAAACCTGACGTTTCTTGACTGTTAGAAACGTCATTGCAACGCTTTTTGAAAGACCGCTGGACTCGAGCACGCACAACTCGGTCAGCGGTCGTTCCATTTGGAGATTCGCCGCATGAAGTTCCGTTTTCCCGTCGTCATCATCGACGAAGATTTTCGCTCCGAGAATATCTCGGGTTCCGGCATCCGAGCGCTTGCTGAGGCGATCCAGGGTGAAGGCGTCGAGGTGCTCGGACTGACGAGTTACGGCGACCTGACGTCGTTCGCGCAGCAATCGAGCCGCGCGTCGTGTTTCATCCTGTCGATCGATGACGACGAATTGCTGCCGTATGTGGACAACGTCGTGGTGGCCGAAGGCGATACGCCGGAGCTGGCCTCCGCCATCGTCGCGTTGCGCGCGTTCGTGCAAGCAGTGCGACGACGCAATGCGGATATCCCGATTTTTCTGTACGGCGAAACGCGTACGTCGCGGCACTTGCCCAACGACATCCTGCGCGAGCTGCACGGTTTCATTCACATGTTCGAGGACACGCCGGAGTTCGTCGCGCGCCACATTATCCGCGAGGCGAAGGTTTACCTCGACGCGCTGGCGCCACCGTTCTTCAAGGAGCTCGTGCAGTACGCGGAAGAGGGTTCGTACTCGTGGCATTGCCCGGGGCATTCGGGCGGCGTTGCGTTCCTGAAGAATCCGCTTGGGCAGATGTTCCACCAGTTCTTCGGCGAGAACATGTTGCGGGCGGACGTCTGCAATGCCGTCGATGAACTCGGCCAGTTGCTCGACCACACCGGGCCGATCGCGGCGTCCGAGCGCAATGCGGCGCGCATTTTCAGCGCGGACCATTTGTTCTTCGTGACCAACGGCACGTCGACGTCGAACAAGATTGTCTGGCACGCGACCGTTGCGCCTGGCGATATCGTCCTGGTCGACCGTAATTGCCACAAGTCGATCCTGCACGCGATCACGATGACCGGGTCCATTCCCGTGTTCCTGACGCCGACGCGCAATCATTTCGGCTTGATCGGACCCATTCCGCGCGACGAGTTCAAGCCGGAAAACATCCGCAGGAAGATTGAAGCAAATCCGTTTGCGCGCGAGGCGCTCGCTAAAAATCCAAACGTGAAGCCGCGTATTCTGACGATCACGCAGAGTACTTATGACGGCATCGTCTACAACGTCGAGATGATCAAGGACCTGCTTGGCGACATGCTCGACACGCTTCACTTCGACGAAGCCTGGTTGCCGCACGCCGAGTTCCACGAGTTTTACCAGGACATGCACGCCATTGGCGCGGGGCGTCCGCGTACGGGCGCGCTGGTGTTCGCCACGCACTCCACGCACAAGCTGCTGGCGGGGATTTCGCAGGCGTCGCAGATCGTGGTTCAGGACTCCGAGAACAGCACGTTCGACAAGCATCGCTTCAACGAGGCGTACCTGATGCATACGTCGACCAGCCCGCAATACGCGATCATCGCGTCCTGCGACGTGGCCGCGGCCATGATGGAGCCGCCGGGCGGCACGGCGCTGGTAGAGGAGTCGATTGCGGAAGCGCTCGATTTCCGCCGCGCCATGCGCAAGGTCGATGACGAATACGGCGACGAATGGTTCTTCAAGGTGTGGGGACCGGAAGCGCTGGCGGAAGAGGGCATTGGCGATCGTGAGGAATGGGTGTTGAAGCCGAACGATCGCTGGCACGGTTTCGGGCCGCTTGCCGAAGGCTTCAACATGCTCGATCCGATCAAGGCGACCATCATCACGCCTGGACTCGACGTGGACGGCGAGTTCGGCGAGACCGGGATTCCGGCTGCGATCGTGACGAAGTATTTGGCTGAGCACGGGATTATCGTGGAGAAGACCGGGCTGTATTCGTTCTTCATCATGTTCACGATTGGCATTACCAAAGGCCGCTGGAATTCGATGGTCACCGAGTTGCAGCAGTTCAAGGACGACTACGATAACAACCAGCCGTTGTGGCGTGTATTGCCTGATTTCATCGCGCAGCATCCGTCTTATGAGCGCATGGGATTACGGGACCTTTGCGCGCAGATTCACAGCGTTTATCGGGCTAATAATATTGCCCGGCTGACTACCGAGATGTATCTCTCCAGCATGGAACCGGCCATGAAGCCGTCCGAAGCGTATGCAAAGCTTGTGCATCGCGAGATCGATCGCGTGCCTATCGATGAACTCGAAGGGCGCGTGACCAGCATTCTGTTGACGCCGTATCCGCCGGGCATTCCGTTGCTGATTCCGGGCGAGCGGTTCAACAAGACGATCGTCGATTATTTGCGTTTTGCACGGGAGTTCAACGAACGCTTCCCGGGTTTCCATACGGATATCCACGGGCTGGTCGGCGAGATGATCAATGGGCGTATCGAGTATTTCGTCGATTGCGTGAAGCTTGAGCGCTGAATCTGACGGCGTAAGAAGGTAGGAATGACAAAGGCCCGCATTCGCGGGCCTTTGTCATTCAGTGGTGCCCGGTTTGCTCCGGCGCTTAGGTAACGATAAACCGGCGCTCTGTCACGCCCGGTTCCGGCAATGCCTTGGGTGGTCGCGTGAAGGCGGGATCGGCGGCTATATCGTGCAGCGCGTTTTCCAGCGACTCGCATAGTGCCGTCAACGCCAGGTCATTTTCTTCCAGACCGAACGGATCTTCGATCTGCGCCGCGATTGCCTCCAGCGACATGAACGCGTACGCAACCAGCAGCGCGAACAAGGGGGTGAGCAAACCCGCTCCATCGACAAGACCGAACGGCAGCATCACGCAGAACAGATAGATGGTCCGGTGGATCATCACCGAGTACGAGAACGGCAGAGGCGTCGATGCCAGCCGTTCGCACCCGCCGATCACCCCTGACAACTCGTTCAGATTTTGCTCAAATGCGAGCACGCCGTAACCATCGAGTGCGCCTTCGCGAGCGCGCGTGCTCACCCATTCGCCGAGCCATCGCAGGATCAGGGACGAGCGATATTGCGCTTGAGCGACTTGCTGATAAAGCGTGGACGGAAGGCGCGTGGCGAGATCGGGGAGGGGATCGGTGCGGCGCATTTCGTGGCGCAGCGCATGACCCAGTGCGCCGATTCCCGCGATGAACTCGCGTGTGTCTTCGGTTTTTACGCCGCGCGGCAATGTCAGGGCCTGCCGCGCGATCGAGCGGCCGTGGATCAACAACGAACCCCACAGCTTTCGGCCTTCCCACCAGCGCTCATAACTCGCGCTATTGCGAAAGCCGAGGAACACGGCGAGCGCGATGCCAACCAGCGCGAACGGTGGCGTGCCGAGCCCGACCGGATAATTGCGCACGTGGTCGTGCATCACGATCGCCGCGACAGACAATATGAAGATCAATGCGAGGCGCGGCAACAGCTGCGGCAGCACGGAACCGCGCCAGACGAACAGCATGCGGAACCAGTTGAGTTTGGGACGGATGATCATGGGCGAACCGGAAACAACGGAGTTGAATGCATGCCTCGGGGCAATCGCCGCGCGCGACTGTAGCCAGATCGGCTACGATCGTAGCCAAATTAGCTACGACCGGTCGCGCTTGGCTTAGCCGGTCGCCTATTTACCCCAACGCCGCCCGAGCCGCCTTCGCTGCCGCCCGAACCTGCTCCGGCGCGGTTCCACCCGCGTGATTCCGGCTGGCGACCGAGCCTTCCAGCGTGAGATATTCGAACACATCGTCGCCGATCAAACGCGCCACGTTCGGCAATTCCGCCCGCATTTCATCGAGCGTCAGATCGGCCAGATCGCAGCCACGGTCCACGCAGATCCGCACGGCCAGCGCCACCGCTTCGTGTGCATCGCGGAACGGCAGGCCGCGTTTCACCAGATAGTCCGCAAGATCGGTGGCCGTCGAGAAACCCTGCAGCGCGGCTGCACGCATGGCGTCCGGCTTCACCGTAATGCCCGCTGCCATTTCGGCAAAGATACGGAGGGTATCGGAGACGGTATCGACGGTATCGAACAGCGGTTCCTTGTCTTCCTGATTGTCCTTGTTGTACGCGAGCGGCTGGCCCTTCATCAGCGTCAGCAACGCAATCAGATGCCCGTTCACGCGACCCGTCTTGCCGCGCGCCAGTTCGGGCACGTCGGGGTTCTTCTTCTGCGGCATGATCGACGAGCCGGTGCAGAAACGGTCAGCCAGGTCGATAAACCCAACGCGCGGGCTCATCCACAGCACGAGTTCTTCGGAGAAGCGCGACACGTGCGTCATGATCAGCGCGGCAGCCGCGGTGAATTCAATGGCGAAGTCGCGATCCGACACGGCGTCGAGCGAGTTCGCGCAGATGCCGTCGAAGCCGAGCGTCTTGGCAACAGCGTGACGATCGATCGGATAACTGGTTCCAGCGAGCGCGGCGGCGCCGAGCGGCAGGCGGTTCACGCGCTTGCGGCAATCGAGCAAACGCTCGCTGTCACGGCTGAACATTTCGACGTAAGCGAGCAGGTGATGGCCGAACGTCACCGGTTGCGCGACTTGCAGGTGGGTGAAGCCCGGCATGATCGTTTCGGCGTTTTGCTCGGCAATATCGATCAGCGCACGGCGCAGCCCAACCAGTAATTCACCGATCCGGTCGATTTCGCCACGCAGCCACAGGCGGATGTCGGTTGCGACCTGGTCGTTGCGCGAGCGGCCGGTGTGCAGGCGTTTGCCGGCATCGCCGATAAGCGCCGTCAGCCGCGCTTCAATATTCAGGTGGACATCTTCCAGGTCGAGTTTCCACTCGAACTCACCGCGTTCGATTTCGCCGCGGATCTGCGTCATGCCTTGCTGGATGGACTGGAAATCTGCATCGGCGATGATTTTTTGCGCGGCCAGCATGGCGGCGTGTGCCAGCGATCCCTCGATATCGACGAGCGCGAGGCGTTTGTCGAAGAACACCGATGACGTGTAGCGCTTGACCAGATCGGACATCGGTTCGTTGAAGCGAGCCGACCAGGCTTCGCCTTTTTTGTGCAATTGGGACGTCATAGTGATGTTCGTAAGAGGGCGGAAAGTCGATGGCAGGGGGCCGGGCGTAGCGCAATCCGGATAGAAACCCGCGGAACTGGCGATTTTACAGGCAATGAGAACGAGCAACCATCGAACGGAGGCGCGCGGCTGTCCTCCGGCACAATCCGGGCGATCCGAGTCACCTGTAACGGCAAGGCACAAAAGAAAAGAGGCGCCTCGCGACGCCCCTTTCGACCCAGGCTCAAACTACAACCGTCAAGCCGCTGGAATCACCTTACCCGTATAGACGACCGGGCCGGTAGGCCCATTCGGATTCGGCGATCCGCCGACAGGCTCCACAGACACCGCCAATATCGGATACGCATTCACAGAAGCCGCCTTGAACCGCGCGGTTCCACCGACTGGCAGCACGCCGAGCGAAACCGGGTGCCCTTCCTTGGGCAGACCCCAGAGCTGCATGGACTTGTCCGACGGATCCGACGAACCGCTCAAGCGGCGCACGGTAACTTCAGAAGTCCGGTCGTCCCACGTCACCAGCATCCTCGCGTTTGATTTGTCATCAGCAAGCGTCGCCACATAGCCAATCCGCGGTTCCTGCGCGACTTGCGGCGCGGGCACGGGGGCAGGCACGGGCGCGACGGTAGACAGCTCGCGAATGGAAACAACCAGTGCGATAGCCGCGATGGCGGTGGCAGCGATCGACCAGCCGCGCCAGAACGACAGGTTCTCGAACCAGTTGGGCTTTGGCCGGGCAACAGGACGAGCCGGAGCAGCAGCCGGCGGAACCGGGCGGGCCGCAGCGGCATCGCGCCGGGCGTTCACCAGATTCAAGCGCCGCTCGATAGCCGGCCAGATCTCCGGCGGTGGTGCGACCGCGGCCCCGAGCTCGGTCATTGCCGTCAACCGCAAACGCCAGGTTTCCACGGCCAGACGAATCGCCGGGTCGTGCTGCGAAATAGTTTCAAACCGTCTGCGCGAACCCCCACGCAGCACACCGAGCGTGTATTCAGCCGCAAGTTGGTCTACCAGGCCTGCGTATCGATGCAGATCCATCACAGACCTCCCAGGCACGTTTTAAGTTTTTCGAGGCCGCGCCGAATCCACGACTTCACTGTGCCAAGCGGGACTTTCAAGACATCGGCCACTTCGCTGTGGCTCTGATCGCGCAGATAGGCCAGCGCCACGGCCTGGCGCTGGTTGGCTTCGAGCCGACCCATGCAGATGGCGAGTTGCCGTGCTTCCTGGCTCATCAACATCTGCTCGGAGGGATCTGCCTCATTTGCCGGCAAGGTATCGTCCAACGCATCGCTCCATTCTGTTTCGGCGCTTGCCCCGTTGGCCTTTTGCCGCCGCAAATAATCGAGGGCCCGGTTGCGGACAATCGCCGCCATCCAGGTCATCGGCGCGGACAGGCCTGCTTTGTAGTCACCCGCGTATCGCCAGATATTGACGAACGCGTCCTGCAAAACTTCTTCGGCCCACTCACGCTTCACCAATATACGAAGCGCGAGGCCAAACAGTTTCGAGGAAGTTAAATCGTAGAGCGCGCGCAATGCGGCGGCATCTTCGCTGGCGACACGATCGAGCAATTGCACGAGGGTGTCGGGGGTCGGGTCGTGGGGGAGTGTTGTTGTCATGGGACCGGTCGGGTGGGCGGCGCGATTGATCTTACCGAAATAATCAGATTAAACCGCACTGGTTTTTTTACATCCGGATGCATCCGTTTCGCTTTTGCCTGCGTAACAACGGATACGAGCCCTGCGGCGCGCGAAACAATCAGCGCGGCACGCACGGCTCACCATGTGTCCCCGTTCTCCTCCGGCCCTGCCGGGGAGATGCGGCTTTGCCCGATCGGATAGGTCGGGCATTTTTTTCGGCTATCGGTTTGGAAGCGCCCCGATAGTTCGGATTCGTGTGTCTCACGCCGTATGACCGAACGGCGCCCCGGCGGGATTTTCGTGGCTTCGCGCGACAGCCTTTAGCCGCTGCAAAGGAGCGTACCTATCGGTTCGCTGCGCTAGTCCTGCGGGCTTCCGGCCACGTCGGCACCCACCAGCATCACCAGTTTCAAATCCTCCCGATGCGCCGGCTTGAACGTAATCTGGTCGAACACCAGGCGCCCGCGGGTCGGATGATTGAACTCCCGCGTACCGCCTTCCCGTTCGCCCACGTCCTGCGACGCCCAAAAACGCGCGAACGCATCGCTGGCGGCACTGAGCGAATCGATCAGCGCTCGCGTGGGAGCATCGTTGAGATGGCGGATCGAATCCGCCCGGAACTCCGCTACCAGCCTTCGCGCGCGCGTCTCCCAATCTACGATCAAGCTCTGCGCTCCCGGCGCTGTAAAGGTGAAGCTAAGCAGATTACGGTCCTGAGCGCCGTCCAGCCAGCCGACGAACAATTCCGCCGCCCGCGCGTTCCAGCGCAATGCGTTCCACTGCCGGTCGAGGACGTAGGCGGGTGCATCGATCAGTTCCACCGATTTCAGCAGCGCTGGCGGCGCGTCCTGCGCCGCCGGATCGGGTTCGGCAGGGTCCCGCTGAGCGGCTAGTTCAAACAGATAAGCTCGTTCGGCACGTGATAACTGCAACGCCACGGCGATGCGCGCTAGCGCCTCGGCGGAAGCGGACACTGGCCGTCCCTGTTCGATCCACGTGTACCAGGTCGGACTGACGCCGCACAACTGCGCGACTTCTTCTCGCCGCAACCCGGGCGTGCGGCGGCGCGGGCCGGGCGGCAAGCCAACGGCCATCGGCGACAGCCGCTCCCGATGCGCGCGGATGAAGTCGCCAAGCGCACGGGCCGGCGTGGCGTCGAGTGGGGGCGCGGCGCCGGTTTGGTTGGCGGCGGGGAAGCTTGGGGCGGCAGGTGACAAGGGTATGAGGCTCAATACGCGCTTTGGAAAGTCCGGTAGCGGCTCAGGTAGTTTAGATACCAGAATAACCGTGCAACTTGTACCGGTACAAGAGGGCGCCATTGTAGCGTTGCGGCTGGTAAGAAAATACTGACGAAAACCTGTAGCGATGGATAAAACGCAATAAGCAAGCTACCGACGCGGCCGGTTCCCGCGCGGCAGCCGGTCACCGCTGCCCTTCGGTAACCTGCCCATGACGGCCCGACCGCAGTTCAACAGGTCCCTTGCCGCGAAAGCACGCAGTACATCAAGCGAGCCAGGAACCCGATGATTGACCCTCGCGGCGAGGTAGTGAAAAAAGCCGGCTGTGAACTGCACAGGCCGGCTTTTTCGATGAAGCGATCACATCGCTACTAATCGATCACCCCGTATTGCGTAACCCCGCCGCAATCCCGTTGATCGTCAAATGGATGCCGCGCCCGAGCCGCACGTTGTCATCCCCCGCTCGATGGCGTTTCAGCAACTCCACCTGCAAGTGATTCAGCGGGTCCAAATACGGGAAGCGGTTTTTAATCGACCGCGCGAGCAACGGGTTATTCGCCAGCCGCTCGTTGTTCCCCGTGATTTCCGACAGCACGTTCGACGTCCGCTCCCATTCCGCCACAATCCGGCCGAACACATGCTTGCGAAGTTTTTTATCGGTGACGAGCTGCGCGTAACGTGACGCCACCGCGATATCCGTCTTCGCCAGCACCATGTCCATGTTCGACAGCAGATTCGCGAAGAACGGCCAGGTCTTGTGCATTTTCTTGAGCGTCGCGAGACGGCGAGTGCGCTCGGCGGCATCGGGCGATGCATCCAGAAACTCGGTCACCGCGCTGCCGAAGCCATACCAGCCCGTGAGAAGCAGGCGGCACTGACCCCACGAGAAACCCCACGGAATCGCACGCAGATCTTCAATCTTGCGTTGCTTCGGATCCTGCAGTTTCCGCGATGCCGGGCGGCTGCCAATGTTCAGTTCGGCGATCTCCGAGATCGGCGTCGATTCGAAGAAATACTCCTTGAAGCCGGGCGTTTCATAAACCAGCGCGCGATACGCGGCCATCGCCGAATCCGACAGCGTCTGCATGGTGGCTTCGAACAGCGGCAACTGCGCCGGCGTGTTCTCGTGCGGCAGAAGCGACGCTTCGAGCGTGGCGGCCACCACGAGTTCGAGATTGCGACGCCCGATCTCCGCATTGCCGAACTTGCTCGCGATCACTTCGCCTTGCTCGGTCGTGCGAATCTGGCCATCGACGGTACCCGGCGGTTGCGACAAGATCGCCTGATAGGTCGGGCCGCCTCCGCGTCCAACCGTGCCCCCACGGCCATGAAAGAGCCGCAGCGTCGTCTTGTGCTGCTTGAACAAGGCGACCAGCGCCAATTCCGCCCGGTACAGCTCCCAGTTCGACGTGAGGAAACCACCGTCCTTGTTGCTGTCGGAGTAACCGAGCATCACTTCCTGCTCGCCGCCTTGCAGTTCGACCAGCTTGCTCACGCCTGGTAGCGCGAAAAAATCGCCCATGATGTGCGGTGCATTGCGCAAGTCCGCGATGGTTTCGAATAGCGGAATCACCATCAGGCCATCGTGCGCAGGGTCTTTGGCATGTCCCAGCCGTCCCTGCAGCAAGCCCGTTTCCTTCTGCAGCAACATCACTTCCAGCAAATCACTGACCGTTTCCGTGTGCGAAATGATGTAGTTGCGCACCGCGCGGGTCCCGAATTTCTCACGCGTCACGCGCGCCGTTTCCAGCACACCGAGTTCGCTCTTGGCGAGATCGGAGTAATCGAAATAAGGCAGGCGCAACGGCCGTGGTTGTGCAAGCTCGCTCAGCAGCAACGTGATCTTGTCGGCTTCCGGCAGCGCTGCGTAGTCGTCCTGGACGCCCGCCCGCGCGAGCAGTTCCGCGATCACCGCTTCGTGGATATCCGAGCTTTGACGTAAGTCGATGCTAGCCAGATGGAAGCCGAACACTTCTGCCGCGCGCTCCAGCGGTGACAAGCGCGGTGCGGACAAATACTCCCCGTGATGCGAGGCCAGCGATTCGATCAGCACATTCAGATCGGCTGCAAATTCCGCCGCCGATGCATACGGTTTCGCCGGATGGCGGCTACGCGCTGCGACCAGGCCGCGTCCGAGCCGCTCGTCGGCGCTCGCCACCAGCCGTGCATATACGCCGATCAACGCGCGCCGATACGGTTCATCGATACGATGCGGCGACGAATCTGGCGACGCATCGGCCAGCGTCTTCAGTGCATCGCTCGCGCCGGCCAGCAAATGCGACACGGACAATTCCGCGCCCAGCTTGTGAACCTGCTCGAGATAATGTTCGAAAATCACCGTAGCCTGGCGCGTGATGGCGTGTACAAGCGTGGGCGCGGTGACGTTGGGGTTCCCGTCCCGGTCCCCGCCGATCCAGCTACCCATCTGCAGGAACGGCGGCAGGCGCGCGGGCAGGCCGTGTTCGGCCAGCGCAGCTTCAATATCGGCGTAAAGCGCGGGGATTTCTTCGAGAAACGTCGCGTGGTAATACGAGAGCGCGTTTTCGATTTCATCGGCAACGGTCAGGCGGGCGTCACGCAACATCCGCGTTTGCCAGAGCGAGGTGACGCGCGAGCGCAGCATGGCCTCGTTGTGCGCCCGTTCGCGTGCGGTCAGTTCCTGATCGCGCTCGGCCAGCAGCCGCGCGACCTCGTGCTGCGCATCCAGAATGCTCTTGCGCGAGACTTCGGTCGGGTGAGCGGTCAGCACGGGAACGATAAGCGCGTTATCGAAAAATTTTTGCAGCGTAGCTTTCGCCGATTTCGCAGACTTCGCATTCGGGCTCGCCTTCAGGCGTTCGATGGCATAGGCCATCGTGCCGGCCTGCGGGGCCGAACCGGCGAGCGCGTGAATCCGACGGCGCCGGTTGTGATGCCGGTCCTCCGCGATATTCGCGAGATGCGAGAAGTAGCTGAACGCGCGCACGACGCTGACCGTCTGCTCGGGCGAGAGCGATTTCAAGCGCTTTTCCAGCGTCTGCGACGCCTCGTTATCTTCCTCGCGACGAAACTTCACAGCCGTCTGACGAATCGTTTCCACGACATCGAACACCTCGTCGCCTTCCTGCTCGCGCACCACGTCGCCGAGCAGGCGACCGAGATAGCGGATGTCTTCAAAGAGCGGATGGTCCTTGTTGTCGCGTGCGCGTGACGGGGCATTGGTGGCTTTGCCGTTCTTCACGATTTCCGCAGGCGCGGGCGCGGCGGCAGCGCGGCTGTTCGCCACACGTTTGGTTGTTCCGGCCGCAGCCGTTTTCACGGAGGCGGCGGTTTTGGACGCCTTGGTAACGGTGGCCGCGCGGCTACGAACGGCAGGCGCCGTGGCGGGCGCGGCGGAAGAAGCATCCTTCGATACAGCGTTGCGGCGGGGGCGGGCGTTGCGCGCCGATCCGGGAGACGTCACGTTGAATTCCTCTTGAAAGCCAGAGACAGGATACCGAGGCGGCCGAGCGCCAGAAAAGACGAAAGGGCGCGAGACCGCCGGCCGGTGCGACGTTCGACTGCTATGCCATGCCTCATTACACGGTAGCGGATGGAATCCGAGATTGCGAAGGCGCCCGACCGCGGCCACACGATAAAATGCGTGCCCCGGCGATGCCGCGCGATGCGGCACACCCTTGCTGTCTCCGTCCTGCCGCCTCGCTCGAAGCCCGCGCCGTGGCGCTCGCGCGCGAGGTCCGACTGTAATTGGGCAATGGCGTGCGTGCTACCATTGTTTGTTATCCATCCCGTCATCCGATTGACTCTGCAATGAACTCCGAGACGCCTTCCACGCCACCGCCCGACACTCTGGTCATTGCCTCGCGGGAAAGCCGTCTAGCCATGTGGCAGGCTGAGCACGTGCGGTTTGCGCTGCACAAATTATATCCATCTTGCGACGTCAAAATCCTCGGAATGACGACACGCGGCGATCAGATTCTTGACCGGACCTTATCGAAGGTCGGCGGCAAGGGCCTGTTCGTCAAGGAACTGGAAGCTGCGCTGGCCGACGGCCGCGCCGACCTGGCCGTGCATTCGCTGAAAGACGTGCCCATGGAACTGCCTGACGGCTTCACGCTGAGCACGATTCTTGAACGCGAAGATCCGCGTGACGCCTTCGTCTCGCCACACTATGCGTCGCTCGCGGAACTGCCTGAAGGCAGCATCGTGGGGACGTCCAGCCTGCGCCGCGAAGCCATGTTGCGCATGCAGTTCCCTCATCTCGATGTCCGGCCGTTGCGCGGTAACCTCGATACCCGGCTCGGCAAACTTGATCGCGGTGACTACGCGGCAATCATCCTTGCCGCCGCCGGGTTGAAACGCCTCGGCCTCGAGTCACGGATCCGCGCCTGTTTGCCGGTCGAGATCAGCCTGCCGGCCGCAGGGCAAGGCGCGCTGGGCATTGAGATCCGCGCCGGCCGCGACAATCTTGCCGCGTGGCTCGCGCCCTTGCACCATGAAGCGACGGCCGCCGCCGTCGAAGCTGAACGGATGGTGTCGCGCTCGCTCGGCGGCAGTTGCGAAGTGCCCCTCGCGGCGTATGCGGACTGGCGCGACGGCGTGCTGCATTTGCGGGGGTGTGTATCGACTGTCGACGGCACGCGGGTCCTGCGCGCCGAAGGCTCAGCCCAGGGCGCCGACGTAAAGGCCGCGCTGGATCTCGGCAGTCGCGTGTCGGCCGAACTCGAAGCGCAGGGCGCAATGGATATCGTCCGTGAGTTGAGCACCGCGAGCGGCGCGCGTATCCCACCCGCTCCTCCCGCTGCGTCGCCTGCCGACTGATGGCGAGCGCTCAAGGATCTGCCCATTCATCGGCGCAAGGGCTAACGCAACCGCCAACGCAGCGACCCGCTGTTGTCATCACGCGTCCTTTGGGCCAATCGGCCGTGTTGCTGGCGCTGCTTGCGCGCGCCGGTTTCGAGTCAATCGAATTTCCGCTCATCGATATTGGTCCGGTGGCCGATGCCGCGCCGCTGCACGCCGCGCTCGGCGAACTTTACGCACCCGCACCGCTTGGCTTTGCGCTGGTGGTGTTCGTGTCGCCGAATGCGATCGATCACGCGTTT
>Ga0302231_10001762_pt1 | contig 13027 bp, 8 predicted proteins | sample II_Palsa_N2_2_FD_193522 | JGI IMG/M metagenome (GOLD analysis project Ga0302231, IMG submission 193522) | Peat permafrost microbial communities from Stordalen Mire near Abisko, Sweden - II_Palsa_N2_2 | ecosystem: Environmental > Terrestrial > Soil > Palsa > Peat permafrost | place: Sweden...
GCAGACGCGGCCGCTGTTGTATGCGTGGACGCAGCCGGCAGTGGTCTGTTTGGTGGAGGAAGGGTTGAGGTTTGGGGTGGCGGAGAGAGTGTCGTCTGAGGGCGAGGTGTTGAGGCGGCCGTCGGATGCGGAGTTGGGGGAGTTGGTGGAGAGGGTCCGGGCGAGCGGGGCGGAGGCGGTGGCCGTGTCGCTGCTGTTTGCGTTTTTGAATGCGGAGAATGAGGCGCGGGTGGTGACGGCGTTGGAGGGTTTGGGATTGCCTCTGTCGGTGGGGCATCGGATGCTGCCGGAGTTTCGGGAGTATGAGCGCGGGTCGACGCTGGTGGTGAATGCGTATTTGGCGCCGCTGATGAGCGGGTATTTGTTGGGGCTGGAGAGCGAGGTCGCGAGGAAGTATGCGGGTGGGACGGTGGAGGTGATGCAGTCGTCTGGCGGGATCGTGGGGGCGAGGCTGGCGGCGCGGGAGCCGGTGCGGACGGTGCTGAGCGGGCCGGCGGGTGGGGTGATTGGCGCGTGGGAGATGGCGAGGGTGGCGGGGTTTGAGCGGGTGATTGGGTTCGATATGGGAGGGACGTCGACCGACGTGTTTTTGGCGGATGCGGCGACGGGCGGGGTGACTCGCACGCAGGAGAGTGTGGTGGCGGGTGTGCCGGTGAGCGTGCCGATGTTGGATATTCATACGGCTGGTGCGGGGGGCGGGTCGCTGGCGCGGTTTGATGCGGGAGGGCTGTTGCGGGTGGGGCCGGAGTCTGCTGGATCGGAGCCGGGGCCGGTTTGTTTTGGGAGAGGCGAGCTGCCAACGGTGACGGACGCGAATCTGATTTTGGGGCGGCTGGATGCGGAGATGTTTATGGGGGGTGCTGTGGGGTTGGATGGGTCGCGGGCGCGGAAGATTTTTGAGGCGCGGCGTGGGGCGTTGGAGAGTGTGGAGGCGTTTGCGGAGGGGATTGTGCGGGTGGTGGAGACGCAGATGGAGCGGGCCATTCGCGTGATTTCAGTGGAGCGGGGACATGATCCGCGGAGGTTTACGCTGGTGGCGTTTGGGGGTGGCGGGCCGCTGCATGCTTGCGCGGTGGCGAGGGCGTTGAGGGTTCCTACGGTGATGGTGCCGGCGATGCCTGGGGCGTTGAGCGCGGTTGGGATTTTGCTGGCGGATGCGGTAAGAGATACTTCGCGGACCGTGATGGTCTCGGGGGAGAGGATGGGGGAGTTGGAGGCGGAGTTTCGGGAGTTGGAGGAGGTGGCGAGCAGGGAGAGATTTGCGGGGAGCGGGAGATTCTGCGAACCCATGTCCCCAAGTGCGAGGGACATGGGGCACCCGGATTCGTCGCCGGGTTCGTCGCTAGATTCGTCGGTGGGTTCTTTGGCGGGGGTTGAGGTGGAGCGGACTGTGGATGTGCGGTATGTGGGGCAGGGGTATGAGATCAATGTCGCGTATGGCAGCGATGCGGCGGAGAGGTTTCATGCGGCCCATGCGCAGCGGTATGGGTTTGCGAATCGGGAGCGCGGGTTGGAGATTGTGAATGTGCGGGTGCGGTTGATCGTGCGGGCTGAGAAATATGAGCCGGTGCGGGAGGTTGTGCGGGTGGGGGATGGAGCGGCGGCGTTGCGGGGGGAGAAGCCGATTTATTTTGATGGGGCGTGGGTTAGGGCTCGGGTGTTTGACCGGGAGAGGTTGAGGGCGGGGGATGTGTTGGAGGGGCCTGCGTTGGTGGCGGAGTATACGTCGGCTACCGTGGTGCCGCGTGGGGCGACGGTGCGGGTGGATAAGTGGAGGAATTTGGTGATTGATGTGGGTGCGATGTGAACTTGCCCAGTTGCGGAAGGAGGAGGGTGAAGAGCAACAGCAAGAACGGGAGACAGCAGGTTCCTTGCTGCGCTCGGAATGACAATTTCTTTTAGAAATTGTCGAAGAAAGGCAAGGGCAAGAGCCATACAGGGATCCTTCGCTTCGCTCTAGGATGACGGCGTAAAACAGGCAACGGCAACGGCAACGGCAAGGGCAACGGCAAGGGCAAAGGCAAGGGCAACGGCAAGGGCAAAGGCAAGGGCAACGGCAAGGGCAAAGGCAAGGGCAAGGGCAAGGGCAAAGGCAAAGGCAAGAGCAAGAGCAAGAGCAAGAGCAACAGCAACAGCAACAGCAACAACAACAACAACAACGAATACAGGGGTCTCTCCACTGCGCGCTTCGGTCGAGATGACGGCGTCATGGAGTATGGAGAACGCACGATCGAAGACGAGTGATGAAGTGTTGAGGAGGTTGATGCTATGAGCGGTGTGGATGCGGTGGAGTTGGCGGTGTTTCAGAGTGCGGTGCATTCGATTGCGGAGGAGATGGGGGCGGCGCTGCGGCGAACCGCGATCTCTCCGAATATCAAGGAGCGAAGGGATTATTCGTGCGCTGTGTTTGACGCGGAGCATCGGGTGATTGCGATGGGGGACCATATGCCGGTGCATCTGGGGTCGATGCCGATGAGCGTGGAGGCGGCGGTGCGGGCGCTGCGGTTGGAGCGGGGGGATGTTGCGATTTTGAATGATCCTTATGCGGGGGGAACGCATCTGCCGGATATCACAATGGTGATGGGTGTGTTTGCGGATGGGGACGTCGTGGACCCCACATCTCAAAATCGAGATATGGGGTACCCGGATTCGTTGGCGGGGCCGGTGTTTTATGTGGCGGCGCGGGCGCATCATGCGGATGTGGGTGGGATGTTTGCGGGGTCGATGGGACCGGCACGGGAGATTTTTCAGGAGGGATTGCGGATTCCTCCAGTGAAGCTGGTGCGTGCGGGCGTAGCGGATGAAGGGTTGATGGCGATGGTGTTGCTCAATGTTCGGACGCCTGCCGAGCGGGAGGGAGACCTGGCGGCGCAGATTGGGGCTTGTCGCGTGGGGGAGCAGCGGTTGCTGGGCTTGGTGGAGAGGTATGGCGTTGCGCGGCTGCGGGTGTTGGGAGAGGAGTTGCTGAATTATTCGGAGCGGCTGGTGAGGGCGGAGTTGCGGACGCTGCCGACGGGGACGTATGAGGCGGAGGATTTTCTCGATGACGATGGCGTGACGGATGAGCTCATTCGGATTGCGGTGAAAATTTCGGTGGATGCTGCGGCGGGGGAGATTGGCATTGATTTTGCGGGGACGTCAGGGCAGGTGCAGGGGAGTGTGAATGCTGTGCGCGCGATTACCTTGTCGGCTTGCTTTTATGTGCTGCGGTGTTTGCTGGGGGAGGACGCCCCGGCTACGGCGGGGATTCTGCGGCCGCTGACGTTGACGACGGAGAAAGGGAGTGTCGTGGACGCGTTGCCGCCCCGTGCTGTGGCTGGAGGGAATGTTGAAACGTCGCAGAGGATTGTGGATGCGCTGCTGCGGGCGTTGGCGTTGGCTGCGCCGGAGAGAGTGCCGGCGGCTAGTGCGGGGACGATGAGCAATCTTACGATTGGCGGCGTGGATGCTCGGACGGGGGCGATGTTCACTTACTACGAAACGACTGCTGGAGGGATGGGCGCGAGCGCGCAGGGGGATGGGCTGTCGGGGGTGCAGACGCACATGACGAATTCGCTGAATACGCCGGTCGAGGCTTTGGAGTTTGCGTATCCGCTGCGGATGCGGAGGTATGGGTATCGGCGTGGGTCGGGTGGTGAGGGGAAGCATCGCGGGGGTGATGGGTTGGTGAAGGAGTTGGAGATGCTGTGTGATGCGGAGGTGACGCTGCTGGCGGATCGGCGAGTGGGGAGGCCATACGGGTTAGGCGGTGGAGGGGAAGGTGCGGCGGGGCTTGCGGTGTTGCGTGAGGGGGAGGGAGAGCGCGTGCTGCCGGGGAAGTGCAGCACGCGGGTGAAGCGTGGGGCGGTGTTGCGGCTGGAGACTCCGGGTGGCGGTGGGTCTGGCGCGGAGTCCAGCGCGGACGGCGAGGGTTTTGTGAAGGGCTAGTGGTGGCGGAGCGGTTGCGATATCCCACCCGTCCGCAAAAGCGCGTACGGATGGGGCACCCGGCGAATGAAGAAGCAGATTCCTCCGCTACGCTGCGGAATGACAGCCAGAAAGGCAAGAGCCAGGAAGGCAAGGGCAAGAACGGCAGAGAGCAGGTTCGGTTGACTTCGGTGGTGGTGTGAAAGCAATGGCCGTTTCCCTTGGGGGAAACGGCCATCGCGTAGAGTCTGCGGATGGATCGGTTAGGGGTTGGTCGGGGTTTGGGGGATGCCTGCGGCGGGGATGCTGGGGGCGAGGAGGAAGTCCTTGCCGTCGAGGGTTCCGTTGCCGAGTACGCGGTTGTAGCCCTGGTTGCCGGAGCTGTACAGGCCGTTGAAGCCTGGGATGCCCCAGTGGTAGACGTTGCGGATGAGGCCGATCGATTGCAGAGCAGCGAGGGTATAGATGTAGGGGTTTTCGTTGCCGACGCGACCGTGCGACTTCTCGATGTTGAGGGCCGTGAGGCCAGCGAAGTCGGGGGCGGAAGCGCTGGTACCGATGACGCCGTAGTAGTAGCCGGCGAACGCCTCGATGTCATAGCTGTCGTCGGGGCTGCAGTTTTCTGTGAAGCCTGCGGGAATGCCGGGGCAGCCGCCCATGTGAAGCGCGACATCGGGAACAGAACGTGTTCGGCCGTCGCCCGTCTGCGCGAAGTATTGGTAGAAGGGCTTGGAGAAGAGGATGCTATCGCCGCCACCGGATCCCCAGTAGGCTCCGGTGGCGGTGGTGCCGTACTCGAAGTCACCGGAGACGGAGTCGGCATAGGCTTCTTCGGAGACGTAGGCGGAGTTGAGGTCGTTGGGATTGCTGGCGTCGTAGGTGGTGACCAGGTTGGTGCCGCCGACGCCGGTGACGTGGGGGCTGGAGGCGGGGAACTCGGCTGAGGCCTGGAAGGTGCCGCAGGGATCAGGCGGGGTGTCAGAGAAGCAGGCGGCGGATGGGATGGAGAGTGCGCCGAGGTCGCCTGAGGACGCGATGAAGGTGATGCCCAGGGCGCTGCCCTTGGCGATGATTTCGTCCTCGGCTTTGAGGAGGTAGGTGAAATCGGTGCCGCCATTGTAGGAGGCGACGTAGCCGAGCTCCGGGCCACCGAACGACATGCTGACGACGTCGACTTTGTTGTCGCTTACGATCTGGTCGAGGCCGGCGATGATGGAGTCGTCGGAGAGGTCGGGGATGTTGTAGACGGTGATTTTGGCGTTGGGGGCCATGCCGCCGCTCTGCTGAACGTCGAGCTCGACTTCAAGGGAGGCGCCGGAGTTGGGGTCGAAGGGGGCGCCACCGAGGACGGGCTCGACGGTGATGCTGGGAACGGCGAGGTTTTCGTGGTTGAAGTAACCGGCCATGTCACTGGGGTTGATCGCGCTCGACATGAGGATGCCGATCTTCACGCCTTTGCCCGAGTATTGCTTGTAGGAGGGGAAGGAGTACGCCTGCTTGAGGTCGTCGAACCAGTAACCACCGGTGGGGGCGTAGCGGTTGGCAGGGACGGCTGCGGTCTTCTTCGCGTACGTATGCTGGCGCACGGTGCCGGAGAGGCCGGTGACGAGCGCGCCTGCACTGCTGGTGGTGGAGGGCAGCGAGATGGGGTGGGTGGTGAAGACGACGCTGCGTCCATTCGATGTGAGGCCGTGCGCCAGCGATGAACCGAGAGCTTGCGAGACCAGCGATCCGGATCCGGTCACTTGAAGCAGCTGCGGGGAGATTTGCTTGACGGTCAAGCCGTAGCGGTCGAGCTCCTGGGTGATGGCTGTTACTGTTTGGGCGGAAGGACCGAAGCGTTCCTGGACCTGGTCTGGCGTGAGCCACTGGTGGTACTGCGGGGAGGAGGTTGTCTGCTGGTCGACGAGAAGCTGCTCGAGTGCTGCTTTATTCGCGAGTGGAATGTAGAGCTCGAAGGTGACCGATTCCGATGCGGAGACTTCTGAAACAACTTTCGCTTTCCGTTGGGCGTTCGCCAAAAAAACTGAGGAGAGGCCGAACGAAAGGGCCCATCCAGTCAATGCAAGATGCTTGACCTTCATATAATTACCGCCTCGTGTTGAAGTGTCCAGACGTTACCACGTTTGCGTTCCGATTGAAAAGGCGACTGTGCATGGATGACGCCGGGTTTCGCGTGGTGGGCGGATGATCTTTGGTAATGGTTACTTCGTCAGTTCTTTCTCGTGGGGCTGGGTGGTCCAGAACTGGGAGCGGATTTGGTTTTTAAGGATTTTGCCGGTGCCGCCTTTGGGGAGGGGGTCGGTCTGGAGGACGAAGCGGCGGGGGAGTTTGAATTTGCCGAGGTGCTTGCGGGCGGTTTCGAGGAGCTGATCTTCGGTGATGGCGGAGTCGGCGGCGAGGACGACGATGGCTACGGGGATCTCGCCCCAGCGCGGGTCGGGTGCGGCGACGACGGCGCACTCGAGGACGCCGGGGTGGGTGAGGAGGGCGTGCTCGACTTCGATGGAGGCGATGTTTTCGCCGCCGGAGATGATGATGTCTTTTTTTCTGTCGACGATGCGAAAGAATTTCTCGGGGCTCCAGACGGCCATGTCGCCGGTGTGCAGCCAGCCGTCGATGAGGGCTTCGCGGGTGAGCTTGGGGGAGCGATAGTAGCCGTCCATGACCTGGTCGCCGCGGACGATCAGCTCGCCGACGGTGGTGTTGTCCTGGGGGACGTCGCGGCCGGTGTTGTCGACTACGCGGATGTCGGAGCCGATGACGGGCCAGCCGGCGGAGGCGGAGAAGCGGAGGCGGGCGTTGTCGGAGGCGAAATGGTTCGCGCCTTTGGGGCGGGCGGTGCTGACGACGGGTGAGGTTTCGGTGAGTCCGTAACCGACCGTGATGCTGGCGTGGGGGAGGAAGGCTTCGAGTTGGGCGATGAGCTCGGGGGAAGAAGCGGCGCCGCCGAGGATGATGTATTTGAGGCTGGAGAGATCGTGGCTGGAGCGGTCGGGGCAAGAGAGAAGCGCGGCGGCCATGGTGGGGACGAGGATGACATAGGAGACGCGCTCCTGCTCGATGAGGCGGAAGATGGTGGGCGGGTCGAAGCGGCGGAGCATGACGTGCTTGAAGCCGCACATGGTTCCGAATTGGGGGAAGCCCCAGCCGTTGGCGTGGAAGAGCGGGATGGTGTGGAGGAGGACGTGGCTGTCGTCGTGATCGAGCGAGGCGGCGAGCGAGAGGGCATGGAGATAGAGGGTGCGGTGAGAGAGCATGACGCCTTTGGGCGCGCCGGTGCTGCCGCTGGTGTAGAAGAGTTCGGTGGTGGCGGCCTCGTCGATGGCCATGAGGTCGGGGAGGGGGATGGGGGCGTGGTGGAGGAGAGTGGCGAGGGTGGTGTCGGTCGCGGAGGTGTTGTCGGAGCCGTCGCCGTCGATGGCGATGAAGAGGCAGTCGGGGACGGCGTGGCGAAGCTGGTCGACGATGGGGGCGAAGTCGTGCTCGTAGAGGAGGGCGGTGGGCTGCGCGTGGCGGAGGATGACTTCGAGCTCGGTGGGGTGGAGGCGCACGTTGAGCGGCATGACGATGGCACCGGCGAGCGGGACGGCGTAGTAGCTTTCGAGCAGGGCGGTGCTATTGAAGCTGAGGACGCCGACGCGGTCGTCAGGGCCGACGCCGTTGGCGACCAGGCCTGCGGCGATGCGGCGGCAGCGGTCGGCGAACTGGACGTAGGTATAACGAGTTTCTCCTTCGACCACGCCGACCTTCTCGGGGTAGAGATCCAGCGCGCGAAGGAGACAACGCAGGGGAGTGAGAGGAACATGCATGGAGTGGCCTCGAGGTTAGTTGTTGGCGAGCTGTTCTTTCAGGCGGTCGGGCGAGAGATGGCAGAAGATGGGGGCGAAGCTGGTTTCGGGAACCGCGGTGCCCTCGCGGGTGAAGGTCATGTAGGGTTCGTGGCTGGTGTTCCAGGGCTGCCATTGGGGAAGGCCGGCACTATTGGGGTTTCCGGACTTCGCGAAGTTGGTCCAGTAGGTTTGGATGGTGTCTCCGAGGGTGCGGTCGGTTGCGGTGAAGGGAAGCCAGTTGAGCATTCGATCGTTGAAGGTGCCGAAGACGTAGGGAATTTCGAGAGAGTGAAAAGCGCCGAGCCGGGATTCTCCTTTACCGGGGACGGAGCGCTCGAAACGGTAGACGAAGGCGCGATGACCTGCGCTGGTGGTGAGGGCAGCCTCCGCACCGATGGGGCAGGCGGCACCGATATCGTTGCTCGCCTGGTCGATCGCGGGAGTGCCGTGCATGACGATGCGGGCAGTGTAGGTGGCGACAGCAAGATTTGTCCAATGGCCGTAGAGGGGACGCGCGAGATCGGCGAAGACCTTGAGTTTGTCGCCGATGCCGGGCTGGGGGCCGGTGGGCGGATTCTTCTTTGCGGCGGCGTCGGCGGCGATGCGGAAGGCGGAAAACTCGCGGGCGTTGAAGCCGGCGAGGAGATCGACGGAGAGGAGCTTGCCGGTGGCGAAGGCGTCGGCGGGTGAGCGGGGGAGAACCCAGCCGTCGATCTCGGCAGCGTTGGGGTCGTAGGCTTTGTAGTCGGTGGCGACGAGGTGGTCTTCCATGGCGGCGAGTTGCGCAGCGGGGAGAGCGCGGAGGGCTTCCAACTGGGAAGCGACGGGGTGCTGGGCGAGGGCTTGTTTGCCGAGGGCGTTGGCGAGCGGTTGCATGGACGCGACGGTGCGGCTGGGGCCGAGGCCGAAGGCGGGGCCGCTCTCGGCGATGACGCGGCGGAAGAGGCCGCCGGCGAGCGGCGAGGTCATGAGGGTGGTGGCGTCGACGGAGCCTGCGGATTCTCCAAAGAGGGTGACGTTGGAGGGATCGCCACCGAACGCGGCAATATTTTGCTGCACCCATTGGAGGGCGGCGATTTGGTCGAGGAGGCCGTAGTTGCCGGAGCTGTGGTGAGGCGACTCGGCGGTAAGTTCCGGGTGAGAGAAGAAGCCCATGACGCCGAGGCGATAGTTGATGCTGACGAGGAGGACGCCGTGGGAGGCGAGGGCTGTGCCATCGTATGCGGTTTGCGCGCCGCTGCCGACGCGGTTGCTGCCACCGTGGAGCCAGACCATGACGGGGAGGCGCGCGCCGGGCTGGAGCTTAGGCGTCCAGACGTTGAGGTAGAGACAGTCTTCGGAGGGGTCGAGGGTTTCGGGGATGTAGGTGACGCCGTAGGTGGCGGCGAGCGGCTGAATGAAGTTGTCGGTGCCGTGGACGTTTTGCGTGCAGGGATGGGAAGGCTGGGTTGCGTCGCGAACGCCTGACCACGCGGCGGGTGGTTGCGGAGGACGCCAGCGCAGAGGGCCGGTGGGAGGCGCGGCGAAGGGAATGCCTTTGAAGATGGCGATGCCTTGTTGCGAGATACCCTGAACGGTGCCGCCGGCCACGTGAACGGAAGGACCTGGGGGCGCCATCTTCTGCGGGCTGGCCGAGGTCGCGAGGAGAACGGGAAGGATGATAGCAAGACAGGCAAACCGCATACGAGAGGTTCCTTTATTCCATCGAGTATTGCAAGGGCGTTGCGGCAAGTGCCTCGATAAGAGGATGCCGGCGTAGGCCGCACGTTGCGAATGCCCCGATCCCCGATGGATCGGAAAGCGATTCCGGACAAAAATAGAACATTTGATAACTTACTGTCCAGTCAAATATAATCATCGCGTTTCGGAGCCGGTGTTTGCTGCGTGGCCTAAGTTAGTATCGGCTTCGAACTCTTGAGGGAACCGCGTTGAAGACTGTGCCAGAGGTCGGAGATTCATATACCTATCCGTTCAGCATCTCGCAGGAGCAGATCAGGAGCTTTGCTGAACTGACCGGCGACACGAATCCGCTGCACGTGGATTCCGCGGCGGCTGCGGAGGGTGAGTTCGGCGGGCCGATTGCTCACGGGATATTGATTCTCGGTGTATTCTCCAAGATTTTTGGAACGATCCTGTATGCGGATGGGCAGGTTGTGCTGGGATTGGACATTCGGTTTTTGGCGCCGGTGAGGCCCGAGCTTTCGTATACCGCGGTGGTGACGGTGATGGAAACGTTGTTGAAAAAAAACCAGGTGGTGTACCGGACGGAAGTCTTCGGCGAGGACGGGGCCGAGGTCTTGAAGGGGTCGTGCAGGATATTGAATCGGAAGCAATATGTTGCCGGGGCACGCTAGGACTTCCTTGACAGCATGGAATCTCAATTGACCTCGAAGTAAGATATCGGAGGGATCAGTGAATATTGTGAAGACGCTCTTGTTGGTGTTCGCGGGAACGATGGGGATGCATGGCCAGTCTTTCGTTCAGCGCGACGGAACGCATCTTGCGCTGGATGGAAAGGCGTTCCGATATAGCGGCCCGAATATTGAGTGGCTGGGTTTGGAAGGGTACGGGCCGCATGATCCGAGCGGGCCGCGGTATCCTTCACGGTTCGAGATTGACGACGCGTTTGAAACGGCGGCGGAGATGGGCGCGAAGGTGGTGCGGTCGCAGACGATGGGCGACACGGTTGGATGTGCGCGGTGTATTGAGCCGGAGCTTGGCAAGTTTAATGACGAGGGGTTCGAGGCTTCGGATTATGCGCTGGCTGTAGCTGCCAAGAATCATATGCGGGTGATCGTAACGCTGATTGGGGATTGCGCGACGTGTGCGGGTGGCGGGATTGGACAATACCTGGCGTGGAATCATGAGGCGAATGCGCAGAAGTTTTTTACGGATCCGAAGCTGATTGCGGCGTTTAAGCGGCATGTGGACGCGGTGTTGAATCATCGCAACCGCGTTACGGGGGTGCTGTATAAGGATGACCCGACGATCATGGCGTGGGAGAACTGCAACATGTGCGGGCTGATTCCGATGCTGAGTCACGGAAATGTTGCGGAGGTTGCGGCGTGGTCGGAGACGATTGGGGCGCACATTAAGCAGGTAGACCATCGGCATCTGTATTTGGATACGAGCGGGATCTTCCGGGTGGATGCGACGATTTTGGACAACGCGAGCACGGATTTAGTTTCGTTCGAGGAGTATCCGCACTGGAACGAGGCGTTCAATACTCCAGCGGGATTGGTGCCGACTTCGGTGGCGACGATTCTCGCGGATGCGGCTGCGGTCACAGGACACAGCAAGGCGTTCATCGTCAATGAATTCGGGTGGGACCGGACGAACTGGAAGTCGAGTGCGGATTTGCAGGGGCTACTGGATGCGATGCTGCATGATCCGAATATTTCGGGTGACAATTACTGGGCGATGCAGGCGCATGCGGAGAATTTTGGATTTCAGGCGATACCGGCGGATTCTCAGGATGCGACGTTTGCGGTGAACGGCGAATGTGGGGAGTGGTGGGCGCTCTATTATCCCGGAGTGAAGACGCTGGCGATGTCTGCGGAGGATATGGGTGCGCGTGCGCAGCTGTTGAGAGGGCATGCGTACGCGATGTCCGCACTGGTAGTTCCCAAACATGCTGTACCGCGCGCGCCGGAGGTTACTTCCATTGTGGTGGGTGGGTTGGTTGCGTGGCGGGGTTCGGCTGGCGCTGTGCGGTACACAATCGAGCGCTATGATGCGGCGACGAAGTCATGGCGGACGATCTGCGATCAGTGCGCGACGGACGCGGAGGATCCGTGGGCCGCCCCGCACGCTTCGATGGGAGCGCACTACCGGGTGACGGCGTTCAACGCGGATGGGGTTGCGAGTGCGACGTCGAGTCCGCGATAGGCGTGCGAGGGGTTCGAGGAATTTGGTTTGGGCAGTAGGCAAGTCTTTTTAAATCTGCGAGAGTACATAGTATGGCGACACGTTCGAGCCGGCCGGAGCAGGCGCATAAGGCCTTTGAAAATCGGAAGCGAAAGCCCGAACTGAAACGCGAGGCTGTGCTGTTGACGGCGGCTCATTTGTTTTTGAAGCAGGGATATCGGCGAACGTCGATGGAAGATATTGCTGATCAGCTGGAGATCACGAAGCCGGCGCTGTATCACTACTTCACGAGCAAAGACGACATCCTGGTGGGCTGCTACTCGCATGGAATTGCGAACATTCTTGGGCGACTGAACGACGCGGACGGAGCAACGGGGTCTGGGCTGGAGAAGACGCGCGCGTTTCTGCATGTGTGGATCGAGGTGATTACGACGCTGGAGTTCGGGCAGTGCGTGGTGTCGCTGGATGATAACGAGCTGGCGCCTGCAGCGCGGAGGGAGGTGCGACGGCTGAAGCGGCGGATCGACCGAACGCTGCGACAGAGGATTGCGGAAGGCGTTGCGGATGGGACGATCAAGCCATGCGATGTCCGACTGGTGGCGTTTGCGTTTGGCGGTGCGATCAACTCGATTGGCGCGTGGTATGACCGGGAAGGCAAGCTGAGCACGGCTGAATTCAGCGCGGCGTACACGGACATTCTGATCGACGGCGTAAGCATGCCGCGGGAAAAAGTGAAGAGAGCGAAGCGGAGTCCGGGCAAGTAGGAACGCGAGATGCCCGGGTGGGATGACAGGGGCGAACGATGGGGCAGCCGACTCGAAACATTGCGGAGAATATTTATTTTGGCGAATGTCCGCGATGGCGGGAAGGGCGCTTGTGGTTCAGCGATTTTTTGCGCACGCGGTAAAGTCTGTTTCGCTGGCGGGGGATGTGCGTACGGAGTTGGAGATGGACGATCAGCCGGGCGGGCTGGGATGGATGCCGGATGGATCGTTGCTGATCGTTTCGATGGAGAAGCAAACGGTGGTGCGGCGCTGGCGTGACGGTCGGGTGACGGTGCATGCGCAACTGCCGAAGACAGGGTTTCGATCGAATGACATGGTGGTGGACGGTGCTGGGAACGCGTACGTTGGTAGCTTCGGGTTCGATCTGCATGGGGAGATGTTGGCGCGCGGGGTGGAGAGCGTTGTGGCCGATCATCCGACGGCAGAGATCGTTCGGGTGTCAGCGGGAGGTGAAGTTCTGGTGGTGGCGGAGGGGATGCACTTTCCGAATGGGTCGGTGATCACGGCGGACGGGCTAACGCTGATTGTTGCGGAGACGCTGGGGGGAGTGCTGACGGCGTTTGATATTGGGGCGGATGGGCGGTTGAGCGGACGGCGCGTGTGGGCGACGCTTTGGCCGCGGGTTGCCGATGGGAT
>Ga0302231_10001763_pt1 | contig 13008 bp, 10 predicted proteins | sample II_Palsa_N2_2_FD_193522 | JGI IMG/M metagenome (GOLD analysis project Ga0302231, IMG submission 193522) | Peat permafrost microbial communities from Stordalen Mire near Abisko, Sweden - II_Palsa_N2_2 | ecosystem: Environmental > Terrestrial > Soil > Palsa > Peat permafrost | place: Sweden...
ACCGTCTTGAACATAGTTGTGGAGATACGCACACGGACTGAGTGCAATGCTGCGCTTGTAAACAGCTTCGTTGAAGCCCTCAAGCAGCGCCGCATACGACCATGCCTGATAGCAGGGATGCGCACCTTCGCGCTCACCCGACGAACCGCCGCGACGAGCGATGATGAGACCATCTTTTTCGGTGAGCTTGGCCTCAGACCACTGTTTGAGTTCGACAATGATGAGGTTCGGGCCATCATCGGTTCGTCCGGAAAGAATGAAATCGATGCGCTTGGCGGTCTGTGGGATGCCGAACTCGACGCCGACGCCAACATCGCCAGGAATACCGGGGTCGCGTAGCACTTTGGCCATTTCGCCCAACGAGTTCTTCCAGGAACGAAATTCCGCTTCAGGCGCGTAGCGGCCAGTTCGCTGCAGATATTTGGCGGAGATGACGTTCTCGATGTCCCGATTGTCGTGATCGTCCAAAAACTTGTTTTTATTCGCCTGATAGACAATCACGCTTCGGCCCCCTGTGACCTTGCTTCAAAGTTCAGAGTACTTCTTCATCGTCCCTTTCGCGCGATCAACGGGATATTTGGCAGCGTTGAGTTTCATTTTGTTACGCGCTGCGTCAAGCGGATCTATTCCAAGCTTGTCGGCAAGCTGCAACAGATATATAAGAACGTCCGCGATCTCTTGTGCAATGGCATCGCGCTTTTCTTCCGGAATTGCGCGACTTTGCTCTTCTGTCAGCCATTGGAAATGCTCAAGCAGTTCGGCGGCTTCCACCGATAATGCAGCCGCCAGATTCTTTGGCGAATGAAACTGCCCCCACTCACGCTCTTCTGCAAAAGAGCGTAGTGAAGCTTGAATCGATTGTATTTCAGCGCTCATCATTCCACCCGTACTACGATGTAGCCTTGATATAGCTTCCAGCTTAGGTGGCTTCTGCCTTGTGGGGAAGGTCGACCAAGCCAAGCCAGCCGGCCATTGACCTCGGCTTCGCGTCTTAGGCGTTACGGTTCGAGCGAATATCCACAATTCGCCACGAGGAACCACCCATGTCCGACGAACTTACCAAGAAGACTCCCGCCGACCATATCGGCGATACGGTGGCGCAGCTCAAGGAGATGCGGCACTACTCCAAGAACAACGTGGAAACGCTGACGGCGGAGTGGCTGTTGTTCGACGGTGAGTTGTCCAAGCTGAAGCTGGCCGACAAGATTGCCGACCTGATGGATCGCCAGGGGCAGCTGCATGAGGCGCTGGAAACGGCGATCACCGATCTGGAAGACGTGCTGGAAAAGATGAAGCCGGCGCCTGAGCCGGAGGCGTAGTTCTCTGCATCGTGGTTGCTGTCGAGGATACGGATTCGGCCAGAGTTTGATGTCCAGGCCACCATGACAAAGAGGCCCGCATTGCGGGCCTCTTTGTCTCGATCATCCTGCCGCGATTACGCCAGCGTGCGCAGCTTCGCCTCGCGATCCCATTGCCGCGTCTTGGCCGCTTTGATGAAGGCCTTGGTATCAGCAGCACCGACCACGCCTGCATCCTTGGCAACGCCGCCGGCTTTCAGCACGGCTTGTGCCCCGGCATCGGCGGCGATGGCCTTGAGGTGGGCGTAGGCCTGGCCGGCGAAGTCGACGGCGGCGGCTTCCTTGGCCAAGTGCTTGCCGGCTTCGTCGGACAGCACGATGGCGATGGCATCGAATACCAGTGACGGCGTGCCCAGTAGCTGGCCATCGGCGTCGATGGATTTGCCATCGCTGAGCTTGATATTGCCCAGGCGGATAGCCACCAGCTTGGCGCTGGCGCCGGCCGTTTCTACTACCTTGCACAGCGACTTGATGGTTCCTGCGTCGGAGCCGTCGTGAATCAGAATGCCGACGCTGCGACCCTCCAGCGTGTCCTTCATCTTGCCGATGATCTGCAGTGCAGGGGAGTTGGGCATGTCCTTGGCCTTGACCGCGCTGGGCGCGGCAGGCGGCAGCTTGGCCATGCCCAGACCATCGGCCACACGCTGGGCCAGATCCTCGTCGATGTTGCGCAGGTGGCCGACGATGGCTTCACGCACGTGCGGGATTCCCACCTTGGAATTTTCAAACACGATGGACGAGGCGATATGTGCCTGTTCGTGTTTGGTCTGACTGCGATAAAACTGCCGCGCCTGGCTGTAGTGATCGGCGAAGCTTTCGGCGCGGATGCGGCCCTTGGCGCCATCCTCGCTGGGTACAGCGGCGCTGTGGAATCCGACGGCGGTTTCGCGCGCCGAGGTCGGGTCGAGCGAGCTCGGTTCGTAGTTCACGCGGCCCTTGGGCACCTGCATCTGCATGTGGCCGTCGCGCTGCTGGTTGGCGTAGGGGCACTTGGGCGCATTGATCGGCAGCTGGTGGAAGTTGGGCGAACCCAGCCGCGAGAGCTGCGTGTCGAGATAGGAGAACAGTCGGCCCTGCAGCAACGGGTCGTTGGAGAAGTCGATGCCCGGCACGATGTGCGACGGGCAGAACGCGACCTGCTCGGTTTCGGCAAAGAAATTGTCGGGCCAGCGATCCAGCACCATGCGGCCGATCACGGTGAGCGGCACCAGTTCCTCAGGGATGAGCTTGGTAGGGTCGAGATGGTCGAACGGGAAGGCGTCGGCCTCCTTCTGCGTGAACAGCTGCACGGCCAGATCCCATTCCGGGTAATCGCCCGCCTGGATCGCCTCGAACAGGTCGCGGCGATGGAAGTCCGGATCGGCGCCGCTGAGTTTCACCGCTTCGTCCCATACGGTGGATTGCAGGCCGAGCTTCGGGCGCCAGTGGAACTTCACGAAGGTGGACGCGCCATCGGCATTGACCAGCCGGAAGCTGTGGATGCCGAAGCCTTCCATCATGCGCAGCGAGCGCGGGATGGCGCGATCGGACATCGCCCACATCATCATGTGCATCGCTTCGGGCATCAGCGAGATGAAATCCCAGAACGTGTCGTGCGCCGAACCGGCCTGCGGGAAGCCGCGATCCGGTTCCATCTTCACTGCATGGACGAGGTCCGGAAATTTCATCGCGTCCTGGATGAAGAACACCGGGATGTTGTTGCCGACCAGATCCCAATTGCCTTCCTTGGTATAGAACTTCACCGCGAAACCGCGCACGTCGCGCGGCGTGTCGATCGATCCGGCGCCGCCGGCCACAGTGGAGAACCGCGTGAACAGTGGCGTCTTCACGCCGATCTCGGTGAGGATCTTCGCGGTGGTGTACTTGCTCAGCGACTTGGTCAGCTCGAAGTAACCGTGTGCTGCAGAACCGCGCGCATGCACGATGCGTTCGGGGATGCGCTCGTGGTCGAAGTGGGTGATTTTTTCGCGGAGGATGAAGTCCTCCAGCAAGGTGGGTCCGCGTGGCGTGGCGCGCAACGAATTCTGGTTGTCCGACAGCGGCAGGCCCTGGTTGGTGGTCAGCGGCGGATGCTCGCCGCCAGCGCGCTGGTGCAGCTCGTCACCTGTACCGCGGCTGTCGCCGGCCTTGGCGTTGGTGGATTTCGGGGACGACGGGCTGGGCTTGTTTTTCGCCATGGTCTTGCTCCGGGGAAGGGGGAGTAATGCGCCTTGTGCTCGCCCGAAGGTGCGCCCGACGAAGTGAATGCCCCGTCGACTGTTCCGTAAGAAAACCGAATGCCGGCCTGCCTCGTCACACCATCTTTCAGAAGATGTGCCGGAACACCACGAACAACGAGCCCGCCAGCAGGATCGAGGCGGGCAGGGTCAGCACCCACGCCATCAGCAGGCTGCGCACGGTGCTCCATTGCAGGCCGGAGCCGTTCGCGGCCATGGTGCCGGCGACGCCGGAGGTGAGTACGTGGGTGGTGCTGACGGGCAGGTGATACATGTCGGCGCCCTGGATCAGCACCATCGCCACCAGTTCGGCGGAGGCGCCCTGCGCGTAGGTCAGGTGCTCCTTGCCGATGCGCTCGCCGACGGTGACCACGATGCGCTTCCAGCCGACCATCGTGCCCAGGCCGAGGGCCAGCGCTACTGCGACCTTAACCCACGGCGGAATGAACTGTGTCGCCTGCGTGCCGAGGCCGCGCCATGAGGTGAGCGTGGCGGTTTGCTGCGAGGTGAGGCCGGGCTGCTTCAGCACGAGCGGGATCGCGGCATCGGCGAGGTAGATATCGTTGCGCACGTTGCCCATCTGATCCGGCGGTACGGACTTGAGCGAGGTGCGATCGCCCAGCTGCTTGTCGATCGACGCCATCAGCGCGGACAAGGCTGGCGCAGTGCCGGGCAGGAACGCCTGCTGCTGCACGGCAGCGGTCACGGTCTTGCGTGGATCGACGGTGACGCTCATGCCGTTGCCGAGGCTGGCCAACACCTGCTGCGCATCGGCCGATACCTGGTGAAAGGTTTTCACCTGGCTACCGGTCACCGCGCCGTTGAGTGCGTAGGCGGTCGGCACGGTGCCGATCAGGATCAGCATGATCAGGCCCATGCCTTTCTGGCCGTCGTTGGAGCCATGGCTGAAGCTCACGCCAGTGCAGGTCAGCACCAGCAGCGCGCGGATCGGCCACGGTGGCGGCTTGTTGCCTTCCGGTGCGCGGTACAGGGCAGGGATCTTCACTACCGCCTTCAGTATCACCATCAGCAAACCGGCCAGCAGGAAGCCGGCGATCGGCGAAAAGACCAGGCCCTTGAACACGCCCATCGCGGCATCCCAGTTCACGCCGCTGGTGCCGCTGGCGGTGGACATCAGCTGGTTCGCCAGGCCCACGCCAATGATCGAGCCGATCAGGGTATGCGAGGACGAATTCGGCAGCCCGAAATACCAGGTGCCCAGGTTCCACAGGATCGCCGCGATCAACAGCGCGAACACCATCGCGAAACCCGCTTGGCTGCCCACCTGCAGGATCAGCTCCACCGGCAGCAATGCGACGATGGTGAAGGCGACCGCGCCCGACGAAGTCAGCACGCCGAGGAAGTTGAATGCGCCCGACCAGATCACCGCCAGGTTGGGCTGCATCGAATGCGTATAGATCACCGTGGCCACCGCATTGGCGGTGTCGTGGAAGCCGTTGACGAATTCGAAGCCGAGCGCGATCAGCAAGGCCACGCCGAGCAGGATATACGGCGCTGCCGTACCGGATTTGACGACGGCCAGATCCTGCATGAGGTGAACGGCGGCGTAGCTGCCACCGATCAGCAGGATCAGCCCGAAAATGATCGCGAACAGGCGGCCGGAGCTTTTGCCCGGGCTCGCAATGGCTGTGGCAGCGGCATCGGATGACATCGGCAACTCCCGTCGGTTGATCTGGCCGAAGCTAGACGAGAGGCGCGACAAATTCGTGACAGAAGCGGATGCGTTACAGCGTGCGATTAGTGCGGCGCATCAATTTTTTTCGCCAGATCGAGGCTGCGCGGTGCTGCCAGGCCGCCGTAGCGTGTGTCGATCTTGTTCAGCAAGGTGTGTGCGGCATCGGGCTTGCCGCTGGCCAGTAGGCTTTCCGCCTGTTGCAGCTGGGCGGTGAGTGCCTGGTCGATGTGTGCGCGGCAATCAGCCGGCTTGGCCGGATCGGGCTGAACAGGCTTGTCCAGCACGTCCAGTGCGTGATTCAGCGGCGCTGGTGTGACCACCTCATGGCCTGACCAGGGCGCCCCCACGGTAGCTACATGGAAAACGCACCAGTCGCGCATCGACTGCTGGCTTTGCCTGTCCATGTCGAGATGGGCATCGTCCTGCTGGCCGGTGAGGTAAACCAGCCGCGTAGTGTCCTGAAACTGCTGGAACAACGCCGATGGTGGGAGCGTAAGTTGTGCTTTGCCGATCGGGTCGCTGCCGGCCATAAGCAGTGCGCCGTGAAACAGATCCGGATAGCCCAGCGCGATGCGCTCGGCCACGCGCGAACCGCCGGAAAAGCCACCGATATAGATGCGCTGCGGGTCGATGGGATAACGCTTGATGATGTTCTGCGCCGCGAGCAAAGCCAGCGGCACACGGCGGTCGAGTACGTCGGCATCGTTGCCGGAATTCGCGGCGCTGACATAGATCATGCCGTGACGATCCAGCGTCGATAGCCATGTCGGCGGCACGGTAGCCTCTTCCCATGGCGGTACGAATACCAGCAGGGCATAACCATGCGGCGGCGCAGCGGCGGGCACATAGAGGACAAACTTTTCATGCGCGAGGTCGAGCGGTTGCTCGCGTATGGCATGTCCTGGCTGTGTCGACATCTGGTTTACGCGTAGCGCATTCAGCGGACTCAGTAGTCGTCGTATCAGTTCGGCGCTGCGTGATAGCGGCGAGTAATCAGTAAACACCACGTCGCGTTGCAAGCCGTTGGCGACAGGCGCGTCGCCTGCCGCTGCCGCCAGCGGTATCAACAAGATAACGAGCAGCACGTAGCGCGAGATCATGCGCAAAAGCTAACACTTGTGATTGCCAGGCGACGTTTCCAGCATGTACGGATTCTGAACGCAGGAACATGCACTGATTAACGGAAAGAGCAGCGTCACATCGCCAAGCTCCAATCGCACACGGCTGTGGCGTTACGCGCCTGCTGCAGGGGAGCACTGGATCGGTTGGACAGCCGGCATCCGCCTAGGGAGGGCGGTGACTACGAACCGCATGGACACGCGTCTCAACTCTTATCCAATCAAAAGGACTTAAACATGAAAGATCGTTGCGGATTATCCGTTGCAGTCAAGGCTGCACTTTTCGCCGCCGTATTCAGCGTCGGCAGCTTTGGCGTGGCTGCACAGGCTTTCGCCGGTGAAACCAGCCAAGCCAGCACCACCGTCACCCAGACCCTGGTCGTCGAACCGGACCAGGGCATGACTTCCATCTACAACCTGATCCAGTCGGCCAAGTCCACTATCGACATGACCATGTATGAGCTGGTCGATACGCAGGCTTCGGGCCTGCTTTGCACGGCCGCTGAAAACGGCATCGCCGTGCGCGTGATCCTTGATCAGAACCTCGAAATGAGCAACAACCAGGCGGCCTACACCCAACTGAAAGGCTGTGGCGTGAGTGTGGTCTGGGCATGGACCAAATACGCGGCCACGCATCAGAAGACCATCACCATCGACGACACCACCAGTGCGGTGATGACGCTCAACCTGACCAGCCGCTACTACAGCACCACCCGCGACTTCGCGGTGATCGAGAACGATCCCAGCGATGTCGCTGCGATCGAAAGCACGTTCAACGCCGATTTCAAGTCACAGACCATCACACCGCCGGTCGGTGACGACTTGGTGTGGAGTCCGACAGTGTCCAAGACCGATCTGGTCAACCTGATCAACGGGGCGAAGGACAGCCTGCTGATCGAGAACGAGGAGATGAGCTACAGCACCATCGTCGATGCACTGGAAAGTGCGGCCAAGCGTGGCGTCAAGGTGACGGTCTGCATGACCAACGACGACAATGACTACGAGAGTGAATTCGATGCCCTCACGAAAGCCGGTGTGAAAATCAGCACCTATCCGGATACCGCCACCGGGCTGTATATCCACGCCAAGGTGATTGTGGCCGACTATGGCACCTCGACCGCGAAGGCCTTTGTGGGCTCGGAGAATTTCTCCTCGGCCTCGCTGACGGAGAATCGGGAGCTCGGGCTGATCACCACCACGGCAGCCATCCTGACCCAGCTCAATACCACGCTCAGCAGTGACTATGCAGGTGGTACACCCTGGACCAAGTCGTAAACCTTCGCCGGAGCGCATGGTGCTTGGCATCATGCACTCCGGCGATTCCTTGGCGAGTGTCGATATGCCGGATTCGGCTCACAAGACCTCATCAAGCTGTCATCCCGGTACGGGGTGTCGGCGTTAATATGGGGGCTGGATGATCTGGCCCATCGAATCGACCAAGGGAGACATGCCATGAACGGGTTTTACTTGAAGTCCGGGCGGCGTCTATTGCTTTCGACGCTGCTGGTGGGTGCGATCGCGACACCCATGATGGTGAGAGCGGCTACCGATGGTACATCGGTGCCTAAAACCACGGATTCGGCGCCTAGCGATGCCGACCTTGCCGCCACCAAGTGTGCGATCGGCGAGGAACGTTTCCTGCCGGGCGACTACTTTTATTGTCTCGCCACGCAGACTTATGGCCAGCAGCACTACGCCTATGCGCAGAAATTCTTCACGGAAGCAGCCGGCTGGGCCAGCAAGCCGGCGCAGTATGTGCTCGGCATCATGGCGCTCGATGGCGATCATCAACCTGTGAATCGCCCCCTGGCGGTCGCGTGGCTGGCACTGGCCTCGGAGCGACCGCAATCGGTTTACGCCGTGGCCTATAAATCAGCGTATGCCAGTGCTACCGCGGCCGAACGGCAGGCTGCCGAAAAACTACTGGCCACGATGCGCCGGACCTATGCCGATGCGACCGCAGCGGTACGCGCCGAGAAGCGCTATACGGATAGCATGGCCACACTCGTCCGCTTGAACGCCGGTGGGAGGAGCTACTGCATGGAAGGTCTGGTGGATGCCAGTGATCCGCAGATCGACCCAATGCAGTGCCCATCGATGCAGACGGTGGTCAACGCGATCGACAAACAGGCGGCGGGCGTGTTCGATGGCTGGAGCGGCCATGTGAGCGTGGGTGCGCTGCAGCCAGTCAATGCGCCGGCTCCTATAAAGTCTGGTGGTTAGTAACAGGCCGAAACTCGGAAAGTTGTGTTTCACGAGGCCAGAAAGAGCCCCGTTCACCGGTGCTTTTTCTTTGGACCCTGGCGCGGATTGGGCACACGCGTGATCTGGAATCCGCGCGCAGCAAGGCGGAAGCGGTATCGTTGCAGGCAGCGAGTGACGGCCTCGCGGACTTTGTGAAGCGGTGGCAGTGCGGCCACTTGTACGACGGTGTTTCCTGGGGTGAACGGCAGCGGCGGATAAACCTAAACCCAGGCTGAAAACGGTGTTGCGAAAGAAAGATTGACGAACGATTTCGGGCTTAGCCTGCCGGCGTTCGCCCATACCCCCCGTTCCGGCCATGCACGTCTTTTACGATTTTTGGACCGCGGCGGTGAGCTGGCTGGCTGGCCATGTGATCGTGCCGACCCTCGCTGCGCTGCACCTCGCCGCCTATGTCCTCCAGCCGCGCGAGATCGCGCAGTATTTCCTGCTCACGGCGGTGCAGGTGGCGATCATTGCCTTCGTGTTCCGCCCGCTGGAAAGCCTGTGGCCGGCGGAGCACTGGCCCGATCGCCGGATCACCGTGATCGACCGCAGCTATACGCTGATCAAGTTGTTTGGAGTGCTGCCGCTGTTCACCTATCTGGTGCTGACGCCGCTGTTCGGCGGCGGTAGTGACGACGATGCGGCCGGCTTGGTCAGCGTGCAGGGCATGGTGCCCTGGCTAGGCCATCATCAGGTGCTGCTGTTCCTGGTTTATTACGCGATCTACGACCTGGTCTACTACCTGATCCACCGCCTGCAGCACGGCATTCCGTGGTGGTGGGCACTGCACAGCCTGCATCACAGCCAGCGCCAGCTCAGCTGCTGGTCGAACGATCGCGACCATTACCTGGATGACCTGCTGGAAGCACTGATCGTGGCCGGGGTGTCCTTGCTGATCGGCGTCTCGCCGACCGACTTCGCGTTGCTGGTGCTGTCCGGCGAGCTGCTGCAGAACCTCGGGCACACCAATGTGCGGCTGCGCTTCGGATCGGTGCTGGAGAAGGTGCTGGTCGATCCGCGCTATCACCGACTGCACCACATGCGGGTGGATCCGGATCGGCCGCAGCTGCACGCCTGCAACTACGCCTTCATCTTCCCGCTGTGGGACATCTTGTTCGGCACCGCGCTGTTTGGCGAACCGGCGCATCCCACTGGCGTTGGTGATCCGATGGTGGATGCCGACAACCAGCGCGGCATCGTCGCCCAGCAACTGGTCACGCTGCGCCGTTTCTGGGGTGCATTCCGCCGCCGTGCCGGCTGGCGCTATGGCGAGGTGGCGTTCAACGTGAACTACGAACCGGTTTCGGTAAAGGATTTCGACCTGCACGAGCTGGAGTCGAGCCATATTCCGTTGGAAGCATCGTCACCATCCACTCGCGAGGTCGAACTCTGTCGTTGATGCCGGATGGATAATCTGGTGACCCACGCAAAGCGGAGGCTCCTGGTTTCCGGTCGTTGTAGGTGCGCGCGACTGCGATTGGCTCGCCATCTGGTAGCGTGGGCAGGATTCGAATCTGCGTAATGCGACTTGTATTGCGTATCATCATGTACATACAATGTGCGCACATTGGAGTTAAGCCATGACCGCGCCCACCGCCATCCGCGAAAAGACCATCAACCTGCGCGCCACGCCGGCGCAGAAGGTATTGATCGAGCGCGCGGCGGAGGCCACCGGCACCACACGCACCGCATTCGTGCTGGATGCGATCCTGCAGCGCGCCGAGGCCGTGTTGGCCGATCGCACTCGCTTCGCCCTGTCAGACACGCAGTTGAAACGTTTCGAGCAGGCGCTCGACGCTCCGCTGCCCACTCCTGATGCATTACGCCGACTGATGGCGCGGCAGCCGCGCTGGTCGCGCTGAGGCGTGGCGATTTTTGCACCTGCCCCGTTGAAGCCGGGACATGAAGTCGACGATTTCACTTCGACCCATCCAGAGCTTGCCGACTGGTTGCGTCGTCGCGCACGCGACAATGAGGAAGATCGTGGATCGCGGTGTTTCGTCGTCTGCGAGGGCCAGCGCGTCATCGGTTACTACGTACTGGCGGCTGGCAGCATCGAGCGTGCGCAGGCACCGGGCCGATTGCGGCGAAACATGCCGGCCCCGATTCCCGCCATCGTGCTGGGTCGACTGGCGGTCGACAGCGCATGGCGCGGGCAGGGATTTGGCGCTGACCTGCTGCAGGATGCGGTGTTGCGTGCGCTGCGGGCTTCGAGCGAGATCGGTGCATGCTTGATGCTGTGCCACGCCATCGACACATCCGCCAAGGCTTTTTATCTACACCACGGTTTCATCGAGTCCACGTTCGACCCGATGATCGTGATGCTGGACCTGAAAAAGGTTGAGGCGGCTCTGGTGAACGATTTCAAGTAACAAGAGGTTGTCACGTTCTGAAGCAAGAGGCCCCGCAATGCGGGGCCTCTTGCTGTCTGCATTAGTGGAAAGGCCGCCCTACGCCTCCACATCTTCCTTATACGCATCCACCGGGATGCACGCGCACATGATGTTCTTGTCGCCGTAGACGTTGTCGACGCGCGCAACCGGTGACCAGTACTTCTGCAGCTTCAGGCTGGGCAGCGGGAAGGCGGCCAGTTCACGCGGGTAGGCGTGGGTCCACTCGGTGCCGCTGACCATGGTGGCGGTGTGCGGGGCGTTCTTCAGCGGGTTGTCCTCGCGGTCGAGCTTGCCTTCCTCGATCGCGCGGATCTCGTCGCGGATCTGGATCATCGCGTCGATGAAGCGATCCAGTTCGTGCTGCGACTCGCTCTCGGTCGGCTCGACCATCAGCGTGCCGGCGACCGGGAAGCTCAAGGTCGGCGCGTGGAAGCCGAAGTCGATCAGGCGCTTGGCGACGTCCTCGGCACCGATGCCGGTGGCATCCTTGAGCGGGCGCAGGTCGAGGATGCACTCGTGTGCGACCAGACCGTTACGACCGGTGTACAGGGTGGGGTAGTGCGGTGCCAGCCGCTTGGCAATGTAGTTGGCGTTGAGCAAGGCGACCTGGGTGGCCTTGCGCAGGCCTTGCTGGCCCATCAGGGTGACGTACATCCAGCTGATCGGCAGGATCGAGGCCGAACCATAACTGGCTGCACTGACCATGCCGACCGTGCCTTCGCCGCCGAGCGTGCGTGGCAGGAACGGCGCGAGATGCAACTTCACCGCACACGGACCGACGCCCGGGCCACCGCCGCCGTGCGGAATGCAGAAGGTCTTGTGCAGGTTCAGATGCGACACGTCCGAGCCCCACTTGCCGGGCTTGGCCACGCCGACCAGCGCGTTCATGTTGGCGCCGTCTGTGTAGACCTGACCACCATGCGCATGCACGATCTCGCAGATAGCGACGATGTCTTCCTCGAACACGCCGTGCGTGGACGGGTAGGTGATCATCAGCGCGGCGAGACGATCGCTGTACTTCTCGGCGGCGCGACGGATGTCTTCTACGTCGACGTTGCCGTTGGCGTCGCACTTGGTCACCACCACCGTCATGCCGCACATCTGCGCGGAGGCCGGATTGGTGCCGTGGGCGGATTCGGGGATCAGGCAGATGTCGCGGTGATCTTCATTGCGCGAGCGGTGATACGCGCGGATCGCCAGCAGGCCGGCGTATTCGCCCTGCGCGCCGGAGTTCGGCTGCAGGCTGACCGCGTCGTAACCAGTGCACTCGACCAGCATCGCTTCCAGGCCGTCGATCAGTTCCTTGTAACCCTGCGTCTGCGACACCGGCGCCAGCGGATGAATGTTGCCGAACTCGGGCCAGGTCACCGGGATCATCTCGGCGGTGGCGTTGAGCTTCATGGTGCAGCTGCCCAGCGGGATCATGGTGCGATCCATCGCCAGATCCTTGTCGGCCAGCGCGCGCATATAGCGCAGCAGTTCGTGCTCGCTGTGATGCGTGTTGAACACCGGATGCTGCAGGAAAGCGCTCTTGCGCACGAGAGCGGCCGGCAGTGCGTCCGGCGTCGCGGCATCCAGTTCGTCGATGTCGTCAATGCACGCGCCGAACAAGGCGGCGAGGGCACTCACTTCGGCACGCGTGGTGGTTTCGTCAAGGCTGATGCCGACACTCTCGCCATGGATCTGGCGCAGGTTGATGCCGGCGGCCTCGGCCTTGGCGAGCAGGGCATCGGCGTCGACGTTCAACACATGCAGCGTATCGAAGAAATCCGGACCAACGACGTGGCCAGCCTGACGCAACGACGCGGCCAGGATCGAGGCGAGGCGATGCGTGCGACGCGCAATGCGGGTTAGGCCTTCCGGGCCGTGGTAGACGGCATACATGCTGGCCATCACCGCCAGCAATACCTGTGCGGTACAGATGTTGGAGGTGGCCTTCTCACGGCGGATGTGCTGCTCGCGGGTCTGCAAGGTGAGGCG
>Ga0302231_10001764_pt1 | contig 12988 bp, 7 predicted proteins | sample II_Palsa_N2_2_FD_193522 | JGI IMG/M metagenome (GOLD analysis project Ga0302231, IMG submission 193522) | Peat permafrost microbial communities from Stordalen Mire near Abisko, Sweden - II_Palsa_N2_2 | ecosystem: Environmental > Terrestrial > Soil > Palsa > Peat permafrost | place: Sweden...
AGGCGTGCATGCAGGCCACCGTCACCGTGACATTAGGCATGGCGATCCCCTGCGAATGCTTGTGTACCGCGTGTGGCCAAGGCGCTCAGCACATTGGTCTGCCGGGGAGCTGGGTGATGCGCTGATATCCCCTGGTCGCCGATTTATTTATCGCGCTGCGCATGGCGATGGCGAACTGCAACGGTAGCAATGTTATTTCCCACTTGGTGGTATTTGCATGCGTGTTTATGGCGGTCAAGGCGCGCCGCAATATAATACGAATATCGTTGTAATTTGCGATTATGCCAGGCCATGACTTGGCTTTATCAATCGGCTTGTCGTAGCCCTTCGCAGATACCGTCGAATTCTGTAATCGCGTAGCATTACCTACAGAACAGGGACTTCGATCAATGCATCAGCTTGGCGCCGTATCGCGCATGGGTTGATGTGCGATTTCTGCAAGAGCACGTCGTGCTTTCATCAGTTCCGATCTCGCTGTTTGCCCTGATGGCAAATAGCTGGATCGGCTGCGTGGAGCAATGCACGAAAGGCACCTGGAACAGGGCAGAAACAGAGATAAGTGGGTTGCGTTTGCCCTGCTTGTCTCAATCCAGGATTTCGAAGGATCGATGGCTGATGAACCGATTGGGCAACACGCATCTCAACGCCTGGATACCGATCGGGCAAACAAGCCGACTTCTGATTTGCGTGCTTGGCAGCTGCTGGAAGCTGTCTTGTGCTGACAACACCGCGTCAACTTCCATTTCTCGGCAATTGAACTGACATCACGGCAGCGAATAGCTGTTGCGTTGAGGTCAGCTCGTACCCTGATTTTATGTGTTGCTACTACCGGCGTGGCTTGCACGTCCTGCGACACTTTTATCCCGACTCAAAAGCATGGAGCTGTATTGATGAGCCTGATTAATCGTCACAACGCAATCGCACTTGCCGTGGCTATTGCCTTGACCAGCACGCTGACAGCTTGTGGTGGCGGAGGTGGGGGCAATGTTCGACCAACCCCCATCGCCCCGCCACCTGCACCTGCGCCCGCACCGGCACCAGCGCCCGCACCTGCACCCGCACCGGCACCGCCTCCGTCCGGCTACAACCCGAGCCAGCTTGATCCGGAAAACGTTCCGCAGGCGTGGGCGATCGGCGGCAGCCCGACCAGCAATCAAGGACAGGGCGTGGAAGTGGGTATCATCGATTCGGGTGCGCAAGCAGACAATCCCGCACTCGTAAATCGCATCAGCTGGTTCAAGGATTACGTCGATCCCACCAATACGACGCCGCAGGACCCTTACGGCCACGGTACGGCTATGGCCGAGATCATCGGCGGCACCGCGAATGCGGACGGTGCCGGTGGGTCCTACAACTATGGTGGCGTGGCGCCGCAGTCCTCACTGTATGTGGCGAGGATCGGCGACGCCTCAGACAACTACGACCTCAATCTGGTGCCGCAGGCCCTGTCCGATTTGACCGCGCAGGGCGTCAAGCTGATCAACAATTCCTATGGCACTACTACGCCGATCACCAGTGTCGGCGCTACGGATCCCCACGTCGCAAGTGACTACGCGATCTACTCTTCGACAGCCGGCAATGGCCAGCTGATGGTTTGGGCGGCCGGCAACAATGGCAATGCACAACCCAGCGTGGAAGCAGGTTTGCCGTATTACCACTCAGATCTTGCGCAGAGTTGGCTCGCCGTCGTCAACGTGACGCTGAATTCCAGTGGCCAGGTGGTGGGTCTCGATCCCACGTCTAACGCCTGTGGCGTGGCAATGGGATGGTGTCTGGCTGCCCCTGGCTCCACCTACTTCACGCCCGTTACGGGTACGGTGTTTTCAACGGGGTTTGCGTACGGCACATCAAACGCCGCCGCAGTAGTTACAGGAGTTGCGGCTTTGGTGTCGCAGCGCTTCCCGTACTTCACAGCCACCAATGTCCAGGAGACATTGCTGGGGACAGCTACTTCGCTGGGGATCTCCTCGCAGTATGGCTATGGACTCGTGAATGCGGCTGCGGCGGTCAATGGTCCAGGTCAGCTCAATTGGGGTGTGTTCGACGTAAACATTCCTGCAGGCCAATCGGCGACGTTTTCCAACAATATGAGTGGCACCGGCAGCCTTCAGTTGGACGGTAGTGGTTCACTCACAATGACCGGATCGGATGGCTTTGGCAGTATTACGGTGAATGGTGGCACGCTCAAGATTACGGGGAGCGATGGTTTCACTGGAGGCATAGAGGTCAACGGCGGGACATTTATCACGCAGAATATAGTGAGTATGCTGAGTACGTCAGCCATATCAGTAGCTCAAGGCGCAACGTTGCAAGCGTCGGGTTTCGTTATGGGAAACATCACGAGTAGCGGAACCGTCGATACCCGGGCGCCATCGAACGCTTCAGTGCTGCAGATCAACGGTAACTACACGACGTCTTCAACGGCAAACACCATCTTTCAGATGGCGGGAAACGGGGGAAGTGTACAAGTCCAAGGACGAGCGACTCTAAACAACTCAAGCGCCACGGTGGTTGTTTTGCCCAGCATGTATCCGACCAGCACGGCGTCGTTATTGGAGACCGAGTTCGGCGTGTTCGGTCAGTTCGGATCGCTGACAGTTGAGGGTGGCGTATTCACCACTGGCAGCTTGAGCTATACGCCATTAGATGTCGATGTAACTCTTACGAATCAATCGGTTTCTGATGTAGCAAAAGCATTGATGCCGAATGTCGCTACGACGCAGCAGACAGCGCAACACATCCAGACGGCGTTGGGGCAGGCGAATACTTGGGCAATATCCGATCCTGCGGCACATCGAACCTTCCTCAGTGCTGCTGGCGAATTTCTGCATGCGGACTCAATCGCGGAAGCGGCAACATCGATCAACAGTTTGTCCGGTCAGCTGCTGGCTTCATCGCAAGGCCTGACCTTCGAACAAGCCGGCATCGTGAATCGCACGGTGGCCGATCGCCTGACGGATATCGTTAACGGCAGTTCGCAACAGGGGGCGTGGTTCCAGGGTACGGGCGCGAGTGGCGATATCGCGCGCAGCGGTTATGCCACTGGTAGCTACACGGGTGGTGGTGCTGTCGTTGGCTACGATGCTGCCTTGTCCGACTCTTTCAGTCTGGGTGCCGGACTGGATTGGAATCGCCTGGGTTCCACTTACACCATGCAGGGCGGTACCAGCAGTTCGCGCAGCACGGGCGGCATGCTGTACGGCAAGTGGACGGACAACAATGTGTACCTCTCCGGCCGGCTTGGTCAGGACTGGATTTCCAGTTCGGTCAGTCGGTGGGCCGATCTCGGCATCACGCCCGCGGCGATCTACAGCACGCGCCACGACCGCATGGATTCGGCCTATCTGGAGGCGGGTTACAACGCCCGATCCGACGCGTGGACGACGACGCCATTCGTGTCATTGGGTGACGGATATCTTTCGCGTGGAACGATTGCCGAGCAAGGTGCGGGTGGTTTCGGCATAGCGGCAGGTAGTGAAAACTTCAATCAGAGCAATGCCCAGATCGGTGCACGTATCGCCTATCACTGGATCTGGAATGGCGGCCAGATGTCGATCAAGGGCTTTGCCCTGTACCAGCGCGTCCTGGCCGGTAGCGACCTTGGCTTCACCGCCGCCTATGCCGGTGCGCCGGATGCAACATTTCAGCTGGAAGGCGTGAATTCGCCACGGAACTCGGGCTGGGTTGGCCTGGGCCTCAACACCGTGCTGGATAACCGCTGGTCGTGGTTCGTCAATCTGGACGAACAGGTCGCGTCAGGTGGTACCAAGGCCAGCGTGCTGAGCGCAGGGGCGCAATACAGCTTCTGATCGACGGCTGGTTGCATGGCGTCGACATAGGCCGATGCCATGCAACCAGCAGATGATGGTTTTGAAGGATGCTCGAAATGAGTACCTGTTACGTGCGGACGATGAGACACGCCAACTAACGGTGATCCAGATCCCGTGCGCAGTACGCTCAGGATTTCTCGTTATCCATCGGTGCATGTTCATGCCGTTCGGCGATCACATGCCGTTCGTGCAGCTCCTCGCTGACGTGTGCTGTCTCGACCAGCTCGGATTGCGCATGCGCTACTTCGGCGGCGTTCGGTGCGGATTCCTTTTCATTGCCACCGGGTGTGATCTTGAGGATCGAGTGGCGTACTTCGCGTGACAGGATCACCTTGGCGTCGCGCACGATGCCTTCCAGTGCGCTGGCGTAGTCAAGCTTGCCGGCGTCGTCGGTCCACACGATGCGGCGTTCGCGCAGCTTCTGGATGAAGCCGCGGAACAGCGCCTTGTCGAAGAACTCTGGTGCCGACAGTTCGTTGAGCAGGCTCAGCCGCTGGGCAGTGAGTGCGCAGGCATTCTCGAGTTCGGCGCCGGTCATCGTGTGCGGCCCGTTCTTGGCCAGCGCGGCGATGGTGATGTAGTAGCGCTCGAATGCCTGGATCAGGCTGCGCGCGATCACTTTCAGCTGGAAGGCGCTGTCGTCCTGGCCGGGGGCACGTTCCAGTACGCGGCCGTCGCCGGTCGATTCAAGCATTCCGCGGCGCACGAAGAAGTCGATGGTTGCCTGCAGTTGTGCGCCGAATCCTTCCTCATCCCACGGCAGGAACAGCTCGCCCTGGATGAACGGATAGATGATCTTGCCCAGCCGCAGCACCGAGGCGCGCGACATGCGGCGGTTGTTGAGGAAGCAACAAGCCACCCAGGCGGCGGCGGCGGTGAGGTGCAGTACATTGTTGCGGAAGTAGCTGAGCAGCACGGCCTGCTCGCCGGTGGCAGTCAGCACGTCGCCCAGCGGGTGCTGCACGCGCTGGATCCAGCCCATCTGTTCGCCGTAGGCGATGATCCCGGCCGGGTTCATCGGGGTCAGCGTGACGCGATCGGAATACGGCAGCTGCTCCAGCATGGCCTTGCTCAGTTCGAGCTGGGCGAGCAGGTCGCTCTCGGCCATAGCATGCTTGGGCGTGGCGAGCAGGGCGAGCGCCAGCAGGTTGATCGGATTGACGTCGGCGGCGCGGTTGATATTGACCTGGATCTTTTCGGCTAGCTGGTCGACCACGCCGTTGAGCCACTCGGGCTTGGCATCCGGGTCGGCACTGGTTGCACGCCAGTCGGCGCTGGCGGCCTCCAGCAGCGGGGTCAGTTCGATCGGCTCACCGAAGTTCAGTGCCACATGGCCATAGCGCTGGCGCAGCACCTTCAGCCCGCGCAACAGGCCGAGCAGGGACTCCTTTTCCTTCGGCTTGCCGCTGAGTTCGCCGGTATAGCTCTTGCCCTCCATCAGCTTCTCGTAGCCGATGTACACCGGCTGGAACAGCACCGGCCGGCGTGGCGCACGCAGGAAGGCGCGCACGGTCATCGACAGCAGCCCGCCGCGAGGTGCCAGCAGACGCCCGGTGCGTGAGCGGGTGCCCTCGGTGAAGTATTCGATCGGCACGCCGCGGTCGATCAGCTGCGCCATGTATTCCTTGAACACCACCGAGTACAGCGGATTGCCGGTGAAGCTGCGGCGCATGAAGAACGCGCCGCCGCGACGCAGGATCGGCCCGATTCCCGGCAGGTTGAGGTTCACGCCGGCGGCGATATGCGGCACCACCACGCCGGACACGTGCAGCTGATAGCTCATCAACAGGTAGTCGGCATGGCTGCGATGGCTGGGCACATAGACCACTTCGTAGCCGGGCGCCGCGGCGCGGGCCTTGTCGAAGTGGTGCATCGCGATGCCGTCGTACAGCTTGTTCCAGAAATTCGACAGCAGGAACGACACCGAACGCACCACCGGATGCGAGTAGTCGGCGGCGATTTCCATGACCAGCTTGTGTGCCTTGCGCCAGGCCTTGGCATGGCTGATCTTTTCCTTGGCGGCGTTGGCGGCGATCGCGGCGCGCACCGGTTCGGCGTTCAATACCGCGTCGACCACGGTGCGCCGGTGCGACAGATCCGGGCCGATTACCGCGGCGCGGATGCGGTGGAAGTGGGTGCGCAGGACCCGCGCGATCTTGCGTGTGAAGCGTTCCGGTGAGATCTCGCCGGATTCAGTCAGCACCTTGCGCAGCGATACCGGCGCGGAGAAGTGCACCACGGTGTCGCGTCCGTTCAGCAGCAACGCCAGCAGCCGGCGGAAACGGCCGACCATCACCCAGTTTTCCGAGAACAGCACGCGGAACCAGCCGCTATCGCGGCTGGGCGCGCGGCCGACGTAGATCGACACCGGCACGATCTGGATGTCGCGATCCGGCATGCCTTCCAGCGAGCGCACCAGCTGCCGCAACGGTTCGTTTGGCGCGCGCTTGCGGTTGCGGCCGAAGATCCAGCCGTCGCGCCGGGCCAGCGCAAACACCGAGCGGCGGCGGCGGGTACCGGCCAGCGCCTGCATCGGGTTGGGCAGGCCGGCCTCGCGGCAGGCGCGCTGCAGGATCAGCGCGTCGGAGAAACCATCACGCTCGATCACATAGCAGACCGGTACGCCGGCCTGCAGCAAGGCAGCCGGTTCGGCCGGGTCGCGACGGATGCGCACCCAGGGCTGCAACAGTTGCCCGGCCAGGTTGAACCACCAGGGGGCACGCTGGCGAACGGTGGAATCCGCGGTGTAGATATTCGGCATCCGCCTATTCTAACGGTTGCGCTGTTTAGTCTTTCGTTGGCACGGTGCCCGCGCTGGCCGGGGCACTGCCACTGCTGGCCGGTGGCTGGCTCAGCTGCTGGTGCGAGCGGCGCGCATTGTTCAGCATGTCCTCGCTGTACCAGCGGCCGTCCTGCTGCACCAGGGTCGATTCGGTCGACAACGGCTTGCCCAGCAGGGTGTAGTCGATCTTCACCACCGCGTGGCCGTTGCTGCTGGACACCGGGGTGAGCTTGACCGAGTTCAGCGTGTCGTCCAGCGATAGGCCGTAAATAACCAGCAACTGCTTGGCGCCGGTGAGGCCGGTCGAGTACTTCGCCATCGCGGTGTCGAAATCCATCGCGCGCAGTTGATCCGGGCTTTTCAGGTCCAGCTTGCGTGCGGTGGTCACCGCCACGCCGATCGCCTGTTTCGCCTTGGCCTGATCGAACCACGGTGTCTGTTGTGCCCACGGCGCGAGCACATCGAGCGCGCTGCTGGTTTGCGCCTTCTGCGTGTCGGTGAGGTTCTTGTCCTGTGCGATGCGGTTCTTCATCAAGGCCTCGCCGACGCTGACCAGTACGGGCAGCTGATCCTTGTATTGCTGCTGCATCATCGCCAGTTTCGGCTGCAGTTCGGCGTACAGCTTGTTCTCGGCGTCGGGTCCGGTGAGCTTCTGCATCGTTTCGTTGAACTTGGCGCGATCGTCGTCGGTGATGGGCTGCTGGTCCTGTTCGTGATGGCTCCAGTCGGCGCGCAGATTGGCGTAGTCGGCCGGTGGCAGAGCGTGTTTCCACAGGCCGTTGAGGTCACCCGTCTTGAGCAGGTCGATCGAACCCTGCAACGCGGCCTCTGGCGTGCTGCCGCCAGGTTGCCCGGCTTCGTCCTTGCCGTGGCAGGCGCTCAACAGCAGCGCGGCGAACAGGGGCAACAGGGCGTAACGAAGGGTAGGCAGGCGCATTGAAAGCTCTCGCGGTGGGATTGGCGGCGGGACGAAGACACGCCGGTGCGGCGCGGTGAGCGGGCAGGGTAAGCGGCGTGGCTGCAGGGAGACAAGGGCCGGGCGCAAGATTTCACGCTGCCAGATGCCACCCCAAAAAAGAAAACCCCGCGGGCGCAAGCCTCACGGGGAAATCCGGCAGAGCCGGAAGGGAAATGGCCTTGCCTGCAAAATTGTTGGTCAGCAGGTGTTGGCGATTCAAATATTACTTGTTCGTTAAAGTTAAGACAACACTTTTCTTTATTACTGTAAACATATGATTTAAATAGAATTTATATTCTATCCATTACTGATAGTGCAGCGCATCGATCTTCTGTTGCCGCCGTTGCTGCACAGGAGCGCTCCAGTCGTTGTTGAACAGCGCCGGCTCCCATGAGCCATAGGTGGGATTCGGCAGCACGAACCAGCGGGTACCGATCCACGGCAGGTAGTCGGCGACCGCCTTGCGGCGGCCGGCGTCGGTATTGTTCAGCACGTCGACGAAGTCGCCGAGCTGGTCGCCGAACTGCATCAACACGCGGTAATGCTGGCTGATCAGCTGGCGGCGGCAACCTTTCTCGGTGCCGGCCTGGTCGCAGCCGTCGACCACCGTGCCGAGCCCGAGAAACGCTTCCGGGCCGCTCACCGGGAAACCCACTTTGCGCAAATTGGCCAAGGTGGCCTGATCCAGGTCTTTGGCGCGGTTGGAGATATAGATCACCGCGATGCCGTGCTTTGCGGCGAACTGGGTGAACTCCACCGCACCGGGCATCGCGCGGGCTTGTTCTTCCTTGCACCATGCCGCCCAATCAGCTTCGTTGAATTCGCCGCCACTCTTCACCACGCGTGCCTGATACGGCGAGTTGTCCAGCACGGTTTCATCGATATCCAGCACCACGGCGGCCTTCAGATTCTTGAGTGGCGCGATGCGATCCTGCTTGTCCAGGGCATCCCACTGTTTGTCGCGCAAAGCGGCCAACAGGCGCGACTCGGCATCGCGATAAGTCTGCAGATAGATCAGGTCGTGCTCGATCGCGGTCTGGCTCCACGCCACCGCATTCAGGTTGTCGTTGGCGGCGCCGACAACAGTCGGAGCCTGCGGCGGTGGCGGCGCGGCGGCGGGATGCGATGGTGTGGCGGCGCAGCCGGCCAGCAGGACGAACACGGCCAGAGCCGAGGGCAGGCGAACAGACATGCGAGAATCCTTTGAACACAAAAATCATGACGATGACCGAAGTTTACGACAGCCGCATGTCGGGGTTGGCAGGCCGGAGCTGGCAGCCACGGTGGGCTGCTGACAGACTGGTGGCCCGACACTCACGGTTGCGACTCGCATGAATTCTCCTACGCCCGTGCCACGCGAGTCTTCAACGGCGATCCATTACGCGAGCTACCTGCTGGCTGCGGCGGCGTTGCTGCTGGTTCTCGAGTTGCACTTGTTGTCGGCGTTGCTATCGGCCCTGCTGGTCTACGAACTGGTGCAGTCGATGACGCCGTTGCTGGGCAAGCGCATCTCGGGTGAGCGTGCGCGAATGCTGGTGGTCGCTGCACTGGGCGTGATCGTGGTGGGCCTGTTGATCCTGCTGATCCTCGGTGCAATCAGCTTCTTCCGCAGCGAGATCGGCAACCCCGAGCTGCTCTGGCAGCAGCAGCTGATGCCGCTGGTGGAAAAGGCCCGCCAGCAATTGCCGGCCATGGTGGTCGATCACCTGCCGGACAGTGTCGATGACTTACGCGTGGGCGCGGTCGAGCTGGCCCACAAACACGCGGCGACCCTGCAACTGGCCGGCAAGGGCGCGGCGAGGGTGTTCGTACACATCATCATCGGACTGGTGCTGGGCGCGATCATTGCACTCAGCCGCACCCGTCCGGCGCATCAGGTCGGTCCACTAGCCGCGGCGCTGGGCCAGCGCTGCCAGCGACTGGCCGAGGCGTTTCACAACATCGTGTTTGCGCAGGTCAAGATCTCGTTGATCAATACCTTGTTGACCGCGATCTTCCTGCTTGGCGCGCTGCCGCTGCTGGGCATCCACGTGCCGCTGGCCAAGACGCTGGTGGCGCTGACTTTCGTTGTCGGCCTGCTTCCTGTGGTCGGCAACCTGATTTCCAACACTGTCGTCACCGTCGCTGCGTTGTCGGTGTCGCTCGGGGTTGGCGTCGCCGCGCTCGGCTTCCTGATCCTGATCCACAAGCTGGAGTACTTCCTCAACGCGCGCATCGTCGGTATCCAGATCAACGCTCGTGCGTGGGAGCTGCTGATCGCCATGCTGCTGATGGAGGCCGCCTTCGGTCTCGCCGGCGTGATCGCCGCGCCGATCTACTACGCCTACCTGAAGAGCGAGCTGGTAGCTGAAAAACTGATCTGATCTGCACTGGAAAGTGTCAGGTGGACAGACTGTGCAACATTCAGGGATCGAGCTTGATGCCGGCACCGATCAGCAGATCCTGCAGCCCACTCAATTGCGTCTCGTACTTCTTCCAGCGCTTGAGGGCACTGCGGTAGATGGGTGCACGCACCTGCACGACGCTGGCGGTGGCAACCGCAGCAGGGTTGTCCTCGAAGTGCAGGCAGGCGTCGTGCCAGGGCAGGTCACAGAATTCCAGCAGCTGGCGCGAGCTGGACTCCTGAGTGTCTACCAGCGTTTCGTATTGCACTTCCAGAATGCGTCCAGGAAATATGCGCCGCCAGTGCGCCATCAGGCGATCAAACAGGACGTAGTACCTGCCGGTGTCGAGTAGATCGAACGAATAGTCGAAGTAGGGCGGTTTCGGTGCGAAGAGCTGGCGAAAGTTGCTGAGGCAGGTATCCATCGGATCGCGCCTCAAGCAGATGATCTTTGCGTTCGGCAAAGCATGGGCAATGAATCCTGCATACAGGAAATTGTGCAGCAGCTTGTCAATGAAACGCGGCTTGTGGCTGGTGCCCGGCCGAGTGCTGGAAAGATAGGTTTCGCCAAGCTGCCTCCAGTCGACGCTGCGTGCCCGGATGATCGTGTCCGTATCGACCAGCGCGGGCGTCCGGCTGCCCGAGACATGCTTGAGGGACATGCCGAAATTCAGCAGTTCCCCTGCGGAATGCACATCGGGATGGCTTGAAATGATGCGCTCGACCAGGGCGTGCCGGAGCGCGGCATGCCGATGATGAAGATGGGTTCGTCAGTCGGGCAACCCGCCGCCAAGTCTAAGTCTCGCGGCGCGGAAAACGTATCTGCAATGGCTGCAAACAGCACCTCGTCCTGCCGAATGGAGTAATCGGGGTTGGCGCCTGCCGACTTGCCTCGCACGAGATGCTCGAAGGCCTTGGGATAGTCGGCGAGATCTTCATATTCCTTGGCCAGGGCCATGTTGAGGCCAATCAGCGCCGGGCTGTTGGCAGTATCAGCACCGAGCTGCGACAGCTGTGATTGCAGCCGTTCGACATGATGGCTGGCTGGCGTCTGCCGGCGAAGCCGTGGCGAGGTTGTAACGATAAAGTGCATGCGCCGGGGCAAGCTCTGCAGCCTGGCGAAATGCCGTTTTCGCCGAGCCGTAGTCACCGACCTGGGTGTAGATCACACCCAGCGTGTCCAGCATCAGGGGGGACTCTTTGGCGACAAGGCCATCGCCCGATCGGCAACCACCTGGGCATCCCGATTTCTGAGTGCGAGGGTGAGCGCCTTCGCAAACTGCACCATGAAGTCTGCTCGCGTGGGATCCAGGGCGACCGCCTTTCGCAGATACTCCAGCGCTGGCGGCATCTGCTGCAATTCCATATGGGCCATGCCGGCGATGTAATGCACTCCTGCGTGACGCGGCGCGAGGATCATCAGACGCTCGGCCAGTTCCTGCGCTTGCCCCAGGCGCGTCGATTGAACGCTGTCGTGAGCTGGGCATAGAGTTCGGCCGGATCAGTCATGGAGTTCCAACTCGTGGCGTTGGCAAACGCAAAAATTCTTGCGGTTGCGGACGAGCCGCGTCAACGCGGGTTTCATCATCCCGCCAGCATTGCAGCGATGCGTGCCATATGCGATTCGGCGGTTTCACGTACGGCTTCCTTGTCCGCTTCCGGATCCTTGCCCTGCCAGTGCAGATCAGCTTGCGGCAGTTCGTGCAGGAAGCGGCTGGGCTGGTTGGTGTGGACATCGCCGTAGCGTTTGGTTTTCGCCGACCACGACAGGGTCAGCAGTTCCTTGGCGCGGGTGATGCCGACGTACATCAGGCGGCGCTCCTCATCGATCCGCCCCTCATCGATGGCGCCTTCGTGCGGCAGGGTACCGTCCTCGCAGCCGACGATGAAGACGAAGCGGAATTCCAGGCCCTTGGCCGAATGCAAGGTCATCATGCGCACCGCGTTGCCGGGTTCGTCGCGGTCGGCGTGGCTGAGCAGGGCGAGTTGCGAGGCGAGATCGCCGGCGCTGTTGCCACCTTTTTGCATCGCGCGGAACCAGTCGGCGAGTTCCTTCAAATTGCCGAGCTTGCGCTCGCGCACACTGGCGTCGGGCGTGCTGGTGGCGATCTGCGCGGCGTAGCCAGTGCGCTTGAGGATCAGCTCGACCAGGTCGGCGGCGTTTTCATGCAGCGCTGTGCTGCGCAGTTCGTCGAGCAGGTTCGCAAACGAGGCAAGTGCCGCCGCCGGGCGTGGAGTCAGCTGCCGCAGCACGCTGTCGCTGCGGGTGGCATCGAGCAGCGAGCTGTGCCGGCTCTGTGCGAGCTGGCCGAGCTTCTCCAGCGTGGTCGAGCCGATCTCACGCTTGGGTACGTTGACCACGCGCAGGAACGCGGCGTCATCGCTGGGATTGGTCAGCAGGCGCAGATAGCACAGCAGGTCCTTCACCTCGGCGCGGTCCAGGAAGGAGAGCGCACCGGTGAGGTGATAGGGAATTCGCGCCAGCCGTAAAGCCTTTTCCAGCACGCGTGCCTGGAAATTGCCGCGATACAGGATGGCGATGTCGTGCCAGCGCGCCTTGTGCTTTTCTGCCAGCGTGGTGGCGATCGCGGCGACACGCTCGGCCTCGTGCTCGGCTTCCTTGCATTCGAGTACGCGGATCGGCGCGCCTTCGGGATGCTCGCTCCACAGCTTCTTTTCATGCAGGTGCGGATTGTTCGCGATCAGCTGGTTCGCCGCACGCAGGATGCGCTTGCCGCAGCGATAGTTCTGCTCCAGCTTGATCACGCGCAGGTTCGGCCAGTCGCGGCCGAGCTGGTCGATGTTTTCCGGGTTCGCGCCGCGCCACGCATAGATGCTCTGGTCGTCGTCGCCGACGCAGGTAATGCCACCGCGCTCACGAGTGAGTGCCTTCAGCAGGCGGTATTGTGCGTCATTGGTGTCCTGGTATTCGTCGACCAGCAGGTAGCGCAGGCGCTCGCGCCAGGCGTCGCGGCATTCGGTGTCGCTTTCCAGGATGCGTAGCGGCAGCCGGATCAGGTCGTCGAAGTCGACCG
>Ga0302231_10001766_pt1 | contig 12983 bp, 11 predicted proteins | sample II_Palsa_N2_2_FD_193522 | JGI IMG/M metagenome (GOLD analysis project Ga0302231, IMG submission 193522) | Peat permafrost microbial communities from Stordalen Mire near Abisko, Sweden - II_Palsa_N2_2 | ecosystem: Environmental > Terrestrial > Soil > Palsa > Peat permafrost | place: Sweden...
ACCCTGGCCGGCCCGTAACGGCAGGGGTCCGCTGCCGCGCGCCCAGCTGAGGTCCATTTTTCGGGTTAGCTATACGGACTCACGATCCGCTGTTCGTCAGCTCGAAGGTCGGAGCAAGATCGACTGCGGCAAGACCGGAACCATGTAGAGGCCACCGCCTGGGCGATGGCCTCTACCATTTCCTGATCAATCGCGTGCAGTACGCGCGACATGTTCACCAGGGACGGGCTGATGGCGCCCTCTCCCAGGCTCGGCCAGCGCGGATGCCGGCACGGTGTTGCGCGAGATGCATGCGAACCCATCGGCTACGTCATTGGGGGACGTTGGTCCTGTGATTTAGTCACCGGGGTACAGGGTTACCAGTGCGGTGCCGTAGAGCACTGAGGCGACCTCGCTCGTCGCGATAACCAGCACAGATTGGGGCGCCGTGATGGTCTCCGGCACGATGTACAGGCCGTTTGGGGTGATCCGCCCCACAGGCGGCAGGAGGCTCCAGCGAACCGACTGATCCGACAGCCCGTCGGCGGTGGCGTGGAACTGCTGGGTTTGCCCAGGCGCCAGCGGCGACGGGGTCTGGGGAGGTGTTACGGCTACGAGGCTGGGGGCGCTGGCGAACAACGCGACCAGGGCCGTGCCCTGGATCGACGGGTCCGAAGCGCTGCATGCGGTGATCGTCACGGCCTGCGGCGATGGCACGCTGCCCGGGGGCGTGTAGAGACCCTGAGCGCTCAGGGTGCCGACCGCGGGCTCCATCGACCAGGTCACGTCCTGGCTGGCCGCGCCGGAAAGGGCCGCCGAGAACTGCTGCGGCGGCGTGGTCGGCTGCATCAGGGCGAAGGCCGGGCTGACCTGCGCTCCGCGGGGTACCAGCGTGATCAGTGCGGCGGCTGCCTCACCCGACTGCTTACCGGTGGCGAGGATATGGTCGATCTGGACCTGGCTGACCGCCGGGGGGGCGGTGTACAGACCTGATGCGGAGATTGTCCCGGCATTCGCCGACCAGTCAACAGCTTCGCCGCTGCCGGTGGTCGCGGAGAACTGCTGGCTTTGAGAAGGCCCTAGCGTCGCCGAGCCGGGACTGACCACGACGCCGGGCGTCGCGACGTCGCCGAAGATGACGATATCGCCGGGCAGGTAGACGGACCGAAAATCCAGGATGTTCTTCCCGGGGAAAAGCAGGTTGCTCACCGCAAAGGCGTTCACCTCGGGCAGGGGAACCTGGAAGAATTTTGCGAGAACATCTTGTGACACGGTGGCGATCTTGCTGGCGAGCTGTTCCCAGTAGCCGGATAGAAGTGAGCCGTAGAAGCTTGTATCGAACGTGACCGTTATGTCGGGAGTGCCATTGAAGCTGACCGTGTCCTTGACGGCGACCGAGGCCGTTGTCTGGCAGTCGATAGTGGCAGCCATGGTGACCGTGGTGTAGTCATTGATAGTCGCCGTGCCGGGGCCGTCGGCATTGACGGCCAAGTCCTGCCGCCACTGCGTCTTGCCTGAGATCAGGAGTTGGTTGTTGCTGGACTGGAGCTGTGTATTGGAAATAGAAAACATCACCGGCATCGGCTTCGAACCGTCCCAGGGGCTATCCTGGCCGGAGAATATCTTGCCGTCCCAGTTACCACCGGCCGTGAAGTTGATTTCCTGCTCTCCGATGTTTATGCCGTTGGCCGTAAGGGTCAGTATGTACGCCTCGTCGGGCCCTTTCTGGCTGGCCGTCGCCTGGACGCCGAGATTGCTGAACGTGGTCTCGTAAAAGGATTTCAGGATGTTCTGGAAGAGCACGCGGCTGGAGATGATAAGGGCGGTCGAGCATCCTTGCGGCACAATGTCAGCCAGGCCGAGCGACGTCTGCGAGCCGCCGCCGGGATTGTAAGTTGTCGGGATGAACAGCAGCAGGCGCCCGGTATCGGTCTTGTCGGTTGCGTCGATCTGGGTGGCGAACTGGAAGGTGCCGGCCGGTTTGAGGTTGGTCCCGTTGTCGGAGTAGATCAGCGTGCCGAGCTTGTATTTGTACCCGTTCAGGTTGTCCACCAGCCAGCTTTTCATGAACTGGCCGAGCAGCGTCTCGGCGCCTTCGGGCATGCCGAGCTTGGCCGCGAAGGATGCACCGTTGCCGACGTCGATCACGACGTCGTGGCCGTTCCCGACTTCGCCCTGCAAGCTGGCCAGCGGCACATATCCGGTGAGCGCATAGTCATCGCCGGGCGTGATCGTCTGCGCGCTCAGCACCGTGGTGGCCGCACCGTTGACCTGGATGACGTTGACCTGGCCGGAGAGGAAGTTGACCGTCAGCCCCACCGTGTCGGGCGGGAGCGTCGGCGAGAAGTGGATCAGGGGAGGGCCGAGCGTGAGGCCGACGGCCTGGACGGAAATCCCGCCCGCCTGGGGCACGGTGGCGTTGATGACCGCGTTCTCCCCGTTCGAGAGCCGGTCGACATACTGCTCAAGGAACCACTCGTTGATCTTGTCGTAGGCGATGGCGCAGACCACATCCCAGCCTTGCGTTACCGTCTTGCCCTGCATCCAGGACAGAATGGAATTGACGGGATATGCGGCGATCCTTTTGCGCGCTCTACCGCCGGTAGTCATGATCAGGCTCCTCTGAAAACGGGTGTTCCATCCGTGGCCCTCAGCCGTACTGGCCGCACATACCAGCGCCGATGTCGCAAAGCGCGTCGATGAGCAACTTGATGACAAGGGTGACGCCCTCCGATGATTCCACGGAGTCATCGAGGAGCAGGGGGAACGTCGTCAGGAGGGGCAGTGGCCCGAGGACGGCGCCCGCCACGGTGTAGCCATTGGCGGTCGGGGGGTTGTCGTTCAGGCCCTTGATGGCGCCCGCCAGCCCGGTCCCGAATATGGCCGCTCCGGCCATCGTCACCCAGGCCTTTCCCATGGGGTCCAGGTCCTCCGCGATCTCGCCTTGGGCCGGTGTCGGCAGCACCAGCAACGCGAGGTTGACCAGTATGGGGAACCAGGCGGCGATCCAGGCCGATCGCATCAGCTTCTCGGCCTGGGTGAGGCTCCCCCAGTCCCAGTCGAAGTCGAAAGGCTTCGGCGGCCAGTAGAGCACTTGCATCACGGAGTTGATCACCACGTCGAGCCACCCGGTGACCTGGACAAGGGGTCCCTGGCCCCCTGTCGCCATTCCATCGGCAGCCATGTCAGCACAGGCCTGAATCACCGACAGATTTGCGCGTACCCAAGGGAGCAGCTCCGTGTCAGCGAGCATTGCGGTGCCCGCCGGGCCGGGCTGCGGCGCGCCGGGTGGTGCGAATTTCCAGGAGAGGATCTGGTCCCTGGTCGCGTCGTCGAACGGGGGCTTCATCTGGTTCGCGAGCGTGTAGATCAGCGTGATCGGCAGCGCCAGGACCAGGCAGGCCAGCCGCAGGATGCTCGGCTCCTCCTGCTGGTCGGATGGGCAGATCACGTTGGTGTAAAGCCAGGAGACGACGGGGATGTCGCCCAGTGGCTGGGTGAGGATGTGGTCGGCGACGCCCAGGGCCCCGCCGACCATCTCGAGGATGTGGGTCACGATGGAATCGAGCAGGTCGAGGACGAAGTCCACCACCGCCTGGGCCGCCTTGATCAGGTCAGCCACCCCGCGGGTCGCGAAGTCCTTCGGGTCGGTGAAGAGGGTCTGAAAGAAATCCTCCAGCGCGGAGAGTGCGTGCCCCAGGTCCCCGGCGGACGCAGACAGCGCAGTCCACAGGGCGCTGCCGAGATCGGCCGGCAGCGTGGTGGAGAGGGGCGCGAGCGCGCCGCTGCCGCCTACGTTGTCCGTGACCTTGGACATTAGCCAGTTGTTCTGGGCGGCGCTGCCGGTCTGCGCACCGGCGCCCGCCAGGGGCGTGCTGCCCAGGCCCCGGCTGAGGCTGGGGGGTGTGGTGATCTGCTCAAACGAACGGCCCGCGAAGTGGGTGATCGCGTTGGAGAACTCGCCGTCGATGAGACCCTTCAGCTCGGTGAAGAATCTGCCGGTCTCGACCACCCCGCGCTTTTCTATCGCCCATTGGAGCGCGGGAATGGCCTCGGTCGCCAGGTGCTCGAACACCCGCTTGGTGTTCCAGATGTTGTTCCAGCCGAACAGGTCCTTGACCCAGTCCAGCACCTTGTCCACCACGGCGCCGATGAAGTTGAAGATGGCGTGGATGAACGGGATGGCGTCCTCGATGTCCCGTATCACCATGTCGGCCAGGTTGATGATGTCGTCTGCGACTTTGATGACGAGGTTCAGCAGCGAGTCCACCGCGTCGACTACCCACGTGACCACCTCTGCCACGGCCGTCTCGATCGCGTGCAGGAGGTCTCCAAAGAAGGCGCCGACGTCACCCCAATCGCCGGCTTGCGGGCCGGGCCGCATCGTCGCCAGATACGCCTGCAGCTCATCCTGGGACTGGAAATAACGGAACTGGGGGTTGTCGGGGTCCTGGACGTCCAGGGACCAGCCCACGTAGCCGGCGGCGCGGATCGCCGCGGAGTTGCCCGGCACCGAGCTCATCGCGCCGGTGATGGCATTTGCCGCCGCCTTGGCCTTGTCATCCTTCAGGTTGGGCGAAAGCGGCTGGCCGTTTACTTTCGCGTTCTGCAAGGTGGCCTGGCTCATCGGCGGGATGACGGCTGAGCCGGTGTTGATGGCGGCTGTCCCGGCCAGGAAGCCGTGATAGTTCTGGTCGGGGCGGACGGTCTTCGCCGCGCCCGAGGCTGGTGCGGTGACCGTGTAGCTGGGGGAGACCAGGCTGGTCGCGGCTCTGCTGACCGTCAGTATCCCGGCCTCGTTGGTCTTGATCGTCGCGGTCTGCGAGCCGGGGCCGACGAAGTAGGTCTTCCCCCGCACCAGTATCGCCGTCTCCTCGGTGGCGCCAATGGTGACCGGCACTCCGGGCGCGGGGTTGCCGTCGGCATCCGTTACCGTCAGCTGCGTCCGGTAGCGGGTGAGCGAGTAGGGCTTCTTACTGGGCTGCTGGACCAGCGTCCGCTTCCAGAGCTTGCTGGCCTGGTTCTGGGCCAGGGCGTGCAGCGTCTGATCGGCGCCGGCCGCGAACAGCGTGGCGGCCTCCACCGCGCTCTGCGGTGATGCCACCGACGCCACGTCGCGGTCCAGGGGGAGGATGCGTGCCCATACCGGGGCATCGCTGGAATCCCAGCCGGTCTGGTGCAGGACCCAGAGCCTGCCGTCCGGGTCGACACCGTAGAAATGGGCCTTCGGCGGCATCGCCGTGTCGATGATCCCCGCGCCCTGGACTACCGAGGAGCCGGGGATCGCGGTGATCTGGTCGCTGAACCCGAACGAGGTGCAGAGCGTGTTCTGGTCGTCGGAGAACATGACCATGGTCGAGCCGGAACGCTGGTAGGCGAAGTGGATGCGGGTCACCGGGTGAGCCGTCGGCACGGTGTAAGGTCCGGAGCCGAGCGTGCTGCCCCGCCCCGAAAAGAACTGAAGCTTGCCGCTGGCCACGGCGGCCAGCGTCCAGTTGTCGTGGTCGACCATCTTCAAGACGGCCTGGGCACCGACGAGCGCCTTGTTCATGTCGGCCACGCTGGCCTGCCACTGCCCGCTGGTCCAGTCCTTACGTATGAGCAGGAGGTTTCCCTCCGGCGTGACGCCGACGGCCACCGGCTCGTTGGTCAGCGGGACACTGGCCACCGCGAGGCTGGCCGAGGCCGGGAGCTGCTCGGGAGCGGACCAGGTTCCGGCCGGCCCGAGGCTGGAATGGTAGGTATGGGTGCCGTCCTGGTAGAAAGCGTGGCCCATGCCCGTCCCGTCGAGGGCCGCCACCACCTCCTTCGCCGCCCCGCCGGAGGGCAAGGGCAGCAGATCCCAGCCGGACTGAGAACTCTGATCCGGGGTGACGTGGACCAATCCGCTTCCCGGGACCACCGCCAAGGTCGTCCACCTGCCTCCGGGAATCTGAACCGCTGCCAGCGGGTTGGGGCTGGCGGAATCGATGAGGACATCATCAGACAGCAGATAGTCCTCGCTCATCCGGCTGTCGTCCGCAATGCTGAACGGACCCTTCGGGGCCGCGGTGGCCGACCGTCTCATGAATGTCATCCCCCATTCCAGGCCGCAGGAAGGACACCGACGCCGTGATCCCCATCTGGCGCTCTTAAGTACGGTATCGACGCATTAATGCTCTTCCGTGAATTGCGGCATCCTCAGTCTCAGACCGGCCGGATCGCGGGTCAAGCCCTTCGCTACGTAGTTGTCTTCGCATCATCCGGAGTCACCCGAAGCGTTCAGGACGCCGCGCGGAGGCGCAGCAAGCTCTTGTTACAGCAGCAGGGGGATGCTCTCCCCCTCCCGGCGCGGATGGGCAGGTTGATCGTGCCGAATACGTGCCAAAATGGGCGTAGGGGCTACGCGCCGACTAGCATCTGGCCAGGTCGACTGCACTGCCATCTGCTGTTGGCGTGCTGGACTCATAATCCGCCGGCCGTGCCGCACCGGAGTGTTCGGCACGGAGTGCAGTGCCTCCAGAGTCTGGTCACTCACTGTGATAGCCGCAGCTACTTGTTCGTGATCGCATGGGGCAGGGCCTGGCGGGCCGTTCCGGATATGTTCCGGGAATCGCGACCGAGAGCCGCATAGGGCGGCATCCGGCTGCATACCTGCGAACCGAGCGATTTGGCGTAAGGCCAGTTCGGCGGCCATATGACCTGACAGTCAAAAGCGCCCGCAGTAGGATTCGAACCTACGCACACGGCTCCGGAGGGGGCTCCTCCTCACCTCGCCTACCAGCCTGAATACCGCCTTCCCTGCCTCTGCGGGACGCCTCTGGTACGCGGTCTCTCAGAGAGCGCGACGGCCGACGAATAGCCGTTGGAGCCGCGCCGCTTGCCGGGGCTCCCTAGTAGGGCCGCATCCGCCAGCCCGCTCGCTGAGCATTGGGGCGGGCCGTGACCGAGGTAGAGACCCGTACCATCACGACCAAGATCCCGGCCCGGCTGGACCGGCTGCCGTGGGCCCGCTGGCACTGGATGGTGGTCATCGGCCTGGGCACGGTGTGGATCCTGGACGGGCTGGAGGTGACGATTGTCGGCGCGGTCGGCGCCACGCTCACCAAGGCGTCCAGCGGGCTGCACCTGAGCACCTCCGGCGTCGGCTTTGCCGGGTCGATTTACATTGCGGGCGCGTGCTCGGGTGCGTTGCTCTTCGGCTATCTGACCGACCGGTTCGGCCGCAAGAAACTGTTCATGATCACGCTGGGTGTCTACCTGGCCGCCACAGCGCTGACCGCGCTGTCGTTCGCCCCCTGGTGGTTCTTCGTGTTCCGGTTCATCACCGGTGCCGGCATCGGTGGCGAGTACGGCGCGATCAATTCCGCCATCGACGAGCTGATCCCCGCCCGCGTCCGCGGCCGGGTCGATCTGATCATCAACGGCTCGTACTGGGTCGGCATCGCGCCGCCGCCGCCACGCTGGTGCTGCTGAACCCGAAGCTCCTGGCCGTGGACCTCGGCTGGCGGCTGTGCTTCGCCCTGGGCGTGGTGCTGGCCCTGGTGATCCTGCTGGTCCGCCGCAACGTGCCGGAAAGCCCCCGCTGGCTGTTCATCCACGGCCGCGAGAAAGAGGCCGACGATATCGTCACCGACATCGAGGAGCAGGTGCGGTCGTCAGACGGGGTCACGGAACTGCCCGACCCGGAGGAGGAGATCACGGTCCGGCAGCGTCACGCGATCGGCTTCATCACCATCGCCAGGACCCTGCTGGGGCGCTATCCGCGGCGCTCGGCGCTCAGCTTCTCCCTGTTCATCGGCCAGGCGTTCCTCTACAACGCGATCTTCTTCACCTACGCGATCGCGCTGACGACCTTCTACCACGTGGCAAGCGCCAGCGTGGGCTGTACCTGCTGCCGTTCGCGGCCGGGAACTTCGCCGGCCCGCTGCTGCTCGGCCGGTTCTTCGACACTCTCGGCCGCAAGGTCATGATTTCCGGGACCTACATCCTGTCCGGTGTGCTGCTGGCGGTCACCGCGTGGCTGTTCGACCGGGGCACGCTCACCGCAACCACTCAGACGGCCGCCTGAGTGATCATCTTCTTCTTCGCCTCGGCCGGCGCCAGCTCCGCGTACCTGACGGTCAGCGAGATCTTCCCGATGGAGACCCGCGCGATGGCGATCGCGTTCTTCTACGCCGTCGGCACCGCAGCGGGGGGCATCTCCGGGCCGCTGCTGTTCGGCGTCCTGATCGCGTCGGGGAAACGCGCGGAGCTGGCCATCGGCTACCTCATCGGTGCGGTCTTGATGATCGCTGCCGGGCCAGACGTGATCCCCATCCACCCAGCCGCCGCGCTACGTCACCGCCGCTGACAGGCCAGATGGATCGGAGTAGGTGATGAATCCGGCAAGACCGGCCGGCCGGCGACCCGCCGGAACATCAGGGCACTCGTCCTCCGGCTGGCCCGCGAGAACCCCGAATGGGGCTACCGCAGGATCCACGGCGAGCTAGCCAGCCTGGGAGTGAAGGTAGCGCCGTCGACGGCGTGGGAGATCCTGAAGAAAGCCACATTGGACCCCGCGCCGATCCGGGCCTGCCTGGCCACAGTTCTGCGATCCCAGGCCGAGGCGATCCTGGCGTGCGACTTCTTCACGCGGATCTGCTCGACGGTACCCAGACCTGCGTCCTGGGCGTGATCGAGCACGCGACCCGGCGCGTCCGATCCTCGGAGTTGCCCTGCATCCAACCGGGGAATGGACCGCCCAGCAGGCCCGCAACCTGATCATGGACCTCGGCGACCAGGCGGATCGGGTCAAGTTCATGATCCGCGACCGCGGATCGAACTTCACTGCCGCATTCGAGGCGATCCTTGCCGATGCCGGGATCCGGACCGTGCTCTGCAACGCCCGGACGTCCCGCATGAACGCGATCGCCGACCGCTGGATCGGGGATGCCGCCGCGAACTCCTGGACCGCACCCTCATCTGGAATGAGAGCCATCTGCGGCGGAGTCTGCACCAGTACGTGACCTGCCACAATCAGCACCGGCCGCTGGACGCCGCCCCGCTGAAACCGCTACCCGAGCCGGTCGATCTTGAGCAGTACCGCCTATGAAGACAGGCTCACGCCGGTGGCACGATCAACAAATATCGCCTGGTCGCGTGATGTAGATGGGTTTCCGGCACCCACACCTCGAGAATGCCTGGGCTCGTCGAAGACCAGGGTGCGCGACACCTCGATCTGCCGGCAGTCGCGACCAGTAGTCGGCGTTACTGTCCCGTTTCACCGCGACTGTCCCGTTTCACCGCGTCAGACGCGTGGATGCTCCGGTGCAGTCCAGGTCGGCCGGCGCGGCCAGTGGTATGCTCCCACATGGATTCGGGCAGGTTCGCCGCAGGAGCGCTGCGTGGGGTCGTCGGCGCGATGAGCATGACCGGCTACCGGACGCTAGCCGCGGAGTTCGGAATGCTGGATCAGGGCACGCCACCCGACCGGATAGCCGACGAAGCCATCCCGAAGCTGATGGCCGCCGTGCCAGAGTCGATGCGCCCGGCGGTGGTCGACCTGCTCCACCTGGGTTACGGGGCGCTCGGCGGCGCGGTTTATACGGCCATTCCGCAGCGCTGGCGGCGGCACTGGGCGAGTGGGCCGGTGTACGGCATGGCACTTTGGCTCGGCTACAACGCAGGGATCGTCCCGCTGCTCGGGCTGCATCCCGATCGCCGCCGCCCGCACGAGGTGGCCATGCTGGCCGCCGATCACGTGCTGTATGGCCTGGTGATCGGCCGGCTCGGCGGCCGGCCCATCTGACCGGCAAGGCGCCCTAGCCAGCCATGCCCCACCTGATACAGACACCGAGACCACCTACGACCTCTTTTGTGCGGTCGGCTTGTTCGTTCTGGGACAGGGCCAAGTCACCCGGGCTGCCGCAACACCGCGCCCGTCTCAACACTGGCCATCGCTGCCAATGCGCGCCGGGTACTGGACGCCGCGACCACCAACGTGAACGGCAAGCAAGCCGCAGCAAGTACCGCGCGGCGGCACCGGACTATTCTCGCCAACGCCTTGGACTATGCGCGCGAGCTCGGAACAATCGACGCTGGAACGAACCCTATCCGCGCGTTGAAATGGCGCGCCGGTAGCGTCAGCGACGGTAGACCGGAGGTCCGTGGTCAATCCGCGCCAGGCTCGCGCGCTGCTGGCCGCCGTCCGCACGCAACAGCCAAGCGGTCCCAGGCTCGTAGCGTTCTTTGGAATCATTTATTACGCCGGATTGCGGCCTTAGGAGACTATCAGCCTCAGCAAAGACAACTCATCTGCCGGACGGCTGGGGAGTGGCCGACGGCGAGGTACCCGGTGGTGAAGGCGAGTTCGTGCACCTGCAGGTCGGGGACGTGCGTGGCCAGTAGGCGCCAGGGCTGGTCGAAGCCGGTGAAGTCGGTGATGAACGGCCGGTGCAGGCCGGTGACCCAGGGCTGCAGCGACCACATCCACAGCGCCGGCTGTTTGCCACCGGTCGCGGCGACCGGTGAGCCGGGGCGCAGGTGGGCCATGATGTTGTCCAAGGCGGCGCGGGACTGCATGATGTCGTGCACCGCGCAGAACAGGGCGGCGTCGGCCATGCCGTCAATGGGTGCGGTGGCCACCGGGGCTGCGATCAGGCGGACGTTGTCCCAGCCGTGTTCGGTCACGCGGTGTGCGGCGACGGCGAGCATCTGTTCGGATTCGTCAATGCCGATGATGGTGCCGGTGGGGCCGACCTGGCGGTGCAGCAGTGGTGCACAGTCCGGTGCCGCAGCCGACGTCGAGGACGGTGTCCCCGGGCCGGAGGGGCAGCGACGCGACGAGCAGTTCACGCCATTGGCGGAAGGCGTCGGTGCGCTAGTCATAGTGACCGGCCTGGCTTCGGTAGGCCTCCGACGCCGGCGACGCTGTCGGGGCTGTCGGGGGTGTCTCGGGGGTGGTCATGGGGTGCGAGCTCGGGATGTCGGCTTCGTTGGTCCTTCGAGGGTGCCGGCGAAGGCGAGGGGGGCGAACGGGGTGCTATGCGGGTGGTCGCGGGGGACGGTAAGCCAGGTGCCGAGCACGGTGGCGAAGCGGTCGGGGTGTTCGACGTGGGGCAGGTGCCCGCAGTCGGGGAACACCGACAACCACCCGTGGGGCAGGCTCTTCACCGCGGCGTGGGCGTGCTGGACGGGCAGCAGATAATCGCGGGCGCCCCACACGACCAGGGTCGGCGTGGTGAGGGCGGGGAGCCGGTCGAGCAGGATCTGGCGTTGCCCGTACGGCCCGAACAGGGCGCGGGCCATCGCGGTGGAGGCCTCGAGCTGGCCCGGCCGGCGGCCGAGCGCATGCTGCTCGGTGAAGAACTCGGCCGGAATCCGCCAGGGCTGTGCGAACAGCATGGCCGCGGACATGGTGGCGCGGGCCAGGTCGCCGCCGGGCATGCGGCTGATCATGACGGCCAGCTCGCCGATGATCGGCAGGGTGTCCAGCACCAGGAGCGGATGCACCTCGCGGCCCAGGCCCGCGCTGTCGACGAGGGTCAGCGTCCGGATGCGGGTGGGGTCGGCCAGCGTGAGACGCAGGGCGATCGCGCCGCCGGCGGAGTGGCCGACCAGGTCGAGCGGTGGCGCGGCGCCGACGGCGAACAGGAACGCGGCCACGAAGGGTGCCAGGTCGGTGCCGGGACCGTGACCGTCGGCGGCGGGGCCGCTCTCGCCGTGACCGGGCAGGCTCAGCGCCAATACCCGGTGGGTCCGGGCGAGGGCGGGGATGACCCACCGCCAGCTGGTCGCGCTCTGCTCGTGCCCGTGCAGGAGGAGCAGCGGCGGTCCGGCGCCGGCTTCCAGATATTGGGTTTTTACCCCATCGACCGTGATCCGGCGATCATGAAGAACGGTCTCCCCCCGGGCCTGGGGGTGCGACGGAGCAGGCGTGGGCTCAGGGAAGGCAGTCATGGCGTCTCCGGGTATTCGCTCACGTGCGTGAGCGCCTGAGTCACCGGGGACCGGAGCGACGCGGACGTTGAGAGGATGGGCTTGGGTGTATGGCCGAGAGTTACTAGATATTGTAAGCGGACGTCATTTAGTCTGCCTCAAGAGCCGCAACTCGCCCGGCGGCGTCCCTGTCCAGACGGTCACATCCGCCGGTATCGGGACGGCAGAAGGACGAACAGGCCGGCGTCCTGGCATGCGCCGCCACGCCCGCACGAGGGGTAATCCGGGACGCATGTCGACATGCCGGCCAACCGGATTGGACCAGCGCGATGAACCGGCGCGCTGGGGACCAAGCGCAACTGGTACCGCCGCGCAGCCTGTGGGGCCACGGCGGCAAGCACGCCTGCAGCTGCGGTGGATGTGGGCAGTCCGGATGGCTGCCACAGGCGCAAGACGTTCACCGAGCGGGTGCCGCAGGTGCCGCCGGATGCCGGCTCACGCGGCGGCTGCGGGAGCAGGCCGCGCCGAGGTCGCCGGGCGGGGGATCACCCCGGCGGAGGCGGCCCGGCATGCCGGAATCTCGTGGCCGGTGGCGCACGAGGCCGTTCGCCGCCGCGGCGGACCCGGTACTGGAGCGTGCCCCTGCGCCGGTGGCGCACCTGGGCATCGATGAGCACCGCCGCGGCCGTGCCCGTTGGCGCACCGATGAGCAGACCGGGGAATACCTGCTGCTCGCAGACCGGTGGCACCTGCTTCTTTGACCTGTCCGGGGATCAGGGGCTGCTGGGCCAGGTGGAGGGCCGCACCGCCGATGACGCCGCGTACTGGCTGGCGCAAGCCACTCCCTGGTCGTTCTGCAGCTGGAACAACTCAAGCAGCCGGGCGGCCTCGCTGGAGGCCGCCACCACGCGCAGCTCACCACGCGGGTCAGCCAGCAGCAGCCCGGCCGCGGAGACGTCCAGCAGCTGCACGCTGCGGTCGGTCAGCACGTGCAGGAAGTCGATCACGTCGAAGCCGGCCACCATCGTGTCGGTCAGCTCAACAAACGTCGTCGACAGCAGCTCTCCGTCCATCTCCGCTCACTTTCAGGACAAGACGACATAATC
>Ga0302231_10001767_pt1 | contig 12970 bp, 10 predicted proteins | sample II_Palsa_N2_2_FD_193522 | JGI IMG/M metagenome (GOLD analysis project Ga0302231, IMG submission 193522) | Peat permafrost microbial communities from Stordalen Mire near Abisko, Sweden - II_Palsa_N2_2 | ecosystem: Environmental > Terrestrial > Soil > Palsa > Peat permafrost | place: Sweden...
CTCGCCACCCGTTCGGCCTACAGCTTCGGCACGCTCTTGCCTGCTGGCGCGACCGGCAAGGTTAACGCGGGGATCGGGCCGGTGCTGGTCGCCGAGCCGGCGAGCTTTTTCGCGCCTACCCGTGTATTCGACGACGCGCTCGATATCGTGCTGGCCGGCGTGCGCTTCCAGTTCCGCTATGCGCCGTCCGAAGCGGACGACGAGATTGTGATGTGGCTGCCCGATCTCGGTGTGTTGTTGTCAGCGGAAGTGATCCAGGGCGAGTGCTTCGCGAATGTGCATACGCTGCGAGGCACGCGCTATCGCGATCCGGTGCGTTGGTACCAGACAATCGACATGATGCGGGGCTTCGCCGCTGCACACATGGTGCCGGCGCATGGCCGGCCGGTGTCGGGCGCGGCGGCCGTCGCGGATGTGCTGACGGTGTATCGCGATGCCATCCAGTTCATCCACGACCAGACCATTCGCCACATGAACTTCGGCATGACACCGGACGAACTCGCGGAAGCGATCCCTGCCTTGCCCCCGCATCTCGCGCAGCATGCGTGGCTCGGCGAATACTACGGCACGGTCAAGCACTCGGTGCGCCAGGTGTATTCGGGGCAACTCGGCTGGTTCGACGGCGATCCGGCGTCGCTGGACCCACTGCCGCGCGGTGAGCGTGCGCGCCGCACGGTCGACATGATGGGCGGCACGGACACCGTGCGCGCCGCGGCACGGGTCGCGCTCGGCGATAGCGACTGGCGCTGGGCCGCTGAACTGGCGACGCTGCTGGTGCGGCTCGACATCGACGATGCTGATGCCCGCAGCATCAAGGCCGAAGCGCTGCGCGAACTGGGCTATCGTACTGAGAACACCAACTGGCGCAACTGGTACCTGAGCGCGGCGCGTGAACTCGAGCGTGCCTACGAGGATCTGCCGTTCGCCGGCAGCGCGAGCCTGGCGTCCACCGACGTGTTGCGCGCCCAACCGTTGCGCAACGTGTTCCAGCGCTTCAGTGTATGCATCGATCCGGGTCGTTGTGCCGATCTGCATGCAACATTAGTATTCCGTATCACAGATCGCGACGAAGCCTACGCGCTCGAACTGCGCCGCGGCGTATTGCAGATTCATGAGCGCGCGCCTGCGGCTGTGGATCTGCAGCTCGCGCTCAATACGGCGACCTTGTATGGACTGCTGCGCGATATCGCGGGACAACTGCCGGCAAGCATCGAGAGCGGCGCGGTAGCGCTGGAGCGCGGCACGTCTGAGCAACTGCGCGCATTCTTCGACAGCTTCGACCGACCCGCGCGGCGCATGCCGGCGCTCGCTAGCCGCTAGGGCTCGCGAATCTGCACAAGGAGGGATTGAAGAGATGGAAAAGATCTGGCTGAAATCTTATCCGCCCGGCGTACCGGCGGAGATCGACACGACACAATTTGGCTCCGTTGCGGATCTGCTCGAGCGCAGCTTTCGCGAGCACGCGGCGGCCTGTGCCTTTATCTGCATGGGGCGTAAGCTGACCTACGCGGAGCTGGACGAAAAATCCCGCCACCTCGCTGCCTGGTTTCAGGCGCAAGGTCTCGCGCGCGGCGCGCGAATTGCGGTGATGCTGCCGAACCTGTTGCAGTATCCGGTCGCGATGGCGGCGATTCTGCGGGCGGGTTATATCGTGGTGAATGTGAATCCGCTTTATACGCCGCGTGAGCTCGAGCATCAGTTGAACGATAGCGGCGCGGAGGCGATCGTCATACTCGACACGTTCGCTGCTACGCTGCAGGCCGTGCAGGCGCGCACTGAAGTGCGGCATGTGGTGGTGACGTCGGTTGGCGAGATGATGGGTGCGGCGCTATTGCTCGCTGGCGACCCGATTTCGGATGAGACCGTGCCGCACTCGCACGTGAGTTTGGGCGATGCCATCGCCCGCGGTGCCGAGTCCGGATTCATACCGGTGCAGATCTCCACAGACGAAGTGGCCGTCCTGCAATACACAGGCGGTACGACCGGCGTCTCGAAGGGCGCGACGCTGCTGCATCGCAATCTGGTGGCGAATATCGTGCAATCCGAGTTGTGGCGGGAACCGGTCTATCGCGACCGCACCGATATCGGCCAGTACATCACGGTCGTCGCGTTGCCGCTTTATCACATCTTCGGGCTGACCATCTGTGCGTTGCTCACGATGCGCTGCGGCGGTATCGGTATTCTGATTCCGAACCCGCGCGACATCTCCGGCATGATCGAAACACTACGCGGCTATGCGATCAATTCGTTTCCAGGCGTGAACACGATGTATAACGCGCTGCTCAACGACCCGGCCTTCGCGACACTCGATTTCTCGAAGCTGGTGCAGAGCACGGGCGGTGGCATGGCGATGCAGCAAGCTGTCGCGCAACGCTGGCAAGCGGTGACCGGTGTACCGATTGTCGAAGGGTATGGGTTGTCCGAGACCTCGCCATGCGCGACCACCAACGTGCTGACCGTAACGTCGTTCAGCGGCACCGTCGGTCTGCCGTTGCCGTCCACGGAAGTGTCGATCCGCGATGACGCCGGCAACGAGTTGCCGCTCGGCCAGCCGGGCGAGATCTGCATTCGCGGTCCGCAGGTGATGGCCGGCTACTGGAACCGTCCCGACGAAACCGCTCGCGCGATGACCGCGGATGGCTTCTTCAAAACGGGCGACATCGGACTGATGGACGAAGCCGGCCTCGTGCGAATCGTCGATCGCAAGAAGGACATGATTCTGGTGTCGGGCTTCAACGTCTACCCGAACGAGATCGAGGACGTGGTGGCGAAGCATCCGGGTGTGTTCGAAGTTGTCGCGGTAGGCGTGCCGGACGAACAGGCGGGCGAGGTGGTCAAACTGTTCGTCGTGAAGCGCGATCCGGCGCTGACTGAAACGGACATTTTCAATTTCTGCAAGGAGCAGCTCACCGGTTACAAGCGGCCCAAGATCATTGAATTCCGCACCGAGTTGCCAAAGACGAATGTCGGCAAGATCCTGCGGCGCGCCTTACGCGACGAGGCCAGGCCGCGAGGGTGACGTCATCGGTTGCGCGGGCGCCTGACGGGGCTGCGTGGTCCTGTCGGCCCCTGCCGGGTTATCAGCAGCCTGACGCGATTCCGGGTACATTTACGTCCTCGACATCAAGCAACGGGGAGTACACGATGCGCCTTCTACACACCATGCTCCGGGTGGGCAACCTGGACCGTTCGATCAAGTTCTATACTGAACTGCTCGGCATGAAATTGCTGCGCCGCCACGACTATCCGGAGGGCAAGTTCACGCTGGCCTTCGTCGGCTATGAGGATGAAAGCGACGGCACCGTCATCGAACTGACGCACAACTGGGACACCGAATCGTATGATCTGGGCGCCGGTTTTGGCCACCTGGCCGTCGAGGTCGAAGATGCTTACGCGGCCTGCGACAAGATCAAGGCGCAAGGCGGCACTGTCGTGCGCGAGGCCGGCCCGATGAAACACGGCACCACGGTGATCGCGTTTGTGACCGATCCGGACGGCTACAAGATCGAATTCATTCAGAAGAAGAAATAACCTGCGCGAGAGCGGCGGGCCGGGCTTCGGTACGGTGCGCGCAGTGCAGCGCAGTTTTCCCGCGCACCGCGCGCTGCGCTGCATCAGCACTGTTGGACATTGCTTGAGCGTGGCTGAAACAGCGCGGCGCGGGATGGCGCTGGCTGGCGGCAACCACGGACGTGAACCATGAGTGACACGAATCTCTACTTCGACGAAATCCAGGCTGTCAACGCCGAGGTAGAGGCGTGGTACAGCGGCGTGGCGCAAGCCGGTGCACTTGACCATCTGATGGCGCACTTTTCGCCACAATTTTCGATGGTTCTGCCGAACGGCGGGACGCTGGACTGGCCGACCCTGCGGGACATCTTCGCTCAGCATGGTGCACAGCGGCCAAACTTCAAAATCCAGATTACCGACAGTACGATCGTCACCGAATACGCGGGCGGGGCGGTTGTAACGTACCACGAGCGGCAGTCGGACGGCGAGCATAGCCACAATTTGCGGCGCTCCACGGCGGTGCTGGAAATCGACGCGCACGGCAAGGTGCAGTGGCGGCATCTGCAGGAAACGTTCTGCGCGGAATGATCAGCGCATCGCTAGCCCGAGGCTAGGTGAGGTGAGTGCCGCGATGGCGGCCGCGGCAACGGCGGCCGCTCCTCTAAAGCCAAAACTGCGACAAAAAAAGCGTCTTTTCGCAAGACGCTTTCTTCATAGGCCACTTCAGCCTCACAGCGTAGGCAACAGCTCAGGCGGATGATGCTTGAGCGTCTGCCGTGCTTCGCGGAATTCCGGAAAGATCGATTCGACTGTCTCCCAGAAGCGCGGGCTGTGATTCATCTCGCGCAGATGCGCAAGCTCGTGCGCGACGACGTAATCGATGATCGACAGCGGGAAATGAATCAGCCGCCAGTTGAGGCGGATCTTGCCGTCGCTCGAACAACTGCCCCAACGCGTTGCCGCTGACGACAGCGCATAGGCTCGATAACTTACGCCCAGCTTCTCAGCGTAGATCGCAAGTCGCTCGCCGAACAGCCGCTTGGCTTCGCCTTGCAGCCAGCCCTGCACGCGATCCTTGATCTGCTGAGGATCGGCTTGCAGAGGCAGCGGTAACGCGAGCGCGGCTTGCGCGGCATTGAACGCGAGCGTGCCTTGCGGCGCACCCAGCGTGACGCGCACCGGCTGACCAAGATACGGCACCTCGGCGCCGTCCTTCCAGTCGACGCGCGGCAGCGCGCGTTGCTCGACACGCGTTTGCCATTCGATCAGCTTCGTGAAAATCCAGCGCTGCTTTTCGCTGATCGCGGTTTCGATGTCGGCCAGCGTGACCCAACGTGGTGCAGTGATCATCAGGCCGCTGCTGTCGATCGCAAAGCCGATCGAGCGGCGCGACGACCGTTTGAGCTGGTAGTGAAGGGTCTGCGCGCCGAGCGTCAGGCTGCGCAATTTCGAGCCGTCGGGCGCGCGTGGCGCGTCCGGCTTCTGCGATGAAGGCGGCGTGGACGGCGGGAGTGCCGGCTCAGCGAAGAGCGGCAGATCGAGTTGCCGGCTATCGAGCGCCGCAGCGGGCTGCGGCGTGGGAGACTTCTGCATCGGTTCAGGTTTCGCGCAATACGCGCCGGCGCAAATACGCCATCAAGGGCGCGGGCGCGTCAGATACGGGCGGCGGCGGGTGTGCTATCCGCAGCACGATACGCGGCAGGATCAATGCGACGCATCTCCGCTTCGATCCACGTCTCGACGCGCGTGTTCACTTCATCGGGCGTGAGCCCCTTCGTCTCGATCGGCTTGCCGATCGACACTGTGACTATACCCGCATATTTGAGAAACGAGTTGCGCGGCCACACGCGTCCCGCGTTGTGTGCGATCGGCACGACCGGCGCACCGGTCCCTACCGCGAAACGCGCACCACCGGTTTTGTATTTGCCCTGCTTCCCCGTTGGCGTGCGGGTGCCTTCCGGAAACATGATGACCCAGGCGCCTTCGGCCATGCGCGCCTTGCCTTGCTTGATGACCGACTCGAACGCGTACTTGCCGTCCTTGCGGTTGATCTGGACCATCTTCAGCAAGCCGAGCGCCCAGCCGAAAAACGGCACGTACAGCAGTTCGCGCTTGAAGACGTAGCACAACGGGCGCGGCATCAGTGCCGGAAATGCCAGCGTTTCCCATGCCGACTGATGCTTCGACAGCAGCACGGCCGGCCCGTCAGGCAGATTCTCGAAGCCTTCGATACGGTAGTCGATGCCGTTGAGCCAACGCACGACGGCGACCGTTGAGCGGCACCAGCCGGCCGCCATCCAGTAACGACGCTCGGCGCGCATGAACGGGAAAGCGAGGAAGCAAGCGGTCGCGTAGGGGATCGTGTAGACCACCAGGTAGATCAGCAGCAACAGCGAACGGAGAAAGCGCATCGGAGGGGGAGGTCAGTGTTAAGGACGCGCGGATCGCGTCAATCTTGTTCTGTGGAGAGAAAGTCGAGCGCGAAAGCGCGCAAGTCATCGTGGACCTTCGTGCCTTCAGGCAAACCGCCCGCGTCGAGCGTCTTCTGGCCTTTGCCGGTCAGCACCAGATGCGTCGGAAAACCGAGCGCGGCGCCCGCTTGCAGGTCACGCAGCGAGTCGCCCACCGTCGGCGTCGCGTCCGGATCCGCTTCGAAGCGTTCGGCGATCATCTTCAGCATGCCGGGCTTCGGCTTGCGGCACTCGCAGTGATCCTCTGCTGTGTGCGGGCAGAAGAACACTGCGTCGATGCGTCCGCCGACTGCCGCGACCATCCGGTGCATCTTCAGATGCATCGCGTTGAGCGCGTTCATGTCGAACAGCCCCCGCCCGATGCCCGATTGGTTCGTCGCGATCGCGACGCGATAGCCGGCCTGATTCAGCCGGGCAATCGCTTCGAGACTGCCGGGCAGCGCGACCCACTCGTCCGGCGACTTGATGAACGCCTCGGAATCGACGTTGATCACGCCGTCGCGGTCGAGGACAACGACTTTTTTGTGGGAGGTCGGCATGGTTCGTCGGCTTAGTGAGGGTGCTGGGTGGGGTCGCTCAGGGTGGTCACTTACGCAGCCAGCCTGGAGATGTCCGCGACGCAGTTCATCTGCTGATGCAGCGCGCCAAGCAAGGCCAGACGGTTGGCACGCAACGCCGGGTCTTCAGCGTTGACCATCACGTCGTTGAAGAACGTGTCGACCGGTTCGCGCAACGCTGCAAGCGCAGTCAGCGCGCCCGTGTAGTCGTGCGAAGCTAGTTGCGACTGGACGCGCGGAGCCACCTGTTCAAGCTGCGCGTACAACGCTTTTTCTGCCGCTTCGATCAGCAACGTAGCTTGCACGCCACCCACCGGTGCGCCATCCGATTTCTTCAGGATGTTTGAGATGCGCTTGTTCGCTGCAGCCAGTGAGGCGGCTTCGCTGAGCGCCGAGAATTCGCGCACCGCGTCGAGGCGAGCGACGATGTCGTTCAGTCGCGTTGGGTTCAACGCTAGCACCGCGTCGATCTCACCCGCCGAATAGCCACGTTCGCGCAGCAGACCACGCAGCCGGTCCATGCAGAATTCGTAGATGGCTTGCGTCGAATCGGCGACGTTCGGCACCGCAGCGAATTGCGCGTAAGCGGTGCGCAGCAGTTCGACGAGGTCGACCGGAAGCTGCTTTTCAACCAGGATCCGCAGCACGCCGAGTGCGTGACGGCGCAGCGCAAACGGATCTTTCTCGCCGGTCGGTTGCAGACCGATACCCCAGATGCCGACCAGCGTTTCGAGCTTGTCAGCCAGCGCGACGACCGTGCCGGTTGCCGTTGCGGGCAAGGCATCGCCGGAGAAACGCGGCTGATAGTGTTCCGTGCACGCCAGCGCGACTTCTTCCGGCTCGCCGTCGTGGCGCGCGTAGTACGTGCCCATCGTGCCTTGCAACTCGGGGAATTCGCCGACCATGTCGGTGATCAGGTCGGCCTTGGCGAGGAGTGCTGCGCGTTTGGCGAGCGCGACATCCGCGCCCATCAGCACGGCAATTGCGCCAGCCAGTGCCTCGACACGTTCGACGCGTTGCAGCGCGGAGCCGAGCTTGTTGTGATAGACGACGTTGGCAAGCAACGGGACGCGGTCGGCGAGCGGCTTCTTCTTGTCCTGCTCGAAGAAGAACTTCGCATCGGCCAGACGCGGACGTACCACGCGCTCGTTGCCTTCGATGATGTCGCCAGGCGTTTGCGTCTCGATGTTCGAGACGATCAGGAAGCGCGAGCGCAGCTTGCCGGCAGCGTCGGTCAATGCGAAGTACTTCTGGTTCGTCTGCATGGTCAGGATCAGACATTCCTGCGGCACTTGCAGGAACTCGTCCTCGAAACGGCAGGTGTATACCACCGGCCATTCGACCAGCGCGGTCACTTCGTCGAGCAGCGCTTCAGGCATCACCACCTGATCGCCCTCGGCCTGCGCGAGCAGATGCGTGCGGATAGTTTCCTTGCGGTCAGCAAAGCTCGCGACCACGTGGCCCTTGTGACGCAGCGTTTCCGCGTACGTGTCGGCGTGCTGGATCTGCACGAAACCTTCGGACAGGAAGCGATGGCCGAGCGTGGTGTCGTCCGCGTCGATGCCGAGCGCGGTGACCGGCACGACCTCCTCGCCATGCAATGCGGTGAGCCGCTGTGCTGGACGCACGAACTGGATGTTGGTGCCGTCCGGCCGTTGGTACGTCATGACCTTCGGAATGGGCAGCTTCGAGACCTTCAGCGTTTCGTCGAGCGCGGCTTGCAGACCTTCGGCGAGCGTCGCACCGGGTGCGGCGTAGCGCAGGAAGAAGATGTCGGCCTTGCCGTCGGAGGCACGTTCGAGGTCGCTCACCTGGAAGTCAGGGAAGCCGAGCGCCGCGAGTTTCTTGGCGAGCGGCGCGGTGGGCTGGCCATCTTTGTCGAGCGCGACGGAAACCGGCAGCACTTTTTCGCGCACGTGTTTTTCCGGCGCGACGCTGCGCACATTCTTGATGGTGACCGCGAGACGGCGCGGCGTGGCATAGCGTTCGAAAGACAGCTCGCCTTCGATCAGGTCGCGCGCCGCGAGGTGCTGCGCGATACCTTCGGCGAATGCGTCGCCGAGGCGCGCGAGCGCCTTGGGCGGCAATTCCTCAGTCAGCAGTTCGACGAGGAGGGTGGCGTGTTGGGGATGAGTCATCTGTTCGTGTTCTCGTCAGTCCGGGTCGATCTTGCGTTCGACTTTGAGCGGCGGCGCCCAGGCGGGCATCGCGGCGTCCTGTGCGTCGGTCGTGAGGCCGGGCACACCGTGCACCGGATTGCCGAGCATCGGGAAGCCGAGCTTTTCGCGCGATTCGTAGTAAGCCTGCGCCACCTGGCGCGACAGGTTCCGAATCCGGCCGATGTACGCCGCACGCTCGGTCACGGAGATCGCGCCGCGCGCGTCGAGCAGGTTGAACGTATGGCCGGCTTTGAGCACCAGTTCGTAGGCCGGCAGCGCGAGCGGCACTTCCATCATGCGCTTGGCTTCGGCTTCGTAGCTGTTGAACATCGAGAACAGCAGCTCGGTGTTGGCGTACTCGAAGTTGTACGTGGATTGCTCGACTTCGTTCTGGTGATAGACGTCGCCGTACGACAGGCGGCGCAGCTCAGGACCGTTCGGACCTTGCTCTTCCCACTCCGTCCAGACCAGGTCGTAGACGTTCTCGACCTTCTGCAGGTACATGGCGAGACGTTCGAGCCCGTAGGTGATTTCGCCGAGCACCGGCTTGCAGTCCAGACCGCCCACTTGCTGGAAGTACGTGAACTGGGTGACTTCCATGCCGTTCAGCCACACTTCCCAGCCTAGGCCCCACGCGCCGAGCGTGGGGTTTTCCCAGTCGTCTTCCACGAAGCGGACGTCGTTCTGCTTCAGGTCGAAACCGAGCGCTTCGAGCGAGCCGAGGTACAGGTCGAGGATGTTTTCCGGCGCCGGCTTCAACACCACCTGGTACTGGTAGTAGTGCTGCAGGCGGTTCGGGTTCTCGCCGTAGCGGCCGTCCTTCGGGCGGCGCGACGGCTGCACGTAGGCGGCGCGCCACGGCTCGGGACCGACCGCGCGCAGGAACGTGTGGACGTGGGAGGTGCCCGCGCCGACTTCCATATCGATAGGCTGGAGCAGCGCGCAACCCTGCTTGTCCCAATAGGATTGCAGCGTCAGGATAATTTGCTGAAACGTGAGCATGAAGTGCCTTTCGGGCATGGAGGCCGCGCCGCAGGCGTCGGGGCGCGCGAGGCGGCCGTGGAGCAAAGTGCTAAACCAGAGATTTTAACGGAAAGGGGGCGGGGGGAGGATTTTTGGGGGTGGGGGGGCGCCTTGATGGTTGGGGAAGGCGAGGGTCTGACTGATGACTGCGTACGGATCCAGCCTGGAGACGGTGTGCGTATTCTCCTACGCAATCTCAGCGCAGCCTGATACCAAGTCGAATCGGCATTCGATATCTTTCGAAAATATTCAGTAAACCCTACTGTTTGCTGTTGTTTGCGAGGGGATCTTGATGGCTGCTGTCTGCACCCGCGAGCGGGTCGGTTATGCGTTTTCAGGGCGTGTGAAGGCGAGCGTTATCCGGGGGCTAGCTGGTAGGTGTGCTGCGGCTTGCGTGCTGCTGGTTTCGCCGCTCTCCCACGCTGATGACATCACATATGGCTATGACGCTTTGGGCCGCCTGGTGTCGGTGGCGGTCGCGGGCAATACCGCTAATTACGACTACGACGCGGCCGGCAATATCACGGCGATCCGTCGGCAGGGGAGTGTCTCTGCTGCGCATGGCAATGCATCCACCACGCAGGTGGATGCTGCTTCGCATGTCGCTTCTGACCAGTCTGCCGCGCGTTGATCCGCCGGTCCCGATTCCCGCGTTCCTCATTTTTTCCCATGCGAACTACTTACCTGGCGGCATCGTGCTGGCAATCCTTGCAGCGTCCGCTTCTGCTTTTGGTGTTTGTCCTGCTGTCGTGGTTTGTTGCGCCGCGCGCGCATGCCGTCGTCGACTGCTCGTCGAAGTACAGTGCCGCGGGCGTGTATCCTGCCGATCCGACGTGCCCGCTCAAGGCATCTGCTGTCGATTTCGGCGGAATGGGCGGTTACGTCTGCGGCGACCCCGTCCAGATCGCGTCCTACTGCAGCGGCCCGTCCGCTGGCGCGACGGTTGACCCGATTTCGCCCGATGATACGTTGGTGCAGGACGGCGACGGTGTGGACGGTAACCCGGACAGCGCAGGCAGTTGCGGTGGAGCCGACGCTGGCTGCGGTAGCAGCACATCCGGCGGCGATCCAGTGCGGCTCAACACCGGCCAGTTCCACCTGGTCGCGCACGACCTGCATGTGGCCGACACGATCTCGCTGGATCTCGCCCGGGTCTACCGCAGCAGCGCCTACGACACCTCCGGTCGCCCGATGGCAGGCGCCTTTGGCGTCGGGGCGACGTTCAACTACGACAGCTGTCTGATGGTGGCCGCTGCGGACGCCAATGGTGCGCGGCAGCTTGTGGAGTTATACCTGCCGAGCGGCATCCGGGTTCCATTCACGTTGCGCGCCGGCACGAGGACGATCTGGGACAACCTGACGAGCCCCGGCGACTACTACCGCGCCACCCTCACTAGCAGCGGCTCGACCCAATTGCTCACGCTGCGTGACGGACGCACGCGGCAGTTCACGATGATCGCGAGCATTTACCGCCTGACCCGCCTGCAGGATCGCAATGGCAATGCGGTGGCGATCGCCCGCGACAGCACGACAGGTGCGGTGACCAGCATCACGAGTCCTGGCGGACGGGCACTGAAGTTCACGTCCGTGACCGGTAGCCGTGGCTCGCCACTGGTGAGCCGGGTTACCGATCCGCTGAACCGGCAGGTCGTGTACCAGTACGACAGCCAGGACCGCCGGGTGCAGGTGACGGACGCGGGCGGCGGCGTGTGGAAACACGGCTGGGACACGAAGAGCCGTCTGGTGAGCGTGACGGACCCGGAAGGCAACCAGCAGGTGGCGAACACGTACGACGGCAGTGACCGGGTGGTGGCGCAGACGCTGGCTGACGGCAGCACGTTTGCGATTGCCTACACGGCGACGGGCAGCAAGATCACGCAGACAGACGTGACGGACCGGCGCGGCAGCATCCGCAGCCTGGAGTTCGATGCGAACGGGAGGGTGGTGCGCAACACCTATCCGGCCGGCCAGCCGGAGCAGCAGGTACAGACCTTCACCTACGACGCCAACGGGCGTGTGACGAACCTCACGGCGGTGGACCGCCAATACAAGTTTGGTTACGACACGAACGGCAACCGGATCACGGAAGCGGACCAGTCCGGCACGCTGGTCAGCCGCACCTTCGACAGCTACAGCCAGTTGCTCACGGAAGCGCAGGCGGGCGATCCGCAGCGCGGCGTGAGCACCGTCTATACGTACGACGCGAAGGGCAACCTGCTGTCGGTGACCGACCGGCTGGGCAACCGCACGACGTTCACGAACGACAACCAGGGCCGCCCGCTGACGGTCACCGACGCGCTCAAAGGCGTGACGAAATACGCCTGGAACGGCCCGGATCTGGCGAGCATCACCGATCCACTGAACCGCGCCACGCAGTTCACGACCGACGCCGTGGGGCGGGTGACGGCGGTGCAGGATCCGCTGGGCAACACGACGCGCCGCACGGTGGATGCGCTGGACCGTACCACCGACGTCACCGACGCACTGGGCGGCGTGACCCGCTTCACGTGGGACCGCAACGGCCACCTGCTCAGCCAGGCGGACCCGAAGGGTGTCACGGTGCGATATGCGTACAACGTGATTGGCCGGCCGGTGAGCAAAACGGATCCGCTGGGCCACCGGGAGACATACACCTGGAACAGCGCGGGGCAGATCGCTACGTTGACCGACCGCAAGGGTCAGTTGACGACGTACCGGTACGACGCGGCCGGTCAACTCAAATCGACCTATTTCAATCCGGACGGCAATCCCAACGCGCGGCCGAGCCGGTCGTGGGAAGCTGGCAGGGATGCGTTCGGCAGGCTGCAACAGACCTCGGATAGCAGTCTGAATCAGAATTTTTGGCGGCAACTTTCGTTACTACGACAGTGTGACGGGATACTTCTCGGGGTGGAGGGACCTTCCGTCCACGCAACTGGGACCTTGGTGGTTGCGCTATGCGCCTGACAGCCGGGACCTCGCGCGTATCGAAACGAACGATGCGACCGTGAGCTACAGCCGCGACGCGGAGCATCGGGTCACGCAGATCCAATACCAGGTGAACGACGACGCACCGCGGACGTTCAGCTACGCGTACGACGCGCTCGGTCGGCGCAGCCAGGTGACGCTGGCGAACGGCATCACGGCGATCTACGCGTGGGATGCGGCCAGCCAGCTCACAGGCATCACCTACCGGCGCTCGGACGGCAGCGTGATGGGCGACCTGACGTATGGCTACGACCTGGCAGGCCGTCGCACGAAGGCGGGTGGG
>Ga0302231_10001776_pt1 | contig 12943 bp, 10 predicted proteins | sample II_Palsa_N2_2_FD_193522 | JGI IMG/M metagenome (GOLD analysis project Ga0302231, IMG submission 193522) | Peat permafrost microbial communities from Stordalen Mire near Abisko, Sweden - II_Palsa_N2_2 | ecosystem: Environmental > Terrestrial > Soil > Palsa > Peat permafrost | place: Sweden...
GACACGGATGTTCAGTCAGCGAGCCGCCACGTTCGAGCGGTTTGCGACAAAATGACAAACGACGGCGCGAAATGCTCCGGTTCCGGCGCGAGTGGCTGCGGAGCGCGAACCGGTCAGGCCTATAAACGGGGCAGCGGCAGCGTTCCGCAGTGCGTCGTTGAAAGCCTACGTAAGCTGCATTGATGGGTGCCGTACAGAAGGAGCGGAGCAAAGGCCCTACGTTGGGAGCTGGCTCCCCACGCCGCATACTGCCAGGATAGGGGTTGCATCACCATGAGAATGTGCTTTCCCAACGCGCTTGGGGTGCTGGCCGCGCTCGGCGCGGTGCTCTATGCGATCCCCTCGGCCGCGCACGAGCTCGATGCGCAGCTGGACTGCAGCTCGAACGCACACGCCTTCATTACTTCGCTGCAAAGCGATCAGTTCATCGAACCGCAACCGATGCACGTGGAGGCCAACTCCGTCAACGCGTTCCGTCCGACTCACGGCAGCCAACTGACGGCTTTCGGTTTTCGTGTCTACGCCGTACTCGGCTACGATCAGAACGACGAGCTGTTTCACAAGGGCAGCGGTCAGGCGATGGCCGGCTCGCTGTATGGGGTGGTCGTCTTCGGGGCCAGCGAGTCGGTCAAGACCCACCTGCAAGATGCCGGCAGCGAAGCGGTGGTGCATGAAGTCATGCCGCTGATCATGACAGCCGTGCTGTGCAAGACGAACTGAAGCGGTGCGCCGAAACGGTTCCGTTCGCGGGTGGCGTTAGCGGTCCGTGTCCGGTTTTGGCGTGTCGCGCAGGATCTCAGCCAACGCGTTGCGCACGTCGCTGATCACGCCTGGCCAACCCGCTTCGCCTTGACGGAACAGATACAGGTCCTTGGGATACCACGGCGAGCGCGTGCCCGCGCGCTGCCAGCGCCAGTCGACGCCCCGGCGCGGCAGCATCACCCAGCACGCGACGCCCAGTGCGCCGGCCAGATGAGCGACGGCGGTATCGACGCAGATCACCAGATTGAGCTGCCCGATGATGGCGGCGGTATCGCTGAAATCGCGAATCTCGTCGCCAAGGCATATGGCCGGTTGTTGTCCCGCGCATTCCCGCGCCTCGGCTTCTGCGCCGCCCACCTGCAGGCTGACAAAGTGCACGCCGGGCACGGACCACAACGGCTGTAACGCAGAAAAATGGGGCAACGAGCGGTTCGCATCGTTCTCATGTTCTGGGTTGCCCCTCCACACGAGTCCGATGCGGATGCCGTCGTTCGGCAGACGCTGGCGCCACGACTCCAGGCGGTTGGCGAAGACGCCGAGATACGGAATCCGGGCAGGGATCGACCCGAGCGTCGTGCCGAAGCGGCAGGGCAGACTCAGCAGCGAATCCCAGTAGTCGTGCAGGTGCAGACCTTGGGGGTCGGTAACCAGCGCATCGATGCCCGGCACCGTGCGTAGCAGCGGCGCGAGCGCTGGCTTGCAGATCACTGAAAGCTTCGCCACTCCGCGCGTCTTCAGCAGGCTCACGTAGCGCACAAACTGGATGGTGTCCCCGTAGCCTTGCTCGGGCAACAGCAACAACGTCTTGTCCTGCAGGTCTTCGCCATGCCAGCGTGGAAACGGCAATTCGCCGTGCTCGTGGAAGACCTCTGAGCGAGCTTCGTAATATGGCCAGCCTTCGGCGTATCGGCCGGCGGCGAGCAGCAGAAGCGCATAGTTGTAGCGAGCCTCGGCGTAATCGGGCTGCCGTTCGAGCGCGTGGCGATATTCGGCCTCGGCTTCGTCGTAGCGCAGGAGGGTTTCTAGCGTGTCGGCCAGATTCGAGCGGATCGGCGCACTATCCGGCATCGCCTGGAGTGCGTGCCGGTAGTGATCCACTGCGTCAGCGAAACGTCCTGACGTGCGCAGCAGGTTCGCCAGGTTGTTGTGAGCGATACCGTTATGGTGGTCCGCTTCGAGCGCCTGGCGGTAGAGGCGTTCGGCGCTTGCCAGGTCGCCCTGTTGCTGGGCATCGAGCGCTGCCACGACAAGCTGACTGCCGACATTGGGAACATCATGCACAGGCTGGTTCATAAGCGAGGTGGGTTGCGCCCGATCCTGGCGAGCATGGTCTCTCAGACGGCCCGCTCGGTGTGTTGCCCAGCGCGTCGGCCACTTGCGCCAGCCGCTATGGTGGCGCAAGTGAAGCCCATGATGCAACTGACGCAGCCGTTAAGCCACGTTACGCAATCTTAATCAGCCCGCTTGAGCTGCCGCAGGCGCCAGATCAGACTGGAGGTATCGAAACGGTTGCCGCCGAGACCCTGCACGTCGCCGTAAAACTGGTCGACCAGTGCCGTGACCGGCAACGCGGCGCCGTTGCGTTTCGCTTCATCGAGGCAGAAGCCGAGATCCTTGCGCATCCAGTCCACCGCGAAGCCGTAGTCGAATTTGCCTTCGATCATCGTCTTGCCGCGATTGTCCATCTGCCAGCTCGCCGCTGCACCCTTGCCGATAACTTCGAGCACCAGCGGCATGTCGAGACCCGAGCACTCGCCGAAATTGATTGCCTCGGACAAACCTTGCACGAGGCCGGCAATGCAGATCTGATTGACCATTTTCGCCAGTTGACCGGCGCCGACGGGGCCGATCAGCGTCACGGCTGCGCCGTAGTGCTTCAGCGTGACGGCAGCCGGTTCGAACGCGGCCTTCTCGCCACCGCACATGATGGTCAGCGTGCCTTTCTGGGCACCGGCCTGGCCACCCGACACGGGCGCATCGATAAACTGCAGACCTTGTTTCGCGGCGACGGCGGACAACTCCCGCGCCACATTCGCCGAAGCGGTCGTATGGTCGACGAATGTCGTGCCGCCCTTCATGCCGGCAAATGCACCTTCATCGCCGAGCGTGACGCTGCGCAGGTCGTCGTCGTTGCCGACGCAGGCCATCACCAGCTCGGCGCCATCGGCCGCTTCGCGCGGCGTGCGGGCCGCGCGGCCGCCGTGCTCGGCGACCCATTGCTCCGCTTTGGCAAAGGTACGGTTATAGACCGTGACATCAAGTCCGGCTTTCGCCAGATGGCCGGCCATGGGATATCCCATGACACCGAGGCCGAGAAACGCGACGCGACGTTTGGCGTCGCTGGAAGACGAGGCGGCGGAATCACTCACTGCGCGGCTCCTTCAAGTGGGGGCTGGGTTGGGGGTGGGTTGGGAAAGCCATTATCGCAGCGATACCGGCGCGCTGCAGCGGCGCTCTCACAGCCTCCGGGCACCGCGAAACTATCGGGGCGCGCGATACATTGGATATTAAATAGCGATTTTTCTTTTATATCCAACGGTCTTACGATGCACGGGTAGGCTGTCGTAGTCCCCGGAGGTATCGATGGAACACCACGCGCGCACGCAAAACGAAAAACTCGAAGTTAAAACCACGACGTGCTACATGTGCGCCTGCCGTTGCGGCATCCGCGTGCATCTGCGCGACGGCGAGGTGCGTTATATCGACGGCAACCCTGACCATCCGCTCAACCAGGGTGTGATCTGCGCGAAAGGTTCGTCGGGGATCATGAAGCAGTATTCCCCCGCGCGTCTGACCCAGCCGTTGATGCGCAAGGCGGGCGCCGAGCGCGGCAGCGCGCAGTTCGAGCCGGTCTCGTGGGACGTGGCGTTCGCCACGCTCGAAAAGCGTCTCGCCCATCTGCGCGCCACTGACCCGAAGAAGTTCGCGCTCTTTACCGGCCGCGACCAGATGCAGGCGCTCACGGGCCTGTTCGCCAAGCAGTTCGGCACGCCCAACTATGCGGCGCACGGTGGCTTCTGTTCGGCCAATATGGCGGCCGGGATGATCTATACGATCGGCGGCTCGTTCTGGGAGTTCGGTGGACCGGACCTCGAAAGCGCGAAGCTATTTTTCATGATCGGCACCGCCGAGGACCATCACTCGAATCCGCTGAAGATCGCGCTGTCGAAGTTCAAGCGCGCAGGCGGCCGTTTTATCGCCATCAACCCGATCCGCACCGGCTACGCGGCGATTGCCGACGAGTGGGTGCCGATCCGTCCTGGCACGGACGGCGCTCTGTTTATGGCGCTGATCCACGAACTGCTGGCCACGGACTCGTATGACCGCGAGTTCGTCACGCGTTATACCAACGCGGCTGAGCTGCTCGATATGAATGCCGACGGCGACGCGTTCGGTCTGTTTGCGTGCGATCCGAACCTGCCGGAGGCCAATCCGCTGTTCCCGCAAAACCATCTCTGGTGGGATCTGAAGACGCAACGTGCGGTGCAGCATCACACGCCGGGTTCGGAGCCGGCCATGGAGGGCAATTACACGCTCGAGGATGGCACACCCGTCACACCGTCATTCGCGTTGTTGCGCGAGCGCGTGGCGGACAGCACGCCGGAGTGGGCTGCGGAGATCACCGGCATTCCCGCCGACGTCATCCGCCGCCTTGCCGGCGAAATGGCCCAGACCGTACGCGATCACAAGATCACGCTGCCGATCCAGTGGACCGATGCCTGGGGCGAGACGCACGATACGGTCACCGGCAATCCGATCGCCTTTCACGCGATGCGTGGTCTCGCTGCGCATTCAAACGGCTTTCAATCGATTCGCGCGCTGGCGGTGCTGATGTCCTTGCTCGGCACGATCGACCGGCCCGGCGGTTTTCGTCACAAGTCGCCGTATCCGCGCGCGGTGCCGCCATCGGCGAAACCGCCGAACAGCCCGGATGCCGTGCAGCCGAACACACCGCTCGCCAACGGCCCGCTCGGCTGGCCGGCTGCGCCCGAGGACCTGTTCATCGATCAGGCGGGCGAACCCGTGCGGATCGACAAGGCGTTCTCATGGGAATACCCGCTCGCCGTCCACGGCCTGATGCATAGCGTGATCACCAACGCGTGGCGCGGCGATCCTTACCCGATCGACACGCTGCTGATTTTCATGGCCAACATGGCATGGAACTCGTCGATGAACACGGTCGAAGTCCGCAAGATGCTGGTCGACAAACGCGACGACGGCGAATATAAGATTCCGTTCCTCGTGGTATGCGACGCGTTCCAGTCCGAGATGACCGCGTTCGCCGATCTGATCCTGCCGGACACCACCTATCTGGAGCGCCACGATGCGATGTCGATGCTCGACCGGCCCATCTCCGAGTTCGACGGCCCGGTGGATTCGGTGCGTGTGCCGGTGGTGCCGCCAACTGGCGAATGCAAGCCGTTCCAGGACGTGCTGATCGAACTGGCGAGCCGTCTGAAGCTGCCCGCATTCACGACGAAGGAGGGCACGCGAAAATTCCGCGACTATCCGGACTTCGTCGTCAACTTTCAGACCTCACCGGATTCGGGCGTAGGCTTCCTGATCGGCTGGCGCGGCAAGGACGGCGACAAGGCGCTGGTGGGTGAGCCGAATCCGAATCAGTGGGAACAGTACGCGAACCACAACTGCGTGTACCACTACACGCTGCCCGAGACGCTGCAATACATGCGTGGCGTCAACGGACCGTATCTGAAGTGGTCGGTAGAGAAGGGCTTTCGCAAGTTCGACACGCCTATCGTGATCCAGCTTTACTCCGATGTGATGCAGAAGTTCCGCCTCGCCGCGCAGGGCAAGAGAGCAGGGCGTCAGCCGCCCGATCATCTGCGCGCGCGTGTCGAGCGCTACTTCGATCCGCTGCCGTTCTGGTATGAACCGCTCGAGCTCGCCGCCACCGACCGCGCCATGTTTCCGCTGGCCGCTGTTACGCAACGACCGATGGCGATGTATCACTCGTGGGATTCCCAGAACGCCTGGTTGCGGCAGATCCACGGTGAAAACTATCTGTTCATGAATCCGTTGATGGCGCGCAGCAATGGCATCGAAGACGGTGGCTGGATCTATGTGGAATCGCCGTGGGGCAAGGTGCGCTGCATGGCGCGCTATAGCGAGGCAGTCGAGCCGGGCACGGTGTGGACCTGGAATGCCATCGGCAAAGCGGCGGGTGCATGGAACCTCGGGCCCGATGCCAACGAATCGCAGCGCGGCTTCCTGCTCAACCACCTGATCACCGACGAGCTGCCAGGCGCAACGCCAGGTGACGCCCGCACGTCGAACTCGGATCCGATCACCGGCCAGGCCGCCTGGTACGACGTGAGAGTGCGCGTGTATCCGGCCGAAGCCGATGCGGATCACACGTTGCCGCAATTCGCGCCGATGGAGAAACTGCCCGGAACGACCGGTGTGTTGCATCGTCTTGTGCAAACGTATTTCGCCGGCCGCGGCGAGTTTGCTGCGCGTCTGCGCGGCGCTGGCAAGCAAAAGTGACGAGGAGCATCCAATGACCCAGATGGCGCTCGTAATCGATCTGAACGTCTGCGTGGGATGTCACGCCTGCGTGACGAGCTGCAAGGAATGGAACACCTCCGGCGAGGCCGGCAGTTTGGCCGATTTCCGGCCGTACGATGCCGATCCGTCCGGCACGTTCTTCAACCGCGTGCAGACCTTCGAGGCCGGTGAGTTTCCGCTCACCGATACGATCCATTTTCCGAAATCGTGTCTGCATTGCGAGGACCCACCGTGTGTTCCGGTCTGTCCGACCGGCGCGAGCTACAAGCGCAAGGAAGATGGGCTCGTGCTGGTGGACTTCGACAAATGCATCGGCTGCAAGTACTGCGCGTGGGCGTGCCCTTACGGTGCGCGCGAGCTCGACGAAGAGCGCAAGGAGATGACCAAGTGCACGTTGTGCGCGGACCGCATTCATAACGAGGCGCTGCCGGAGCGAGATCGCAAGCCGGCTTGTGTGCTGGCGTGTCCGACTTCGGCGCGGCTGTTTGGCGATATTCACGATCCGGAGTCGGTGGTGTCGCAGGCGATTCGCGAGCGCGGTGGGTATCAGCTGATGCCTGAGTGGGAGACGAGGCCTGCGAATCATTATTTGCCGCGCCAGAAGACGATGGGGTGTGGCGGTGAGTCTTGTTCGTGCAAGTCGGGGGGCGGGGCGGAGGCTGCGGTTGATGATGCAAGGAGTGCGTCTAATGCCTCTGCTGCACCTGCTGTCGCTGCCGTTGCGGCGCCGTCCGCTGAGGCCGGTGCGCCGCTCGCCCACGGACAACTTCACGTTGAACGTCGAGGGCCGGTTGCCGGCATGCTGGACCGCGTCTTCAACATTCTGAGTCTTGGGAGAGGCGCATGAAGCCCGCATTTTCTGTGGTGTTTCTGACCACGCTGAGTGGTGCCGGACAAGGTTTGCTGATCGCGCTATTCGGCGTAGAAGTGGCGGCTCGGTTTGGGATGTTTGCGGCCGCTGACACGCCGCCCCAGACGTTCTTCGTGATCGGTGCGGCGCTTGCTGTTGTGCTTGGCGGCTTGGGGTTGCTGGCGTCGTTCTTCCACCTCGGCCATCCCGAACGCGCGTGGCGCGCTATTGCAATGTGGCGTACTTCATGGCTTTCGCGCGAGTGTCTGGCGCTGCCAGTGTTTCTCGCGTGCGCGTTTGCGTATGGTGTTGCGCATTGGTTTGGCTCGCCGTGGTCGGTGGAAATCGGTGCGCTCGGGGTAATCGCCAGCGCCGTGTTGTTCGTGTGTACCTCGATGATTTATGCGTGTCTGCGTTTCCTGCAGGAATGGGCCACGCCGCTGACGATGGTCAACTTCGTGCTGCTCGGCTGTGCGTCGGGGTTCACATTTGCGACGGCGTGCGCTGCGTGGCTCGCGCCGTCACTGGTCGGTGGACTTGCGGTGTGTGCTGGTGTGCTGACGCTAGCAGGATGTGCGAGCCGGATCGCTGCGCTGATGCGCAATGCACGCTTGCGGCCCAAATCGACGGTGCAAAGCGCGACCGGCATCAAGTCGCCGAATCTCGTGCAGAAATCGCGTGGCTTTACCGCAGGTGCGTTCAATCTGCGCGAGTTCTTTCATGGGAAGACGCCGCAGACGCTGCAACGTATCAAATGGACCTTCCTGGTGGCGGCGTTTGCGGTACCTGTGGTGTTGATCGCGCTGGGTGGCAGTGCGTCGTCAATCGCGGATTCGCTCTGGCTGTTGTGTGCCGCATGCGTGGTGCAGTACACGGGGCTAGTCGCAGAGCGCTGGTTCTTCTTCGCGGAAGCGCGGCATCCGCAGAATCTTTATTATCGTCAGGCTTCCTGAACGTGTCAGGACGGGCTGGTCTCCGATAGCTTCATATCCACTGCCGCCTGCATGCCAGCAAGACCGCATGCAGGCGGCAAAGACTTACCTCACTCAGCGTGCGGTACCCCCGCCTTCGCATCCGACGCATCCGCCGCTGGAGCAGCAGACGGAGCCGCTGCCGCACGCGGCGGCGCATTCTTCACGTAGCGGTCGAACCACCGCTGCATCTCATACGCGAGCTGCTCGTTCGATTCCAGCGCCGTGTACCAGTGCGGCTCGTGCGGCAGCATCACGAGCCGCGTCGTGCCGCCGTTGCCGCGCAGCGCCTCATACAGCAGCGTCGCCTGCAACGGTGTCGTGCCCGGATTCGCATCGTCCTCGCCATGCACGATCAGAAGCGGTGTCTTCAGCTTGTCGGCGTAGAAGAACGGCGACACCTTCAGATAGACATCCTGCGCCTGCCATACCGAGCGCCGCTCGTTCTGGAAGCCGAACGGCGTCAGCGTCTTGTTGTACGAGCCGCTCGTCGCCACGCCTGCACGGAACAGGTCCGAATGGGCGAGCAGATTGGCGGTCATCAGCGCGCCGTGACTGTGGCCGGTGACGCCGATCCGGTCCGGATCGACCACACCCAGCCGTACTGCTTCATCGACGGCAGCCTTGGCGTCGGCGACGAGCTGCTCGTTGTAGGTGTCGTAGGCGCGTTTTGGGTCGCCGATGACCGGGAACGACACGTTGTCGATGATCGCGTAGCCGGCGAGCAGCATCAGCCGGTAGTCCCGCAGCCGCGTGAAGGTCTGCTCGGAGCCGCTGACCTGGCCGGCTGTTGCCGCATCGGCGTAGTCGAGCGGATAGGCGTACAGGATCGCGGGCACGCGGGTGCCTTCCTGATAGCCGGGCGGCGTGTACAGCGTGAACGACAGGTCGAGCCCGTCGGCGCGCTTGTATTTGACGAGACGCTTCTTGATCTGGCGCACGACCGGTGTCGGATCGGTGAGGTGCGTGAGCGCGGTTTCGTTCGACGCGTAGCGCGCTTCGCTTGCCGGCGCGTCGACGGACGCGCCGAGCGTACGGACAAACAGGTTCGGCGGATCGTTCGGTGTCTGGTGCCACGTCAGGAACGATTGCGTGCTGTCGCCGGTGAACGCGACGAACCGCTCGAAAGCCGCCTTGTCGCTGCGGAACAGGCGCTCAGTCTTGAGCGTCGTCAGATCGAGCCGGTCGAGGAACGGCCGGTTGCCGGCCGGCGAGGCGCCGTCGCCATCGAGGAAAATCGCGCCGTTCTCGACACGAACCACACGGAAGCCGTTCGGCAGAGGCCTGGTCACCGGATTGCCGGGATCTGCGTATTGCTCGTCGCTAGACATGTCCCACAGCAGATGTTGCGTGACCTGTGGCGCATCGACGTCGACCATGAAGGTGCGCTGCCAGTGGCGGTTGTGGTCATACTCGGACAGCAACTCGAGATCCTGCTGCGAGGTCCAGGCAAAACCGGCATAACGTTGATGCAGCCGCGTTACTTCACGCGGCGCGGCGTCGAACGGCGCCTTGAGCATCATCACCTTGTCGCGCTCCTGCACGTCGACGTTCCAGTCGCCTGCGTCGAGCGCTTCGGCCCAGATCAGCGTGGCGGGTTCGGTCGGCCGCCACGAAAAACTGCGCGGCCCGAGCGGTACGCCGGCAACCGGCACCCGGTCCGCCAGCGGGCGCGACGTAATCAGGTGCGTCGCGATATGCGCGCGGTTCGAAATGTCCCACACCGTGTAATCGTGCGGGAAGCGCTCGGCGGTCGTCACGTACGAATAGGGCCGCTGGATTGTCGTGACCAGCAAATGACGTCCGTCTGGCGCGGGCGCGAGGCCGTCGTACAGCGCGGGTGCGCCGAGCGGCGTGACCTTGCCCGTGCCGGCGTCGACGAGCGCAAGCTGCGAGGTCGCGTAGTAATCGAACTGCGCTTCGTCGCTGGCGCTGTTCAGCGTGTCGCGCGCCTCGTAGGTGCTGCTCTGGCCGCGCCGGCCGTCCGATTCCTGAATGCTGGGGCTCTCCGCTGTTTCGGCAGCGGTAGGCGCCGGTCCGCTGTGCGCAGGCACTAGCTTTACTAGCAGGGTTGTCTGGTCAGGCATCCAGTTCAGTTCATCGCCGAACATCGGGTTGAGCTGAACGCCGGGAATGCGGTGAACCGCGCCCGTGATACCGTCGCCGACCCACAGGTCGACCGAATGCACAGTCACGTTTTCGAAGGCGAAGCGCTTGCCGTCGACGCTCCAGTGCGGGCGCGTCGCGCAGACGCCGGCTGGCAGCGCGACCGGTCGCGCGACGCTGTCCGCGAATTGAACCAGGTCGAAGTGCGTCGCGCACGCCGGAATGCCGTAGCCGCCCGCCGTGTCGTGTCGGCTGCGGTTGGCGGGTTCGACGCGCACACCGGCGAGACGCAGGAACGGCGTCGCCACCCGCGCGATGGACGGATATTCCTGATAGGTGACCAGCAGCGCCCGATCGGTGCTCGGAGCCACGACCGGCGTGGGGAGCGACGGCGCCAGCATCACGTCGAGGATCGCTTTGGAGGGCTGGCTGTAACCGGCGACGGTGGACGACTGTGCCGGGGCCGGCGTCGTTGCGGTTGGGGTCTGCTGCGCGAATGCGCTTTGGGCAGTCACCGACACGACAAGCGCGGCCGTGGCGAGACGGGAAATCACGGAAGGATAGGGCATCGTCTGCGTAACAGGTTTCGGGAAATGAAGTCGTTCGATGAAACAGGAACGCGCAGTATTGCATGCTCGGCAGCCGAAGATGTGACCCGTGTGCGCAGGCCTGGCGGACGCGTTTGGTAAGATCCGGCTTTATACCCGCCCGATGCCGTCATGCTTGCACTCAAGCTCACGCTGGTCCCCACGTTTCTGTTAATCGTCTCGATGTCGGGCAAGTGGTGGGGGCCATCCATCGCGGGGTGGCTGGCAGGGCTGCCGGTGGTGGCAGGGCCAATCCTCTTTTTGCTGGTCCTGGCACACGGACCGTTATTCGGCGCGCATGCGGCCACGCTCTCGCTGTCCGCCATCCTCGCTTCCGAAGCGTTTAATTTTGCCTATGCATGGACCTGCCGCTCGCGTGCCTGGCCGTGGGCATTAGGAGCGGGGCTCGCCACCTGGCTGATGGCGGCTTCTGCGCTTTCGTACTTGCCCGCCTCGCCTTTGTGGGCGCTCGGCGTCGCGCTGGCGGCCACGCTGTTCGGTCAATCCTTTCTGCCACGCACTGCCGCTGTAGCGGCCGGCGTCCCGCTTACGCGCACCGATCTCATCTGCCGCATGCTGGCAGGGATGGCGCTCACGCTACTGGTGACGTCGGTGTCGGCACGGGTCGGCCCCACATGGAGCGGCCTGCTCGCGGTGTTTCCGTTGCTGGGTATCGTGCTGTTGGTGTCGTCGCAACGCGCACATGGAGCGGATTTTGTCGTTTCGTTGCTGCGCGGGATGGTCTTGGGACGCTTCGCTTTCGCTGCGTTCTGCCTGTTTCTCGTGTGGGTGCTGCCGCATCAGGCGCCGCTGCCTACGTTTGCCGAAGCTGCTCTGCTTGCGATGTCCGTGCAATGGGGCACCCGGCGTTTGACACGCGCAAGCCGGGTGGCCGCCAAAGTACCGGACGCCGTTGCGGCAGAGTAGGCAGGCGCCGCTACGGCGATGCGCTCGACAACGCAGTCTGTATTTGCGCAGCGCCCGCTGCGGCGCAACGTTCGTTGTCGGTGCTCATACCGGACAGTTCAGCATCCACTGCACGCCAAAGCGGTCCGTGAGCTTGCCGTGGAAGGCGCCCCACGGTTGCATGCCGAGCGGCGTGGTGATGACGCCGCCTAGCGCCAACCTGCCGAAGAGCACCTCGGTCTGCGCGCGGTCGTCCATCGTCAGGAAATGCGCCGAGCCACGCATTGGCTCCGCGTCGTCGTTGTCCGACGCGTAAAACAGCACGCCCGGCCCCTCGAATTTCGCGTGCATGATGAGGCCACGCATGGTTTCGTTGCGCACGGGCATACCGGCTTCGCCGTGGCGCATCAACTCCGCGACACTGCCGAGTCCGCACTGCGAGTAGAAGCCGAGCGCAGCTTCGCAGCCTGCCGTAAAGAACAGGTAATTCGAAAGTTGCATGATTTGTAATCCTAATCAGGTATTTGACGACGCCTTCGAATCGAATGACCGGGTCTATGGTGTAAGGATCATTTGCGTCTCGGGCGATCAGGGGCGGCGAGCCTGCTCAGGATAGCCGTGCGCTTCGTGCATACGTCTCTGCGCGGCCAGGAATGGCTCGAAGTAATCGGCGCGCTCCGGCGTCCCGCCCACAACCTGATTGATCTCGCGAATGCCGATCGTCTGCCCGCTAGCGCCCCAGTTGCCGTCCGGCACTTCGTGGATCAGCACCCAATCGCCGCCGCGCCGAGGAAACGTGCCGTCTACGTCGAGAGACCGGGCAACGATGGCGTTGATCCGCGCATGCAGCGCGGTTTTGTCCACCTGCCGCGCCGCGCCGACCGGATACACGACATCGAACAGAAAGCGACCGCCTTTGGGCGGATCGAGATCCGGCTTGCCGCCGACATACCACGAGGTCCGCGCATCCACCTCGTTGAACAGCACATAGGCGACCGCACGACCGGCGGGGGTGTCTGCGCCGACCTCGCCCACGAGGATAGCGGCAGTGAGTTCCTCGGCAAGCTGGTCTTTCTGCGCGGCGGTGAAAGCGCCGCGTTGGTGGGTGATGCGTAGCAACGGCATACGACTCTCCTCAGGGAACACGCCGACGGTTGCCAGCGCTTCCCCCGTAAATTATATTGTGATCGTAACTTAATCAAGAATTATGTGACGATCGTCATGTAAAAAGGAGA
>Ga0302231_10001777_pt1 | contig 12941 bp, 12 predicted proteins | sample II_Palsa_N2_2_FD_193522 | JGI IMG/M metagenome (GOLD analysis project Ga0302231, IMG submission 193522) | Peat permafrost microbial communities from Stordalen Mire near Abisko, Sweden - II_Palsa_N2_2 | ecosystem: Environmental > Terrestrial > Soil > Palsa > Peat permafrost | place: Sweden...
GGGCGAACGCCTGTTGCGTGTTCCATACGAGTGCCGGCGACATCGAACTCAGGTTGAGCATTGGCCCAAACCGCGAACGGTAGAGTGTCCGCGTGACTGGCCGCACCGTGCCGTCGTCCGAACGGACGTCAACGGTGACGCGGGTCGGTGTCATCGCTTCCACCTGTCCGTCGTACCGATACGACGTCGTCGAGCCCGGCACCAGGCTTAACTGAAACAGCCCGAACCGCGACGCGGTGGACACCGTGTGTGTCCACGCAACGTCCCGGTTGAAACCGATCTCGATCACCGGCGAACCGAGAAACGACACACCGCTGACATCGAGTTTCCCAGGGATGGTCAGTTGTGCCTGGTAGAAACGGGCTGGTCCGCTCCAGAACCAGTGCGGATTTCCGAACAGGATAGCGCTGCCATTGTGAGTGGCGTCGGCACCGAACGCGAGGCCATTACTGCCCACGCCAGCGTGGCCGCCGAAATCCATGAGCGGAGCGGTGGACGCCAGGCTCTGCGAATCCGGCGAGCCTTGCGACGAAGTCGCGGATGCCATCGGCTTCGTTCCGCCGGCCGTAGCGCCTGGCGGCTGCGCTGTCGCAATCGCAGACACAAAACGGCCTGCGCCGCCTGCTAGGTTAGCCGTATACAGACGCCGGTAAACATCTGCCGTGCTGATCTTGCCGACCCACGGTGCCGAGCGGCAGGCCGCATGGGCTCCGGCGAATTCGCCCTTGGCAAGCTCGTCGACATAGCGGTTGTAGCCGCTCGCGAAACCGCCTATCAGCGCGCGCATTTCCGGCGTCTGGCTGCTGCGGTAGCGTGCCACGGCTGCGCCGTCGTCGATGAAGCGGAAGAAGAAATCGGCGTCTAGATTGGACGGCTGGCCGAACGTGTCATCGTTGGACGGCCGCGCTTTGGCGCCGAAGTAGCGCGAGCGCTCGCCCCGATAGGTGACGAAGGCATCGGCCATCGTGCACAGATTGTCCTGGGCCTGCACATAGCCATATCCGTAGCCGAGGCTGCCCCAGTCGTCCGCTTTCAGATGCGGAATGCCGAGGGCAGTGCGGCGAATCTCGACCTGATATGCCGGCGTGGCGGCGTCGACGCGCGACTGAACGTCTGCGGAAGGCGCGCTGCAACTGAGCAACGCAATGACAAAGGGAAGAGCAAGCAACAGGCGGGCGCCGCGGGTGAGAGAGGGCATCGGACGCATGGAGTGGTAGCAGGGTGGGACCTCATGCTAATGCGAATGAGTCGCAATTACAAGCTTGATGCGACGTGAATTCCTTTCAATCCGCCACGAAACCGCCTTGTCAGCTTCCCAGTGCCGCCAGTTGCCGCAGGCGCCGCGCGAGCGCCTTGGAGACGACCAGTGACTCCGCACCGCTGCCAATGCCGCGGGCGGCTTCGCTCTCGCGCAGGAACGCGGCTGTTTCGGACGCCACGATTTCACGCTCGTTGTCCGAGGTGATCATGTGATACGAGTCGTCGAGGTAGATCGTGCGCAGAAACGGCGAAGCAATCTTCGCAGCAACGTCATGCGCGTTGCGCGGATTGGCCGTTTCATCGTCGATGGCATGAATGATCAGGCAGTCGGTCGTGATGCCGGCGAGGCTCGCGCGAACGCGTTTCGCAAGTCGACTCGCCTCGCGCAACGCGGGCAGCGAGATCGTAGATGGCCCAACCTCGCTGATGCCATTGCGCTGCATGGCGCGCGCAATCTTCGCACGCAAAGCCTCATTACGCAGACCGAACGGCGAGGCTTCGCGATAACGCCAGCGACTGCGCAGCGGCGTGTAGTAGGCCCAGCCAAGCAAAAACCGGTACCACGGTATGGCCCAACCGTCGTACGAGAGCGTGACTGATAACAGCACGACTGCGTGGGCCGTCGGCCGTTTGCTGACCACGGCCAGCGCCAGGGCCGCTCCTACCGACAGTCCGCACACCGACACCCGCGCATAGCGCTCGGCCAGCGAGTCGAACTCACGCACGGCAGCGTCGACCCACGCTTGCATGTCGCGTTCCGGGGATCCCGCGCTGTAGCCATCCAGCACTGGTGCGAAAGCGGTAAATCCTTCGCTGTTCAAATGACGTGCGAGAAAGCGCATTTCGAGTGGCGAACTCGAGAGGCCGTGCAGCATGAGCACGGCGTGCTCACCGCTTTCCTGGAGGATGTGTGTAGCTTGATCCAATGCTTAAGCCTCGATTCGCAGAACCAGAAAGTCGCCGGCATGCGTCGTAAAACGCTCCCCGACGCAATCGACAGGCTTATACGTGTGGTCGCCGCTCCTGATTCGCAGGCGATGACTGCCAGGCGAAAGGGTGTTCTGGAGGCGTGCGATATCTGCCGGATGCACCGCTGAAAAGCGGCTGCCGGGCGCCGAGGTATGCGGCAGGGAGTGTGCTGTGCCGGCCGCGTGATCCGCGTCTGGACGCAACGACGCTTTCCGGTCGAGCGCCTGGATCAGGATGATGGAGTCGTGATAGTGCGGCAGATGGCGCAAGAGCCGATGTGTTTCGTCAATCGTGCGAAGCCGCAGCGCGCGCTTGTTATCCGCGCGTAGCAACATTTCATAACGCGATTTAGACACTGACGCAAACATCTCCGCGCGAAACTGTGCCCGGCGCAGGCGCTCGATCAGGCAGATGATGAAAAGCGTCACCCCCGGATACGAGACGACGAGCATCAGGTCGCTGTGATCGAACACAGAGAAGTCTGCATACGGCGGCACAAACAGATAGTCGGCGATGACCAGTCCGACGAGCATGACGGTCAAGGCGGGCCCTAGCCCGAAAAAATATTCGATGAGCGCAGCGGCGACGCAGAATAATGCGCCCGGCATCGCGGGGCCGAGGAATGGGCTGAGCAGCATGCGCACTCCACTTGCCACCGCCAAAGCGAGAAACGCGGCAAGCCAAGCCCGGGAACCGCGTGGGGCCCACCTTTTGGCGTTTTGAATTTTCACAGCACTGCGTGCTTCATGGCACGCCTAACTTATTGATTGGGGGGCAATGGTATCGCATTCGATGGCGTGAGGACATGGGTTCTCACATGAGATTCTCGTGAAAATGCAAGACACCTGGCCCTTTTCTGTACCTTTCTGCCTCTTACGCTTGTATGACATCTATTCGAAAGACTTGGGGGTACTCAGTAATTCTTGCCGTGGAGAATACGCGTCAAAACGTGTACGTCAGCGCGAAGGTTTCCGTATTTTGCTGCACGCGTCGTGTGATCGGACTCGACGCGGAGTTTCCATACAGGCGTGCGAATTTCAGTTCGACCGTGGCGATCAGCGATTTGGTGATCAGATAGTCGGCCTCGGCGGTGATGTAACCGGTAGCCGCGCCGGAATGGGCGTCGTAGACCGCCAAACCGGAAGCTGTGCTTTGACCCTGCGTGATGCCGAAAAATGTCTGCTGGTACGTTCCGTTTGTCCACGTGACGCCAGGACCGGCGGTCAGATACAGCTGTTTGCCGATGGGCAGCGTGACCGTGGCATTGGTATCGACCACCAGCCCTTCACGGTTCCCGCCAATATCCTGGGCCGCGGAGTTCGACCACGTGAACGCCGATTGCGTGTAGTTGAGGAAGATCTTGGCGCGTGGCGTCGTGGGCACATTGTGTAGCCCACGCAGCCGCGAGTCCTCGCTCGTCTCGCGCTCGTTGAAGTCGTACTGCAGCGCCAGGCCCGCGCTCCAGTTCGTGTTGTTGATCAGATACACGCCGGCCAGCATGTCTTCTTTAGCGAAGAAGCGATTCTTGTATTCGACATCGAAGGCTGGATAAGGCCTGAGGCGCATGAAGTTCGCGCCTGGATACGCGGGTTCCCACTGCGCCTCGGCACCTAGCGTCACGGTCCAGTCCGGCGTTGGCGCGGCATTAGTCGCGGCCTGCTGCGCGAACGACACGACGGGCGTCAGAAAGCCGGCAAGCGCCATCAGGCCAGCGCCGAGTTGGGGTGACGAAAACATAAAGCCAGTTCAGAGAAGGGAAAATCTGAGGCGGGACACTGCGGCAAACCGGCGGGGTCTTTTGCTTCGGGCCTCGTTACGTAGCCCGGAACATTCTGGGCGCGCGTGATTATGAGGCATACGGAGCAATCTCGCACGTCCGCTGCGAACGCTGTGAACTGGCTGGATGAATACGCACGCCTGCGTTGTACGCGCGGTGCGTGAGGCCGCGCTTGCCGCGCGGCCTCCGTCTTTCAAATACCTTCTATTTAGAACTGGTGACGCAAGCCGACCGTCACGGCCACTTGCGTACCGCTCGACGAAGGCGATAGCGTGTTGATAGATGCGTCGCTGAGTACCGAGCCAGCCGGTGCACCGTGGACGTGCTGATAAACACCTTCGAGGTAGACGTCGGTGCGCTTGCTCAAGGAGTAGTCGGTTTGCAGCGTGAACTGATTCCATTCCGGCGATGCGCTCGTGCCGCCGTTGCTGAACGAGCCGTCCGTGAACGTGTACGCGCCGGCGATGCTCAAGCTCGGGGTCAGCGCGTAATGCGCGTTCACTTCATAGTTGTCGAGCCGCAGGCCGCCACCCAAGGCGACGAAGCCATCGCCGCCGGCAAACACGCTCGACATGTTGTCGATCTGCGAATGGGTCCAGAGCAGGCCAACGGTCGCCGAGCCGAACGTATAGTTGCCGCCTGTGCCCCAGATCCGCTGGCGTTGCGCCACGAAATCGGCGCTGCCGTCGTCGAGCGCCACCGCGCCGTTCTGATTCGTGCCGCTGACGCCGCCGCCTGCGTTGTTCAGTTCCAGGTAACCCGCAGCCAGGTTAAATGGGCCGTGTGCATACGTCGCGCCGAAGCCATACACGCGGTTGTTCGAGAACTCGCCGGCCTTGTTGCTGAACCCGTACATGCCTTCGACGGTGACGCCGGCGTAGGTGTTGCTTGTGAACTTCACCGCGTTGTTGATGCTCATCGAGTCCGCAGCGAGGTTGTCGTTGTTGAACGGATGCGCGGAGAGGTTGCCGCCGTAGGTGCCGCCGGCAGACGAGATCGGCCCGAGCACGTCGTTGACTGTGTCGAACTGACGGCCGAGCAAAACGGTGCCGAACTGGTCGCTTTGCACGCCGACATACGCCTGCTCGCCGAATGCGTCGCCCGCGTTAAACAGGCTGCCACTATTCAGGTTAAAACCGTTTTCCAGTTTGAAGATCGCATGCAGTCCGCCGCCGAGATCTTCGGAGCCTTTAAGGCCATACACAGTGTTTTCCGTCGAGGCGCTGGTTTCTTGCCAGTTGTTGTGGCCGCCCTGGTTGTTCGTGAACACAAGGCCCGTATCGATGACGCCGTACAGGGTGACGCTGCTTTGCGCGTGGGCGGTCAATGCAAATGCGCCTGTCAGCGCAAGTGCCAGTAAAGACTTCTTCATGCTTTTAAGCTCCGTGTTGTCGCGGGACTGCGAGGGTCAATCGCCCGAAGCGGCAATGCGGGCTTGGCGCCGCGGAGAGAAATTCGCATACGAAAACTCAATAATCGATTGCCGGTCGGGTCTAATAATTGAGAACCGGATGCTACGGGTTTGGAGATAAAAACGTTGTATAAAGTGCTGGTTCGAGCCGTGGAAGTCGTCGATTAACGTCGCCAGCACAACAATCTGTTCACTTTCAAGGCGCTATTCAGCGTGATTTCGCACTCCTAGAATCGCATCCCAATGACCTGTTCGTTTCCTGTGTGGACGGACTGCCCTCAAAACGCCAGACGGGATGACGATGACGACAGTTCCTCCACTCAAGCAGCGATACAGCGCAACCGCGATGAGCCTTCACTGGCTGATCGCCTTGCTGATCGTGGCCGGCTTCTATCTGGGCTGGATCATGACCGACATTCCCGGTTTCACGCCCACCAAGCTCAAGTACTTTTCGTGGCACAAGTGGATCGGCGTGACGGTGTTCATGCTTGCCGTGATCCGGCTTGCGTGGCGCCTGACGCACCGCGCCCCGGAACTGCCGCGGGGCATGCCGCCGTTGCAGAAGCTGGCGGCGGAGCTTGCGCACGTGATCCTGTACGTGCTGATGTTCGTGATTCCGGCGTCGGGCTATCTCTATAGCTCGGCCGCCGGAATTCAGGTGGTTTATCTGGGCATCGTGCCGTTGCCGACCTTGATTGGGCCGGACACCGCGCTCAAGGTCGTGCTGAAGACCATCCACATCTGGTTGAACTACACGTTGCTCGTAATAGTCGCCGCTCATACGCTGGCCGCGCTGAAGCATCACTTCATCGATCGCGACGGCCTGCTGGCGCGTATGATCCCCTTTCTCAAGTAGCCTCAGGCTCAAGGCAGATTGAAGGCAAATATGAAAACTCCTTTCCTTCGCTGGATAGTTGCCGCGACCGCAATGACTTCGTTGTTCCTCGGCGTGGCGCATGCGCAGGTCGATACGTCGAAGAGCACGGTTACGGCGACCTCGAAGCAGATGAATGTTCCTGTCGAAGGGACGTTCAAGAAGTTCACGGCACAACTCGACTTCGATCCGGCCAAGCCGGCGGCAGGCAGCGCCAAGCTGTCTATCGATACTGCCAGCTACGACCTCGGCGACGATAGCTACAACCAGCAGGTGCGCGGCAAAGAATGGTTCGACACCGCGCAGTATCCGAACGCGACCTTCGTCTCGAGCGCGATTGCGGCGGCCGGCAGCAATCAGTTCAACGTGAGCGGCACGCTGACCATCAAGGGCAAGTCCGCGAACGTCACGGTGCCGGTCAAAGTCACCCAGCAAGGGGCGACCCAAAGCTTCGACGGCGCATTGCCGATCAAACGCAGCCAGTTCGATATCGGCACGGGTGAATGGAAAGACACCTCGGTTGTTGCCGACGAGGTTGTGATCAAGTTTCACATCATTGCAGCCAAGAAATAAACCGCAAACCTCCCAGGAGAATCACTTTGAAAAAGCAACTTTTAGCCGTAGCAGTCGCCGCCATGGCAGTGGGTGCATCGTTTAGCGCGATGGCTGCCGACACCACCTACACGCTCGACCCGACGCACACTTCGCCGAGCTTCGAAGCTGACCACTTCGGCGGCGTCTCGATCTGGCGCGGCAAGTTCACGAAATCCACCGGTACGGTGACGATCGATCGTGAAGCGAAGACGGGTACGCTGGAAGCGACCATCGACATGACTTCGGTGGACATCGGCAACGACACGCTGAACACGGAACTGAAGAGCCCGAAGTTCTTCGACGCGACCCAATTCCCGACAGCGGTCTACAAGGGCACGTCGATGAAGTTCAAGGGCGATGTGCCGGTTGAAGTGATCGGCGAGTTGACCCTGCACGGTGTGACGAAGCCGTTGAACCTGAAGATCGAATCGTTCAAGTGCTTCCAGCACCCGATGCTCAAGCGCGAAGTGTGCGGCACGGAATCGACGGCGACGTTCGACCGCTCGGACTTCGGTATCGACTTCGGCAAGACCTATGGCTTCAAGATGGCAACCGTTCTGCACATCCAGGCGGAAGGCGTGAAGCAGTAAGCGAGCTTTGCCCCGCCTGCAGAAGGCGGGTTGAATCGACGTGACGACCCGGTCCCATGTGGCCGGGTCGTTTGCATTGGGCGCTCGTCACGACGCAGACCTTCTTTAGCGGCTCGTAAGGCGGCGTAATGGTGGACCGACGATCTACCTTTCGGGAAATTTCGCGAACATTGTCTTCGTCGAAGGGCATCCCTACACTCCACTCAAACGTATCAAAATGTAACTTTGTGTTTCTACTGGTAAATCAGCGCGAGTTCAGCCATGCATCTGCTGCATGGACAAAAGGCTTTAGCGCGCCAGACGATTGCCGGCGAGAAATGGAGTGGATGTTTACCGAGGGGCTGAAGATCATGAGCGACGGCGAAGCGCAGGGTTTCATCAGGGAAGTCAATCTGTCGTACATCATGCTGGCGCAACGCATGCTTCGCGAGGACCGGCTGGTCGGCATGTTCCGGCTGGGGCTGTCCGCGCAGAGCGCGGAGCTTCTCGCGACCCTGACGCTGGCGCAAACGGTCAAGCTTGCCGCGTCCGACCACGTGCTCTGTCAGTGCCGTTTCGACGATCACACGATCCTGTCCACCCTGACGCAGTCCGGAGGCCATGTTGACGTGGCGCCTGCCCATACGGCCATCCTGCTCGCCAGCCAGAAAGCCGCACAGTTCGTTTAAGCAGGCTTCTGATTGTCCCTTTCCCCTCCTGCGGAGGCACGGCGACAGGGTCAATAACACCTTCGTGGCGACGCCCGGGATGCCCAAACACCTTACGCCCGCTTATTCGCCTTCAACTTTTCCCTGTTTGCAGCCGTTATCACCGTTAGGGCCTCTACGCCGCCGCGTGCCCGCGATCGGGCACGCGTGGCGCAGGTTCACTAACCGGTAACCCGCATGAATGACATGTCGCACGATGCTGCCGCGTTGTCCCTGATCGCGATGACCTCGTATCTCGGACGGCAGCCGATCCTCAACCGCGAGGGACAGCTCGTCGCCTACGAATTGCTGTTTCGGCCGTTCGCTTTTTCCGACAACGCCGAACCTGCCGACGGCACGCCGCTCGACGAGACCCGCGCCACCGCCGATATCGTCATCGAGACGCTCGGCGAACTGGGCATGGAAAGCGTGCTGTCCGGCCGCACCGGCTACATCAATGCGGGGCGCGACTGGTTGATGAACGAGATGTTCACCTTGCTGCCATCCGCTCACTTCGTCGTCGAAATTCAGGCAACCGCGCAATACGATGATCAGCTGGTTCAGCGCATCAAGGCGCTGGCGCGGTCCGGCTACCGTTTCGCCCTGGAGGATGTTCGCGAGGCCGCCTTGGGCCACACCGAGGTGTTCGATTGCGCCGAGGTCGTCAAAATCGATGCGCCGGACTGGACGGCGTCGCGACTGGCGCCGTTTGTTGCCGCGATGCACCGGGCCGGCAAGCGCGTGGTAGCGGAAAAGGTCGAGACGCCGGACGACTACCGGTGGACCTACGAGGCTGGCTGTGACCTGTTTCAGGGCTACTACTTTGCCCATCCGCACCTGCTCGCGGTGCGCAGGATCCCGCCGCTGCGCCAGGCGCTGGTCAAGCTGCTGGTGATGTTGGGCGCTGAGCCGCCATTGCCGACCCTGGAAGACGAGGTCAAACGCAATCCCGCACTGACGATGCAACTGCTGCGCTTCGCCAGTTCGGCGCATCACGCGTTGACCCGGCGGCGCCTGCGGATCCGCGATGCCGTTCAGCTGGTCGGCACCGACTGGCTGCGCCGCTGGGCGCTGCTCGCCTTGTACACGGACGGCAATAGCCGGTCTGTCGCATCCAATGCGCTGGTGCAACTGGTCGGGACGCGGGGGCGATTCATGGAACTGGCCGCGCGCAGGCTTAGGCCGCACGACGAGGAGTTCGTCGACAACGCGTTCATGACGGGCATGGCCTCGCTGTTGCCTGCTGTGCTGCAGCGCAACCCCGTAGATCTGTTTTCTGAACTGCAGTTGGCGCAAACGGTGCGCGAAGCCATCCAGACGCGCACCGGCGTGTTGGGTCAACTGCTGGTGTGCGCGGAAGCTATGGAGAGTCCGGCCGCTGCGGCGAGGGTGACGCAGATGTCCGAGGATCTCGCGCCGCTCAATGCCGCAGCGGTAGCGCTGCTGTCCGCTGCTGCGGCCAACTGGATGGCCGACCGAACCCGTTTTTGACGGCTGGCGTGGCCGCGTGCAGCGTATCGCTCAAGACTTGCTGCCGGACGGCTTGCCGTCATGCGGACCCATCGGACGCACCGGCCAGTCGACCCAACGGTCTGGGCGAGTGGCTTCGTGGGCCTCATGCATCGGATAGCGAATCCGGTTCTCCTTCTTGTCGGTTTCTCCGACCACCAGCAACCTCACGTCCTGGTCCGTGTTGTTGATGAAGGTATGGCAAATCCCGGTGCCCGCCGGAAACGCCACCGAGTCACCCGGCTTGAGCGGATGCAGATGACCGTCGAGCCAGACATCCGGCGTGCCCTCGATGACAAATACGAATTCCTCCTCCGCACTTTCGGCGTGCGGATAAGAGGTTCGGCGCCCAGGCGGCACGCGCATATGGTGAATGCCGATGCGTTGAAGTCCGAGTTTCCTTGCCAGCGGCGCACCGATGGCAAGGAGTTCGGTGCTGCCCTTGTAGTGGGCATCGTCCGGGTTTTCCAGTTCGCTCCAGTGGCGGATGAACTCGGGTCGCTCCATTGAAGTCTCCTTGAATTAGTGTGCGTGACGGCGTCGCCGCGTTGTGTCGCGTGAAGCCTGCCCTAACGGACGAGTGTGCGCAAGCTCTCTACCAGCTTGCCTATCTCCGCCTCGGTGGTCAGGTAGCTAACGGAAGCGCGTGCTATCTGGGTGAGACCGCGCGCGTTCATATCGAACGGTGTGTAGCCCACGCCGTTATTGCCGATGGCCACCCCTTGCGCCGCCAACGCACGTTGCACCTCTCTGGCATCGATGCCCGCCACGTTGAAGGCCACCAGTCCCGAGCGTTCGCGTCCCTGATCCAGGACCGCCACGCCGTCGATTTGCGCGAGTTCGGCACGCAACGTCTGCGCTACGGCGTCGATACGGGTGCGGATGTTGTCAACGCCGATATCCAGCGCCTCCTGCAGCGCATTGGCCAAACCGCAGCGCAGCGCGGACGCAACTTCGACAGATTCGAACCGCGCTGCGTCGCTGCGCACGACGGGTTCGCCGTCGTCATCGAGCGGCGCCGTTTGGGTATCGACATAGGCCGGCGTGAGCCGAGGCAGAAAGTCCTGCCTCACGTACAGCAACCCCGTGCCGCGCGGACCGCGCAACGCTTTGCGGCCTGCGCCGGTCAGCACATCGCAGCCGAGTTGCGCCACGTCGACGGGTATTTGTCCGACCGCTTGCGCGGCGTCGATGAAGTAGGCGATGCCATGGCGCCGCGCGATTTGTCCGATGGCGGCGGCCGGGTTGATGAGGCCGCCGTTGGCCGGCATCCACGTCAGCGCGATCAGCCGCACCCGTTTGTCGAGCATCGCTTCGAGTGCCTCGGGATCTACCTCGCCGCTGTCGTCGGAAGGGATCACTTCAATCGATGCCCCCGCGCGCACGGCCGACAGGCGCATGCTGGCCAGGTTGCCGCCCCATTCGTGACGCCCAACCAGAATGCGATCGCCGGGCTGCCATGTGCCCAACGCGGCGAAGGCGCTGCCCCAGGCCTGGGAGTTGCCCGTCGTCACGGCGATTTCGGCCGGTTGCGCATTGAGCAACCCGGCGGCGAGGCTACGCGCACGCTCTATTTGCGCGCGCGCCGCGACGCCGGCTTCCATGGGCCCCATGGTCGCTTCGCGCCAGAGATGGGCGTGGACCGCTTCCAGCGTCGCCGTCGATGGCAGCGACGCGCCAGCGTGGTTGAAGTGCGTGGTGTGCTGCGTGCCTGGCGTCTGGGCGCGCAATGCGTCTACGGTTGCGTCGGTGAGGGGAGCTGGCATAACTTGAAGGTTCCAGTGATGCAGGATGGGTTCAGGGTTGCTTCAGCGAGACGACTGCTTCGACTTCCACGGCCACGCCGGACGGCAGCGATGCAACACCCACTGCGGCACGCGCGTGGCGGCCAGCGTCGCCGAACACTTCTACCATCAGATCCGAGGCACCGTTGGCGATGGCACTCTGACGGTTGAACTCCGGCGTGCTGGCGACGAAGACACCGAGGCGCACGATGCGGGCCACGCGGTCGAGCCGGTCGCCCGTGGCCGCGGCAATCTGCGACAGTATGCCAAGCGCGGCGAGCCGTGCGGCCTGCACGCCCTCGTCGTCCGGGATATTGTCGCCGAGGCGGCCGACGTAGGCTGGCTTGCCGTCTTTACGCGAGATTTGACCGGAAATGAAGAGGAGCGAGCCGTCCTGCACGAACGGGACGTAGTTGGCCGCTGGCGCGGCGGCGGATTCGAGCGTGATACCGAGTTCGGCCAAGCGGGTGGAGATCGAGAGGGTCATGTCGTGCGGGTCCTGATGAGTAGGCAGGTGCGTGGACGTTCCATCCTATGGCGGCCCCCACCTGCTGGCTAATGAATTCTTGCCCGCTATGTCTCGCCCTTGGTTGCGGTCGTTGCACCGCTCGGGGCAACGGAGAACGCATCGGGCATGCAAGAGGGCGTAGGGGAGTGCGTCATGCTACGCCTCATGGCCACGAGCAAGCAAGGCGCTGCGCGAGTCGATTACCGCGCCAGCACGTTGCCCCTGAAACGCAGCACCATCTTGCAACCCGGCTGGTTGTCGTGGATTTCCACGTCGGCGTCGTGCACCCGCGCAATCGCCGCCACGAGGCTCAAGCCGAGGCCGTGACCGGCCGGCGCCTGGGCTTGCTGGCTAGGACTGCGATAGAACGGCCGCAGAACCGCCTCGCGTTCGCCCGCTTCAATACCGGGTCCTGAATCGGCCACTTGCAGGACTGGCTCGCCTGCCTCCATCCTCGTTTCGACCGAGATTGAGCCGCCGCCAGGGGTGAATTTCAGCGCGTTATCGAGCAGGTTTTCGATCGCACCGAACAGCAGATCGATATCGCCGCGCACCTGGACGGTTGCGGGCGCGTGCACCGACACCGTCAGACCACGGTCGTCAGCTACCGGCTCGTACAGATCCACGACGTCGCGAATCACGGTGTCGAGCGACACATCGCCAAAGCTCGCGCGTCGGCCGTCGGCTTCGATTTCCGCGATTCGCAGCAGGGCGGTAAAGCGATTGAGCACGACGTCCGATTGCACGATGGCCGCATCGACCGCGCTTTCGTAGTCGTCGACGCTGTTGGAGCGCCGGCGGGCACGTTCGAGACCTGCGCGCAGATGGGTCATCGGCGTGCGCAAGTCGTGTGCGATCCCGGCACACACACCTCTGACTTCGGCAACGAGCCGCTCGATCTCGTCGAGCATCGTGTTGACGATCTCAGCCAGGCGGTCCAGATCGTGATGCGTGCCGCGGGTCGGCAAGCGCCGGTTCA
>Ga0302231_10001783_pt1 | contig 12924 bp, 10 predicted proteins | sample II_Palsa_N2_2_FD_193522 | JGI IMG/M metagenome (GOLD analysis project Ga0302231, IMG submission 193522) | Peat permafrost microbial communities from Stordalen Mire near Abisko, Sweden - II_Palsa_N2_2 | ecosystem: Environmental > Terrestrial > Soil > Palsa > Peat permafrost | place: Sweden...
AACTTCTGAGAAAGTTGCGTGACCTAGGCGATTGCATGCCCACCATCATGATCACCGGCAACAATGACACTGCCACTGCTGTTGAAGCCATGAAGGCCGGAGCAACCGACTTCATAGAAAAGCCTTTTGAACGAAGCGAAATGCTCGACAGCGTCATGCGTGCACTCGAACAGTCCCGTGATGCCAACAGACTTCTCGCCTGGAAACAGGACGCCAGTGATCAAATTGCTGATCTCACGCCAAGGCAGCGTCAAATCATGGACCTCGTGCTTGCCGGTCACCCCAGCAAGAACATCGCCGTCGATCTAGGCATCAGCCAACGTACGGTCGAAAATCATCGCGCCGAGATTATGAAGCGAACCGAATCGAAATCTATCCCTGCCCTGGCGCGCCTTGCTCTTGCTGCTTCTAAGGATGATTCGGCCATTCCGGCTTCGCCTTCAGCATCAAGAAAGCAGACTCCATGACTATTCAATTGAGCGCCGACTTCCAGACATTGGATACCTCCATGTAGAGGTTCCGCATGACGGTAGTGGTCAAGCCTACAGGAATGCTTCCCTGGGCCGAGGTTTCAACGGCGCCGTGCCGTGCTGCGCGCACTTGGCACATTGCATGATCAGCACTGAGCGCAGCCCTGCTCTCCAACAACAAACAGGCGGTGGTGGCGATAAGTAGCCGGATGGGTCTGGCTTCAAAGACATGTGACTACTCCCCCTATGGGACTGCAACAATCCTGATCGAAACCGATTTCGAAGGAGTACCTATTCGCTCCTAGACGGATTGGACCACTGATTTTCGTACTGACCTCATCCCAGAATTTCGTGGTGGTACAAATATCGAGGGCGGATCGAGCGACCCATTTCGTTCCGACCACGCAACACCGACGCACTTGGCTGAGAGGTGAGCTACGATTTGTTCATAAAGTGTTGCGTCGCTCGGCCGACGACTGCGCAACAAAGGGTGCCTTGTGCAGGGCGCAACGGAAAATTCGGCTGCCCGGCGAACAAACTCAGCGTTTTAAAGGGTTCAACAACGCAACACCATTCCGTAAGTACCAAGAAGGGGAAGTCAAGGATGGCCAAGCCGGCCAAGCACCGTCGCTGTGCGACAACGACATAAGATAAGTAATGTCGCTGATCCCTTCGATTTAGAACTGTACCTAAACTTGGTGCGATTTAATCCTTGACCGAGACTGCCGCACTCTCGCGCTTTGCCGCCTGTTCCAAGGCCATGGTCCGATAGTCCCGCGGGGTCATACCGACGGTCGCCTTGAACTGGCGGGCGAAAGCACTCTGGTCGACGAAACCGCAGGCCAGACCAATCGATGCGACGGTTTCGTTGCTCGGCAGCAGCCGCATCGCTGCCTCAATCCGCAGTTTGGTCAGAACCTGCTGCGGCGTCAGCTGGAACACCCGGCGAAAGTGTCGTTCCAGTTGGGCCACCGACAACGCAGCAAGCTCGGCCAGGGCGTGCACGCGCAGGCTCTCGGCATAGTTTTCCTGCATGTGGCTGAGGACGCGGCGCAGGCGTTCGTAGGTGGGATGGCGGCCATCGGGTTGGCCCAGGTCGCGCGAGATGCCGATCACCCCGCGCACCTCGCCACGCACTCTCAACGGGCGCTTGCAGGTCAGGCAACAGCCCGGCGTACGGTTGTTGAAGATATGCACCTCGAGCTGGTTCTCGACGATTTCGCCGTCGAGCACACGCTTGTCCTGCGCTGCATAGGACCCGCCCATGGTGGCGGGAAAAAGTTCATTCACCCCTTTGCCGATGACCTGGCTGCGATGCTTGAGTCCCAGCCGTCGCATCAGGGTCAGATTGGCGTGCGTATAGCGACCTTTCGCATCCTTGACGAAGAACACCACGTCCGGCAAAGCATCGAACAGTGGCTCGAGTTCATCGGCTGAAATCTTCATGGCTGCTCATTGCTCCACGGCACTGGCACAGTGCGGCATGCGACAGGAAAAATCTTGCTTTACGCATCACGGCGCGTATTTTCAACAAGCCCTCATCACCCTGAAGCGGGAATGGAGCCGGCATGACAACTATGCCGAATTCCGCACCGAATGCCAGCAAGCCTTTCTAGACGCCCGGGGCCGCGGCAGCGAGGATGCCCATATGCAGACCATCGACTTCATCGACTCGCACACCGGCGGTGAACCCACCCGCGTGGTGATTGCCGGTTTCCCCGACCTGGGTACGGGCACCATGGCCGAACGACGGAACCTTTGCCGCGATCGCTACGACAACTGGCGCCAGGCCATCGCGTGCGAACCGCGTGGTTCGGACACCATGGTTGGCGCGCTGCTGCTGGAACCGCAGGATCCGAACGCATGTGCGGGAGTGATCTTCTTCAACAACGTCGGCTACCTCGGCATGTGCGGGCACGGCACGATCGGACTGATCCGCACCCTGCACCACCTGGGTCGCATCGCGCCGGGCCGGCATCAATTGGAAACCCCGGTAGGCATGGTGGGCGTCGAGCTCCACCCGGATGGGCAGGTCGCGGTAGACAACGTCGAGAGCTATCGCCATGCCAGCAACGTGCAACTGGACGTGCCCGGCTACGGCCGCGTATCCGGCGATGTGGCCTGGGGCGGCAACTGGTTTTTCATCAGCAAGGACTGTCCGGTGCCCCTGGTCCTTGCCAACCAGCGTGCGCTGACGTTTTATACCGAAGCGATCCGCGGTGCGCTCGAGAAGAACGGCATCACCGGCGCACGCGGCGAAGAGATCGATCACATCGAGCTCAACGAAACGAGCCCGCAGGACGACGCCGACGCCCGCAATTTCGTCCTGTGCCCCGGCATGGCCTACGACCGCTCGCCGTGCGGTACCGGCACCAGCGCCAAGGTCGCCTGCCTGGCAGCGGACGGCAAGCTGGCACCCGATCAAGCGTGGCGTCAGGCCGGCATCCTGGGCAGTGTCTTCGAGGCACGCTACCGTGTCGGTTCGCACGGCGTCCTTCCGCAAATCACCGGCAGCGCCTACATCACGCTACGCGGCCAGTTGTTGATCGACGAAAACGATCCCATGACCTGGGGCATCGGCGCCGCGTGAAAAGCTATGACCTGATCGTTGTCGGTGCCGGCATCGTGGGTGCCGCCTGTGCCGATTACGCTAGCGCAGCAGGGTTGCGGGTGGCGATCATCGAGCCGGGCCCGATCGGCGGTGCTGCCACGGCGGCAGCCATGGGTCATCTGGTGGCGATGGACGACGATCCGGCGGAGTTCGTACTGGCGCACTACTCGCTAGGCTTGTGGGAGGCGCTGACCGATCTGCCGCAGGCGGAGTACAGCCGCTGTGGCACGCTCTGGGTTGCTGCTGGCGAAGAGGAACTCACACGCATTCCGCAGAAACTGGCGCGACTGAGCGCCGCCGGCGTGGCAGCGCGAGCCATCGATGCCGAGGAGCTTTACCGCCTCGAACCGATCCTGGTCGCAGGCCTGGCGGGTGGCCTGCTGGTTCCGCATGAAGCAGTGGTCTATCCCCCCGCCGTCGCCCGCTATCTGGTCGAACGCGCCCGGCAACGCGGCGCCGAGTTTTACCCCATCCATGCAAGCCACCTTGAGGCAAGTGCAGGAGTACGGCTGGAAGACGGCACCGGACTGAGCGGCCCGGTCCTGGTCACCACCGGCTGCGCCCTGCCGCAGTTGCTGCCTGGGTTGCCACTGCGTCCCCGCAAGGGGCATCTGGTGATCACCGATCGCTATCCCGGCACGGTGCATCATCAAGTGCTGGAACTGGGTTACGCCGACAGCGCCCACGGTGAAGCCGACAGCAGTGTGGCGTTCAACGTGCAACCGCGCCCCACCGGACAGATTTTGATTGGTTCATCGCGCGAGTACAGCGCCACCACGTCCGAGGTATCGATGCCGATGGTGCAACGTATGCTCGAGCGCACTTTTCGTTTCATGCCCGCCTTGCGCCAGCTCGACGCACTGCGCATCTGGACCGGTTTTCGCCCGGTCAGTGCCGATGGCCTGCCTTATCTCGGTCGGGTCGCGGGTCAACAGGATGTCTGGGTGGCCGCCGGCCACGAGGGACTTGGCGTCACCACTTCACTGGGCAGCGCCCACTTGGTTATCGACCAACTGCTGGGCCGTCAGCCGGCCATCGATCCGCAGCCGTACGATCCGGCACGGGTGGCCGCATGAGTGCGCTGATACGCATCCAGGTCAACGGCTGTGACGTCGAGGTGCCGGCCGGCACCAGCGTCGCCGCGGCAATCGCCCGGCTGGAACTACCCTTTCGCCGCTCGGTGCGCGGACAGTGGCGTGCTCCGCTTTGCGGCATGGGCGTGTGCTTCGAGTGCCGCGTGCATATCGATGGCGTCGCCCAGCAGCGCGCCTGCATGGTGCCCGTGCGCGAAGGCATGCAGGTATCGACCGATGACTGATCACTACGACGTACTCGTTGTTGGCGCCGGCCCGGCGGGCCTTGCCGCAGCCACGGCGGCCGCAAGCCACGGCGCACGGGTGGGCCTGATCGATGCCCAAGCCACGGCGGGCGGCCAGGTATGGCGCCATGATGTGGAGCACGGCGATACCGCCCTGGCACGCCGCAACGTAGCCGCCGCACTGGAGCATCCCGGCGTAACCTGGCTGGCGCAGACGCGGGTCGTCGGCGTCGAGGCCGGCGCGCTGCTGGTAGAGGATCCAAAAAACGCCCGGTGGCTGCGTTACCGCGCCCTGATCCTGGCTACCGGTGCGCGCGAACTGCTGCTGCCGTTCCCCGGCTGGACGCTGCCCGGAGTGACCGGCGCCGGTGGCCTGCAGGCACTGGCCAAGCAGGGCTGGCCGTTGCGGGGACGTCGCGTGGTCATTGCCGGCAGTGGCCCCTTGCTGCTGGCTGCTGCGGTTACCGCGCGCCGACATGGTGCCCAGGTGCTGGGCATCTACGAACAAGCCAGCGCCGACAACATCCAGCGCTTTGCGCGCAGTCTCTGGCGCTGGCCGGGCAAAGCCGCCCAAGCCGTCGGGATGCGCGCCCAACTGGTTGGCGCGCCGTATCGCTGCGGCAGCGTCGTGCGCCGCGCATTCGGGGAAACGCATATCCAGTCGATCGAGGTAGACGGCCCGCGTGGTCTGGAGCAGATCGCCTGCGACCATCTCGCCGTTGGCTATGGCTTGCTACCGAACGTGGAACTCGCCCAGCTGCTTGGCTGCGATCTCCATCTGGTGGGTGTCCATCCACGCGTCAGCACCGATGCGCAGCAGCGCACCAGTGTCGAAGGCATCTATGCGACCGGTGAACTCTGTGGCATCGGCGGGCGCGACAGCGCTCGCTTCGAGGGCGCTATCGCCGGCCATGCGGCGGTGGGCGACGATGCCCACGTCGCCCGCCTGCAACGGCACCGGCAACATGCCCGTCGTTTTGCTGAGCTGCTCGACCGGCATTTCGCGCTCGACCCGCGCGTGCATGCATTGGCCGAACCGGACACCTTGATCTGCCGCTGCGAAGACGTACCGCTGTCCGCGCTGGACGGCTATACCGATGCACGCAGCGCCAAGCTCGCTACCCGCTGTGGCATGGGTGCCTGCCAGGGCCGCATCTGCGGCAGCGCGCTGGCCGAACTTGCCCGTTTTCCACGCAACGGCTCGCGTCCGCCGCTGTTCCCAGCCCGGCTTTCCACGCTGGGCTCCGACCCCTCTTCCGTTCGCTAATCTCCAAGGAGTTTCCCCATGAGCAATGCATCCCTCTGGCACGGCGTCCTGCCCGCCATCACCACCCCGTTCACCACCGACGGTCAGATCGACCATGCTTTCCTGGCCAAGCATGCGGTGCAGATGATCGACGCCGGCTGCAAGGGTATCGTGCCGCTGGGTTCGCTGGGCGAAGCCGCCACGCTGAGCTTCGAGGACAAGACCGCGATCCTGCGCACCCTGGTCAAGGCTCTCGACGGCCGCGCACCGGTCATCCCGGGCATCGCCTCGCTGTCCACCGACGAAGCCGTGCGCCTGGCCAAGGAAGCCAAGACCATTGGTTGCAAAGGCCTGATGGTGCTGCCGCCGTATGTGTACTCGACCGACTGGCGTGAAATGGGCGCCCATGTGAAAGCGGTGATCGGCGCCACCGATCTGCCGTGCATGCTCTACAACAACCCGGTGGCTTACAAGACCGACTTCACGCCGGCACAGATGGCCGAGCTGGCTGCCGAATTCCCGAACCTGCAGGCGGTGAAGGAGTCCTCCGGTGACGTGCGCCGCTTCGCCGCCATCAAGTCCTTGCTGGGCGATCGCCTGAACCTGCTAGTGGGCATGGACGATGCCATTGTCGAAGGCGTCAGCATGGGCGCGGTGGGCTGGGTCGCTGGCCTGGTGAATGCCTATCCGGCCGAGTCGGTGAAGCTGTTCGAGCTGGCCCGCGATGGCGGCGCCAAGGCGGCCATGCCACTGTATGCGTGGTTCCTGCCGCTGCTGCGTCTGGATACCGTGCCCACCTTCGTGCAGCTGATCAAGCTGGTGCAGGCCAAGGTCGGCATGGGCAGCGAGACGGTGCGCGCGCCACGTCTGCCGGTCGCTGGCGCCGAACGCGACGCCGCACTGAAGGTGATCGACCACGCCATCGCCACCCTGCCGGAGGTCTGAAATGAGTGCACTGGAACACGTACTGATCGCTGGGCAGTGGACCGCGTCGGTGGATGCGCAGGGCAGTTTCCGCGCGGCTGATCCGACGCAGGCCGAGGCCATCGGCCCGTCGTTTCCAGTCAGCGGCGCGGCCGACCTGGAGGCGGCGCTGGCGGCCGCCTCGGCGGTTGCCGTCGAGCTGGCCGCCGTGCCAGCCGCCCAGATCGCCGATTTTCTCGACGCTTATGCCGCCGCCATCGACGCCGATGCCGATACCTTGGTGGCACTGGCACATGCCGAGACCGCCCTGCCCACCGAACCGCGTTTGCGCTCGGTGGAACTGCCGCGTGCCAGCGGCCAGCTACGCCAGGCGGCCAAGGCGGCACGCAGTCATGCCTGGACCGATCCGGTGATCGACACCGCCGCTGGCCTGCGAGCACATCGTGCGCCGCTGGGCAAGCCAGTGCTGATCTTCGGCCCCAACAATTTTCCATTCGCCTTCAATGCGATTGCCGGCAGCGACTTCGCCTCGGCGATCGCGGCACGCAATCCAGTGATTGCGAAGGCGCATCCTTCGCATCCAGCCACCAGCCAACGGCTGGCGCAGCTCGCGCATCAGGCCCTGCTCGCCAGTGGTTTGCCAGCGGCGGCTGTGCAAATGCTTTACCACTTTGACAACGCACTGGGGCTCAAGCTGGCCGGGGATGCGCGACTGGGCGCGATCGGCTTCACCGGCAGCCGCGTCGGCGGTCTCGCGCTGAAGGTTGCTGCCGACAAGGCGGGCGTGCCGATCTATGCGGAGCTGTCCAGCATCAACCCGGTCTTCATGTTGCCTGGCGTGCTGGCCGAACGCGGCGCGGCACTCGCACAGGAACTCTTCAACTCCTGCATGATGGGCAGCGGCCAGTTCTGCACCAATCCGGGCATCGTCATCGTGCCGCGCAACGCCGATGGCGACGCGTTTGTCGCTGCCGCCCTCAAGCACTTCAGTGAAGCGACGCCCAAGGTGCTGTTCTCGCAGGGCGTGCAGCAGGGGTTGAAGCAAGGCGTGGCCACCTTGCTGGGTGCTGGGGCTGAGTTGCTCGCTGGCGGCAACGCCGGTGACGGCGCGGGCTACCACTACCAGCCCACCCTGCTCAGCGTGGATGCCGGGACCTTCATCGCCCACGCCGAGGTCTTGCAGACCGAAGTCTTCGGTCCGGTCAGCCTGCTGGTCCGTGCCGACGACACAGCCGCCATGGCCGCCCTGGCTGCCAGCTTCGAGGGCAACCTCACCGGCACGCTGTACCGTGCTGCCGATGGCAGCGACGACGATGTCTGGCAAGCCATCGCCCCGGCCTTGCGCACGCGCGTAGGCCGCTTGATCGCCAGCAAGATGCCCACCGGCGTAGCAGTGAGTCCGGCGATGAACCACGGCGGTCCGTATCCCAGCACCAGCCATCCGGGCTTTACCGCGGTCGGCATGCCGGCGGCGATCCATCGCTTCACCGCCCTGCACAGCTATGACGGCGTACCCGAAGCGTTGCTGCCGGTCGAATTGCGCGATGCCGCGGTCGCGGGCCTGCAACGACTGATCGATGGACGCTGGAGCGATGCCGCCGTGGGTACCTCGGCATGACGCGGAAAGCCGCCGGCAAGCCGCAAATCGGTGGACACCGCCTGGAGGACGCCCAGGTCCTGCTCAAGCCGTGGCCGCACAAGGCAGCGCCGATCCAGCCTGCCGAGTACGAACAACGGCTCGCCCAGGCCCGTGCGCTGATGCGTCAGCGCGGTGATGGCGCGCTGCTGATTACCGCGGGCAGTTCGCTGCGTTATTTCACCGGTATCACCTGGGGCGCCAGTGAGCGCCTGGTGGCGATGCTGCTGACCTTGCAGGGCGACCCCATCGTGCTGGCTCCGAGTTTCGAAGAGGGCTCACTCAGCCACGAGTTGAAGATCCCGGTGCAGGCGTGGCTGTGGGAAGAACACGAAAACCCGCAGCAGATCGTCGCCGATGTGATGATCGAGCAGGACGTGCAGCAACTGGCGCTGGACCCGGCTGCAGCGTTTGTCATCCACGAGCGCCTGCGCGCCGTGATCGGCGATCGCCGCATCGTCGATGCCAGCGCGATCGTCGATGGCTGTCGCATGTGCAAGTCGCCGGCTGAACTGGCCTTGATGAAGCAGGCCACCGCGATGACCCTGCACGTACATCGACTGGCCGCCGGTCTGATGCGCGTCGGCATCAGTACGGGCGAGATCAAGCGCTTCATCGATCAGGCCCATCGCGCGCTGGGCGCCGATGGCGGCTCGACCTTCTGCATCGTGCAGTTCGGTCACGCCACGGCGTATCCGCACGGCATTCCCGGCGAACAGCACCTGCGCCAGGACGAGCTGGTGTTGATCGACACCGGTTGCAGCGTCGAGGGCTACCAGTCGGACATCACCCGCACCTATATCTTCGGTACGCCCAATGCCGAGCAAGAACGCATCTGGTTGCTGGAACAAGCTGCCCAGCAAGCGGCGTTCGATGCCGTGCGTCCGGGCGTGCGCTGTGACGAGGTGGATGCGGCCGCACGCCGCGTACTCGAAGCCGCTGGCCTGGGTCCGGATTACCGGCTGCCTGGCCTGCCGCATCGCACCGGCCACGGCTGCGGCATGAGCATCCATGAAACACCTTACCTGGTGCGCGGCAACGACACCGTACTGGCCCCGGGCATGTGCTGCAGCAACGAGCCGATGATCGTGGTACCGGGCCAGTTCGGCATCCGCCTGGAAGACCACTTCTACGTCACCGAAGACGGCGCGACCTGGTTTACCCCGCCCTCGCCGGCGATCGACCGGCCGTTTGCCTAGTCTGTCTGCATCCGCTGCCGATGACCAACGCGACCCCCACGTTATGCTCAATTCCGCATGACGTGGGGTTAATGCTTTCTATACGTGCCGTGCTGCAGCGGCGAGCATGGAGAACGAACGCTGGCGACGCGAAATTCGATATTCGTGCCTTCCATGACGAGATGCTTTCCGGTGGCGCGGTGCCGCTGGACCTGCTCGATGCGAGCACCCATGCCTGGATCGCCGCGGTCAAGGCTGGCCATGCGCCGTCGACTCCACCCCCACCTCTCCTTGACCGGAATCGCTCATGGCATCTCGCCTTATCTGTTCCATCTGTTTCCTGGGATTGAGCATGTTTGCAATGACTCCAGCGCTGGCCGCCCACGGCGCACAAACCAGCGCCGACCAGCGCTTCCATGCCCTTTACACAAGCGAATGGCATTGGCGTCAGGAGCAGTTTGCCGGCGCCGACGACGAAGACAGCAGCGGTAAAGCAGCCGATCACCTGCCCAAGGTGGATGCAGCCACCCAGGCGATGCGCGAAGCCTATTGGGCCAAGGTGTTGCAGACGCTGGCGACGATCCCCAAGGCCCAGCTCACCGGCGAAGACCCGGTCAACTACGCCGTCTACAAGCAGCAGATCGAAGTGCTGCTGAGCGACCAGCAGTTCAAGACCTGGCAGATGCCATTCAACAGCGACTCGGGCTTCTGGAGCGACCTGGGTTTCACCGCCCGCGCCACCTATACCAAACCGCAGGAATATCAGGACTACCTCGGCAAGCTGCATGACATCCCGCGCTACTTCCACGAGCAAACCGACAATATGCGGCTGGGTCTGGCGCGCGGTTTCAGTCAGCCAAGGATCATTCTGCAGGATCGCACGCAGTCGATCTGCGTGGTTGCCGATGCGCCTGGCGAGAGCAATCTTTTCTACGCCCCGTTCAAGCATATGCCGGCGAGCATCCCCGCCGCCGAGCAGGCCAGGTTGCGCGCCGAAGCGCTGGCGGCGATCAAGGATGAGGTGATCCCCGCTTACGCCAAGCTGCTTACTTTCATGCAGGACGAGTACATCCCCAAGGCGCGTACCGATATCGCCGCCGAAGACCTGCCTGATGGCAAGGCCTACTATCAGGCCCAGATCCGCGAATTCACCACGCTGGACATGAGCCCCGATGCCATCCACCAGCTCGGTCTCGAGCAGATGGCGATCATTCACCAGCAGATGCTGGACACGATCAAGCAGACCGGCTTCAAGGGCAGCTTTGCCGACTTCCTGCATTACCTGCGTACCGATCCTGGCTTCTATGCCAAGACCCCAGAGGAGCTGCTCAAGGACGCGGCCTGGGTCGCCAAGGAAGTCGACGGCAAGGTCGGCGACTATATCGGTCGTCTGCCACGTCGCCGCTTTGCGATCGAGCCGGTACCGGCCGACCTTGCGCCGATCTATACCGGTGGCCGCGGTGGCCCGGGCATCTACCTGGTCAACACCTACAACCTGCCCTCGCGTCCTCTGTATTCGCTGCCGGCGCTGACTCTGCACGAATCCTCCCCCGGCCACGCGCTGCAGATGCCGTTGGCAGCAGAGATGGAGGGTCTGCCGGACTTCCGTCGCTACACCTATATCTCCGCCTACGGCGAAGGCTGGGCGCTGTACTGCGAATATCTTGGCCAGGAAATGGGCATCTACCATACGCCGTATGAGCAGTTCGGTTACCTGAGCTATCAGGCCTGGCGCGCGGCGCGACTGGTGGTGGATACCGGCATCCATCACCTGCACTGGACGCGCCAGCAGGCGCAGGATTACCTGCGCGAAAACACCGCGCTGGCCGATCACGAGATCGAGACCGAGGTGGATCGCTATATCGCGTGGCCGGCGCAGGCGCTGTCCTATTACCTCGGTGAGATGGCCATCCGCGATGACCGCGCCCGTGCCGAGAAAGCACTGGGGTCGAAGTTCGACATCCGCGCCTTCCACGATGCCGTGCTCTCGACCGGCTCGGTGCCGCTGCCGGTGCTGAACGAACGCATCGACCAGTTCATCGCCAACGGTGGCAAGTCACCGTACGCCGACGCTACCCACTGACCTCTCGTCACGCATCAGCTACCAGATACTCCGCCACTGCCGCCGGATCAGCCCATGCCCGCACCGGGAAAGTTTCGCAAACAGCTCAGCCTCATCGACCTGACCTTCATCGGCCTTGGCGCGATCTTCGGATCCGGCTGGCTGTTCTCGGCCAGTCACGTCGCGGCGCTCGCTGGCCCGGCAGGTATCGTGTCCTGGCTGATCGGCGGCGCTGCCGTGCTGTTGCTGGGCCTGGTGTATTGCGAACTGGGGGCGGCACTGCCCCGCGCCGGGGGCGTGGTGCGCTACCCCGAATATTCCCACGGCATGCTGCTGGGCTCCTTGATGGGCTTCATCACGCTGATTGCCTTTTCCAGCCTGATCGCCATCGAGATCGTCGCCTGCCGGCAGTATGCCGCGGCCTGGTTCCCGGCCCTGAGCCAGCCCGGCAGCAGCAACCCGACCGTGCTCGGCTGGCTGGTGCAGCTGGCCCTGCTGACGGTGTTCTTCGCGCTCAATTATTCCAGCGTGAAGACCTTCGCCATGGCCAACAACATCATCAGCGCCTTCAAGTTCATCGTGCCGCTGTTGGTGATCGTGGTGCTGCTGAATCATTTCCATGCGCCGAACATGCAGATCCACGGCTTTGCCCCCTTCGGCTTCAGCGGCGTGGAAGCGGCGGTCTCGGCAGGCGGGATCATCTTCGCCTACCTCGGGCTGACCCCGATCATCGCCGTGGCCAGCGAAGTACGCAATCCACAGCGCACGATTCCGATTGCGCTGATCCTGTCGGTGGCCTTGTCCACCGTCATCTACCTGCTGCTGCAGATCGCCTTCCTGGGCAGCATTCCCACGCAGTTGCTGGACCACGGCTGGAGCGGCATCGGCGCGATGTTCTCGCTGCCCTACCACGACATCGCGCTGGCACTCGGCCTTGGTTGGCTGGCCTTGCTGGTGGTGTCCGACGCCGTGATCTCGCCCAGTGGTACCGGCAACATTTACATGAACGCCACTCCGCGCGTGATTTACGGCTGGGCGCGCAGCGGCTCGTTCTTTCCGCTGTTTGCGCGGATCGACGCGAAGTCGGGCATTCCCCGTCCGGCGCTGTGGCTGACCTTTGCGCTGTCGATCTTCTGGACGCTGCCCTTTCCTTCCTGGGAAGCGTTGATCCGGGTGGTGTCGGCGGCGCTGGTGCTCAGCTATGCGGTTGCACCGATCACCGTGGCCGCCCTGCGCCGCAACGCCCCCGAATTGCCACGTCCGTTCTTTCTGCGTGGCTTTGCAGTACTGGGGCCAGCCTCGTTTGCGGTGGCCGCGCTGATCGTCTACTGGTCCGACTGGGACACCGTGTCGTGGCTGCTGGGTCTGCAGATCGGCATTTTCGCCATCTATGTGCTTTGGAAACGGGGCACGGGCAACGACCGCCTGAAACTGCGGCAGGACGTGTACTCTTCCCTGTGGCTGATCGGCTTCTATGCG
>Ga0302231_10001801_pt1 | contig 12869 bp, 9 predicted proteins | sample II_Palsa_N2_2_FD_193522 | JGI IMG/M metagenome (GOLD analysis project Ga0302231, IMG submission 193522) | Peat permafrost microbial communities from Stordalen Mire near Abisko, Sweden - II_Palsa_N2_2 | ecosystem: Environmental > Terrestrial > Soil > Palsa > Peat permafrost | place: Sweden...
ATTCCTAATCCCGGCACGACGATCAGGATCAACAGGGCCATCATCAGGCGTTGGTGATTACGGAAAAAGTCGAGCATGCGTGACGATTCTGCCTAATACGAAACGCCCGATGTTACAGCAGCGGGCAATAAAAAAGGCGAACCGGAGTTCGCCTTTCTCGTGAATGCTGGCGGAGTGGACGGGACTCGAACCCGCGACCCCCGGCGTGACAGGCCGGTATTCTAACCAACTGAACTACCACTCCTTTTTTACATCTTTTGCAACGATCCGGACGAGATCAGCGCAGCCGATTATTTCAACCAGTTGCAACAACCTGTCGGCCGATTGAACCGGAAAGCGGTGTGCCGGAAGGTTTGTCAATACCCTGTCAGCCTTGCTCCACAACCGTTTGCTCAATCGGGGACGAAGTATACAACGAAACATCGGATGATGCGAAATTTTCTCATGCGACGCAGCAAAGACTGCGGCGACGGGGATCGCTTCGGCGGGATTCCCTCGGGCGGTGATGCTAATCGCCGTCTGCAGAAGCTGAGCCGTTAAGCCGCGACCTCCACGGTGTAAACCGAAGCTTCCAGTTGGCTTGCCGGGAGGCGTTTCATGATCGTCGAGTTACGTCGACGATCATGAAATGCGTACCCCGGAGCGTTAACGTCCCCCCACTCCCTGCGACGTAGCTGCGTCGAGTGGCTGGTCACCCGCGATCTGCAGCGGCTCGATCTTGCCCACGATCACGAGATAACTGAACGCGCCGAGGAAACAGAACCCGCCCGCGACGATCAGCGGAATAGTGAACGACCCTTTGGTGAGTGCGAGCATAAAGCCGGTGAACGTGGTGATCACGATGCCCGCGAGATTTGATGCAAAGTTCTGGATACCGCTGATCGACGCTACGTAGTCCGGCGTCGGCGCCACGTCGCCGGGGAGCGACCAGATGCTTGCCGCAGCGAACGCGAGGCTGCCATAGGCAATTCCAAACGATGCCAGCATCACATAGATGCTGGTCGTGAACGCCGACAGCGTGATGATCGATGAAAGCAGCATGCCGCCGACCATGCAGGTCTTGCGCGACTTCGTCAGGCTCCAGCCGCGTTTATAGAGCGCGTCCGAAACGATGCCGCCCAGCCAGCCGCCGGGAATGGAAATGAGCGCGGGAATCATGCCGAGCGTGCCGAGCGACTTGAGCGAAAAACCGCGCGTTTGCACGAGATAGCTCGGGAACCACGTGATAAAAAAGTAGATCACGAAGTTCAGGCAGAAGAAGCCGAGCATCATGCCCCACAGCGTGCGATGCCTGAAAAGCGAGGCCCACGTGACGTTCTGGCCGGAAGTTTTCTCGCGCGGCACAGGCGTTGCATTTTCCTCGCCGGTCAGATCCCCACGCGACGGATTGCGGTAGATCACGAACCAGCCAAGTACCCACAACAGGCCGACCGCGCCCGTTGCGACGAACGATGCTTCCCAGCCGAAGCCGCTGATGATCAGCGCGACAATCGGGATGGAGAGCGCGGAGCCGACCCGCGAGCCGCTATCGAAGATACTGGTCGCGAACGCGCGCTGCGCCGGTTTGAACCATTGCGCGACGAGCTTCGCACACGCCGGATAAGCGCCCGCTTCGCCCACGCCGAGCATCAGGCGACAGCCGAACATGCCCGCCACGCTCGAGGTCGCCGCCGTGAGCGCGGTGAATATGGACCACCATCCGACTGCAAGCGGCAATGCGATGCGTGCGCCGACTCTATCGATAAACCAGCCGAACGGCATCTGCATCAGCGCGTAGGTCCAGAAAAAGCCGCTCATCACGAGGCCCATTTGCGCCGGGCCAATGTTGAGCGCTTTCTGTATTTGGGGTGCTGCGACTGCTAGGTTCGCGCGATCGACATAGTTGATCGCGATTGCCAGGAAGCATAGAAATATGACCATCCAACGCATCTTGCGCATTCTTTGTCTCCTCCGGTACGGCACGTTTTTTTATCTACGATGCTCGAGGCTTAAGCGATGCTGCGAGCGAGCGCAGGATCGACCCGGTCAAGCATGATGTGTGTGCTTGCCGAGGCGTTACATGCTACTCGCAAAATGCGGAAGTTTGCACGGCCGGTGTCGGGTGCCACCATTTTTGAAGAGTTCATCCGTGAATTCAAGGTGGATTTTCTGGAAGAGCGGCGCCGGTCGATCAGGGTGTCCAACGATAAACAATGACGCTTGAGCCGTTGTAGTTGTCCTTCGTGACCACATACTCTCCGGTCGACCGGAGGTACGATCTGAGGCCGTACATGGAATCCACGTCATTGCCCACGTACACCGTGCTGGGGCTGCTGTTGATAAACGTGTTGTCCAGGTTGCCTGTGGCCAGATTGAAGGCATCGATGTTGGGTACCGTGTGTACGTATCCAACGAAGAGATAGTTACCCGCTGCCGTGATCGACTTGGGATTGGTGCTGGTGAGATTGATCACGGGGTTGGGTGCGGTCGTGTTTCCTGCGAGCCAGCCGTGATACACCTCGACCCGCGTTCCGATCGACGTCCAGCCTGAGCCTCCGGTCAGGCCTTGGGCAAGGATCATGGTGTCGCTATCGGGCAGGTAGATGATCCGCGACAACGGCGTGATCGTGCCCGGAATGGGCGTTGTAATCCCTGCTCCCCATGTCGGTTTGCCGTTGCCATCGAAGCCGGTCAGCGGATAGTGCCAGATGGCATTCGTCTTATCCAAACCGGCCCAGACGTCCCCTTTGCTGTCGAGGCAGAATCCGTCCCTGACGGGTGCGGTCGCATTGAACAATGTCCCTGGAATCGAGCCATCCGGTATGGCGATGTAGCCATTCGCCGTATTGAAGTGAAAGAAGTAGAAGGTATCGGGATTCTGGCCGGATGCCACAAGGATTCGATTGATGCCGACGGCGGCGACTTGACCGAAGTGCTCATCGCGAGAGGCGTCGTTAATGTTGATTCGCGGATCAGAGGGATAGTCGATGGGATCGACCGTGTTCGCGACGAAGGTTCCTCCAGCGGTGCCGCTGTAGATGTTGGTGCCGCTGTAGAAGTAGGCGCCGTCACTGCCCGGGTCCGGAGCGGCGATTCCCTCGAAGTTGAGAGACTGAAGCTTCCATTGCAAGGTGCCCGAGTTGCTGTAGGAGTGAATGTCCGTGCCGCCGTCGCGGCCGAGGTCCCAGCTTCCGCCCCATGGGTTGTTGAGGACGTACAGGTTACCGGCCGAGTCCTTGCCGATGCCGGTGACGCGGGTGAACCGCTTATCGCCGACCCGGCCTTTTGTTCCAGCGGTCGTGTCGAGATATCCGCCCTGGATGCCGAACGTACTGATCAGCAACGGCGTGTTCGCGATGTTGTAGGTCTTGATGTTCATGTCAGGTCCCTCATCCCCGATCATGAGATATCCCGTCGACGAATCGAAATACAGCGCGGACGGTCGAGCGGTGGCCGACATCTGGATGGTGTTCAGCGGCGCGCCGGCCTGATTGAATTCGAGGATCGTGCCGGTGCTCTTCTGCGCGACCCAGACGTTTCCTGAGCCGTCCACGGCGAGCGCGCCCGGGCTTGAGACGTTGATGTCCTGTCGCCAGGTGCCGTCGGTGGTGTAGACCCGGACGCGATTTCCCGGAAAATCGCTCGCGTAAAGGAGCGAGCCCGACGTCGCGAGTCCCGTGATTACGTCGGCCCGCTGCTCAGTCGTTGTCGCGCTGACTGAGATCTGCAGATCGCGGAATTGGGTTGTCCGGTTGTACCGCCCTACCGTGCCGCTGCCGTAAGCGGTAGTGAATGCCAAAGCAGCGAAGACTGAAGTGGCGTTACCTGTAATGGCTCCGCCCTGGAAATCGCCGTGACCTCCTATAGACCCCGTGCTTTGGCCGCTCTGGTAGATGGCGACTCCGCCCTCGTTTTCGTCCCACATTGAAGCCGTATAGATCACGCCCTCGGGCGCTACCCACATGGAGCGCGCGACGCTACCCACGCGGGTGACGTTGGTGCCGTAGGTGTTTGCTATCCAGTCGGTGGTGTATTGCGCCTGGCACGCGGGCGTAATGGTCGCGATCAGCAGCGCGGCGAGGAACGTGGCATGGATTTGTTTCATGATCCTGAAGGCCGCCCTTTTGAGGTACCTGTGTTGGGTAGTGTGGCGTAGCCCGTGGTCACGACGTTGATGACTTGGTGGACTGTGCGTGAAGAGCTGCTGGTGGGTCCTGTGGCGGCGTGCATTTACGGCTGTTGTTGTCGTGCTGGCATGCGCGCTATGGGCTGGAAGATGCTTCGATCTGGAAGGGTCTGCTTTGAGACGTGCTCTCACGGCGTCCGCCCGTTCGGCGAGTGGCGTTCCGCAGGAAAATGTCCTTCTTCGCTCGCTGCTCCAACACTCGGCGCTCCAACAAGTGTCGCGGCTGTCCGGTCCACTGGTGCGTTCAAGCGGTATATCGGCGGGGTGTGGAAAAAGTTGAGTTGTTCGCATTTCCTGTACAGGCAAACGCGCTAGACCGGGCAGCGCCTCTAGCCGGTCCGCGATGTGCTTGAGCGTTCACGCGTGAACTGGTGGCTCGGGACTGGCAAGGGTCACCCGCGAGTGGCTGATTTCTCGCGAGGCGAAGGTCAGGTGATGGTCAACACCGCCGATTGGCGTAAGGCAAAGAGTGGCAGCAAAGGACGCTCGCTTTCATCTCTGAAGCGACGTCCAAATGGTGCATCCGTCTCGAGAGTGCTCGTTCAGACGCTCGGATCGGTGGTCGGCTGTTCGGCCTTTGCGGACGTTCGGGATAGCTCGTGATTGCGCTGATATGAATGTCCGCTGACATGAAAATCGAATGAGTCTTTTCGACCCACAGCGGTCCCTCAGGACAACACTACGAGCGACTGTTTGTTGCCGTGGTGCGAACATCTGCCGGTGTCAACGAACCTTCACTTTCTTAACTCAGCGCCAGGAGCTCGCGATTCCTCGCGCGTGGGGTATAGCGCGCTACGTGTGCAGCGTGCAGGCACAACGCGGCTATCAAATCCCGAACAGGTTGTGTTGAATCTGACGAAGGTGCCCAGTCAAAACCTGGCCGGCCTGCTCGGCATCGCGATCACGTAGCGCTTCGACAATCGCCCTATGCTGTGCTTCGTATTCCTTGCGCCGCTCGGGCGTGAGCGAGTGGCGCTTGAGTCGACCCCATTCGCCCTGTTCGCGAACGCGATTGGTCAGTTCGAGCACCTTTAGGAAGAACGAGTTGTGAGTTGCCATGGCGAATGTGCGATGTAACTCGCCATCCCAATGCTCGAATTCTTCGACGGTTTGCGCTGCTTCCGAGCGGTCGATGCACTCCATCATCCGCGCGAAGTCGGACGACGTGGCGTTGCGCGCAATCAGCTTTGGCATCAACGGTTCGATAAGGAGTCGCGCTTCCATCAGCTCGGCTGGACTGGTCTGCGTCTCGGATGACTCGTCAGCAACGATTTCCGGCGCCGGCAATGCCTTGGCTGCACCGGGAAGTACAAAAGTCCCGCTGCCCACAGTCTGCGTGATCAGGCCAAGCTCCTTCAGGCCCTGTAAAACCCGCCTGACAGAGCCACGCGACGCACCGAACTGCTCGCTCAACTGACGCTCAGCGGGGAGTTTAATTCCGTCCCGCATGCGGCCCGACGCAATCTCATCGTGCAGATACGCCGCCAGCGCTCTTGCGCCCGCGGCCCGTACAGGGCTCTTCGCCTCGATATCACTCATCTTGATGCTCCCCGGTTTTGCTTTATAAAAATCATATCACAAGAAGTACCAATTGGTAGCGTTATTGGTTTACCCGCACTTGTAAAGCGTCCAATATGGTTCTACAGTGACACATACACAAACCAATTGGGCTATTTCAGGAGCTACTTTATGAAACTCGCAAATCTCCACGTAGACGGCGCTGCTCTTATCGCTGTCGTGGATACTGACAGATCGGTTTTCTGGCCGGTGGCCGCATTGGTCCCGGACTTTAATGGAGATATGGTCCAATTGGTCCAGTCGTTCGGCCAAATCAAAGGTGACTTGCGCCCGCGCGGCGAGGGACGCCCTTTGGCCGAGGCCACGGTGCTGGCGCCGATCAACCAGCCGCGCCGCAACATCTTTTGCGTGGGAAAGAACTATCACGATCACGCAGCCGAGTTCCAGAAATCGGGCTTCGACAGCAGCGCCAAGGACGGCGAACACGCACCGGAAGCCCCGGTCATCTTCACGAAGCCGGCCAGCACGGTCATCGGTCCGGGCGTGAAGATTCCGCGCCATGCTGATGTCACGAGCCAACTGGACTACGAAGCCGAACTTGGCGTGGTTATCGGGAAGGCCGGCCGTGGCATCAAGAAGGCCGACGCCATGGACTACGTCTTCGGCTACACGGTGATCAACGACTTCACTGCACGCGACCTCCAGAAACTCCACCGGCAATGGTTCATCGGCAAATCCCTGGACGGCTTTTGTCCGATGGGACCGTACCTCGTCACCGCTGATGAAGTCGACGGCCAGAACATCGACGTGAAGTGCTGGGTCAATGGCGAATTGCGTCAGAACTCGAACACGAAACAACTCATTTTCGACATTCCGACGCTTATCGAAACACTCTCGGCTGGCATCGAGTTGCAACCCGGCGATGTGCTTGCAACAGGCACGCCGGCGGGTGTGGGTATCGGCTTCAGTCCGCCGAAATTCCTGCAAAAGGGTGATGTGATTCGCATCGAAATCGAGAACGTTGGTGTGTTGGAAAACGAGGTGGGCGAATGACGACAAATGTAGTCAGGAACGTCGCGGTAGAAGTCGACGGTGATGGAGAAGCCGTGGTTTGTATTCACGGCCTCGGCGGTTCGTCGAACAACTGGACGCCGGTTCTCTCGGCATTCGAAGGCATGAAAGTCGTCCGGCCCGACCTGCCTGGCAGCGCCCGTTCGGCGCTGGCTTCCCAGCCGTTGTCCATCGACTTGTATGTCGAGACTTTGGCGGGTGTGCTGGGTGACCTGGGCATTTCGAAAGCGCATGTTGTCGCGCATTCGATGGGCACCATCGTGGCGCAACACCTTGCCATCAAGCATCCTGAACTCGTGAAGAGCCTAGCTTTGTTCGGGCCGCTGCTGGCGCCGCCGGAGCAAGGTCGTCCGGGCATACAGGCACGTGCAGCCCTTTCCCGCGAGAAGGGCATCGCTGGCGTCCAGGAAATAGCCGATGCCATCGTCAAGGGCGCGACGAGCGCTGAAACGAAGGCACAGCGCCCGGTCGCCCTCGCTCTCGTGCGAGAAAGCGTCATGCGTCAGTCGCCGGAAGGCTACGCACAAAGCTGCGAAGCACTGGCCGGCGCTCAAGCGGCCGATATCGGCAAGATCGTCGTACCAACGCTGCTGGTCACGGGCGATGAAGACGGCGTCGGGCAGCCAGCAGCGGTGAAGGCAATGGGCGAGCGCATCGCCGGAAGCAAGGTAAAGGTCCTGCCTGGCTGCGGTCACTGGACCACCTTCGAAAAGTCTGCCGAATGCGCCGAAGAGCTCAAGGCTTTTTACAAGTCCATGCAGTAAGTTCCCCACCTATCGGAGGAGACATGAACAGAACCGTTTTCACCAACGTCAATATTTTCGACGGCACGGGCGCTGACCCGTATATCGGCGAAATCCTGGTCGAAGATAATCGCATTGCCCGTGTATCGAGGAATGGCGATCGTGTGAACGCGGAAGACGCGCGCACTATCGACGGTCGCGGCCGATTCATCATGCCGGGCATGACCGAGGCACATACCCATTTTCCATGGAACGACCAGCCCTCGCTCTCCGCGATTCAATTCATGCCGCCAGAAGAGCACATTCTCTGGTGCGTGCGTGTAGCCAAGCGTTATCTGGAAATGGGCTTTACGTCCGCGTTGGGTGCGGCCGCCGCGAAGGCTCGACTCGATGTCGTGCTGCGCAACGCCATCAACGCGGGCGAGTTTCCCGGGCCACGCTATCTGGCGGGCAGTCAGGAAATCACAACGCTCGGCGGTTTGGGTGACAACACGCTTCCCCATCTGCCGTTCAATGAGTTGAACTTTGGCGAGGTGGTGAGCGGCCCGGAAGAAGTGCGCCGCGCAGCACGCATGTTCATCAAATACGGCGTAGACCACCTGAAAATAAACCTGTCCGGTGAATATATTGCAGGCATTCCGGCAGAGGCATCTCCGTTCTCGGAAGAAGAAATCGCGATGCTGGCCGCCGAGGCGAAACGTGCCGGTAAGCGCGTCGCCGCCCATGCCCGATCGAGCGAGTCGGTCAAGCAGTGCGTACGTCACGGTCTGGAACTGGTTTTCCACGCGAGCTTCGCGGACGAAGAGGCGCTCGACATGCTCGAAGCGAACAAGGACAAGCACTTCGTCGCACCCGGCATCGGCTGGCTCGTCAGCACGCTTTATCACGCTGGGAAATGGGGCATCACCGAAGAAGTTGCAACGAAGATGGGTTATGCGCGTGAGCTGGAAGTTGCGGCCGACACGCTCACGAAGATGCACAAACGAGGCATCCGGATTCTTCCGGGCGGCGACTACGGCTTCGCCTGGATGCCGCACGGCACGAACGCTCGTGACCTTGAGCACTTCGTGAAGTACATAGGCATGACGCCGAAGGAAGCATTGCTATCGGCAACCAGCCTTGGCGGCGAACTGATGATGCAACCGGATAGCATCGGAAAACTGGCCGAGGGGTATTACGCGGATATCGTTCTGGTCGACGGCAACCCGCTTGAAGACCTGAAGGTACTGCAAGACCCGGCGAAGATTTCCCTTGTCATGAAAGACGGCGAGATTATCAAGAGTTGCTATGACGTCAAGGTCCCGGAGGGCCCCATCCACGTCACCGGTGGCAATGAGCCGATGAGGGATGAAGGCGTCAAGAAGGCGATGCACGCGGAAGCCCACTGAAGTTCCGCCGGGACCTCAATTAGAGCCCCGGCTGTTTCCCCCATAAAGTAAAAGCCAGCACACCGCGCTCTGCGCGGTGTGACTGCGCTCGTTCAAACATCTGAGGCAGACAGCATGTGTGATTGCATTGGTAAGGCCCTTGAGCTGGGCATGTCGCGACGCGGCTTTCTCGGCGCGGGCTGGAAAATGGCGGGCGCCGGGTTGCCGCTTCTCATGGGCGTGCCGGCCAGCGCGGCCGAGGTCGACCAGCGCACTCAGGCGCTAGCGCAATCCCGAAGCAAGGCGCAGGGCCACGACACGCGGCTGGTGCTTCTGGGCACAGCAGGCGGTCCGGTCTGGTGGCCAAACTGCGACCGGGAAGGTATCTCTTCTGCATTGGTCGTTGGAGATGCGGTGTATGTGGTGGACTGTGGAGATGGTGTCGGCAAGCGCTACAAGCAGGCCGAGCTTGGCCCTATCAATACCGTGTCAGGCATGACCGGAATGGAAAACCTGCGCGGCATCTTCCTCACACACCTTCACTCGGACCACACCATCGATTACTTCAACCTGTTTCTGTATGGTTGGTATGACGGTCTCACGGGTGTAAAGCAGCCCGTCCAGATTTATGGCCCCGGTCGACGCGGGCAGATGGAGCCGATTTTCAACATCCCGGGACAGGCGGCGTCTGCGCCTCCACCGGTCGTCAACCCGGAAAACCCGACGCCCGGCACGGTCGACATGACCAACTATCTCTACCAGGCGTACGCACTCGACATCAATGACCGTCTACGCGACGCACACCGTCCTGACCTGCGTACCCTGATGAAGGTCCAGGACATCGTCATCCCGCCGGTGCCTGGTTTCAGAAGCCCCAACGAGACGCCCGTTCCAAAAATGGAGCCGTTCCTCGTTCATGAGGACGAGCGCGTCCGTGTCACGGCAACTCTGGTGAATCACTTTCCAATCTGGCCTGCATTTGCGTTCCGCTTTGACACGGATGATGGTTCCGTCACGTTCTCTGGCGATACGTCGCCATGCGACAACCTGATCAGGCTCGCCCGCAACACGGACGTGCTTGTACATGAGGTCATCGATACGACCTGGGTCGACGCGCTCTTTCCTCCGCCAGTCGGAGAGAAGGAAGTTGCGTTCAAGCAGCATCTACTCAGCTCGCACACATCCATCGACGATGTTGGCAACGTGGCCGAAGCTGCCGGCGCGAAAACATTGGTGCTGTCTCACATTGCCCCGGGACATGCACCTCGTGCCAACCTGATGCGGGCGCAGCGCAACTTCTCCGGTCAGCTCATCATTGGCGAAGACCTGATGCAAATTGGCGTCGGACGCAAGCGGGCCTGAATCTCTGCTTATACACTCACCGATCACATCGATCGATAGTTCAAACCGTTGTTGTATTTGGATTTGACGAGAAACTGGGACGTGCGAAACAAACCGCGCATAAGGTCAATCCGTCATCTTCCAGCGGCGCCAGTGGGCAGCGAAGCAGCCGTTCGTAGCGTTTGGCCGACTGGCCCCTTCTGGCCGATAGCGCCAGTTCAACCAACGGCCCTGAAGCCGACATTCGCGAAGACCGGGACGAGCCCTCCAACGTCGGCAAAGGCCGAAGACCTGCCGGCCGACACAACTACACGGATGCCCGTCGTACCTTGATCACTGCCGTTGAGGCCGGGCCGTATTGACCGGCAGAAGTGGGGCAATTTTTACCCGATACTGACCAAGCAATGACACCCCACCCGCCAGGTCAACGTCGGAGCTTTGTTTAGCGCATTGCTCTCGCTGGACGTGGCCATCCACGCGAACAAGCCCCATGCGTGGCGACAACGAATGGATCGCCCTGATTCCAACGCAATCTGCATCCCCTCATGCCCCCTTGCATATCTCATGAAGCGCGTTAAGCCTGCGCACCGGATCGGCCACATACGGATTCGATTCATCCCATGCGTAACCCGCCAGCACCGCGCTGATAAACCGCGCGATCTGCGGTGTCTTATGCGGATAAAAGATGATGTCCTGCAACTCGCCCGTGTACCACCGCTCGACGAATGCACGGAACGTATCAATCCCTTTTCGTAGCGGCGCATCGTATTCCGCCTGCCAGTCGAGCGCCTCACCATTGAACTGCCGCTCAAGCGTTTGAACCGCCAGATGCGCGGAGCGCAACGCGATCGTCACGCCCGATGAAAACACCGGATCGAGGAACTCGCCGGCGTTACCAAGCAGCGCGTAACCCGGACCATGCAGCCGCTCGACGTTCGCCGAATATCCACCGATATGCCGCACCGGCATCAGAAACGGCGCCTCCCCGATAAGCCCATTAAGCGTCGGCTCCTGCTGGATCAGTGCGCGCAACTTTGCATCGCGTTCATCCTCAGGCCCCTCCAGGAAACTCGCTTCGGCTACGCACCCGACCGACGAGCGCCCGCCTGCCAGCGGAATCATCCAGAACCAGACATTGCGATGCTCCGGATGCGTCGCGACACAGATCTTGTTCCGGTCCGTGACACCCGCCGGGATGCCGTCGCGCACATGCGTAAAGATGGCCGCACGCGTAGGCATCCGCGTGGGCGCTTCGAGATTCAGCAGACGCGGCAACACACGGCCGAAGCCGCTTGCATCGAGTACAAAACGCGCTTGAACACTGTACGCAACGCCCGCTTCATCGATCACGTCCAGCACAGGCGCGGTCCCGGTTTGCATCGCCTGCACGGTGTGGCCGAAACGCACTTCGGCACCCTGATCAGCGGCGCAGCGAATCAGCAGATCGTCGAAAACCGCGCGTTCGACCTGGTACGTCGTGCCCCATCCTGGCGAATGTTTATCGCGGAAATCGAAGGAGGACGACTGGCCCCGATAAATAAAATGCGCGCCGTTCTTGTACTGGAACCCTGCCTCGACAACGGCCTGCAGCATGCCGGCCTCTTCCAGGTACGCCATGCTTTGCGGCAACAGGCTCTCGCCGACCGAAAAACGCGGAAAATGCTGGCGCTCAAGCACGAGCACCGACCGGCCCGCCTTTCTGAGCAGCGCCGCCGCGACCGCACCCGAGGGGCCGGCGCCGATGATGGCTACATCGACGGTCGTGTCTTGCTTCGAAGAATCAGTGTTCAAGGGTGCCTCGCTTAGGCCCTGGGGTTGTCTGTGGAATGTCTTGCAGCGCACTTCGTCAATCATTGCGTGGATCATGTTTCTCGCTCTTGCTTCTTTGCGTGCCATGCTTGCGATTACAATGACATGCGCCCTGCTCGCATCCTTTGTTGCCGGAGAGAAATTCGTGTCGTCATCCGAAACATCCAGCGGTACTTTCGTGCCGGAGACGGCCTTCGGGCTATGGTTTCTACGTACCGCCACGTGGGAGCATCACGTACTGCGCGTAGCAATCAATGACCTCAAGCGCCTGCTCGATACCACCCTGCCCGCAGCTCCTGTGATCGTCGACGTGGGCTGCGGACAAGGTCAATCGTTCCGGCTGCTCGGCAACGCGTTCAAACCGGGCCGGATCATCGGAGTCGATTTCCATGAGCCTTCGCTCGTGGAAGCCCATCGTGCCGCGCAGTCCTGCTCGCAAGACGACGGCTGGGCAAGCGAGATCGAGTTGCTGCACGGCGACTGCGCGCGGCTGCCCTTGCCCGATGCGAGCGCCGACATCGTGTTCTGCCATCAGACCTTTCATCATCTCGTGGATCAAGTCCACTCCCTGGATGAATTTCGCCGGGTGCTGAAACCCGGCGGGGTGTTGCTGTTCGCTGAATCCACCGATGCGTATATCAAGTCCTGGGTGATCCGCTTGCTGTTTCGCCATCCCATGCACGTGCAGAAAAGTGCCGATGGTTACCTCGATATGATCCGCAACGCCGGCTTCGCATTCGGTCCACAAAACGTTTCCATGCCCTACCTGTGGTGGAGTCGTGCCGCGGACTTCGGACTCCTTGAACGGCTGGGGTTGCATCGGCCGCTGCCAGGTAAGCGTCGTGAAACGCTGGT
>Ga0302231_10001810_pt1 | contig 12817 bp, 14 predicted proteins | sample II_Palsa_N2_2_FD_193522 | JGI IMG/M metagenome (GOLD analysis project Ga0302231, IMG submission 193522) | Peat permafrost microbial communities from Stordalen Mire near Abisko, Sweden - II_Palsa_N2_2 | ecosystem: Environmental > Terrestrial > Soil > Palsa > Peat permafrost | place: Sweden...
ATATCGACACTGAAGCAAATCGACGACGCTATCGGTTACTTCAAGTTGAATGCAATACGTCGCGTCCAGACAGACATTGCATTGTTCACGATCTATGCGGCTCTGTCGAACGTCTCAATCTGGCCGGACAGCGCCCAACAGCTGCCCGGACAAATTTACTATACTTCTGTCTGTTCGGCCATCTCAAGTGCATCGTCAACTTCGATCCCGAGATATCGGACGGTACTCTCCAGCTTTGTATGACCGAGTAGCAGTTGTACGGCACGAAGATTTTTGGTACGGCGGTAGATCAACGATACCTTTGTCCGACGCATCGTGTGGGTTCCGTAAGCCGTATCGTCGAGCCCTATCGATTTTATCCAGCGATGGACAATTCGTGCATATTGACGGGTCGAAAGGTGGGGTGAGGCGTGGATTCGCCCCGGAAACAGAAAGTCAGAGGATGATAGCTTTGCTGCCGCGATCCAGCTTTCCACGCTTTCCCGTGTTTGCTCGGTGATCTCGAATTGCACCGGCCTTTGAGTTTTCTGCTGCATGACGGTCGTCCGACGCGCTACGCGTGAACCCAAGCAGACGTCGCGGACGCGTAATTTCGTGAGGTCGCACGCGCGCAGCTTGCTGTCGATTGCTAGATTGAACATTGCCAAATCACGGGTTTTGGCCCCCAGTTGCAAGCGGACGCGAATGGCCCATATTTCCTTGAGCTTGAGCGGTGACTTCTGCCCGGTAATCTTATCTTTGTTCCATGGGATGCGCGGCACGTGGCTAACGATAGTCGTTTCCATGACAACTCTCCTTACAAGTGAAGGGAGGTCCAGTGTGCCCCAAATGAACTGCACCCCAAAAGTTGGACACCCGTCCACTCTTTGAGGTGTTTTTCATGGCGAAATACGATTGCAGTTCAAACTTCGAGTAGTTCAAGATTACCTTGCAGGCCGCCTCGGCGGGATCAGACGGGTAAATGGCATTCATCGAACTGCTCGATCGGATTCCCGAAGCGGTCGGTCAAGCCCCCAGCCTTGGCTTCGTAGTCGTCCCGATCCTCAAAATAAAAGCCCATCGTGGCGGCTTCGGTGTTGTACGGCTGAGCGTTTTTTGTGGGCCAGCGGTGTGATCATTCAGCCCAAGGACCCAAAGGACGCGGGGCTCGTCCATGCCATTTTGCGGTCTGCGCGCACCTGGTCATTTCTTAAATCGTTGGGTAAGATTTGGAAATCTGAGGTGTACCAGTGGCGCATGATTTCGTCGGCGGTGCTGCTGCGCGCCATTCCGCTCGGGCTGATCGACGAGATGGGGATGGCCGCTTAATCGTCTTCCCTCGCTGCATAGTCGGACACTAGAAGAAACGCCTTACCCAAGTCGTTAAGACCGAGTTTGAAGCGGTAACGATCGACCTCCTGACCGTCGATAGTTTCCCGAATGTAGGGATGGGCGCCTTCAGAGTCCGTCCATGGCTTTAGGCGTGATTCGCCGCCCAGCGCTTTGAACAGGTTCGCAAGCGGTACGGACGTGTCCACGCCCCGTCGATCGTAAAGGTCTTGATCGAGGCTCACCGTCGCCCAGGGAAACAACGCTTCGGCCAGCGGCGTCATGTTAAATCCGATCGTGTGGCTCCGCCATTGGCTCAACAGTACATCAGCGCCTTGACCATCGCGGACCCATACTTTGCTTTCGCTCAAGCGTACCCTCGTCGTGAGCCAATCTTCCAGTTCGAGCGAAACCGTGCGACCTCGCTGGACGTGGCGCATCAGGGCTTCGTCGAACGACAAGCGGTGCATCCGCTGCTGACCCGGCGAGCCGTCAAAGTAGGGTTCCAAGAGAGGCCGTGCCGCATCGTCGAGCGTGTTCACCTTGGGGATTTCCAGGGTCCACGATTTTTTGTGACGCTTGATCTCGCGGGCGTCCACATGCACCCAGTACGTCGCGTCAGAATCAGGAAAGTGGATGATTAAGACGACGGGCAGTGAGTGATTGATCCAGTAGTCGAGATGCACCAACTCGCCAGAATAGGTGTAGGCATACTCGGTCTCGCGGACATGGCTGCGCCCCGATTTGATTTGAAGTGCGATCAACCGCCCCGACGGGTTCTTGTTGGCATCGGCAAACTCGATGTGAGCGTCGATGCCCATGTCCGCGATGGGTTGGCTCCGAAAAATCCACCCCATATTGAGGAACGCCCGCTCAACCGCGTTGACGCCCAAATATTCGGTGGGACTGTAACGACCTTTTGATTCCATGGTGCCCCTCCTAGTGTCGCTATTTTAGCGGAGGAACAACGGAGGGATGCGAAAAACCAAATCAAACGGGGATTTTCAATATCCTAGTTGGGACTTGATATGGATGTTCATCCATATAGTGTTTTTCGCTAATTTGGTCCTATCATGTACTTCATCACCCCCATGCGCGACGCACGAGGCAAGGCGCGGGATGGTACAAAAACGATAACGATAAGAGGCGGACCCGATGACCAAGCGTTGGATGACGTTGATAGCGTTCCTTGCCATGGCCGGTGCTGTGCACGCGCAGCAGCCCCCGACGGACACGGACTTAAAAACCGCTTATTGCATCACGGTCGAAAAACTTGCTATAGCCAACCTGACCAGCATTGGAACCGGAGACCCTCAACCGCCCCCGGCGTTGGTCACGAACGAGATGAACGCCATGAACGAGCGCATCGCGCGCATGCAGCGCTATTTGTTGCCCCGCATGGAGTATCTCGACGGCAACGCGTTGCTGATGGCATCGGCCCAAGCGAAAAGCGATGTGTCGCATATGAACAATGCAAGCACGTCTCAATGTACGAACGCGTGCGGCATGCCCCAGACCATGGAGCAGTTCATGGCCTGCACAAAAGCCTGCGCCCCGGAGATATTCCCTCGCCTTTGGTCGTGCAACGACACCTCATTTTTGCCGTTTTAACATCGCCCCGCTGCACAATCTGACAACGTACCAACGCAAATATTGACTGAGCATGTGCGGAGCAATAGACCGTTGGCCCATTTTGTGCAGTCTGGCGGGCACCCTGAAAACTCGTTTAACCGGAAGCGCCTCGGGTTCGTCCTTGCGCGTGGACATCCAGCGTTGGACTTCCCCGACCTGGGCCACAGCCGCGGTCAGCGCAAGTTCGATTAGGCGCCTATACGGCCATCCTCGCCGCGCACAAAATGTCCGTACCGTCAGATCCTGCTCGAGGGTGAGGCGGACCGTTTGCAGGACCTGGGTGTGAGGATTGGGATTGATCATGGGACCATCGGCGGTGCCGAGACGTTGAACGCGTGGCATCGGTACTCCCCCTGCATTGGACGATATGAAGATCCAACGTATCAAGGGAAGAGGTGGGTCGCAAGACCCTGACGGACTTTAGTTGTACAAGCCATGACTTGATTCGGGCTTTCTACCATCGTTGCACCTCGTCGGGCGAACCCGTACAATCAACTGCCGCCCCCAACGGAGCTTAACTAGGCCAGCGTTAACGCTGGCTTTCCACGAGGTAACCCCGCGCGCGCAGTGGATCAGCGAACTATGCGACGTTGCGCTACGATGTATACAGGAGAAAGACGGACCGGGGCGGCACCCAACAAAAGACAGAACGGGATGATATGGCAATCGTCAGTACGGAGGAGGTCTTCGAGGGACTTTCTCGCTACAGCGTCACGTGGTTTTCGAATCATGCCCTTGGCATCTCGTACTCCACTCTGAAGGGCACCATCTACCCCCGTCCACCATACAAGCACTTCGTGATCAAGAAGCGCGACGGAAGCGACCGGGTGATCGCCGAACCCAAAAAACGCCTCAAACTCATTCAGGAAAAGGTCCTAACCTTCCTGAAAGCGCGTGCCGGCGAGTTCAGGCCAGCGGTCCACGGGTTCGTCCCCAAACGCAGCATCCTGACGAACGCGCAGGTGCACTGCTCGCCGAAGAATCACCACGTTTTTAACATCGACCTGAAAGACTTCTTCCCGAGCATCACGTTTTTCCGTGTTCGCGGCGTCCTCCGTAAGCATCCATTCAACTTCTCGCACGAGGTGGCAACGGTCATCGCCCACATCTGCACTCTCGACGGCATCTTGCCACAGGGAGCCCCGACCTCGCCGTTCCTGTCGAACCTCGTCTGTCGGTCCATGGATCGGGACCTGACCGACCTTGCCCGCCGAAATTTGGCGCGCTACTCGCGCTATGCCGACGACATCACCTTTTCATTCCCGGTCCGCAAGACCTCGCGCCTGCCGGCGGCGGTCTGCGTTGTCGATGATGACGGCGATCTGCACGTCGGCGCGGAGCTGCACAACCTGATCACGAACAAACATCACTTCACCATCAATCCGGCGAAAACCCGACTGAGTGACCGAGATCGCCGCATGGAGGTCACCGGGCTCACGATCAATCGGTTTCCGAACGTTCCCCGCGTCTTCATCGACCGAATCCGTGGTGCTCTGCACGCGTGGGAAAAGTACGGCTACGCCGCAGCGGACAAACAATGGAACAATAGCGTTACGAAAGCGGCGACCGGTGCCTACGAGAAAAAGCCGTGGAAACGCCAGATCCGGCGAGGCAAGGTGCCGGAACTAAAGAACGTGCTGTGGGGGAAGTTGCTCTACCTTCGAATGATTCGTGGCAAGGACGACCTCATTTACACCCGCCTTGCGGAACGCTTCAACGGCGCGGTGCTCGCCGCCCATGCGGCCGGCCCGTTTTCAGCGCCGAAACTGCCGGTTGAACCCGTCGTTCGGGACAAAGCGACGGCACTGGAAGCGTGCTTCGTCGTCGAATGGATGGGGGAATACCACAGCACGCCGGGCACGTGCGATGACTGCATAGGGAAAGAAGGAACGGCTTTCGTCCACCGCGAACTGAACCTGCTCGTCACGTGTGACCACCTGTTCGAACACACCGCCATGGTGAACAAACACTCGTTCGACACCGACTATGAAGCGCCGGAGATGTTCAAGAAGACGTTGAGTCTCGTCCACCCGGGCACAAAGCAGCGCTGGCCGGCAAAGATCCTCTACCGCAACGCACAGATGGACCTCGCGCTCCTCGCGTTCGAGGATACGGTCCCACCCCATCGGTATTTTTCGGCGATGGACAACCCGATCGAGCCAGGCGCACAGGGCATCCTGATCGGTTACCCGGCTTGGAAGCAATGGAACCTGCCGGATTTCAACGACCTAAAGGTCCTGAACAGGACCTTGCCGAACGTGGGGATGCACAGTTTCACGATCACGGGCGCCGGCAGCATTCGCCCCGGCAACAGCGGGGGTCCGTTCACTGACGATCGTTTCCGGGTCACCGGGATGGCGCAACGCGGCGCATACGCGGGCGCCGGGCACGACGAGTGCTTGTGCTTCCAGATCATCGACGATTTGATCATGAAATACAAAACATCGCTGGTCCCGCCGGCGCCGAGCACGCCAGCACCAACAACACCTACCGTTCCGGTACCACCCACCGTGGTTTGAACGGCGTTCGCTAGATCGGCAGACGAACAACCTCAACATCAAAAGCACTGGGGCGGTGTCACGCCCTTTCCCGACCGTCGGGCCATCTGCCTTTCCCGACCTCTCATCAAGCGCGTCAGCGACCTCCCAAAGGACGCTCTGCGTCCATGCTTTTGACATGCCAGGGATCTAGCAAATCCTTTCGTCTCTCTTGCAACGCTGTGCCAAATAAGTAAGCCTCTACGCTTTGTACGAGCAAAGCGAAAAAAGTCCCGGCGCCGTGACGGTCGAGATGCGCTCTCGATAGAGACGCATTGAGCACCTAGGCTACGGCCTGCCACCTCGCACGTACCGGCGTTCGTAGAACACCGTCCCGGCTTCGAAATCATTCACATTGCCCGCCTCGATGCCCACCCGCTTTTTCTTGTCGTTGAATTCCAGGAGAAAACCCGCGGCGTGAATCAAAAGCGTTTCAATCTCACGCTCGTGTTTCTTGTCCGCCACGACGTAGAACGAAAAATATTGAAGCTCGAGGGAATACACCTTTTTGCGAGCTTCCAAACGGGCAAAAATGTTGCCCCGGCCAATGTAGCGCGGGCATCCCATCGAATCGTGGGCGACGTACACCCCTTGAAACGTGGACTGCGCACCCTTCAAATGTTTCTTGACCGCCAACAAGGCCTCATACGGCAGTTTTTCGGCCACCACGCGAAAGAGGTGTTCGGTTTTGGCGGCGGCGGGCGTTCGCCCTCGTAGTTTTTTGATTCGCGTCACTTTGCCGTAATGCACCACCCACGGACTCTCACCAGCCGCTCGAAACACGTCTCTCTCGACCGTGACGCGTTTGGACACCGGCTTTGTTGTGACATTTTTCTTGGGGACTTTCTTCGCAACGACCATCTTCACGCCCTCCGATTATTTGTGTAGGTTTGCGAAGCGCGACAACACCCCGGTTGTGCAGTATATCGCCGGGTTCTTTTCTGGCGGCGCTATACTCGTCGCTCCCCATCATTTTCCGTCCTCCTCGGATGAACGATTTGCCCATCCCGCTTTCCGCCGTTCTCGAAGCGCTCGCCGATTTTCACCAACGCTTTCCCCGCCCCGGCATCGATGCACTGGAATTGAGTGAGCCGTATTTTGTCGAAACGGACTGGGCGATCAAGGGAAAGTCGGTGCCGCACTCGTACCATGCCGGCGTCTATTTTCTTTTTAATCGAGACGAAGCGCTGCTCTACATCGGGAAATCGGACGGATTGGGGGCTCGCGTCGGCGGGCGATTTATGTGGAACGCGGACAAAACGGCAGGCGTGGTCAAGGACCCATCGCATCGGGGCGCCGGGGTGGTTTCCGTGCGCGCCATCGCGTTTTTAGACGAACACTGGTTTGAATCGGCCGCCGTTGAAGCGTATTTGATCGATGCGTTGAAACCACCGCTCAACCGTGTGGGAACGAACCGTTTTTAAGACCAAGGGCTTGATGATGAAAAATCCGCTTACCACGGCGCTAAAAACGCTGACGGATGCCGCTAAAGATAACAGCGATGTCGTCACGGAATACGTATCGATGGCCGCCGACGCCGCGTTCGATACCGAGATTTTCGAAAAAGTGCCCTTCCTCGGGATCATCGTTAAAGGAATGGCGTTTGTCGATGCCGCGATGAAATACAAGTTGGCACGAAACGTCGCAGCGTTCTTGAACGTCGCAAGGTCCGGCGATCCGGAAGCCATGCAGCGCGCGTTCCAAAAGGTCTACGGTGATCCAAGGAATCGCGAAGATGTCGCCGACACCGTGATGCAAGTGCTCACCGACGCTCAAAAACCTTTGAAAGCCGAAATGGTCGGTCGGATGTTCGTCGCCGTCGGCATGGATCAGTTGAGAGTCGAAGATTTCAACATCATGAGTTTGATCATTTTGCAAGCGTCGGTGCCAGCGCTGATCGCGTTGCATGAGTTCGGAAAAATCGCCGCGCCGAACGGCACGTACGCGTTTCGATTTCCCCATCAAGAACTGCTGGTCGGCTTGGGCGTCGCCATTTCCACGCGCGGCGGGACGAGTTTGACAACGCTCGGTCACAAAATGGCCGTGTTCGGGTTTGGCTTACCCGTTCCCGAGCAGTTCACGCCGGGCCTCGATGAACTGATCGCTCGCCCGTAGCACCGGCGCTCCCATACAGGCATAACGCCCGGATGTCCGGGCGTTATCTATTTAGGGGAAGTTAACGGCGGACCGCCTCCGGCGCGAATGCGTGGGATGGGTGTTCCCCAAGGTTTTGAGGGGTTTGACGTCCCTACTTGCTCACCGCTTTCCCCAACAACGTGGTCAACGCCGTAGCAGCGCTATTGATTTCGGTGTGCGCCGTGGCAAAATCTGGCGCACCGTCTCCAGCCTGGGTGAGGGTGATCGTCACCGCCGCGGGGAAGCAATCAACGTCGTCACACTTTGTATCCGTTTTCGTCGGGTCGGGGAGCGAAAACCAGGGTGTCGCCTGCAGAGCCAACGTGTCAACCACAGGTTTTATCGGCATAAGTCGAATGACGGCGCCAGGTTTCTTAGGGTCCACGGGCGCGGGGCCGCAACTTCCCTTCGTCGTACCATCCACCGTCGCCGAGCAAGATCCCAACTCAATCTTCGGTAGCACGATCTTCGCGTCAACGATCGGACCGGCCTCTTTCGCCGCCGAGGTGACCGCCGACAGTACAATGTCCAGCGTCACGGTCACCTTCCCACGCGATGAATCGGACGGTTTGGTCGTCAGCGCCGTGCTTTGGGTGAAGTTGTAGTAAATCGGAACAAGTTTGTACGCCTGTGGGGATATCTTCGGCGGTGCTTTGGCCGAGCGAACCGGCGGAGGATTATCCGATACAAGTTGAGCCACCACGATAAAGTCCCACGCGACCGGAGCGTTCTCATCGGGCGGCGTCGATGGCTTCGTTTGTTGACCCACGATGATGCAACCAAAATCAGGTTTTCCAGCCACCATCAGCGCGCCGACGTCAAAGACAGCCGTCTGGGCAGACGGGGTGAACTCCGCCTGCTTTTTGGTCACGTACCCGTTGATTTCACCGCTGATCTCGGTGGCGACTTCGCTTACCACCAGCGTCGCAGCAAGTGCAGCGGACCCAAGGAACACAGGCTTTTCTTTTGCCTTGGCCTCGGCAGCGGCCGCATAGCCCGGCGCCAAACATTCGCTCGGTATTGGTACGCCTTCAAGACTTTTCCCGAGGGCTGTTTGTTTAAAAAACTTCAGCTCATCGTCGAGTTGGTCAGCGTCGATGCGGGGTATGACCACGGTCAGGGGTCCCGCCGTCTTCGCACTCGCTGAATCTTTCCGATCATCGAGGGTTGCCGCATCAAAAAACGCACAGCCATTCAGTGTGAGCAACAGCAAGCCCAGAACCATCCATCCCAATGTGCGCATCATCCCTCTCCCCGAAATCCCCTTTATTTCTAGAGGATTTTTAGAAGATTAGGACACGTACCGCAATAGTCAAGGAAATGGGGCAGGAATAGAGACAGCCTCGTCTTGTCGGGTGTTTGGGGTCACTCGACCGGCAGGTCGCCGGTACCGTCACTGGAAGCCAACCCATCTTTTCGCCTCCGGCGCGTGAGCGAAATCCGGGGTTTTTCCCGGTGATTTTGACGTTGATTTGCGTGCGCCACCACACGGTCAAACACCGTTGACAGTGCTAGGGCATCGACTACCACTTCCTGACCTACTACGTTGACACCGTTGCTCCAAGCGGCGGACTTCCTGAGGTACTCGCAAATTTTCCGTCTGGCGTTCGAAGACTTCCATCTGGATACAGTTGAACATTGTTCCCGAGATTTTCTGGCCCTGTCGATGTGTTTGTGACAACAAATCACTGCCTTCTCTCTTAAATAGAGTGACCACGTTCGGTCCGGCGACGCCAAGTTTACGTCATTCCCCGACCCACTGTCTGTGGCAACCTGCCAGTCAAATCGGCAAACTTGATCCGCGCAATCAGCGGCGGGCGCTAGCTATCCTCTCCCACTTGACAGATCGCGCCCAAACCTGAGGCGCGATCAAGGAAACTGTCAAAGCAGTCCGGGGCAATCTCTATCACGACAGCCTCGCCTTTCAGAATCAGGTCTACGTGTTGCTTACGCTCAGCCAAAGACAGACCCGAGCATTCTCGAAGAAGCCAATTAAACTCAACTTTTTTGAATCCCGGTTTCCACCCCACAATGCGAACCATAGTCATTGATTTACCTTGATCGTAATGGGTCGCGGATTTTTACCAATATTCGCACCCGATGTCCGTTCACCGCCGTTGATGACCACTTCATCAACCCCATATTGTTGCCCCAAAGCGCGAGCAACGCTGCGCAATTCGCTAAGACTGCTGGTCCCCGACCCAGAGCCTTGGATGTGCATACCATTTAATACGAGCTGGTTGCCGTTTTGGGTCATCTCCGTTATGACGGACAGGTCTCCATTCGCTCCAGGTATGCTGAACTCATAAACATTCCCCTGCTGCTCAACTATCTTGACGCTGTTTGTGGCTGTCCCCGTCCCGGTGTCTCCCGTCGAGCCGGATGTCGTTGAATCACTGTCCGACGTCCCTCCCTGATCATTATTAGCCTGCGACACAATCGGCGCACTGGCGCACCCGTCTGGCGTCGCACACTGGTTCGGCGTCACCACCACATTACCCGTCGACGCAGGTTGGGTCGTCGACGGCGGTGGTGACCCGTTGCTGTTCTCTAAGTCACTGTTATCCGGCGATTGCGTTCCTGTGCTCTGAGGCTGGGGCGTATTCGGACTTGTCGTGCCGGTAAAGACGTTCTGATCGTCCTGCTGATTCGGCGTGTACCCAGATCACTTTCTTTCGATGATACAAAAGTTGGGAGATCCATCGCCAAGACGGCAGTTGTAAGCTTTGTGGTGCTCTATGGCAACGAGCAAGCGAGGCGGTTCGTATCTCCTGAGTTGCGGCGAGCGGCACGACATGGAACGCCCACCATCGCTAACTTTGCGGGCTGGGATTTTACGAACGAGTGGCCTGCGTTCGTCAGCTTGGAGCCGCATTCAAAGACGCCCCAAGCGCAGCTATCAGGATTCGAACATTCCGTCGTCATCGCCGATGTCGGTGAAAATAGTGTGGCGTACGTTACGCTGTTCGGCGGCTTCCGCTTTTCGGTTATCCTCGGTACCAGAACGCATCTACCAGTGCGCGGGCTCGCAATAAATCCACGCGCGCCTAGACCCGCAAGATTCATCGTCAATGCTCGCGCGCCTGAGACGTACACACCGAGGTACGACGGCTATTTGGCGTCCGAGCAGGCGCGGGTTCAAGGGGGGATCCAACAGGCATTCGGATGCGCCATGCAGAAGTGGCAGGAAGAGGCGCACGCGAGCTACGCGGAGGAGCTGGAGAACGATCTGCTTGCCCGAATTAAACAAGCCGGGGAAGGCGAGGCCGCTAGGACATTGGCAATCAATGAATTTGCCATCAAATTGGCTGAAGTCGAACTGGGTAGTGGCTGGTCTACTGACTTGGGCAACTTCTTCATTGAAGATGATCAGTAGAAGACTTGCACAGGCCGATGATGTGATTTGCATCATCAGTCGGTGAGCGGCCGGTAACTGAGCGACGCCGACGCTCCAATGTCCGGCCCACGAGATTATCGAATGACACTATTTGGCCGACCGGTGACCGACACGGCCGGCGCTGCCCCGGTCGGTCGGCGGGCCACCCGCGCGGTCCTCAGACCGCCGTCGTCTTCTGGCGATTATTTGGTGCTGAAAGCGGATCCACTCCAACCTTTCGAGGATACAAATGACTGTCGTAGCATTGTGGTACAGGGAGCACGAAAACAAATTGAAGTGTGCAGCCGACACTCGATTTTCTCGAGGCAGGGACGAAAAACTCACGATAACGACAGACAGTGGGCCGAAGATTTTTGCCGTGCCCGTGATCTGTCGCGAGGAGCGAGCCAACCCGCTGGGATGGCCCGTCACTCACAGCCATAGCTTTGGCTTCGCGTATTCTGGTGCGGTAGTACCGGCGCTTAGTGCTTTCGCCCTCGCATCAGCTTGCACGCAAAGTTTGACCTGTGCTCCGGGTAAATCGCGCCCTGTCTCTATTGAATCAGTAGGAAAGCTTTTCCGGACTGTGGCGCTCCATTGCATTGCCGATGCATCCTCTCGGCTAGGACAATTGGATGACTTGCGAACGCATTTCTTCGCCGGGTTAATATTCGGCTATTGTCCAGTTCGTCTCGAATACACAGCTTACAAATTCGAACCCTCGCTAGACAGCAATTCCCTAACGGTGACGATGGAGCATCTGCCAATCGGACCGAATTTTCTGTACGTGATGGGTAGCGGCGCTAAGGAGTTTCTCGCAGCTGGCGAAAAGCGCAAGGAGACGACGGGTTTCTACGAGCCCATTAAGGTCCTGAAAACGATGCTTGGCGAGGAAACGAGACAGGACGTAGGTGGCTACATCCAGTTTGGTGAGAGCGGTGTAGGCGACTTTAGGATACTGCCCGTGATCGAACCGAACGATAGTAACAGCGCCGAATGGCCGGTGACTTTCCTCGGATGGGACTTTACCGGTGCCGACGAGGTGAGCGGGTACAAGATTGGGTACAACGCCGTAGCTTTTGACGAGAACGATTGATACACACGGACAATTACGCAAAGATCGAATGGCGGTTTACTGACGCGCAGCCGCCGTTTGCATGTTCTAGTGAAGGGCGGGACGAGTGACTCTTCATGGCCGATCTGTGACGCCGTCCTCAGCTACCGAGGTCCATGGCATTTGTTGCGCCGCACAATGCGAGATCGACTGCGAAATACGGATACCTCCGATCTTGAACTGCGCCGCCGAGCATGCTGGCACGACCTACAGATATCCAAGGACAACGTCTACAGCAAAGCCTCGGTGAATTCAGGGCAATTGTCTTGGAGACGAGCATCGATACGCGCCCCAACAAGACAAATGACGCCACCGTGTGCTCGACGTGCGGACCTTCCGCATGCTTACTCGACATAGCACGACGCGCGGCACTCTTCGTAGCGTACCGTACAGCGAACTAGCTGGCGGCACGGCATAAAGCAATGTTCGATCGAAGAGACCTCTATTTAATTCGGTTTACGCCCCCCCGATCACGCTTCTGCTGGGTATGGAACTCATTGGCAGCGAGGTGAACCATCTGCTTCAACGTCGGCGTGGCGTGAAATGTCACCACGCGTCGCGCCTCGATCACAAAGGCACTGCGGGTTCTGGGGTTGCGCCCGGGACGCGGCACTTTGTCGCGCAAACGGAAACTGCCAAAGCCTGCAAGTTTGATGTTTTCGCCGCTTTCCAAAGTGTCCCGCATTACCTCGAAAAATGCCTCGACCATGGCGC
>Ga0302231_10001819_pt1 | contig 12760 bp, 12 predicted proteins | sample II_Palsa_N2_2_FD_193522 | JGI IMG/M metagenome (GOLD analysis project Ga0302231, IMG submission 193522) | Peat permafrost microbial communities from Stordalen Mire near Abisko, Sweden - II_Palsa_N2_2 | ecosystem: Environmental > Terrestrial > Soil > Palsa > Peat permafrost | place: Sweden...
GCCAAAAAATTTCTTTAAATCGACTTGTTTTTGCAGATGATGACGCGATTTGGCGAGTTTGCAATCGCACTCTACTTTGACTACGGGCCTGTGCAAGGCTTCCTGGGCGAGTGCGTCATATGACGAGCCCCCCCATACGACGAACAACAAAAATATACTCATGAAAAATTTCTCTTTTCTTTTTTTCGAATGAAGCAATTGTAGAGATAAAATGAAACTTTTAAAAAACAAACAAACCAGAATACATCACTAGCTTGATTGCACTAAACCAGGGAGAGAGCGATCGAGGTAACGGCAGTCAGGCCAAGGACGGCGATACCAGTGCTCTTGACGCCGGGGTTGCTGACGTTGATCTTTCGGTCCCACATCTGCCAGTCACGGATCAGAACATGCTTATTTTCTTTTTTTCTCACTAGTTACCAGGTGGCGGATGCCATTGTAAACGTGGAAGGTGAAGGGCGCGGCGACGGTGAACTTGGCGGCGACGATGGCAGCACTGGGGATGTGGAGGTCTTGGACAGCGTTGATGATCGTGTTGGCATCCTGTTGAGCAAGGCCGTAGGCGGAGGCGCCCGCAAAGACACCTGTTGAGCAAGGCACATGAGTGAATCTGGACACAGGGAGGTAAAAAAAAAGAAGGGAACCACGAACCAGTCGCCATCGCGGCGGCGGCGACACGGAAGGCGCCGGAGACGATCCACGCAATGTTGATCTCGTAGATGGTCACGTGAGGCGAGATGGGGCGTCCGAGGCGGGCACCCTTGACGAGCGCGTTCTCTTGGAAACCTGCGGCCACGGTCGCGGCGGGCTGTGAGCGAGTGACATTGACGCCTGCTTTGGGTGTTTTGCGCCACAGTCAGCGAAAACAGGGGGCTCAGGTCTGTTGTTACCCTGGACACCAAGACGGCGAACAGCTTGCAGCGTCGTTTGTCGGAGCATGGTCGTCTGCTGTGTGTCTGTGATTGAACAAAGCCGGTCAGGTCGATGGAAAAAAAAGAGAGAGTCGTGCAACAGGGAAAAAAATAATACTGCAAATATTATAGCAATGGGGGGTCTTCCCCAACCTCCCCCCACACACGCCCCTCTATGGGACGGTGGGCAACATGCAACAACGAGCAGAGCGGGGAACCATCCGCCGCTTTTTTCACAGCGACCATGATTTCACAAGTACACTGCCCGTATTAATTTTTTGCCAGTTTAGTTCACCACTCGCCGCGCCACTCGCCCGCGTGGAAGCTGCACGAGTCGACGTTCCATCCTGCATCCCTTAGGCTGCTAAGGAGACGATCGTCTACTTTGATGGGGGCGGAAAGAAGGGCCAGATGGGCTTCAAAGGCTGCTGCGACCCAGTCGTTCTGCGCGACCTCCTTTGCGACGACGACCTTGACGCTTGCTGGTCCTTGCTGTTGCTGTTGTCGTGTGAGGATAATGTACTTGGCTGAGTGTGACTTGGCCTGCCCGATCGCCTTGTCCAGCCCTGGTTGGGCAATGAGGTCGCTTGTGACGCGCACGCCCAAACGGATCGGCTTGCGGACATAGTACAAGCGCTCGCGTGCGGCCACCTGGGCCGGCGTGAGGATGGTCTTGCCGCCCGACGTGGCCAGCTCCTGTGTGACAATGTCGACGCGCTGCTCGTTGAACGTGTCCATGACGACCGCCTTGACGGCCTTGTAGTTTGCGACGATGTGTCCGAGGGTGAAGGCGACGTAGACGGCCCACAGGGTCACGCGGTCCTCCTCACGGACGAGCGGCAGCAGGAGCAGCCCCGTGACGAGCGCGAGCAGGTTGACCGCCGTCTCCTGCGATCCGTCCTTGGCCGAGACGTCTGCCGTGTTGTTCCGCCTTGCCTGGTGCTGTGTCAGTGCCATGCGCGAGGCGCCACCGGCCACGCCCACGATCGCGCGCAGCACGCTGGACAGGCACAGCACCGGCAGCACCGTCTGCGGGCCAAACATGGGCGAGACAATGATGTCCAGGAACAGCGCCAGGTCGTTGAGCACGTCGGCCATGAGCCGCCAGAACCGCGGGTCGTTGTCCAGGGACGAGCTCCCTGCCCAGGCAAAGACGATGCGGCCCAGCATGCCCGCGCCGTCGCGCAGGGTCCACGTGAGCGCGGCCACGAGGGGCGTGGCCGATGCGTCGCCCACACCCACGCCCTTGAGGACGGCGCGCGTGGCAAGCTGGCCCACGATCGAGCTGCAAAAGGCCTGGACCGTGTCCCACAGCTGGTACTCGAGGTAGTCGGACGACACGCTCGCGGGGAACCCGGCGGGCAGGAACACGTCGGCCAGGAGCGACCGCGAAAGGGCGCTGTTGGACGCCGAGCTGGCATCGCGCAACATGTGTCGTTTTTGGTTCGGCAAACACGAAAAAGAGTTACAATCCATCATCATTATTTGTGCCCCGCAAACGACTGCTTGTAGAGGGTCGCGTAGACACCGTTGAGGGCCATTAGTTGGTGGTGGTTTCCTGAACAACATAATCGTTATTATTATTTTGTGGGGTTTTTTTTAAAAACGGCTTTACCCTTTTCGACAATGCGGCCTCCACCGTCCTTGTCGAGCACGCAGATAACGTCGGCGTTGTGGATCGTGCTGAGTCGGTGAGCGATTACCAGGACCGTTCGGTTCTTTTTTTTTGTTTGTTTGTTGTTGTTACTTACTATTTACTATTTTACGCGCACCTTCATCAAGTGGTCCAGGGCCTCCTGCACCAGCCGCTCCGACTCGGCATCGAGGGCGCTCGTGGCCTCGTCCAGGAGGAGGATGCGAGGGTTCTTGAGAAGGGCGCGGGCGATGGCGATGCGCTGACGCTGGCCGCCAGAGAGCGTGACTCCGCGCTCGCCCACGACCGTTTCGTAGCCTGCAGGGAAGTGGCTGATAAACTTGTCGGCATTGGCGAGACGTGCTGCCTCGTAGACTTGCTCGTCGGTGGCCGTGGGCAAGCCGTACCTAATGTTTTCCAACACGGTCCCAGCGAAAAGAGCGGGCTCCTGGTTGATATAGCCGATGCTTGTCCTCAACCATCTATGCTTTTTGTTGGGAAAAAAAAAAAAAAGAAAGATCCGTAGTTTGGACTCGTACGATGGGTCCAGGTCGCTCAGCTTGTGGCCATCGAGCAGGATCTCCCCACCGAGAGGCTCGTAGAATCGCTCCAACAGGGCGGCGATAGTGGACTTGCCGCCTCCCGATTGGCCCTGTTGTGCACAGCGAGATTAAAATAAAAAATACCCTAATAAATAAACATACCACCAGGGCAACAATCTTCCCCTTGGGGACGGTGAGGTTGAACGACTCCAGGACGATGCGCTCGGGCCGGCTCGGGTAGGCAAACTGGATATTGTGGAAGACAATCTCGCCGTCGATGTGGTCAAGCTGGCGGCCTCCGCGGACGCTCACGAGCGCGGGCAGGTCCATGTACTCAAACACGCGCACGCCAGCACCGAGGGCCTTGGTTACGCTGCCGTAGAGGACGACGAGGGTGGCGAGGGCGCGCTGGGTGTTTTGCGTCGACATGAGGTAGTTCATGAGCTTGGACGGGCTGAGGCTCCCGTTGTTGACGAGGTAGCCACCAAAATACAGCACCGACACAAACATGCCCGAGATCGACAAAGCGTTCAGCCCCTGGAACATGCCGATGTGGAAGCCCAGGTAGCGGTGCTTGCTGTTGGCGTCGTCGACCGCGTCGCTATACCTGTCCACCTCAATGTCCTCCATCGCAAACGCCCTCACCGTCCGAATGTTTGACAGCGCCTGTTTTTTTTTGTCCGCAGTTGTAGCAAGCAAATGCTTGGAGTAAATAATGTTACCTCGTTGGCGATGGATGTGCTCCAGGCGTCGGCCTCGCGGGCAGATTCGGAGACGGAGCGGAGGAAGCGTCCGTAGAGGGAGCCGACGCCGTAGAGGGCCGGGAGTGTTGCGCACATGAAGAGTGTCAGCTGGGGAGACATGATGTAGAGGCTGGTGATGCCGCCGACGGTCTGGGTGAGCGCCTTGAGGCCTTGCGAAATGGTCGACTTGACGGACGACTTGAAGTTTTGCACGTCGGCAGTGAGGCGGTTGAGGAGGTCGCCGCACTTGCGCTCGTCGAAAAAGAGGATGTCCTGCACGACGATGGACTTGAACAGACGCACGCGCAGCCGCGCGGCCAGGTTCTCGCCCACCTGTGACACCATCGCCACATAGGCAAAGGTTAGGGCGCTGTTGGCCAAGAACAGCGACGACAACTTGATCGCGGCCACGTTCATCTGCGTGTTTCCAAAGAGCTGCTGCACAAAGTTGGTCGAGGTGGCCACCGCAGTCACGGGCTCGGGCAGCCGCTTGGTGATCTCCACAAGGACGTTGACGAGCTCACCGGTCGCCGCAGGGATCGCCAGCGACACTGCCGCTGTGGCGATGGCCGTGGCCGCCGTCTGTTGGGCAACATTTTAAATGCAAGCTGAGAAATACTGGGGGTGGCATGTACAAAGGCGAGCAGCATCCAATCGGGCTCGAGCTCCTTGACAAGCTGCAGCACGAGCCCCTTTGTCGTCTGCTCCGGCTTCTTGTACGGCTGCAGCCCGTGTGCATTGATCGCCCTGGCCAACGACGGGTCGACCGACTTGGGGTGTGCGTCGCAGTGCAGTGCCTGTCGCCACGGACGCATGCTGTAGGCCTTGGCGCCGATCAAGACCATCGGCGGCACCGTCGTTGCTGCGACAACATGGCAGGACGCGCCCCTACAGGCCAAATCGCGCAGTAGCAAAGGAGAACAAGGTTGGGGGGTGGGGATGGATTTACCTCAAAAAGCGGAGCGCGGCCATTTTACCAAGTGGGACCCCCTGAATAATGACAGGTAAAAGTAGAACAAAGGGCAAAAGCGAGGCAGGGCGAGCGCGCGCGCGCGAGAGAGAGACAACGAGAGAGAGAGAGAGGGACAAGTCTACTTTTGAGGGGAGCTGTGCGTTGCCTAAATCTCTGTATTTCTCCGCCTTTTTTTTTCGCGCACAGGAGCCAAGGTTGAACGCGCCGCGGTCGAGCTCGGCGAAGTCACGCCCAACAACCTGGGCCAGCTCAAGCGCCTGCACTCGGTCATCTTCCCCGTCACGTACGCCGACAAGTTCTTCAAGAGCATGTTGGACACGCCCGACTTTGTCCGTCTCGGTACTGTTTGCGTGCCGCGCCCCCCAAAGGGCGTCCATCTTGCTCGTCTAACCCTCCCCCACCTCCCGTGTTTGTCATGGCGTGACCCAATAGCATACTACAACGACTGCGCCGTGGGCGAGGTCTGTGCCAAGCGCGAGCCCTTTAGCGGCGACCCCAAGGAAAAGGACTCAAAGGTCTACATCATGACACTCGGCGTGCTCGCGCCGTACCGGCAACTAGGCGTGGGTAGCGAGCTGCTCAGCCATGTCATCGAGCTGTGCCACAAGGACGCCACGGTCAAGCAGCTCTACGTGCACATGCAGGTCGGCAACGAGGAGGGCCTCAAGTTTTACCAGAGCAAGGGGTTCACCATCACCGAAACCGTCACGAGCTACTACAAAAACATCGAGCCCGCCGATGCCCACATACTCGCGCGCACCTTTCACAAATCGTCGTAAATAAATAGAAGGAGAGAGGAGATGGTTGTTGCAAAAAAAGGGAAAATAAATAATGTAGGCAATAGAAGAAAAAAAAGGAAGCGCATGATGTTGTGAGAGGAGACAGGGCGGTTCGTACTATGCTAGATCGTTCTGGTGGGCAAAGCGCGACCTCTCGATCGACCTGGGCGAGGTCACGATATATACGTTTTATATTAAGAAAAAAAAATGCTACCAACAAAAACAAAGTGTGTGGGCGTCTAGTGGTGTCCGTGGTCTGCGCTTGCGCCTGATGGTGCCTTGCCATCCTTCAGGATGTCCTACAAGAACGAGCGAGAAGGAGGTTAACAATGAACTTGGTTTGCGAGTACCTTCTTGCTAATGTTGAAGTTGTACTGGGTCTGTTTGCACAAACAGGGCGTTAGCGCGTTCCTTTTTTTTTTGTTTTTTTGGCGCACTGGGGGGTTCTTACCTGGAGGCTGTTGCTCTTCTGCCACACAAAGCTGGTCACGACGGCCACGATCCCAAACGCGATGGCCGTGTTGCGCTTCCACTGCGGCGGGTTGGCCCACCAGCCGCCCGCAGGCGACCAGACCCACTTGGGGTAGTCGTACCGTGCTCCGCCACCCTAGTTGTTTCGTGCGGAACCAGCAGCAGGTGAGTCGCAACGGACAGCGTTCGGAACCATACCATGTTGATTGTCAGGGGTCACACGGTGAAAAATGGACGCCCATTAGCCCCCAGGTTTATTTTTGTCTCCGTCCAGCAGCACTACCCTGCGTTTACCACATGTCGGTCAAAAGCGGCATTCAACGTATCGTGTGTCTGCTTGCCTTTTGCCCTTGCTGACTTTCTCTCCCCCCACCCAAACACGACAAATCCTCGCAAATCTGGTTCAACAACGAACTGAAAAAAAAACAAAAAACAAAGCCACGCCCGAGCTCGCTGCGCGTCTGCAGGAGATGCACGCCGAGAGCAGCCCTGTCCAGGTGCTTCGTGTGCAGATCGTCGACGGTAAGAGGAGAGGAAAAAAAAAAGAGATCCTGTGCGACTTACTCTCACCCCGGTAGACAAACTGACGGAAACGGGAGTGGTCGAGGGCCCGCCCACGAACAAGGACCTGACGGTGCTCGCCCCGCTGGCCGATGGCTCCGCCGCGTCCTACTTCCTGCTCCGTTCGACGGCGACCAAGTGGATCCTGGTCCAGTGGGTGCCCAACACGCTGGTCAAGGTCAAGGAGAGGATGATTTATGCGTCCACGTCGGCCATCCTCAAGGACGCCTTTGGACAAGAGTACGTTGCCGATGTTACAAACGTCACCTCCCGCGATGAACTGGGCGGTGGATCTGCTGTACGATATTTGTGCTAAACCGATGAATGGTTTTTAATTGCCGTTTACAGTCTCCTGCGCTTTCGTCTTCATCGGGATCGCTGTCGACGGGATCGGCGTCCGCGTCGTCCTCGTCGTCGTCATTGCCAAATCGCCTCAAGAACAAGTCACTCCTCAGCGCCAGGGAAAAGTCGGAGCGCGAGGCACTCTTGGCCGAGGCACAGGCACAGAAAGAGTTCAAGCAAGAGGGCAAGACGGGCATTGGAGGCTACAAGGCATCGGCCGTGAGTGCTGGCGATGGCGTCCTTGACGCCGTCTCCAAGTTCCAGGTTGGCGATGTCAACTTTGTCCAGCTGGTACCGTCATTGTTTTTTTTTTTTGTCTGATCGTAACTGAACTTCATCTCAAGTCGATGAGCGACGACCAAAAGACGGTCGTCCTCGTCAAGGACGTAATGGCACGCGAGGGCGATCTCGCCAGTCACATCGCCGAGAAGGAGCCCCGGTTCTACCTGTACTCGTTTGGTGGTGCCGCTCGCAAAAACAGTATGTCGACACTGTTGCACTGCATTAAATTGGAACTGCAGTCTTCATCTACTGCTGTCCCGAGAAGTCGCCCACAAAGCTTCGCATGGTCTACTCGACGGCCAAGCCGTCCATCCTCAACCTCGTTTCGTCCACGGGGATCGAATTTACCAAGAAACTAGAACTCACCGACATCACCGAGATGTCGCACACAGCGCTGGCCGCTGCAGCACAGGAGAGCAAGTGGGCCGGCAGCGGCAACTCGTACAGCAACAACAACTCACCCGCCAAGGCGGTCTCCTCTGCGCCCACATCGCACCCCGTTTTCGGCCACGTCGGTGCAGGTAATTTCAGAAAAGAGAAGGACCATAAGTTCCTGTTTTTCCTAATTCACATTTCGAAAAACTCAGATTCCAAGAACCTCGGCAAGGACGGTGTTCGCAGTGCATACCAAGCAGGCGCCCTCACGGTATGCAAATGCGACAAGCGTTGACTTGGGTTTAAAAATTTTTGTTGCTCTTTCAGACTGCCGGTGGGAAAAAGATCGTCTTGCCCCCCGCCGTCGCCTACCAGTAACGTGAAAAGTAGAACGGGGAAGTAGTAAAAGGTGAAAACACAGAAAAACTAAAATTGATACGTTTCTCTCTCTCTCTTTTTTTTTTCTTTTAGTCTGTTGAAACAAACTCTTGATTTGATTTCTGGATGCGACAGAGACCTGTAAAAAAAAAAAAAAAAAAGAAAAGAAGGAAGCCGGCAAAAAAAAAAGCTCTCCGACCGGGAATTGAACCCGGGTCTACCGCGTGACAGGCGGTGATACTCACCACTGTACTATCGAAGACTGGTATGGCGACTGGAGCGGGAGAAATCTCTTCGAAACATACGCGAAAGCGCATCAGAAGAGGACGAGGCGCGAGTTGTACGAGTCACAGGCGATGAGGGTGTTGTCGGGGATGGAGAAGGCGAGACCGCCGATGCGGCCCACGGGCTTGTCGTGGCCTGTGATGGCGCCTACCCAGCGGCCGAGGAACTCGCTCTGGAGGGTCCACGCCGAGATCGAGCCGGCGTTCTCGCCGATGATGACGGTCTTGGCCACGGGGTCGTACGCGACGGCGGTGGGCTTTACTGGGTTGTCGTTGGTGATGAGTCCTTCTTGGCCGATGCAGCCGATGCTTTGGCCAGTGGTGAGGTCGAGGACGTGGACCTTGTTGCGCTGGTCATCGCATGCGAGGACAACGCCCCCTTCCTCGACCACGGCCAGGCCGAGGGCGCTGCCGAGCAGGTTGGGCTCGGTCGTCCACGCGACCGATCCGTCGACGTTGTGCCGTGTCACCTCGTTGTACTTTTCGTGGCTGACGACAAACGAGCCGTCGGCGAGAGGGACGACGTGGTACGGCATGCGGACGCGGTGGGACCGCACAGGTTGGAGGCCAGCGCCGCGCTCGTAGATCTCGACGACGTTCTGCTCGCACAGGGCGACGTAGATGTTGCCCGAAGGGTCCTGTCCAACGCCCTGCACAAACGCGTTGAGCTTGATCTCCGTCACGACCTCGCCATGCATCGTCACTTCGACCACACGGTTGTTGAACGAGTCGGCCACGAGGATGTGGCCCGCGTTGGACACGACCGCGCCCACGGGGTTGTAGAAGCGCACGATGCCGCTGGGCGAGCCGCCGCTGCTCTCGAGGAGGACGTCGGTGAGGGCCTCGCCGACGGTGTTGTTTGACTCCCACTGAAAAATGTTTGAGTAGTCGCGCGCCTGCCAGGACAGACAGATGGCCGGCTGGACGTTAATGCGGTTCTGGCCGCGCTTGACGACGATGGCCTCGGCCACGTCGATCTCCTGCGCAAACCGGATAAAGTCGCCGGGTGTGTAGTTGAAAAAGACGTCGAACGTGGCCCTGACCGCTAGCTCCGTATGGAACGTCATGTGGAGCTGCTTGGAGACGCGCGGCATGAGCATGCGACGGGCCTCCTCGGTGCTGCTGTTGTTCTGCTTGGCCAGGCTCAGCAGGTTGGCGATGGCGTGGTAGAGAGCGACAAAGTGCCCCTTCCCCACAGCGAGCGTGTCCCGTTGGTCCTGCAGCTGCTTGACGTCTGCCTTGATCTCGACGATGCGCTCTTTGAAGGCCAGGATGACGTTGTCGGCGTGTGCGTGCAGCCGGCCGGCGATCGCCTCGGGCATATGCGGCGACACCGCGGCCACGTAGTCCACGATGCGCTGCACGGCCGTGCGCTCCTGTGTGAGTATGTAAAACACGAGCTTGTCAAAGCCCTTGATGCACAGGTCCAGCTCGCGTGCGCGCTGGCCCAGCGTGGTCTGGTAGATGATCAGCTGCTGCAAGAGCATAGCGACGAGCTCACGCGACAGCCTCGGCGGGTCCTCTGGGTCCGTGGACATGGGTGAGTCTATGAGCGCGTCAATGTCGACCATGCCGTCGTCCAGCAGGGGCAGTTGCGGTTGCCCTTGCGGTTGCCCTTGCGGTGGCTGGTCTTGTGCCTGGTCTTGTGCCTGGTCTTGTGCCTGGTCTTGCCACTGCGGCGCGGACAACAAGACACCCACGTCCACCAGCTCGGCGTCCTCCACACGGGCAAACTGGAGGTCGCAGCGCAGGCCCGGCTCAATGTTGAAGCAGCACGTCGCCGCCGAGGTCGTGTCGGACCGCTCCGCGTTCAGGCAGGTGTGGCACAGAGGGTGCATGCATGGCAGCAGGGAGAACCCGCCCGCCACGCTCAGCACGTCGCCGCAACACGGGCAGACTATCAAGTGGAGGGCGGGACTAGTGTCAGCACCAGTTCCGCCGGTGACGGCACTGCATGGTTCTCTTACAGTCAAACGGGACGGCGCCGCCCTCGTCTGTCATCGAAGTCATCGGAATAAAAACTAGGAGAGCGTCGGTTAGTAACCTCGCCAAATCTTAGTCGACTGCGCCAGTGATGAAGAACTGAAGAGAAAGAAAGAAATAAAAGAAAGAAATCGGATTAAAAAATATGTGCCTGATGAATTCAGTTTGTTGGAGAGATTGGACGGGGAAGGCGATAGAACAATCCAATGAATGAGTTGGGTCCGTCGACGACGTGCACAAGAAGAAGGGGCGTGTGAGTTCAGCAGGCAGAGAAGAAGACGATGCACGCACAGCACAGCAGGAGAAGGGACACGAGAGAGTAAAAAACTGAGAGAAAAAAGAAGGAGAAGGATTAGAGACGGGCCTTGCCGCTGACCAGCGCGTCATAGTCCTAGCCGGATTTAAAAACAAAAAAAAACAAGCAATCGCGATTTTAGTTGTCTCATCTGGGAACGCTTGGATTACCTTTTGGCCAAAGGGCTCGTACGACTTGGTCTTTGGGTTGAAGGCGACTATGGGCTCCTTGACGATGCTCGGGTTGGCGCCCTGCTCGCGGAGCGAAAACTTTTGGTACTTGAACGTGGCCGTGAGCTCCATCCCCTTGTTGTCTTGTTTGGGCAGCAGGCGCAGGAACAGCGGCACTGCGTAGTGGGGCAGCTGTGCCGACAGGTACTCGCCGAGCTTGCCCAGGTGGACGTCGTCGCGGAGGAGGACGGCGGCCATGCCGGCACGGCCGTCAATGCCAGGGATCTGGATGCCGTACACGTTGGCTTCGAGCACGCCGCCGCCGGGGAAGGACGTCATCGTCTCCATCACCTCGTTGGTCGCCACGTTCTCACTCTTCCATCGGTACGTGTCACCGATGCGGTCCACAAAGAACATGTAGCCCTGCGAGTCCAGCTTGATCAAGTCGCCAGAGCGGTAGTACACGTCGCCTTTCTCAAACACGTCGCGCAGCAGCTTTTTGTTGTTTGCCTTTTCATCGCGATGGTAGCCGATGAAAGGGCTCTTGTCCGTGACCTTGCCGATGAGTTCGCCAGGCTCGCCGGTGGCGACCTTGTTTTTTTTCAGATGTGTAAGTAACAGAAGTGACCTTACCTTGATGCAAAAGCCTTCCTTGGTGCGGTAGGGCTCGTCCTTTTCCACGTCAAACTTTACGATCTCGAACGGGAGGAGGTGCCTAGACAGCAACAAGTAAGCAATAAAAACATGGTCAAGAGACTGATAGGGGGGGCGTACTTGTAGAGCGGTCCGAGGCGGAAGACACTGCCCAGGGGGTCCTTGCCGGGGTAGGCGCTGTAGCCAAAGAAGGTGGCGGTGGCATTGCCCTCGGTCGCGCCATAGATCTCTCCAATGCGGGGGATGTTGAAGCGCGTGGCAAATTCCTGCCAAATGTCTGGACGGAGACCGTTGCCGATGATGACGCGGAGCTTGTGCTTTTTGTCGTAGGGGCCCGGAGGCTGCAGGAGGACGTAGCGGCAGAGCTCTCCGATGTAGCTACAATCTTTTGTTAAGAAGGGGGGAAAGTGGAGGGGGAGGGGAAAATGGACACGTTACTGGAAGATGGTGCAGCCGTGGACGCTGATATCTTGCATGGTCGTCTTGACCGAAAACTTGGGCTTGAGGACGATCTTTGCACCCGCCAAGAAGGCGGCGAACGACGACTGGAGGGCGTTGCCGTGGAACATGGGCAGGACCAGGAAGGCCACGTCATCCTGAGTGTAGTCGTAGTTGACCACGACGACGACGCCAGCGGTGTAGACGCGTCCGTGCGTGACGATGGCGGCCTTGGGCATGCCCGTCGTGCCCGAGGTGTAGACGAGGCTGAACGTGGACAAGAAGGCGCAGGACTTGCGCAGCTCGCGCCACTCGGGTGCCTCGGTCGTGGGCTTGCTTGCAGCCACCTGGTCGTACGAGATTGCCCACGCGGGGACCTTTGAGCCCTTGACGAGGATCTTGACGTTGTCGGCCTGCAACTGGGGCAGCAGATCCTCCAGGATGTGCACGAGCTCGCTCGTAACGACCATGGCCTTGGCCTTGCACACGGCGATGCAGTGGGCCAGCGACTTGCCGCGCAGGCCCGTGTTGATGAACGAGTTGACCGCGCCGATCTTGGACGAGGCAAACATGGTCGCCAGGTAGTCTGGGTGGTTGTCCATGACGATGGCCACGGCGTCGTCGGTGCCGATGCCCAGGCCGTGCAGCGTGTGGGCCATCTTGTTGACCTCTGTGTGTGTGCGTGTTTTTAGGGGATGAAACAGATTGCACTGGCACCAACAACGTACCCTGGTCCAGCTTGGCGTAGGTCCACTCAACGCCCTCAAACAAAATGAATGTGCGCTTGGCGTGCTTCTTGATGATCTCATTGTACTTGTCCACCACGGAGAACTGGCCTGTGCGGTGCGGCTCGACCCTGGTGTGTTGGTTTCACAGGCGTGAGCCAAAACAAACAACAAAACAGTGGAAAAAAAAAACAAAAAAAAAACATACAGGCTCTGGACCT
>Ga0302231_10001832_pt1 | contig 12721 bp, 9 predicted proteins | sample II_Palsa_N2_2_FD_193522 | JGI IMG/M metagenome (GOLD analysis project Ga0302231, IMG submission 193522) | Peat permafrost microbial communities from Stordalen Mire near Abisko, Sweden - II_Palsa_N2_2 | ecosystem: Environmental > Terrestrial > Soil > Palsa > Peat permafrost | place: Sweden...
CCAATCCGCCTCCCACTCCACCAACTGCCTCTCGCCACAGATTCCATAGATCGTCTGCACCTGGTCCGGCGCTCCAGCGATTGCGCGTAGCAACCACTTTCGCCACTCCACAGCCTCTTCCGTATACTTGGCCTGCATCAGGATCAGCAAAGTAAAAGCAGTATCCCGCAACCAGCAATAGCGGTAATCCCAATTACGCGGGCCGCCAATCTTCTCCGGAAGCGACGTCGTCACGGCCGCAACAATCCCTCCAGACGGCCTATACGTCATGGCCTTCAAAGTAATCAGAGAACGTTCGACCGCCTCCTGATAGGGCCCCTGGTAGGCATTCCTGCTGCTCCACTTATTCCAGAACCTCTGCGTCTCCGCCAATGCCTTTTCTACAGAAAGCTCAGGCGGAGCCTTCTCGAGAGACGAAGAGTTCGTCAGCGTAAAACTCATCGTCTCGCCTTTACGCACTGTGAACTCACCACGCGTCGTCATCCCCTCTCCACGCAGCTTCGCCTTCGTTCTCAACGTAATCATGTCCGAACCCGCGATCGCTCGCAGCCCATCGTCGGTGCTGGTTACCCAAGGAATAGTCCTCCCGTAGTCGAACCGGATCGCAAGATCCATCTGCATCGCAACCCTGCCGCGAATCCCGCGCACGATTCTGACGATATGGGAGTGTTTCTCCCTCGGCGGCATAAAGTCGATCAGGCAGACCTCTCCTTCCTTCGTCTCGAAGGTCGTCTGCACAATCAGCGTATGGCCTTCATACTTCCGCCGAATCGCCTTCACCTTGCCCTTAGGGAAAATCTGCCAGAACCCATGATCCTTCGTCCCAAGCAGCGCCGCAAAACTCGCTGGAGCCGGAAAAGTGGGCCAGCAAAGCCAATCGATCGATCCCTCTTTTGAAACAAGGGCCGCCGTCTCGCAGTCCCCGATCATGCAGTAATCTTCGATACGCGAACCATGCAACCGTCCGGCGTCTTTCTTCTTCGGATCCGCCACAAAACCTCCTACGTTCTGGTGTATTCACACTTCCAGCAACCACATACGTCCCATCAGGCATCTCTCTAAAGAACCGGTGCATTAGCTAAGATGCGCGAAACGACGAATTCAGGTGAGGCAAGGAAGTATGCCAATGAAAACAGCTCTCCGGCAACCGCCCATGCAAAATCTTTCAGCCGCAGGCTCGTGTCCCCTCGCGCAGCCTTAGAATCGGCAGTACACTCACGGCAGGAACGCCGCCCGACACCTATCCACCACCTGAGCCACCGCTAACCGAACCGAGAAAGTCCACATCGCACGATGGCCTCCGCGCAGACAAATATCGACCTCGCCTCAAACGCAACTACCGCAACCAGCAGCATGCTCATCAGCCTGGTTCCCCTCTCGCAAGAGGCCTTTGAGACTACACTCTCGAACCTCTCCCTCGCCTTTCCAAACGACACGGTCCTCGTCGCCACCCCGGACGCCGCACCTCAGCTCTCGTCCGGCAGTCCCCTACGGCTTATCCCCTATACCCCTACCGCCGTCTCCGCCACGCCCTGGGTGCTCACCGCAGCCGACTACCTCAACACCTACAAACTCGCACAGGAAAACAACGCCACCAGCTGTCTCCTCCTCGGTGCCGAGTGCCAGTCCCTCACACCCGAAACCATTCGCGCTCTAGCCAAATCCACCATCGCCAACGATCTCTCCGTCGCCCACTACGAACTCGGCGCCCGCGAAGGCCTCGTGAACTCCGCGATCCTCTACCCTGTCACCCGCGCCCTCTTCGGCACGCGCCCCCGCTTTCCACTCGCTGTCGATCTCGGCCTCTCTCTCCGCATGGCAGCTCGCCTCGCCACCACGGCGCAACGCTACACAGCCACCGCACAAGACGACTCCTTGCTCTGGCCGCTGGCCGAAGCAGCTATCGCCAACTTCACCGTAGCCGAGGTGGAGGTCACGCCACGCACCTTGCCTCAACCTGCAAATCGCGACCTCAACAGTCTCCTCGCCCTCATCGCGGGCTCTCTCTTCGCCGACATCGACGCCAAAGCCTCCTTCTGGCAACGCGCCCGCGGCACCCAACCCGCACAGTTCCTCTCGCAAACCGCCGCCGTCGCCGAGACGCCGGACGTAGCGCCCATGCTCGATGCCTTCCGTCTCGCCTACACCAACCTCCACGAGATCTGGTCCCTCGTCCTGCCGCCCAACTCGCTCCTGGGCCTCAAAAAACTCTCGGCCACACAGCCCGAAAACTTTCGCATGCCCGACAATCTCTGGGCGCGCATCGTCTACGACTTCGTCCTTGCCTACCGCCTCAGAACCATCAACCGCGGTCACCTGCTCGGCGCGCTCACCCCGCTCTATCTAGCCTGGGTCGCCTCTCACCTCACCCTCATCAGCACCGGCACCGCAGCTGAAAAACACATCCAGGATCTCGCCGCTGCCTTTGAAGCCGACAAACCCTATCTCGTATCACGCTGGCGCTGGCCAGACCGCTTCAATCCATAGAGAAAGCACTTCACCAAAAGCTCTACGAAACAGCGGCAAATCAAAGAAGGCCAGCAACCCGTAAGGAGACCCTCTCATGTGGCAACAAGTCGAACAAGCACTCCGCCAATCCGCTCAACAGGTCCTCTATAAACTGGCGAGCTTTCTCCCGGCTCTCATCGCCCTCCTGCTCGCCCTCGTCATCATGACCGCCATCGGCATGGGCCTCGCCGCGCTCCTCCGCCGCAGTCTCACCGCCGCAAAATTCGACGAGCGTCTCGCCCGCAACTCCTCCGCCACCATCTCCGACTGGTCCCCCGCCCACAGCCCCACCGCTCTCATCGCCCGCGTCGTCTTCTGGGGATGCGTCGCCATCGGCTGCTTCATCGGCATCTCCGCCTTCGACGCCGCCTTCCCCGGCGACTCTCAAATCTCGCTCTTCGTCCTCCCCTACCTCACCCACTCCATCGGAGCCGTTCTCCTGCTCATCTGCGGCACCCTCATCGCCCGATTCCTCGAGCGCTCCGTCCTCATCGGCGCCGTCAATGCCAAGCTCCAGTACGCGCGTTTCCTCTCCCTCGGCATTAAGTGGCTCGTCCTCGTCCTCACCGCCGCCATGGTTCTCGACCACCTCCAAATCGGCGGCGCGGTTGTCGAGCTCGCCTTCGGAATCCTCTTCGGCGGCATCGTCCTCACCCTCTCTCTCGCCGTCGGCCTCGGCTCCCGCGACATCGTCAGCCGCTCCCTCGAACGCAGCGCCGACCTCCGTTCCACCCTCGACCCAATCCCCGGCGATCCCGACTTCAAATCCTCCACACCCGCCGAACCCCTTCGCCACTTCTAACGAAACGCAACGCTGAAGTTCAGATTCACAAACCCATCGTCACCAGGCGACGATACGATTCCCCGCATCGCAGCACTATCAAACAGGCCTCGCGAAGATTCATCTTCCGCAGCTTTCATCTACCCGCGAAGCAGGCATAGTATTGGTCTTCGCGAACTCACCCAACAACCCGGACCCTCAACAAATTCATCCCCAAATTTAGAGGACCACCAATGCCCACCAAAAAGAAATCCACTCCCCACCTCTCACCCTCCCCCCGCACCGTCCTCCCCGGTAGCGAGAAGGCCGCCTTCACCCAAGCTGCCGCCCAAACTCCCGACCCAAAGCCCGCTCCCTCTGGCACAAAGATCACCGTCTCTGTCATCGTCCGCCGCAAGTCTCCCCTCAAGGCCGCCAACCGCACCGGCAAGCAGCGCCTCACCCACGCGCAGTACAAGCAAAAACACGGTGCCGACCCCGCCGCCGTAAAACTCGTCCGCGCCTTCGCCAAAGAGTACGGCCTCACTGTCGCGCCCGACACCCCCGGTCCCGAGCGCCGCACCGTCAAGCTCACCGGCACCATCGCCGCCATGCAAAAGGCCTTTGGCGTCACCCTCATCCACATCACTCACGACGGCAACACCTACCGCGTCCGCGAAGGCAGCATCACCCTCCCCACCCAACTCGTCGGCCCGGTCGAAGCCGTCCTCGGCCTCGACAACCGCCCGCAAGCCCAGCCCCACTTTCGCATCGCAGGCCAAACCGGCAACATCGCCGCAAAGATAGCTCAGGGCGAAGGCTTCGCCCAACCCCACATCGCTATCGCCCACGCCGCCACCAGCGTCTCCTACACCCCGCCGCAGGTCGCCGCGCTCTACCAGTTCCCCCCCAACGCCTCCGCCGCAGGTCAAACCATCGGCATCATCGAGCTCGGCGGCGGATACAAAACCGCCGACCTCACCGCCTACTTCAAAACCCTCAACCAGAAAGCCCCCAAGGTCACCACCGTCTCCGTCGACGGCGGCAAAAACAGCCCCAGCACCGTCAACAGCGCCGACGGCGAAGTCATGCTCGACATCGAAGTCGCCGCATCCGTCGCCCCCGGTGCAAACATCGTCGTCTACTTCACCCCCAACACCGATCAGGGCTTCGTCGACGCCATCACCACCGCCGTCCACGACACCACCAACAACCCCAGCGTCATCTCCATCAGCTGGGGCGGCCCCGAATCCACCTGGACCTCCCAGGCCATGACCACCCTCGACGACGCCTGCCAATCCGCCGCCGCACTCGGCATCACCATCACCGTCGCCGCCGGAGACAACGGCTCCACCGACGGCGTCACCGACGGCCAGAATCACGTCGACTTCCCCGCCTCCAGCCCTCACGTCCTCGCCTGCGGAGGAACCAAACTCCTCGGTACCGGCTCCACCATCTCCTCCGAGGTCGTCTGGAACGAGCTCGCCGCCAACGAAGGCGCAACCGGCGGCGGCGTCAGCAACTTCTTCCCGCTACCCACCTGGCAAGCCAACTCGAACGTCCCCGCACCCACCGTCTCAGGCGGAGGCCGCGGTGTCCCCGACGTCTCCGGCGACGCCGACCCCTCCACCGGCTACACCATCCGCGTCGACGGCCAGACCCTCCCCATCGGCGGCACCAGCGCCGTCGCTCCTCTCTGGGCCGGCCTCATCGCCGTAGCCAACGCGCAGAACGGAACCTCCGCAGGCTTCCTCCAACCCGCCCTCTACGCCGCCAAAGGCAAAGCCGCCTTCAACGACATCACCTCCGGCACCAACTACTCCGGCACCCCCGTAGGCTTCACCGCTGGCCCCGGCTGGGACGCATGCACCGGCCTCGGCTCCCCCATCGGCACAAAACTCATCACCGTGGTCAACCCTTCCACCTCCACGGACACGTCCAAAGGCGGAAAAAAGAAACCGATCAGGAAGCGCGCCACCCAGAAATCTCCCGTCAGAAGAGGCAAATCCTCAAGGTCTCGATAGAACATAAACCGCAGCCCCAAAATAGGTCGAAACAAGAATTAGTCTGCGGAGGGGACCCGATGAAGCGCACTTGGACGATCATAGGGGTACGCGACGTACCAGGCAGCTTGAAGTGGTACCAGGCGCTGTTCGGTCAGCCGGTTACCCTTCCTGCCCATCCTTACTTTGGGCAAATCCTCGATTCAGATGGAACCGTCTTGCTCTGCCTCCATGAGTGGGGCGCCCATGAGCATCCCTCATTGATCAGCCCCGATCACGACACACCCGGCAACGGACTCCTGTTGTTCTTCCGTGTCGACGATTTTGATCTGGCGCTTCAAAGGGCACGCTCTCTCGTCACCCGGTTTGAAGAGGAGCCACACGTGAATCCGAACACTCAAACCAAGGAGTTCTCCCTCCGGGATCCGGACGGATATTACGTTACGATCAGTGCGCTCTCTGCGGCCTGACAAGGCGCTGCAGCCGCCCCGCGTTGGCCTGACGCAAACACCCTCCGCCCGCAGAATCAATCACCCGGGCGGAGGGGTGCAGCGACTAGCCCATGTCGTAGAAGAACTCTTCGTAGACCACCTTGCCGCCCACAACCTTGTATACCGCAACCTCTTCCATCACGAAGCGCCGGCTCTGCGGTTTGAACGTAACATCGATTTTGAAGGTGCACGCAAAGTGCGAGCCCGCGACCAGAGGTCCCTCAATCGTGCAGGAGTGAACCTCATGATTTGACTCCCACCACTCTCCCTTCCCCTTCACCGCCGCCAGCCCCTTCGACTCGCGCGACCCTCCCGGAGGCGCCGAAGCCTCCATGCTCACAATCTCCTCGGAGTACAGGCTGCCCACTGCCTCCATAAACTTCTTCTCCCGGCAAAGCCCAATCAACTTATCCGCCACTTCCTGTGTCGTCATAACCTGTGTCTGTGTCGTCATAGCACGTCTCCTTTTTCTGAACTGTCTCTTCCAGCACCGCGAGCACAAAACACGGGCGCAAGGCTGGCATCCTTCGATTAGAAGGATGCTCACCGAGGGATGCCAGGCAGTATGACCGCCGCATAAATTCTTAGTTAGCGCGCAGTTCTCTCAAATTCTGCAAATTCCGCAGCTTCCCTCCAGTGCGTCCTGTTTCTAAAGTTCTTTGCATAAAATGGGGTGTCATCCTGAGCGAACTTTGGCGCGCTTTTTGCGCCAAACGCAGCCGAAGGACCTGCAGTTTGTTTCGGTTGGAAAACAGATCGGGGATCGGAAATATGCTGCGAACTTCTGAGACAGGACTCCAAGCATGAGTAAACTAACCCCATCATTAACCCAGAAGAGGCAAATCCTCAAGGTCCCGATAGAGACAAGCTGCAGCCAACAAAAGTAAGAGGCTCAACGAACTCAAAGCCCGGCACATGATCGGCCTTCGTCACTTGGAACACGCGTCAGCGTCGAAGACTGTGCTCGAAGGAAAGTGTTATGCGATTTCAGTATTAGTTTCTGATACACGACGCGCACTTGAGCCGCTCCCAAATGCATATCGTTCTCCTGTGCTTGAACAGCCCGAGGAGGCGGTCATGAATCAGGCGCTCGGCTCCTGAGGCTGAAGCGTTTGCCCGATAAAGCCGTAACAACAACCTGCAACGTTACATGGAGATAAAGTGGCGCAGGGCATAGCCGTTGAACTTACGAAGGAAGCTCGCGATGCCGCGCCGGTCGAAACCGACGTTCGTGCAATGGGAGTAGCAATCGCGCTTTTCTTCATGGTGGGCTTTCTTACCTGCCTCAACGACATCCTCATTCCCCACCTGAAGAGCATCTTCGAACTCTCCTATGGAGAGGCGATGTTGGTGCAGTTCGCCTTCTTCTCGTCCTACTTCATCTTCAGCTATCCCGGCGGTAAGCTTGTCGATGTCGTCGGCTACAAGCGGGCAATGGTCGGAGGCCTGATCATCATGGGCATCGGGGCTCTAGGGTTTGTTCCCGCCGCAACCGCTGCGAGCTTCGGCGTATTCCTGGCTGCACTGGTGGTACTTGCCGCAGGAATGACGACTGTCCAGGTGGCGGCAAACCCGTATGTGACGATCGTTGGTCCGCCCGCAACTGCTTCGAGCCGTTTGAACCTCGCGCAGGCCTTTAATTCCGTTGGGACGTTCATCGCACCGTTTCTTGGCGCCGTATTCATCCTCAAGGGAGCAAGACCGCTTGCTCCGGAGCGGCTGCACAGCATGTCGGAGGCAGCGCAACAACTCTATCGTGCAACCGAGGCGTCCTCGGTTCGTCTCCCGTACATCGGCATGGCACTCGTTCTCTTTTGCCTTGCCGTTGGGCTTAGCGCGATCAAGCTGAAGCCAAGGCAATCGACTCTGGACCAGACGCGAGACTTCCGTCCGGGAAGCCATGCCAACAGTCTCGCCGGGCCTGGCAGTATCTGGCGATCACCCTGGCTTATCTCCGGTGCGATCGGAATCTTCACCTATGTCGGAGCTGAAGTATCTATCGGAAGTCTCCTCGTCAACTTCATGGAACTCCCTACGATCGCGGGTTTCACCGAGTCTCGAGCGGCAACTTTTCTAATGATCTACTGGGGCGGAGCCATGCTCGGCAGATTCGTCGGCGCTGCGATCTTGAAACGCGTACCCACCGGACCTGTTCTCGGCGTGGCTGGCCTCTGCGCTTTCACATGCGTCATTCTTGCTGTCACGACGCACGCTCATCTTGCTATGTATGCTCTGCTTGCTGTCGGCTGCTGCAACTCCATCATGTTCCCGTCTATCTTCAGCCTTGGAATCCAGGGCCTCGGGCCGCTCACGAGCAAAGGTTCAAGCTTGATGATTGCGTCGATCGTCGGAGGCGCCATAATCCCTCTAGCCACTGGAAGACTCGCGGACAGGATCGGCCTGCAAGCGGCGTTTCTGATTCCTTCGCTCTGTTACGTCTACATCGCCGGCTTCGGCTTAGCAAATAAAAACAGAAAACTCGCCTAGAGAATCAACGCATCACTAGAGTTCCGCATGAGTACACTGAACTCACCATGAAGCTCTCAGTCCTGACCCTCCTGGCGCTTCTCCTCGCTCCCCTCTCTGCAGCCGCACAGCGCGCACCTCTCATCGGCATCTTCGAGTCCAACTCTCTCGGTAGAGGCGACAATCAAGGCCAGCCCGGTGTCCGTGTCCTCTTCTACCACTCCGGTCGTCTATGGCGCTCCTACGACGCAGTCTGCCAGGACGAAGCCTGTCTCAAAACCATCACCCACACCTTCCCACCCACCACTGCGTGGAACCTCATCAAAGACGGCAAACCCATCGCCAGGGTCACCGCGGAGACTCCTGCCGCCTATCACTTCTACTCTGAGATCGGCGTTCAGGCCATCATCAACCCCGCCGCAGTACTCAACCTCGAACCCCGCCCCACACCCGACCAGCCGGACCAGACTCATACCATCCTCGCCACCACCTTCTTCACCCTCCACGACCCGGACAACTGGCAACCCGTCGCCGTCTTCCCCCTCGACCTCACCCATGTCCGCGAAGCATTCCACAAGCTCTACCCGGACCCAAAGAACTGCACACAAAACACCACCAACTCACCATCGAACTACCACAGCTCCACCACATCAAACCACCATCTCGCACCGGGCGCCTCCTACGTCTCGAACAAAAACTGGCGCATCCTCCAGGTCACCCTGCAAGGCTATCTCTGCGACGGCCCACCCGACGACGCCTGGGTCAACCACTGGTTCGCCATCTCCCCCTTGGGCGAAGTTCATCATCTAGGGCGCCTCCTGCACTTCGCCGGCGCCGCCGACTTCGCCCACGAAGGCCACTCCGAAATCCTCTTCCAGGTCGAAGGTGGCAACGAAGCCGGCTACAAACTCTTCTACGACAACTTCACCCACCAGGCCCAGGCCACCGTCACATACCACTAACCCACCAACAAAATCGTCATCTCGACCGAAGCAACGAACAGTCTCATCGTTCATTGCGCAGTGGAGAGACCGCATATTTGCCTGTGCAAGTTACAGCCAAAAGCACAAGAATCTACTTCCCCTCCCCCATCACATGAGCAGCATGCGTAATAGCCGCCCCGGCGCGAAGCGCAGCAGCCACCAAAGCCGTCTCAGCCAGCTCCTCCTGAGTAGCCCCCGCAGTCACCGCCCCGACTCGATGCAACTCCAGGCAGTACGGACACTGCGTCGTCAACGCCACCGCCACCGCAATCAGCTCCTTGTACTTCTTGGGAACAGCACCATCCGCCATCGCCGCCTTATCGAACGCCCAGAAAGCCTTTGTCGCCTCAGAAGCGCCCTCTCCAAGCGCGCCGAGCTTCTTCAACTTCGCCATGTCATACATCGCATCTCTCCCATCCTGTGTGAAATATCTGACGACTGCAGTCTGGCCCACCACTGTCACTCGATTCCAGCCAGTTTCGGCCCCAAACCCAACATCGTCAACCGCAAGACCACCACCAGGACAGAAACCCAAAGCACTCCAAAGATCTGTCAAGCCTCCAAACGCGAAACCCCGCGCCAATCCAGCGGAATCGCGTGGCGTATTAGTTACTCTCCACCTTCTATAATGAATACAGCAGCGAAAACCGAAGACAGCCCGCCCGCTTCTCCCTTGGGGCTGATCGAACGCTCGCAACCTGTTGAAAACAAGTATTTTGCACGCAACCCCTTTGAATTGAATGTTTTGCAGTCGCCACCCACCTGCAAACCAATAAAATAAAAGGACTTCCTCCCAAAATACCCCAAGGGGGGAGGGGGTACCCCAACCGAACGATCTTCTCCACGGCCACGAAAACTTGGTCTATCCTTATGCAACACCTCCCATGTCCAGCCATCACCAGATCGTTGGCAGCTCCCCCATCCGTAAAGAGGGCAGAGACAAGGTCATGGGTCGCGCCAAATACGTAGACGACATCACCCTCCCCGACATGTGGTTCGGAGCCACCGTCCGCAGCACCATCCCCCGCGGCCGCATCACCAGCATCTCCTTCGACCCCGCCATCCCCTGGAACGAGTACACCATCGTCTCCGCCGCCGACATACCCGGCGAAAACTGCATCGTCCACCTCACCAAAGACCACCCCTGCCTCGCCGTCACCCACGTCAACCACGCCGAAGAACCCATTCTCCTCCTCGCCCACCCTAACCGCTCCGTACTCCCCGCCGCCGTCGCCGCAGTCCACATCACCTACGAAGAACTCCCCGCCATCTACACCATCGAAGACTCCGAAAAAAAAGAGCAGATCATCTGGGGCGAAGGCGAAAGCGCCAACACGTTCAAGACCTACCTCATGCAGAAGGACCAGAAACCAATCCCCGATGAGATCTGGCAGACAGCCGACTACATCGTCGAAGGCGAGTACCGCACCGGAGCCCAGGAGCAGCTCTACATCGAGAACAACGGAGTCATAGCCGAATACTCCGAGACAGAAGGAGTCAAAGTACAAGGCTCCATGCAATGCCCGTTCTATCTGGTCCACGCCCTCGAGCTGGTCTTCAATCTCCCCGCCGAGAAGTGCCGCGTCATCCAGACCGAGACTGGTGGAGCCTTCGGCGGTAAGGAAGACTTCCCTTCTGTCATCGGCAGCCACGCCGCCCTGCTAGCAATGAAGTCCGGCCACCCGGTCAAGCTCTGCTACGACCGCGCCGAAGACATGGCCTCCACCACCAAGCGCCACCCCTCCCGCACCCGCCACCGCACCGCCGTCAGCAAGGACGGCAAGCTCCTCGCCGGAGAGATAGACTTCGCCATCGACGGCGGAGCCTATGCCACCCTCTCCCCGGTAGTCCTCTCCCGCGGCACCATCCACGCCCCCGGCCCCTACCACTGGCCCTACCTCACCGTCCGCGCCAAAGCAGTCGCAACAAATATTCCGCCCCACGGGGCCTTCCGCGGCTTCGGCGCCCCGCAAAGCATCTTCGCCCTCGAACGCCACATGGACAAGATCGCAAAAGTCGTCGGCTTGACGCCGGAAGAACTCCGCCGCCGCAACTTCCTAGGCACAGGCGATCACACCGCCACGGGACAACTCCTCAAAGATCCCGTCGACATGCAGCACCTCCTGACGAGAGCCCTCGAAGAGTCCGACTACCACGCCAAACGAGAGCAGTTCGACCGCGAGAATCCATCAAACACCGTCAAGCGAGGCATAGGATTCGCCACCTTCTTCCACGGCGCAGGATTCACCGGCTCAGGAGAGCGCCGTCTCAACTCCCTCGTCGAGATCGAGCTCACCGAACATGGCCAACCCCGCCTTCTAGTCTCCTCCACCGAATTCGGCCAGGGCACGAACACCATCCTCTGCCAGGTCGCCGCACAGACCCTCCGCCTCCCCTACGACCGGATCCTAATAGCCCAACCCGACACCCGCCACGTCCCCAACTCCGGCCCCACCGTCGCCAGCCGCACCGCCATGGTCGTCGGCAAACTCGTCGAACGCGCCGCGCAATCCCTATGCGACACCCTCATTCACAGCGGCCACCTTACCCCGGGATATACCCCTGAAGATTTCCGCCAAGCCGCACTCCTCTACCTCGTCGATCATGGCTCCCTCAAATCGGAAGCCCGCTACGAATCCCCCGGCGACATCTTCTGGGACGACGAGAACTACAGCGGCGAAGCCTACCCCGCCTACGCATGGGCCGTCTACGTCGCTGAGGTGGCCGTTGACGCCACAACCTATTCGGCAAGCGTCACTAACTTCTATGCTCTTCAAGAAGTGGGCAAAGTCCTCCACCCCATCCTTGCCGCCGGCCAAATTGAGGGCGGAGTCGCTCAAGGGATCGGCTACGCGCTCTATGAGAAATGCGTTTGGAACAATGGTCATCTCGCTAACAACCAAATGACGAACTACATCATGCCCACTAGTGCCGATGTGCCGCACATTCATGTCTCATTCGAAGAGATTCCAAGCCCTCACGGAGCCTTCGGCGCCAAGGGCATTGGCGAACTCCCCATGGACGGTCCGGCACCCGCCATCCTAAATGCCATCGAAGACGCCACCGACATCGTTTTCACAGAAATCCCACTTCTTCCGGAAGACATCTTCGAATGCATGACTCGCATTCCCGAAACAGGCAGCGAATCCCTCGACCCAGCCGTAGCCGGGCCGATCTTTAGCGAGGCCGCCGCATGACTACTAAACTAACCATTAACGGCCGCGCACAAACGATCGAAGCGCCTCCGATGAAACGTCTGCTGGATGTCCTTCGCGAAGATCTGCAACTCACTGGAGCAAAAGAAGGCTGCGGAGAAGGAGAGTGTGGCTCCTGTTCCGTGTTGATGAATGGAGATCTAGTCAACTCATGTCTGGTTCCCATCCTTCAAGCCGAAGGCGCACAAATTACAACCATTGAAGGGATCGCGATCGACGAGAAATTACATCCCATCCAGCAGTGCTTTCTCGAGAATGGTGGCGCACAATGTGGCATCTGCACTCCAGGCATGAT
>Ga0302231_10001834_pt1 | contig 12706 bp, 12 predicted proteins | sample II_Palsa_N2_2_FD_193522 | JGI IMG/M metagenome (GOLD analysis project Ga0302231, IMG submission 193522) | Peat permafrost microbial communities from Stordalen Mire near Abisko, Sweden - II_Palsa_N2_2 | ecosystem: Environmental > Terrestrial > Soil > Palsa > Peat permafrost | place: Sweden...
TGCCCGCGCGCTCGCGATGCGCCCCGAACTGTTGCTGCTCGACGAACCGATGTCCAATCTCGACGCCAAGCTGCGTGAGGAAATGCACATCGAATTGCGGTCGATTCAAAAGCGCCTCGGCATTACCACCATTCTCGTCACACACGATCAGGTCGAAGCGATGACCATGAGCGATCGCATTGCCGTGATGCATCGCGGAAAGATTGCGCAACTGAGCACGCCGTTCGAAGCGTACGAGCGGCCGGAGACGCCGTTCGCATCGGCATTTCTGGGCAAGACCAATCTGCTGCCCGGCGCGGTATTGCGTCTCAACGCGCGTTGCGCTGAAGTCGATGTAGCGGGCACCACGCTCAAGGTGCCGCATGAAGGCCGCGATGTGCAGGGCGAGGTGAACGTGTATATCCGCCCGGAGAAGGTTCATCTCACGACTGTGGATACCGAGGGTGTTCGTGCCACTGGCCGCATTACCACGCGTGTGTTCACCGGGAACCAGTGGCTCTTGCTGATCGATACCGGCCTTGGGAAACTGAGCGTGGCCCAGTCGAACAATGGCGCACCACCGCCCGATGAAGGCGCGCAGGTCGGCGTGGCGTGGTCGGATGACGACTTGCGCGTGCTGCAGAAGGAGGGACACCATGGCCACGCTTGACAACGATCGCGCAGGCGCTGCCCCGTGGCTCCTGTCCGCCCCCGCGTTGCTGTTGTTCGGCAGCCTGCTGCTGGTGCCGCTGCTGTTGACGCTCGTGCTGTCCTTCCACGTCTTCAGCGACAGCCAGGGCACGCTTGCCACCTACACGCTGCGCAACTACCTCGAAGTCATCACCGATCCCTACTACGGCGCAATCTTCGCCCGCACCGCAGGAATGGCGTTCGCGGTGACCTTCCTCTGCGTAGTGCTGGGGGTGCCCGAGACCATCGTGCTCGCGCGGATGAAGCGTCCGTGGCAGTCCATCTGCTTGCTCATCGTGCTCGGTCCGCTGTTGATATCGGTCGTGGTGCGCACCCTCGGTTGGCAGATTCTTCTTGGCAACAACGGTGTACTGAACAATGCGTTGCAAGCACTTCATATCACCGATGAACCTATCCGCCTCGTCTTCACCATGACCGGAGTTGTAATCGCGCTGACGCACGTGCTGGTGCCCTTCATGGTGATGTCCGTATGGGCAACGTTGCAGAAGCTGGACCCTCAGGTGGAATGGGCCGGCCGGTCCATGGGCGCCTCGCCGTTCCGCGTGTTCCGGCGTGTGGTGCTGCCGCAGATCCTGCCGGGCATCCTGTCTGGATCCATCATTGTGTTTGCGCTGTCCGCATCTGCATTTGCTACGCCCTCGTTGATCGGCGGGCGACGACTCAAGGTGGTCGCGACCGCCGCATACGATGAGTTCCTCGGTACGCTGAACTGGCCTCTGGGGGCAACAATCGCTGTCCTGTTACTGATCGCTAACGTGGCCATCGTGCTGGGCTGCAGTCGACTGGCCGAGCGTCGCTTCAAGCACATCTTCGACTGAGCCGGGAGACGTCATGAAACAAAACGGATTCCTGGGGCTGCTGTTCAACGCGCTGTTTCTCACGTTCATCGCGGCACCGCTCGTCGTTGTGATCGCGGTCTCGTTCACCGATAAGGGCTTCATCTCGCTGCCGTTCGACGGCGCGTCGCTGCGCTGGTTCAGGGCAATCCTGGCCAACGATCAGATGGTGGACGCCTTCTGGCTCTCGGTGCGCCTCGCGCTGGTGGCGGCCACGGTTGGGGTAGCGCTCGCGTTGCCGGCGGCGCTGGCTATCGCCCGTTATCGCTTCCCGGGCCGCGCCGCGCTGACCGGCTTTTTCCTCTCGCCCATGATGATTCCCGCCGTCGTACTCGGCATCGCGTTCCTGCGATTCCTGAGCTTGCTCGGCCTCGGCGGTTCGTTCTGGGCGCTCTGCGCGACGCATGTGATCATCGTGGTGCCTTACGCGTTGCGGCTGGCGTTGTCATCGGCTATTGGTCTTGATCGCGATGCCGAACGCGCGGCGTTGTCATGCGGCGCGAGCCGTTTCACCGCCTTTCGCCGCGTCGTGCTGCCGATGATCCGTACCGGCGTGGCAGGCGGTTGGGTGCTGTCGTTCATCCAGAGTTTCGACGAACTCACGATGACCATTTTTGTCGCGACACCCGGCACGACCACGTTGCCCGTCGCGATGTACAACCAGATCGCGCAGACGATCGATCCACTGGTGGCCTCCGTGTCGACCGTGTTGATCGTCGGCACAATAGTACTGATGCTGTTGCTCGACCGGATGGTGGGTCTGGACCGCGTCCTGATTGGAGAAACACGATGAGAGGTCATTCAGTCGACAGTCCCGACGTGCTGGTGGTCGGGGGTGGGCTGGTAGGAACCGCGGTGGCCTACGGGCTGGCGCGCGAGGGAGCAAAGGTGACGGTGCTCGACCAGGGCGACGGCGGTTTTCGCGCGTCGCGCGGCAATTTCGGGCTGGTATGGGTGCAGGGTAAAGGCTACGGTTTGTCGCCCTATGCACGCTGGTCGCGCAGTTCGTCGCGGTTATGGCCTGGGCTCGCTGCGGCGTTACTCGAAGAAACCGGTATTGATGTCTCGTTGAAACAACCGGGTGGTTTCCACCTGTGTTTCTCCGATGAAGAAATGGCCGAGCGCGAGAAACGACTGTCCACGTTGCAGGCAGAACTCGGCGGCGAGTATCCCTATCAATTGCTCAACGCGCAGGAGTTGCGCGAACGTCTTCCCGCCGTGGGACCTGAAGTGATCGGCGCAAGTTATACGCCGATGGACGGCCATGTGAACCCGCTCAAGCTGCTGCGTGCACTGCACGACGCGATGCAGCGGCGCGGCGTGAAGTTCGTCAACGATGAAGACATCGGCCGCATTGTTCCCGAGACGAACGGCTTCGCCGTGCATGGCAAGAACGCTGTGTGGCGTGCGCCGAAGGTTGTCTTGTCTGCCGGTCTTGGCAACCGCGCGCTCAGCGCCCAGGTGGGTCTGCATGCGCCCGTTGCCCCGAATCGTGGGCAGGTGCTGGTCAGTGAGCGGGTTGCGCCATTCCTGCATTACCCGACCATCAACGTACGCCAGACCGACGAAGGCTCGGTGCAGTTCGGCGATTCGATGGAAGAGGTCGGCTACAACGACTTCACCACCGCCGACGTGCTGTCGACTATCGCGCGGCGCGGGGTGCGTGCGTTCCCCTTGTTGAAGAACGTGAAACTGGTACGGACGTGGGCCGCGCTGCGTGTCTACAGCCCGGACGGCTTCCCGATCTACGAGCAGTCGCTGCAGTACCCGGGCGCGTTCGTCGTGACCTGTCACAGCGGCGTGACGCTGGCGGCAGCGCATGCGATGCGCATTGCTCCATGGATCACAGGCGGTCCGATCCCCGATGAACTCGCCGCATTCCGGGGCGGCCGTTTTCTCGCCGCCGATCACACGGCCAGCCATGCTCATTAGCCGCTTCAACGTCTCGCTTGCCTCGGCTCCGGCAACAACGGTTCGCCGTTGCCTGTTCCACGCAATGCGTCCTGAGCGCCGACATTCCGCTTTGCTTCGACCTGTCCGACTATGACTTCAAAACCGCTATTCAGAGTGCTCTCGCCGGCCTCCGGCATCGATGCCCAGGCCGACGCCACCATCCAGATCTGGTTCAACGACCAGCCGCTCAGCGTGCCGGGCGGACGCTCGGTTGCCGCCGCATTATTGGCCGCCGGCGTTCAGCGTTTTCGCGCGACGCCGGTGTCCGGTGCGCCCCGTGCGCCGTATTGCATGATGGGCGCGTGTTTTGAATGCCTGGTCGAGATCGACGGCATGCCGAGCCGGCAGAGTTGTCTCGTCACGGTGCAGGACGGCATGCGTATTCATTCGCAAGAGGGCGCGCGCGATCTGCCGCCGCTGTCGGATGTGAAACCCGCGGAGAACGCTCATGGCCGTTGATACTGTCGATGTCGCCGTGATCGGCGCCGGACCTGCCGGGCTTGCTGCCGCAACCCAGGCGGCGAGAGCGGGGCTGTCCGTGGTCCTGCTCGATGAGCAGGAAGCAGTTGGCGGACAGATCTATCGCGCGATCGAACGCAGCGATGCGCAACGCCGCACTATCCTCGGCGCAGACTATGCAGCCGGTGCGACGCTGGCGAGCGAGTTCGCGCGTTCAGGTGCGCGGTATGTGCCGAACGCGTCGGTCTGGCAAGTCACGCGCGAGCGTACGGTGCATTACCTCAAGGACGGCAAGGTAAGCAGCTTCGAGGCACGGCGCGTGGTGCTCGCGACCGGTGCGCTCGAAAGGCCGTTCCCGATTCCCGGCTGGACCCTACCCGGTGTGATGACCGCGGGTGCCGCGCAGATCCTGCTGAAAAGTGCGGGCGAAGTGCCGGCCGAACCGCCGATACTCGTCGGCTGCGGGCCGCTGCTTTACTTGCTCGGATGGCAATATGTCCGCGCGGGTGTGCCCATTCGCGCGCTCGTGGATACCACGCGTCACGAGGACCGCTGGCGCGCCAAGCGGCACATGTTGTCCGCTTTGCGTGCGTGGCCTTATCTGAGCAAGGGGCTGCAGTTGATGCGCACGTTGCGCGAAGCAGGCGTGCCGATGCATGAAGCCGCCGATGACCTTCGGGTGGAAAGCGGTATCGATGAAGATGGTTCCGAACGGGCGCGCGCGCTGAATTTTTCGGTGCGTGGCGTGTCGCATCGGATCGAGGCCAATGTGATCCTGCTGCATCAGGGCGTGGTGCCGAATACGCAGTTCACGCTTTCGCTCAGGGCTTCGCATAAGTGGGATGAAGCGCAGTTATGCTTCACGCCGGTCACCGATCAATGGGGCGAGCTCGATGTTCCCGGCATCTTCGTCGCGGGCGACGGCGGCGGTATTGGCGGCGCGCAGGCGGCAGAGACGCAAGGCGAAGTGACGGCGCTGGCAATTGCTGCGCAGCTTGGCGTAATTGATACCGCCGCGCGCAATCGTAGTGCCGCGCCGTTGCTTCGCCGCCTGGCCGATGTCATGCGTATTCGCCCTTTCCTCGACAGTCTCTATCGTCCCCGCGATGAAAATCGTGTGCCGAAGGACGAGGTGATCGTGTGCCGCTGCGAGGAGGTGACGGCCGGCGAACTACGGAGTTTCGTGAAGCTTGGGTGTCTCGGACCGAACCAGGCGAAGTCCTTCGGCCGATGCGGCATGGGTCCATGTCAAGGTCGCCTGTGCGGATTGACCGTGACCGAGGTGATCGCCGATGCGCGTAGCGTGCCTCCCGAAACCGTTGGCTACTATCGCATCCGTCCGCCGATCAAACCGCTCACGCTCGGAGAACTGGCCGGTGAATAAGCCCGTAGCCAATGAGTCGGACGTGCTGGTCATCGGCGGTGGGCTGCATGGATCGAGCAGCGCATTCCATATCGCCCGTCGCGGGGTGAGCGTGACCGTGCTGGAAGCCGACTATGTCGGCCGCCATGCATCGGGCGTCAATGCAGGCGGCGTGCGCACGCTCGGCCGGCCACTGCCCGAGATTCCTCTGGCGCTGATGTCGCGGGAGATCTGGCATAACATCGTCGATACGATTGGTGACGACTGCGGCTTTGTGGCATCGGGCCAGTTGAAGATCGCGGAGACGGAAGCCGAACTCGATGAATGCCGCGAACGCGTGGCGCTGCTCGAGGCGCATGGTTTCACGCATGAGAAAATCATCGACCGTGAGACCTTGCTTGAGCTGGAGCCGGCGATCACGCCGCATGTGACCGGCGGCATCTGGGTTGAACGCGATGGTTACGCGTTGCCGTTCCAGACAACGACTGCATTCCGGCTGGCAGCGGAGCATCATGGCGTCGTGTTCCATGAAGGCACGCCGGTGACACGCATTGAACAGAAGGGTGAGCGCTGGTTCGCGCATACGCCTTCGGGCGTGTTTTCGGCTGCGAAGCTGGTGGTTACGGCCGGGGCGTGGGCGGGCGAGCTCTCGCAACAAGTGGGCGAGCCAGTGCCGGTCCATCCCGAAGGGCTGATGCTGATGGTTACGCATCGGGTCGCACCGTTCTGCCGCGCGACGCTGGGTGCAACGGGACGGCCTCTGTCGTTCAAGCAATTCGATAACGGCACGGTGGTGATTGGCGGCAAGCTGATCGGGATCGCGGACTTGGCTGGACGTCACGGTGAAGTCGATTTCGCGCGGTTGGTAAAGAGTGCGAATACGGTTGTCGATCTGTTTCCGCACTTGCGCAATCTTGGCATCAATCGCGCATGGGCCGGCGTGGAAGCCTTCACCGACGACTCATTGCCTGTGATCTCGCCCAGCCGGCGTGCTTCCAACTTGACCTATTCGTTCGGGTATTGCGGGAGCGGGTTTCAGCTTGGGCCGGGATGTGGGAAGCTGGTATCCGAGTTGGTACTGGACGGTGTAGCGTCGTTGCCATTGGATGCGTTTGCCATCGACCGGTTCAAAGATGTTGCGGTGGCATAGAGATGACGTAGGGTTATGCCATGCTGATTGATGGTTACTTTAAATAAACAAGGAATACTTATGAACGATATCGTCAGGATCGAAACCAATCAACGGATGAGCCGTGTTGTGAAGGCGGCAGGGCTGGTGTTCGTCGGCGGACAAACGTCGAATGACCGTACGCTCGATGTGAAAGGCCAGACTCAGCAGGTTCTTGCGAAGATCGACGGTTATCTCGCGCAGGCGGGTATCGATAAAACGCGGCTGGTGTCGGCGCAGGTCTGGCTGGCGGATATCGGCCGCGACTTCGCGGGCATGAACGAAGTGTGGGACGCGTGGGTCGCACCGGGTTGCGCGCCGACACGTGCGACGGTCGAGTCGAAGCTGGCCGCGCCGGATTTGCTGGTTGAGATTACGGTGACTGCGCTGGCGTGATTGGTAGGGCAAGGATAGGAGCGTGAGCCGATGTTGAATTCAGCGGTTATCGTGCCGTCCGTTTAAAACTTCCCGCCTGTCATTCACTGCCGCATAGCGGAATGCGTGGCGACAGCAATATCGCTCGCCACCGATGCAAGAGCCCGGCTGTGCGCCTTCACTAGCGCGTCGTAGCCGGGTCCATCTGCGGTCTCGTGTACAACGGAGCGTCCGCTCACTCTCTCCCTTCGGTTGGGTGCGCGTACCGACCAGATCACCGCCACGGTGACCGCGCCGTTCGTCGATGCATCGAAGCTTTGCACGTCAACCGAGACGCGGTACGCGTTATCGTCCACACGTTGCGGGTAGGTGGACACGATCGCTCCCGGTATGAACTGCGCAAGATCCGCGGCCAATACCCGGGGAATCTGACTCTTCAACGGCTCGGCCCAACGAGCGAACTCATCGATAGACACGCGGTTCGTATCCAGCTTGGTGACTATTTGCGATCGATCGACCAGTTCAGGGACCGTAACTGGATCGATCGCGATCGCAACCGGCGCAGCGTTTGACGACTGTTCGACGACTTGAACAGCGCTCAACGTATAAAACTTCGACGCCGGTGACGTCGCACATCCCGCCAAAAAGCACAGCGCGATGGTGCTCAAGGACATCAGGAGATATCGCATTACTTGTCCTCGGTCTTGCCACGGATCAGCGCTTCCGGATGGCGTTCGAGATACTCCGCGAGCGAGCGGAACGAGACCGCGGTCCGCGACAACTCGCGCAGGGTGTCGGCGGTGCTTTGCTGCAGCGGCGAGTCGCTTTGCAGCGCGCGATTCGCCGACGTAAGCGCTTCACGCGCTGCGCCCAGCGTTGCTTTCGCTTCAGGCGCCAGATCGGTGTTGATCGTATTCATCAGCACGTCCGCGTCACCGAGCGTCTTGCGCAGGTCGTTGCTGATCCCCTCAAACGGAATCTTGTTGAGCTTGGCGACGAGACTCGTGATGGAGTCCTGCAAGCCCTGCAGGTTGCCCGGCACCGTTGGCAACTGCGGTGTTTTTTTGCTCCAGTCCATCGTCGCCTTGGGGGCGGCGGGAAAGAAATCGATAGCTACATACAGTTGCCCGGTAAGCAGGCTCGCGGTCCTTAATTGCGCCCTCATCCCTTTCGATACCAGGTAGTCCGCAAATTCTTTGCGTTCCGCCGGAATTCGCGCGCTGGTGTTTTCCGAGTCCTCGCTCTCGATCAGCCGCTCGGGAAAGATGCTTACCTCAACCGGGATGGTGAATTCCTTTTTCGCCATATCGAAGTGCGTCTTGATCGCCGATACCTCGCCAATAACGATCCCGCGAAAGTCGATGGGTGCACCGACGGTCAACCCGCGCACGGACTCTTTAAAGTTCAGCACGTATTTATCGACGATTGCGTCATGCCGTTTCATGGCCTCGGCCCGATCGGAGAACAGCCGATACGGGTGCCGTGCGTCCGCTTCAATTTTGTTAGTCGCGTCGGGCGGGTCCTCGAAGGCGAGGCCGCCTATCAGGATCGATACCAACGACTCGGTGTTGATCTTTACGCCGGTCGTGTCCAACGACACATCAACGCCGCTTGCGTGCCAGAAGCGCGTATCGTTCGTCACGTACTTGTCGTAAGGCGCATTGACGAACACGTGCAAGGTCATTCCCCTGCCTTCGGGATCAAGCGCGTACGAGACAATCTGCCCGACCTGAAGCCGCCTGAAGAAGACCGGTGAACCTATGTCGAGCGATCCCAGGTTCTCGCTTTTAAGCACGAACTCTCGCCCCGGCGCACCGGATGCGAGGACCGGTGGCGACTCAAGTCCAACAAAATCGCTTCGCGCTTTTTTTGCGGCGCCAACGTCCATGCCAATGTGCGAACCGGACAACAACGTCCCTATGCCCGACACGGTGCCCCCCGAGATGCGCGGCCTGACGACCCAGAAGCGGGTATCGTCAACCAGCATGCTGGACGCGTTGCGGGACATCTCCGCACTAGCCAGCACTGTCGTGTGATCGTCCGAGAGCGTCACGCTTTTGATCGTGCCGATATCGACATTCTTGAACTTGATCTTTGTCTTGCCCGCCTCGATTCCTTCACCGGTGGAAAAGCTGATCGTGATGGTCGGGCCTTTTTGCATGATGGACTGCACCGCGAGCCAGCCGGCTATCAGGACGGCAACGAGCGGCACCAGCCACACAAGCTGCATGCGCCACTTCGACCGTCTTGCGGCAACTGCTGTGGGAAAGCTGGGCAACTCCTCGCGTTTCTCCTCTCCCGGCACCTTATTCACTTTCCAGCTCCACTGCGTCCCATATAAGCCGCGGGTCGAATGACAAGGCAGCGAACATGGTCAGCACGATCACGGCGCCAAACGCGATTGCGCCGGGACCCGCTTCAATAGTTGCAACCTTACCGAATTGCACAAGGGCCACCAGGATGGTAATGACGTAGATATCAAGCATCGACCAGCGGCCGACAAACTCGACCATCCGGTAGACGCGGGTTCGTTGACGCGGCATCAGCGGCGAGCACAACTGCGTGCTCCATGCGAGATAGATTAATGCCAGGATCTTGAGCATGGGCACCACGACACTCGCAATGAAAACGATAGCGGCAAGCAACCACGATCCTGTGGTCCAGAGGTAGACAACGCCACTCAGGATCGTGTCGGATTGCGCGCCGAATAAGGTACTGGTGACCATGACCGGTAAAAGAACGGCGGGGATATAAAGGATCATGGCGGCGAAGATAAATGCCCAGGTGCGTTTGAGACTGTCCGGCTTGCGCAGATGCAGTGTTGTGCCACAGCGCGGGCACCCTGCGCCGTGCACGTGGGCGAGCGGCTTCGAGAGCAAGTCGCAGTCGTGGCAGATGAATAGACCGGCACGCGCGGCGGTAGCCGCCGTGAACGAGCCCGCGTTGACCCCGGGTGACACATCGCAGTTGTTCTGCACACTGCCGATCCGCGCCCATATAGCACGTGGGCTAAACGTCACGGCCGCTGCCGCAAGCAGCACCATCACCGCTCCGAATGCCCAGATCGCAATGCCCGGAACGACGGATGCGATGTGCTGGAGTTTGACGAGTGCGACCAGCAGACCGAGCATGAGCACTTCGATCATTCCCCAAGGCGCGACGTGCCTCAGCACGCGAAGAACAATCTCGGGCCTTTGCGGGAAACCGCCTAGTTGCAGCGGCAGGAGCAGGTAAATCACCGCCGCTATATTCATTGACGGCATCAGGATGGTTGTCACAAAGACAAGGCCCGCTATGGGCCACATGCCGTTCGCGTACATCGATGAAGCCGCTCGAAACAGCGTGGTTTCGACAAGGGTTCCGTTGACCCAGAGCCCGATGACCGGAAAACAATTAGCGACCGCGAACAGGATGGCTGCAGCCACGGTGAGCGCCAGTGCGCGATCGGATGTGGCTGGCAGGCTGCGATAGAGGACGGCGTCGCATCGTTGGCAACGTGCGGTACCGCCCTCGGATAGCGCCGTTTCCCACTGGAGCAGATCACATTCGTGACACGCAATTAACTTGGTTTCATTCATCTTCGGCATACGCTGGCGGGCGCTCGATTCGGCAGCGCATACCTTTTATCCGACTAGCACGGCTGTGTTCATGTGGGCGCTTCCGACGTCGGCTACTCAACGAGAAGCGACTCGGTTGGCCGCCTTCGAGAAGTTGCCGCGCGTGTGGGCGGCGCGGGATCAGTTGTCGCTTAAACGCTGCCCGGTTGTCCTCTATCCGGGTTCATTTAAGTTGCGCAACCAAGGCGTCCGCTCCTTTCTCGATCCCGGTCTTCGACGCGTTTAGCGACCCGACGCTCGCGCCGATGTTGTACGGGTTTGGATACTGTTTTGTCACGTAAGCACTGAGGAGGCGATGGGTCGAGGCGTCATAGATTTCGACCGCGTAGATCACGGAACCTGTGAGTGCGCCTTCCTTGCCGCGAGCGGTTTGCACCCCGTTGTAAATGCCGCCTGCAATGTCGAATCGCGAGAGAGTGCTAATAACCGGAGTGGTTGTCGCCGCGCCTGTCAACGTTAGCTTGACACGCAGCGTGTCCGGACCTGGAGCATTCGCCAACTCGAAGCGAGTTCGCAGTTTTTCCTGGAACTTCGCTTGCATATAGCTGGCGAGGGACGCTTTGTCTGCATCCTTCATGTCGCCAAACTGATTGTCAGCACCTCGATAAACGACAACCGGATCGATGATGAATCTCCGGTACTGCTGCCAATTCACTTGGGTTGAGTAGCGATACGGCACCCGGCCAGTCTTGTCCTGAGGATCAGGCTTTAGATAGGATGACGACTCAATCCCCGAATACGCGACGGGCTGCACGCTCGCACAACCTACTAAAGTTGCGCAAATAACAGCGAGTAACAAGTGCCGCGAATTGATCGACTTGACCATTTAGATCTCCGGTTCGGTTGCTGCATCTGTCGTTTCAAGGACAAGATTCAGACATGACAGCTCATGTGTGGCGCTAGCCTAACATCGGAATTAATTTATGTAAACCGACCAGGCGGTTTGTTTGTAAAGTAAACCACTGGATGTCTAGAGGCTCACCTGTTTGGTGTTTTTGCTGCGGACGCGCGCAAATGGGGCAGTCGTGCTGCGTCGCGCGTTAGTGGATACGTTGGGATGGTGACCGCGCAGCTTCTGCCTGGTCACCGGGCTTATCTAGTTGCGCGTAAGGCTGGAGCTGGCGTGTTGGAGACTGACCGTTTGTAGGGAATGTTTTCCGGCACCGGGCAATCTCCGCCGGGCCTGTCACCCGGCGGATAAACGCCAATCAGGCACTTTGATCGCCAGGACTGGCGCTGCGTGACGCGCGCACCGAGCGCGGTTTTTTGGGGGCTTCAACAGAAGATGCCCACTGACGCTCGTCCAGCAGGCGATCGAACAAACGGCCGCGCTCCTTGTCGGAAAGCGGACACAGCCCGAGCAGGGCGCTTAATGCGAGGCCTCTCGCTGCTTCCCAACGCAGCAAGGCCAGCTCCGGGTCGGCGGCCTCGGCCTTGATACGTTTGACCCTTTTTGCATCCATTTCCCGAACGGAGGTCATCAGCGCGGGATCTTCCACCAGGGCCGCCAGAATCGCATAACCGACCGAGTCCTGCTGGATCATGGATTCGCGGGTCGTCGCGATCTGCGCCAACAGTGTAGCGCTGGGTTGGTCGGGACCGATCTTCGCCAGGTAGTCTCGGGAGAAGTTCTCGAAATAATCGGTCCGGTGCTCGAGCAACGCTTTCAGCACGTTTCCTTTTGTCTGGAACTGATGCATCAGGCCGCCCTTGCTGATGCCGCTTTCGCGCGAGATGGCGTCGAACGTAAGCTGGCCCGGGCCATCGCGGGAAATGATGGTGAGCGCCGCCTGAATGGCCGCTGCACGGGAGCGTTCCGAGCGGGTTGGATTGTCCATAAATTCTCTCAAGAGCAGATACGCGTTCACGCAACTGCAAAAAAATCGCAAGAGCGTGAGTGGCTGCTCGAGCGTTGTTGTTCTTTATCCCGCGAAGGGATGGTTGCCGGACGGCTACCGCCATTCCTGACATCGGATAAGCGTGACGACTTGTTGGTCAGGGCGACCCTGCGGATGATGCCAATGCCATTAATGTCAGCCGTAGCTTCGCATACTTTTGAAGCGACCTCTGCGCTCGAACTTTACATCGATCATCAGGCAGCTACCGCGCACGGCCGCCATTATGTGAGCGTCAGCGGTGGCGTTACACGAACAGTCATATCGCTCATCGGTCCCACGGTGGTTCGTCGCGATAAGCGTCGACGAGGTAATCGATGAACTGACGAACCTTCGACGGCACATAGCGG
>Ga0302231_10001846_pt1 | contig 12632 bp, 8 predicted proteins | sample II_Palsa_N2_2_FD_193522 | JGI IMG/M metagenome (GOLD analysis project Ga0302231, IMG submission 193522) | Peat permafrost microbial communities from Stordalen Mire near Abisko, Sweden - II_Palsa_N2_2 | ecosystem: Environmental > Terrestrial > Soil > Palsa > Peat permafrost | place: Sweden...
CGGTGCGCTACACGCAGGCGCGATCGAAATCTGGACCGACGTCAACGGCATCATGACCACCGACCCGCGCATCGTCCCCGAAGCCCTGCGCGTCAAGACCATCTCCTTCGAAGAAGCCGCCGAGCTAGCCTACTTCGGCGCCAAAGTTCTCCACCCCGCGACCATCCTCCCGGCAGTCCAGAAGAACATCCCCGTCTTCGTACTCAACTCCCGCAACGCCGACAACGAAGGCACGAAGATTACCGCCACACCTCCACCCTGCGCCAGCCCCTTCAAGTCCATCGCGGCCAAAAAGAAACTCACCATCATCGACATCGTCGCCAGCCGCATGCTCCTCGCCCACGGCTTCCTCGCCGCCGTCTTCGCCATCTTCGACAAGCACGGCTGCGCCATCGACATGGTCTCCACCTCCGAGATCTCCGTCTCGGTAACCGTCGACTCCAAAGAAGCCCTCCCCGCCATCTGCGCCGACCTCGGCCAGATCGCCGACGTAAAGTACGAAGGCAACAAGGCTCTCATCTGCCTGGTGGGCGAAGACATTCGCGGCCAATCCGGGATCTCCGGCCAGGTCTTCTCCTCCATCTCCCACGTCAACGTCCGCATGATCTCGCAGGGTGCCAGCGAAATCAACATGAGCTTCATGGTCAACGAGGAAGATGTTGACGAAGCTCTCCGCTCCCTCCACAAAAAATTCTTCGTCAACCCCGACCCCACCATCTTTGACATCGAAGCCCGCGTAGCGGCCATGGACAACGTTTAGGAACCCGCTGCTCGGCCCCGGTGCGTTCGTCCTTCTGAACGCAGTGAAGAACCCCTGTATTTTGATCACAGCGGCGATGCTTTTCATCAGAGCGATTAGCGGCAGCTCCTCAGGACTAAACTAACCCCATGCGCATCCTCATCCTCGGCGCCGGCAAAACCGGCCGACTCGTAGCAGAAGTAGCCTCGGAGCGCAGCCACACCGTTCGCGTCCTCGCGTCCAGCGAAAACGGCAATGCCTCCGTCCTCACCGCTGCCTTCCTGAAAGACTTCGACGTCGCCATCGATTTCACCACCCCCACCGCCGTCGTCGCCAACATGCACGCCTGCCTCCCTAGCAGCATTCGCATGGTCATCGGCACCACTGGCTGGTACAGCCATCTCCCCGAGATCCGCACCCTCGCTCAGCAGCACAAAACTGCGCTGCTCTACGGCACCAACTTCTCCATCGGCATGCAGATGATGCTTAAGCTCGCGAAAGAGATGACCACCGCCCTCAAGGACGCCGGCTACACCTTCGCCATCTCCGAAACTCACCACGTCAGCAAACTCGACGCACCCAGCGGCACCGCCCTCACCCTCCGCGATGCCGTCCTCTCCACCCTCGACCGCAAAGACGCCACCCCCAACAACGAGATCGTCATCACCTCCAACCGCACCGGCGACGTCGAAGGCGTACACTCCCTCATCGCCGCCAGTACCTGCGACCGCCTCATCCTCACCCACGAATCCAAATCGCGCCGCCCCTTCGCCGAAGGTGCCGTCCGCGCCGCCGAATGGCTCTCCACCCACACCGGCGTCCACGACTTCCACGAAGTCTTCACCGAGCTCTAGACCCACCCAAAACGTCAGACCCGCCGCCCCCCGAAGTTGCATACATCGCTGTGGCCGCCTACCCTTGCATCATGAGTTCTGTAGCCTCCCTCGCGCACGCCCCCTTCGCTCTCCTTCCCTTCGAACATAAGCTTGACCGCCTCGCCGAAGTCGCCGTCCGCATTGGCGCCGGACTTCAGCCCGCTCAGGAGCTCGTCATCACCGCTCCGCTCGAGGCCACTCCCCTCGTCCGCCGCATCACCGAACAGGCCTACAAAGCCGGCGCCAAGCTTGTCACCACCTTCTACGTCGACGACGCCGCCAGCCTCGCCCGCTACCAGCACGCGCCCGACGCCTCCTTCGACTACGCGCCCACCTGGTACTACGACGCCCTCGCCGCCGCCTACAAATCCAACGCCGCCCGCATGGGCATCACCGGCGCCAATCCCGCGCTCCTTGCTGGCCAGGATCCCACCAAAGTCTCGCGCGCTAACACCGCCATGTCCGTGGCCTACAAGCCCGCAATGGAACTCATCACCCGCTTCGCCATCAACTGGACCATCGTCGCCGCCGCGACCCCCGCCTGGGCCGCGCTCGTCTTCCCCAACGATCCCCCTGAGCTCGCTCTCTCCAATCTCTGGGAAGCCATCTTCTTCACCTCGCGCATCACTGGCGAAGATCCCATCGCCGACTGGAAGCAGCACAACGCCAACCTCACCCTGCGCGTCGACTACCTCAACCACAAGCGCTACCACTCCATCCGCTTCTTCACCCCCGACAACGCCACCGACCTCACCGTCGGTTTGGCCGATCAGCACCTCTGGGCCGGCGGCGGCTCCACAGCCAACAACGGCATCTATTGCAATGCCAACATCCCCACCGAAGAGTGCTTCACCACGCCCCATAAGGCGCGCGTCAACGGCCACGTCTCCGCCTCCAAGCCTCTCTCGCACCAGGGCACGCTCATCGAAAACATTCGCTGCACCTTCAAGGACGGCCGCATCGTCAAAGCCACCGCAACCGCCGGCGAAGCCGCCATCAACAAGCTCATCTCCACCGACGAAGGCGCGCGCCAGCTCGGCGAAGTTGCCCTCGTCCCCCACAACTCGCCCATCGCGCAATCCGGCATCCTCTTCTGGAACACTCTCTTCGACGAGAATGCCGCCAGCCACATCGCCCTCGGCCAGGCCTACTCCACCTGCCTCATTGGCGGCGAAACAATGTCCAAGGAACAGCTCTCCGCCCTCGGCGCCAACGACAGTCTCATCCACGTCGACTGGATGATCGGCGGCCCCACCATGAACGTCGATGGCCTCTCCGCCGACGGCAGCGCCGAACCCCTCATGCGCGACGGCGACTGGGTCTAGCGCTAGTGGCTAGGATGCCCCTTCCCGCAGTCTCCATCCGTCGCGCAACCGCCAGCGATCTCCCCACTCTGCACTCCCTCCTTCAGCTCTATTACAGCGAAGGAGACGTGCACCACACGGAAGACGAACACTCCCTCAACTCAACTCTCGACCAACACCCCTACGGTTTCTTCCTAGCCGAACTCTCTCCCTTACCCGACGAACGCCTCGTGATCGCCGGCTGCGTCCTCTATCGCCCTCTGGAACACATCGACGGCGCGGGCGAGTGCAAGCGCCTCTTCGTCCTCCCCCAGTTCCGCGGCCACAACATCGCCGCCCGCCTCATGGACACCCTCGAAGACACAGCCCGTACCTCCGGCCTCCGCTGGATCTACCTCGACAGCAAAGACAACTTCCAGACCGCTATCGCCATGTATCGCCGCCGCGGCTACACCGATTGCCCCCGCTACAACCAGAACGTCGAAGCCACCCTCTTTCTCCGCAAAGACCTCGAAGCCTGACCCTCCTCAATGCCCCGCGGTGGCCCCCGTCGTCTTCGGTCCAGCCGCCTTCCCAGCCGCTTGACCCGCAGCCGGCGTCACCGCCCGCATCCCCACCTTGGCGAAATCAATAAACGCCCTTGCCGGATCCGTGTGCAGCAGTTTCACGCTCACCTTGTCGCCCACATCCAGCCCCTGCTCGCCTTGGATCACCCTTCCTTCAAACGGTGGCTGAATCACGCGCACATACACGCCCTTGTCGCTCGACCCGGTCACAACTCCCGCAAACACCTCGCCAATATGCGAAGCCATTGCCACCGCCGCCACCCGCTTCTGCATCGTGCGCTCAATCTTCCGCAGCGCCTTGTCCGCATCATTGCAGTGCGCCGCAATCGCAGTCAGATCTCCATCGTTATACGGCGCCGGATCTCCTTTCGCCATCGCGTGGAGTACCCTCTGCGTCACCAAATCCGGAAACCGCCGATTCGGCGCCGTCGAGTGCGTGTAGTCTCGCGCCGCCAAACCAAAGTGTCCTGTCGGATCATCATCCGGCCGCATCAACATGTACTCGCCCGGCCCCATCAATTTGATGATCGCGACCGCCAGATCCGGATAGTGAACCGAATCCGTCCTCCGCTGCAGCTCCAGAAAATCATTCAACAAAACCGAATTCGGAACCGCCGGCAGCGTAATCCCATGTTCCGCCGCCAGCGCCACAATCCGATCCCACCGCGCCGGAACCTTCACCACCCGCTGCAATCCACTCCGCCCACCCTTGCGCAGCGCCCGCGCCATCACCCCATTCGCAGCCACCATCAGGTCCTCAATCAAATTCATCGCCCGATTCTGAATCGCCTCACTCACCGAAATCACGCGCCCATCCACGACCACAGGATCAGCTTCCGACTTATGAAACTCCAGCGCCCCATTCTTCACCCGCGCTGCATGCAGCGCCTGGGCCGCCTCATCCTGCATCTTCAGCTGCTCCACCAGCCAGTTCGCTCCCAACGCTCCGGGTGCGGTCACCAACGAAGCATCCGCATCATGTTCACGCGCACTATCCGACCGCAGCGACATCACGTCGTTATCCACCACGCCCGCCGCCGTATTCTCAAGCCACGGCCCCACCCGCGAGTACGCCAGCTGCGCACGATTCCTCACCAGCGCCAGCGACACACCCTCATCCAGCATCGCGCCATCCGGCCCCACGGTGAACGTCATCATCACCGCCTGCCGGTCGCCCGCCTCGTTCAAGCTCGTCACGCCCGTCGACAACTCCAGCGGCAGCATCGGAAAATTCTTCACCGCCGTATAAATCGTCTGCGTCTGCGCCTGCGCATGTTGGTCGATCGGGCTTCCCTTCTCCACCGCCGCCGCCACATCCCCAATGGCCACACGCAGCCTGATCCCACCCGCCACGCGATCCGCCACCTCAATCTGGTCCAGGTCCTTCGACGTATCGTTGTCGATCGACGACCACCCCAACCCCCTCAAATCCTCCACGCCCGGCGTCGGCTTCAACTGCGCCAGCGCCTTCTCAATCGCCGCCGTTTGCTGATCCACCCCCGGCCCAAACTCCGGCTTGAACCCCGCCGCATGCATGTCATCCAGCGCTGACTGCGCCAAATCAAAGCCACCACCATGGCCGCCATGCGCCGGTTGCGCTCCTCCGTGTGACCCTTGCGGATGCTGTGGTTGTGACGATGGAATGGACGAGAAACCCTGGGAGCGACCTCCGCCACGCTGGCGGTAGTTGTGTTCAGACATGCTCCGCAGACTATCACGCAGCCCCTAGTCCTGGCCCTATCCCCCCAGCCGAGCCCATGGACTTTCCTCGTAAAGTGAGCAATCCGCTACACCACCGTTCGACACATTGCTTTAGCTTTGGACAGCGCAGGCTATTTCCCACTGAGTTCCAGAAGGCCCGCCATCTTCCCTCGCAGTGCACTAAAGACTTCGACGCCCAGTTCGCAGTACCTTTGCAGTTTCTCCGGCATGGCCCTGCGCGATTTCCACTCCATCGGCACCACCCGGCATCACGAGGCCCGCGATACCCTCCTTCGCGAAGGCTTTCCCGCCGACCACCCCCTGATCATCTGCAGCGGTCGCGTCAAAGCGGATACCAGTCTCCCCCCTCTGCTTCCTCATGCAGCTTACCCACGAAGATCTCGGCAGCATGGCCGGACTCTCCCGCGAAACCGTCAGACGCCTCCTCGCCCGCTTCCGCCGCGATGGCCACGTCCTCCAGATCCACGATCGCATGACCCTCAACCACCCCATCCAGATGGAAGCCCGGTACTGCTAAGGCCGCTCGTCTAGCAGCATCAGTGCTCTTGTTCGCCCGAACCGGAGCCGGTGCGGCCCGGTCTTTTTTTGCAGCTAGAGCAATCTGGTACAGCGCTCGCACGTCCGCTGGTAGATCATCGAACTGCCTTCGCCCTACCAGCCCAACTCCCAGGAGGCCCGCTATTCTCTCGCGCAGCTGTTTGAATTGTTCAATTCTTGGCACCCAGGGCTCCTCGACACTCTCCGGGAACGCCTCGCGTGACTTCGACACTCTTGGCATCTGCCGCCATCGCGAACCCCACGCAATGCTCTTCCACGAAGGCTTACCCGCCGATCACCTCCACGTCATCTGCACCGGTCGCGTCAAGGTCACCGCCTCTTCCAGCAATGGCCGTCTCTTCCTCCTCCGCGTCGCCGGCCCCGGCGACATCCTCGGCCTTGCCGCCCTGGATGAGCACACCCTCCACCGCGTGAGCGCAGAGACCCTTTCCTCCTGCACCATCAAATCCATCCCCCGCGCCGACTTCATCCGCGTCATGAAGACTAACCCCGAACTCAGCCTTATCACCGCTCTCGCCCTCTCACGCGAGTATCAAAGCGCCTTCCTCTCCGCCCGTCGCCTCGCTCTCCACACCTCCGCGGCCGGCAAACTCGCCAGTACCCTTCTCGACTGGGCACGCGCAGACGACGGCAGCGACTGTCCCAGCCCAACCAACCTCCCCATCTCGTTCCTCATGCAGCTTAGCCAGGAAGATCTCGGCAGCATGGCCGGACTCTCCCGCGAAACCGTAAGTCGCCTCCTCACCCGCTTCCGCCGCGAAGGCCTCGTCGATCAGAGCGACGATCGTATGACCCTCAACAACCCCGGCCGTCTGGAAGCCCGCTACCGCTAGCCCCTTGCCTAAGCCACCTCATCTTCCCCCGTTAAATCTAGTTGCCGCTCGAGAGGGACCTCGAGCGGCAACGTCTCTGTCCTGAGACCCTTTCTCCCAAGAGAGTCCCGAACAGAGCTTCAGCTACCAGTAGTTACCGTCCTGCCGACAGTAAAATTCACTGGTTTGAAGATCAATTTCCTACGCAGCTGCCTCTCCAGCCAACAAAGCAGCTAGCTCCTTCTTGGCCTGATCCAGCGTCGCCAGCACCAACAGCGAGGGGCAGCCAGTTCGCGTTCCATATCCAGCACAGGGCCCAACACACGAACAAGGTGTCGGCAGCGACTCCTGCACAGCCTCTGGGAGAGAGTTCAATGGCATCCGGGAATCCTCCAACAACTTCATCCTGAAGCCTAGTCTCCAGACCCGTCTGTGATATCTGTCACACTCCCCCAACCCTTTCTTCACCAAACCCAACTTGGCGTCCAAACCCTACCCCGTGACATCCTATAAGTGCATGCCTCCCACCTCCCAAGAAGCACCGACCCGCGAAACCACCTTCGACCTCTTCCGCCGCTGGGGCTACCTCCAGGCCTCTCTCGACCCCCTCGGCCAGCTCCTCCCGCCCGCGCCCTTCCCCGTCGACGAACTCCCCGACGAAGATTCCCCGGATGTCAAAGACGCCCGCCGCATCTACGCCTCCGCCATCGGCGCCGAGTTCATGCACATCCCCTCCGCCGAAAAACGCGCCTGGATCCAGCAGCGCCTCGAATCCCCAACCACCGATCCAGCCTCTGCCACGGCCATCATCCCGAACGGTCGTATCCTCACCGATCTCCTCCGCGCCGACCTCTTCGAGCAGGTCATCCAGCAGCGCTACCTTGGTACCAAGCGCTTTTCCCTCGAAGGCCTCACCGCCCTCATCCCCTTCCTCGACCAGCTTTTCACTACGGCAGCCGAGCTCGGCGTCAACCGCTCCATCTTCGCCATGAGCCACCGTGGCAGGCTGAACGTCATGGTCAACACCGTCAATCGCCCCTCCCGCGACATCTTCACCAAGTTCGAAGACGTCGACCCCCGCAGCACCCTCGGTGGCGGCGACGTCAAATACCACATCGGTGCTACTGGCGACTTCATCACCGCCACCGGCAAAACCGTCCACCTCCACCTCGCCTCCAACCCCAGCCACCTCGAAGCCGCCGACCCCGTCATCATGGGCCGCGCCCGCGCCTACCAGGAACGCCTCGCCAAGCACCGCAGCAAGGAAGAGTACCTCGAAGCCCGCCGCCAGGTCCTCCCCATGATCATCCACGGCGACGCCGCCTTCGCCGGCCAAGGCATATGGGCCGAGTCCCTCAACCTCGCCAGCCTCCACGGCTATAACATCGGCGGCACCATCCAGATCATCGTCAATAACCTGCTCGGCTTCACCGCCCTCCCCGGCGAATCCAACTCCTCGCGATTCGCCTCCGACCTCGCCAAGCGCCTTCCCATCCCCATCTTCCACGTCAACGCAGAAGACCCCCAGGCCGTCGTCCGCATCGCCGCGCTAGCCGCGGAATACCGCCAGACCTTCCAGTCCGACGTAGTCATCGACCTCATCGGCTATCGCCGCCACGGCCACTCTGAAGTCGACGACCCCACCGTTACCCAACCTCTTCGCTACGCCAAAATCAAGGACCACCCACCGCTCTTCCAGATCTACGCCAAGCAAATCGGCGTCGACCCCTCCGAAGAGATCGCATACTCGCAAGGTCGCTTCCTCGAAGAACAAAAGGCCGCCACCGCCGCCAACCGCAAGCCCAAACTCTTCGACATCCGCGACTACTGGCAGCCCTACTACGGCGGCCCCCTTCGTCCCGACGACAACCCCCGAACCGGCCTCGACCTCGCCGAGATCGCCTCCCTCACCACTGCCCTTACGACGCCGCCCGAAGGCTTCCACGTCCATCCCAAAGTACAGAAGCTCCTCGAACAGCGCGTAGAGATGGGCACCGGAAAGAAGCCCCTCGACTACGGCATGGCCGAGCTCCTCGCCTACGCCTCGCTCCTCAAGACCGGCACGCCCGTCCGCCTCTCCGGCCAGGACTCCCAGCGCGGCACCTTCAACCAGCGCCACTCCGTCCTCATCGACATCGAGACCGAAACCCGCGTCTCCCCACTCTGGAACATCGCCCCTAACCAGGGCCGCTGGTCTGTCTACAACTCCCTACTCTCCGAGGCCGCCTGCCTCGGCTTCGAGTACGGCTTCTCCCGCGACTACCCCGAAGCCCTCGTCCTCTGGGAGGCCCAATTCGGCGACTTCGCCAACGGCGCCCAGATCATCATCGACCAATTCCTCTCAGCCGGCGAAGCCAAGTGGGGCCTGCTCTCCGGCCTCGTCATGCTCCTCCCCCACGGCTACGAAGGCCAGGGCCCCGAGCACTCCAGCGCCCGCATGGAGCGCTACCTCCAGCTAGCCGCGCAGGACAACATCCAGATCGCGCAGCCCTCCACCGCCGCGCAGTTCTTTCATCTCCTCCGCCGCCAGGCCATGCGTAAATGGCGCAAGCCCCTCATCGTCTTCACGCCGAAATCCATGCTCCGTCACCCCGACGCCATGTCCCCGGTCTCCGACTTCACACTCAACGCCTTCCAAAATGTTCTGCCCGACAACTCGGTCACCAACCCCCACCGACTGCTAGTCTGCACCGGCAAAATCGGTCACAATCTCCGCGTCGAACGTGCCAAGCGCAACGACACCTCGGTCGCCATCATCTTCCTCGAACAGCTCTACCCGTTCCCGGAAGCAGAGCTCCAGGCCGCCCTCGACCAGCACCCCTCCGCCACAGAAATCGTATGGGTCCAGGAAGAGCCCGCCAACATGGGTGCCCTCTCCTACGTCCAACCCCTGCTCAAGCGCATCGCCGGCGACCGTGCCGTCCTGAGCGTCAAGCGCACCGCAGCCGCCTCGCCCGCCACCGGATCCGCCAAGGCCCACGCCCTCGAAGAAAAAACCCTCATCGACCTGGCCCTGGGCCACGAGTCTTAGCCCACCGAATAAACCTCAGGCCCACGCAGCTTGGGCCTGAGCGCCTTACCCCCGCTCGCCGCCACCGTCCGAACCTCGCCCCCCACCAGCAACCGCTCACCCTCGCCAAGCACCCGCACCTTCCCCAGCACGCCCGCGCTCTCCGCAGCCGTCAACAACCGCGCTAGAGGCTCCTCCATTGGCTCCCGTCCCAGCCGAAACGTGTTGTAGTGCATCGGCACCATCGTCCCCGCACCCACATCCAGAAATCCCTGTAGCGCCTCCTCCGGACTCGTATGCACGCTTCGATAGCTATCCGGAAAATAAGCACCAATGGGCAGCAGCGCAATCTTCGGCCTCAACCTCCGCCCAATCTCCGCGAACCCGCCAAAGGTTGCCGTGTCTCCAGAGTGATAAACGCTCTCCGCGCCCTCAGCCTCAAGCACGTACCCCCCAAACCCCCGATGCGTATCCTTGAACATCCGCGCCCCCCAATGCCGCGCGGGAGTAGCCGTAACTTTCAGCCCCTCCACCTCCGCAAACTCCCACCACTTCAACGCAACCACCTTCGAGAACCCAAGGTCCGCCACCAGATCCTCCACCCCATTCGGCACAATGACCACCGGCGCGACCCGTCCCCGCCGACGCATCTCCCTCACCACCGCCCGCAACGACGGTCGGTTCAGATGATCCATGTGCGCATGCGTCAACAGCACCTCATCAATCGCCGGCAGATCCTTCACGCGCACGCCAGCCCTCCGCTGCCGCCGCAACAAAATCAGCCGCGTAGCAAACACTGGATCAATCAACACCCCCAGCCCCTTCATCTGCACGAGGAACGAAGAATGCCCGATGAACGTAACCGCCTGCTCTTCCACTCCCAACATCGCAGGCTTCCTCGCCTCACCCTTGAGCGGCTCAGCATGACTCTCCCGCACCAACCGCCAAAGCTGTCGCAACTTCTCCATCCGAAACGCCATAACCACCTCGAACTCTCTAACAAGTAGATGGCACAAGCCCCGCGCTCGATGCGAAAGAGCAACCCTCAACCAACCACAGCTCAGGGTGCCCCGTATCTCGATTCTGAGATGCGGGATTGTAGGATGGTTGCAGCGCGACATCTACATCTCCACGCATCCTTCGCGTTCATCCAATTCCCGGTCCACCAGCCATGCCCCGCAAGAAAACTCACTCCGCCAGTCGCCGCCGCTTCCTCCAGCAAGCCGCGGCCGCAACCCTAGCCACCGCCCTCCCCTACCGAATCGCCCAAGCCGCCACCACGCCCACTACGATAAAGAACCGCGCCCCGCTCGCCCCCAACGCCTTCTACCCTCTTCCCCTCGGCTCCATCCGCCCCACCGGCTGGCTCCGCGCTCAACTGCTCATCCAGGCCAACGGCCTCGGCGGCCATCTCGACGAAACCTGGCCCGACGTCGGCCCCAACAGCGGCTGGCTCGGCGGCTCCGGCGAATCTTGGGAGCGCGGCCCCTACTTCCTCGACGGCCTCGTCCCCCTCGCCTACCAACTTGACGACGCCCGCCTCAAAGCCAAAGCGCAAAAGTTCATCGACTGGACCCTCACCCACCAGCAACCCAACGGCAACTTCGGCCCCACCTCCAACAACGACTGGTGGCCCCGCATGGTCATGCTCAAAGTCCTCACGCAATACTACGAGGCCACCAGCGACCTGCGCGTCCTTCCCTTCCTCACCCGCTACTTCGCCTACCAACTCCCCACCCTCCCCTCGCGCCCGTTACAAGACTGGGGCAAGTTCCGCTGGCAGGACAACGCCCTCACCGCTCTCTGGCTCTACAACCGCACGGGCGAAACGTCGCTCCTTACGCTCGTCCGCCTACTCCACACCCAGGGCTTCGACTGGCAACAGAACTTCGCCGACTTCCGCCACACTCAACGCATGACCGCCGAACAACTCCACCTCCCCGAAGGAGGCCTCAGCGACCTCGCCCTCGCAACGCACGGCGTCAATAACGGCCAAGCCATCAAGGCCGCTCCCGTGTGGTCCATCCTCACCAACAACCCCGCCGACCGCGCAGCCGTCCACCAGATGCTCTCCGCACTTGACACCTACCACGGCCTTCCCAACGGCATGTTCTCCTGCGACGAGCACTTCGCCGGCCGCAATCCCTCGCAAGGCTCCGAGCTCTGCACCGTAGTCGAGACCATGTTCTCCCTCGAACAATCTCTCGCCATCCTCGGCGATCCCACCCTCGGCGACCGCCTCGAACTCCTCGCCTTCAACGCCCTTCCAGGCGCCTTCACCGACGACATGTGGGCCCACCAATACAACCAGGAACCCAACCAGGTCGAGTGCAGCCTGCACCACAAACCCTGGACCACCGACGGCCCCGAGTCCAACCTCTACGGCCTCGATCCCAACTTCGGCTGCTGCACCGCCAACTTCCATCAAGGCTGGCCCAAATTCACCGCCAGCCTCTGGATGGCCTCTGCGGACGACGGCCTCGCCGCCACAGCCTACTCGCCCTCCACCGTAACCACCACCGTTCGCGGCGTCCCCATCACCCTCCACGAAGACACCGAATACCCCTTCCGCGAGCACATCCGCCTAGCCGTCAACCCCGCCTCGCCCACAGCCTTTCCCCTTCACCTCCGGATCCCCGCCTGGGCCACCAACGCAACCCTTCGCATCAACAACCAGCCACAGCCCTCGCCCACCCCCGGCACCTTCACCCGCATCCATCGCACCTGGAACCCCGGCGACATCGTCGAGCTAAACCTCCCTATGAGGCCCCGCCTCATCACAGGCTTCAATCAATCGCTCTCCATCAACCGCGGCCCCCTGGTCTTCTCCTATCCCATAGGAGAAACCTGGCTAAAACTCCGCGATCGAGACCTCACCGCCGACTGGCAGGTCTACCCCAACACCCAATGGAACTACGCCCTCGCCGTAGATGAAACCAACCCCACCGCCCTCAGCGTCACCGAACACCCCCTCACCAACGCCCCCTTCACCCACCAAGGCGCCCCCGTCACGATCACTGTCCCCGCGCGCACACTAAAATCCTGG
>Ga0302231_10001852_pt1 | contig 12558 bp, 17 predicted proteins | sample II_Palsa_N2_2_FD_193522 | JGI IMG/M metagenome (GOLD analysis project Ga0302231, IMG submission 193522) | Peat permafrost microbial communities from Stordalen Mire near Abisko, Sweden - II_Palsa_N2_2 | ecosystem: Environmental > Terrestrial > Soil > Palsa > Peat permafrost | place: Sweden...
AGGGCAAAGCAATGATCGGCCGCAGATATTCTATAATTTTCATGTCACGAGCAAAAATCTTGGACAGATGGCTGCTCTACATCGCCGTCGTGCGAGAAAACTGATCGAGAAGAACCGAGGCCGTGATGGCAGGGATGGAGTTGCGCCGCTGGAGCAGGTGGCCCAGCATGGGCGCGACGGCACGCGAAAAATCCGACTCGAGCAGGAGCATGGCCGACGTCTGTGGGTCCTTTGCAAAGAGGAGGTAGTCGCCTTCGCGCTCGGCAAACATCGAGCCCAGACGGTACGAGGTCCCGCTCATTTCGATCTGCCAGCCCGTGAGCGAGTAGCAAACCTCGCGGAACTCGAGGATCTTTCGTCCAAAGACCTAAAAGGCAACAATAACTACACGGACAAAATTAATAGTATTACCTCTTTCAGTCGCTTCATCCGGGTCTCGCTCTCCACCAGCTTTTGCTCCAGCTCGGCGACCTTTCCGCCGCTGCCAGCGAGGGCTGACACCGCCGCCACAGCCGCCCCTGGGCCCTCAAGCTCGCGCAGTAGCCGCCGGTTCTCCTCCTGCAGCTGTGCCAGCGCCTGCTGCCGCTGGGCGATCGCACGGCTCTCGGGGTTCATCTTGAGGTGGATGACCTTTGTCGTGGCTGGGTTGAAGTCCCCGCGGGCCTGTTGGCGTTCAAGGTACGACAGCTGCCTCTCCAGGTTCTCATTGGCTGTTTCGAGGGCCTTGATCTGTTTTGCGGCCACATCGAGTCCTGTAAATAAAATAAAATAAAATAAATAGCCTGATTTTATTTAAGACGTACGGCTCTCTAGCTCGCGCACACGATCGTCGCGGTGGTCGACGGCCATAGGTTCTTGGACATCGTGCTTTTGTACAACCAGGGGCTTGCTCTCGGTCACCTCTTCGACCTGTCGCTGGGCCTCCTGCAATAGGGTCTCGAGGTGCTTGATGCGCAGGGTCTTTTGCTCGTCCATCGACGTCACGCTCATCATGGTCTGCTCTGAATCGTAGCTGTCCTGCAAACGACACATTTTGGTATAGTAAGCAGGCCACTGCTTTTTTGCTGTAGCGCACGTACGAGTTGGGAACGCAGAAACTCAATCTCCTTTTGGGCGATCCCGCGCGCCTTCTCCAGCCGCTTGACCGTCTTCTGGTCCTTGTCGAGCTGCTGCCTGACCGCATTGAGCTCGACTGTGGCTGCGCCCAGCTTGTCGTTGGCCTCGCCCAGCGCCGCCTTCATCACATGCTGCTGCCCACGCAAGTTGCCCTGCTCGCCCAGCAGCGTGCGGTACTCGTGCCGCAGCGACATGAGAGCCCGTGCCAACGCAGCCGGCGAGTCGATCTTCTCGCGGTCGGCCGGCTCCAGCAGCTGCATCCACGCGCCCTTGTCCTTGTCCACGCTCGCCATCTGCGCAATCTGACGGTCTTGTGCGCTCTCCAGCTGGCTCACCTTGGCCAGGAGCGTGTTGCGTTGCTCCTCCAACGACGGGAGCAGCTTGACCTGCTCGCGCAGCCGCTGCGTCTCGCCCTCGAGCGACGTGACCTGCCGCTGCAGCTGGCGCATATAATCCACTTGGCCTAGGCAGAAAAGTAATAAGGACGTGGACAGGGAATGGAGAGAAGAGGGTTGAGCCCAGTACCGTCTACTTTGCGCTGCATTGCTTCGTAGGTCTCGATCCCCCGCAGCTTTTGCTGGAGGACCTGCAGCTCCGCGTCCTTTGCCATCAGCTGCCGCTCGTACGTCTCCACCGTTCGCGCCTGGTCGCCTCCGCTGCCGCCGCCCCGTTGCCCCTGCTGCTGCTGCGACAGCGACAATGGCACCAACGGCGGCAGCAGGGCGTCATCCCGCTTGCCGCTCAGCCTGAGCTTGAGCACGTCCAGCTCGTTCTGGTGCTGTCTGGCCGCGGCACTGCTCTCGTTGCGCAGCAGCACATTGTCCTCCTTGGCTGCGTGCAGATCCCGTTGCAGCGCCCTGAGCTTGCCGTCGCTTTCCCGTTGCATGGTGGTCACGAGCGCATCCAGCTCGGCGATCCGCGCCGCCTTGCGCGCGTCCTCCTCGGCGATGAAGGCCACGTTGGCCTCCATGCGCTGCAGCGACACCGCGTCCGCCTCGCGCCGTGCCTTGAGCTCCTGGTTGACGCGCGTCATCTCCACCATGTGTCGCTCATGCGTCAGCTTGGCCTCGTCCAGCTGGGCGCGCGCGGAACGCACCTCGGCCCGCAGCTGAACCACGTCCGTCTGCAGCAGACCGCTGTCGTCCACGGGACCACTGCTGCTGCTGCTGCCGCCGCCTGCAGAGGGCCGCGCGTACGGATGGTGACGGCTCATTCCGTTTTTCTTTTCACCCCCCAAGCGGAAAAAGGAACGAAAAAAAAAAAAAATGAGCGGCCGCCAGCTGCGCCCCCGTCGAGGCAGCGGCAACGGCACCGGCACGACCATGGCCACGTCGCAGCCATCGCAGCCGATCGAGCAACAGCAACAACACGACGATAGCAAGCACAAGAGCAGGCGAACAAGGGCAACAACATCAACCGCAGGCAAGAGCAGCAAACGGACAAAGAGCAACGAGGCTGCTGCACCGGCCGAGACGACGGGTGGATCGTGTCGATGCGTTCATCTCGGGTGCTTTGAGCCGCAGGTGGTGCGGGGACAGCTGCTGGACCCTCGCTCGTGGTGCTGCCACGGTACGAAAAAGGAAGCACGAAAACGCTGACCAAACACCGTCCAGAATGCACCACGACAGAGTCTGTGTGGGCCTGCATGACCTGCGCGCACGTCGGATGTGGGCGATTCAACGAGCAGCACGCCGAACAGCACTATGCCGCCACACACGTACCCTCTTTTCTGTGTATTATTTTATATCTATTTATCGATCTAGCATTGCCTCGTGTTTGAGGTCAACCGCAAGCTCGTGTTCTGCTACGCCTGCAACGATTACGTGGCCTCGCACGAGGGCGAGGAGGAGAAGGCGTTCGAGGAGGCACTACAGCAGCTGCGACGCGATCTGGACGAGATACAGGTCGATGCGGGCTCGCCCGCTGTATCGACCCCTGCTGCACCGATGGCCATGCAAGTGCCGCGCGTCTCGGTCGTCCTGCCCAAGTTGGTGCGGGCGTATTCCGTCATTGCCGAGGAGGCGCGGACCAAGCTCTCGTACCGATTTAAAAATACATATTTATTGTAACCTGTTTCTATGTAATTCTCAGGTCTAGGAGGGACGACAAGATCTTTGCCGCCGACCAGCACTATCGCCTCGCTCTGCTCTCTAAAGTGCTGCGAGGATGGCGAGAGCATGCCGCCGATGACGACCAAATGGACGTCGAGTCCAAGCCCAACTCACCCATCAAATCGCCGCAAAAGGGACGGCCCAAGCGGCTCGCCGTTCCGGGGCAGACGGGCCTGCGCAACCTGGGCAACACGTGTTTTTTGAATGTGTGCCTGCAGGTGCTCAGCAACATTGCCGTCTTCCGATCGTACTTTCTCAACCAGAACCAGCTTGCTCCGTTGCAGCGCAGAGCGACAATGGATGTCTTTACCGTAACAAGGAACTAGTGCGGTAGATCCATAACTCCTTTTCTTGCTTAGGACATGACCGGATCGACAAGGAGAAGAGCGCTAAGCAGCAAAGACAAGGACGCGGCCCCACCCAGCGAGGACGCCCAGTCGCTGGTGGTCAACCTGCACAACCTCTTTCGCATCATGTGGTCGCTCAACTGCCGATGGCCGGTCGTCAGCCCGTCCGGCTTCCTGTGGGCAGTGTGGTACAAGATGGCAGAGTTCCGCGGCTTTCTCCAGCACGACGCGGAAGAGTTCTTCTGGTACTTCAAATAAATATAAAAGAAGAGATGGGAGATCCTAGCACATTTTGAAAGCATATTCCTCGATCGGCTGGAAGAGGAACTCAAGGCCAAGCACTTGTTCATGCTCAACGGACCGCTCATCAAGCGGAGGCACGTAAATATAGTTCATTTATTTATAATTTATCTTCTTTCTGGTAGATCTGCACGGTGGACCAAGCCAGCTGACCCCTTGGCGTCGCCCACGTGGAAGATCCCTCTTGGTTTGTCCTGTGCTCTTTTCCATTTGCTTAAGAAGAGCATCCTCGGTTTTTTCAGAGGAAAGCAAACGACCGTCGATTGTCGACATCTTTCGTGGCTCCCTCGTCTCTGTCAACACGTGCCTCAACTGCAAGCACGTGTCCTCGCAAGTGGAAAACTTTACAACGCTCACGCTGTCGTACCTCGTGCACAAGGCTGCCGATGGCGAGCTTGGCCGCGATGCAGACGTGTCCATCTTTGGTAAAAAAAAATATTACGATAATATTTAAAAAAAAATAACAAAATAGACTTGCTGACCGAGTTCAACCATCCCGAGGTCGTCCATGCCGTCACCTGCGACGCATGCAACGCCCAGCACCCTCACTCGCGAGAGATCCAGCTGTACGCCTTGCCCGAGGTCGTGCTGATCCACGTGGGGCGCATCATGTGGCAGGGCGTCCAGCGCCAAAAGATCCAGACGCACGTGTCCTTCCCGCTCGGCAACCTCGACCTGTCCCCGTACCTCTCCAATCATTACCAAAGGGCGCCCGCGGACGACCCCGATCTGTACGATCTCGTGTCGGTCGTCGAGCACCACGGCCGCTTTTTCGGGTCGGGCCATTACACCACCTTTTGCTATACCCCCGAGACGCAGAGCTGGCTCAGGTAGTTGCATGAGTGCAAATTTAAAAGCAACTGACAGATCATGACAATAATTTTGCAGCTTTAGCGACAGTAAAATTACCTACACATCGGCTGCCGAAGTCCAGAAAAGCCAGGCATACATGCTCGTGTACATCCGCAAGTCTTGCAAATAGAGGCGCAGTCGATTTTCTGCATTTTTTTTTTTTGCTTCCTTTACCCACATCAGTGTACTCTTCTGACTTGAAAAACAACAACGGAAAGAAAAGAAAAGAAAAGAAAAAGAAAAAAACTTAATCCTCAAAGAAATATATTTTTTTTTTCGTAGGTGGAGGCGGCAACGAATCGGATCTATGCTTGCTTGGGCCCTTCGCCGGCCGGAATGGGTTCCCACGCGTTGGTGGTGTAGTTGTACCGCCAGCCGGGGTAGTCGGCCGCATAGAAAAAGTTGCCGTCGTAAGTCCCATTCTACAAGGAAAATCATTAGGAAAAAAACCAAGGGGCATGACATAATTGAGAACACTAACCGTTCCAGGACCCCCGGGTGCTCCTCCGGCCGTCGCTGCCGCTGCAGCTGGATCTGCTGTTGCGCCAGCGGCCGCTGCTTGTGCTGTTGCATCGCCACCTGCTGCTGCTGCTGCGGCTAATGCGTTGGGATCGTAGGCGTACTGGCTGTAAGCTGCCGCCGCTGCATACTGACTGTACATCTGGGCGTACTGCTCGGCATAGCCTCCCTGGCTCTGGCTGCCGTACGAGCTTGCTGAAGAGGCAGACGAGCTGTACTTGGCGCCGCCTCCACCGCCACCGTAGCGGCTCTGGCGGTTCTCGGCCTCGGCAATCTTCTCCCAGACCATGATCTCGACAGCGTCGCACTGCTCGGGTGTGCCCACAATGTTCACGATGCGCTCTGGTCCGACGCCCGTCTGGTCGACCGCCACACGGGCGCCCGTGGACCGCTCAAACAGCTTGATCATCTCGCCTCCGCGGCCAATGATGAGGCCCGTGTGGGTCGCGGGAATGCGCACCTGCTTGTTGGGGTTCTGGAAGATGCGGGGCATGCCGGGGACGCCGGGTGCTTGCTGCTGCTGCTGCTGCAGGCGCATGTTGGACTGCGCAATGATCTCGTTAATCTGCTTTTCCACTTCGAGGGCACCCTCGCGGTTGCCCACAAGGAACGCCGTGCGAACTTGCTGGCCCAGTGATTCTGATAACAAAAAAATAAATACGTTTAATACTATGGAATAATCTTGGTTCGGGAGTGGCAGTACCGTTGGGGATGACAAACTTGACGCCATACTGGGCCTCGAGCTTCTTGATGTTTTCACCGCCACGGCCAATGATGAGGCCCACGGCCGAGTTGGGCACCTGGATCTCCAGCCTGTTTGCATTGGCGCCGCTGGACTTTGACGCAAAGCCGTACGTGCTGGAGGACGGCGGGGCAACAAGGGACTGAGAATCGTCCGTCTTGAAGCTTGCGAGCTCACGGGCGAAAAAGTCCTGTGCGTCTGCAGGTTGCTGCTGCTGCTGCTGCTGCTGCTGCTGCTGCTGGCCATGGTCAAAGCCACCGCCATCTGGCCCGCCACGCTCCTCACGGGCCCGTCGCCGCTCAGGGTTCTCGTACAGGTCGCCTCCCGACGTGTTGCTGCCGCTCAGATCGAGGTACTCGGTCGGGCCAGCAGCCTTGATCGCCTTTGCGGCCGCACCAAAGCCAGCACGCTGGAGGATCTCTGTGTTGGGGTCGCGGGGGATGTGGAACTCCTTGACGACGTCCTCTTGCACAAGCTCGTCGATAAAGAACTTTGCACGCGTTCTGCGATTCCATTGTTTGCAAATATTATTATTTTATGCGTTTTGTCTCCTTACCGTTGCTGGTCGTCACCGGTAATGATCACAACGCGCTTGTTGTTGACCAGCGTCGAGTTATCTGGGGCCACCTGCACGACCGAGCCCGATTTCCGCTCGAGCTCGCGGATCATGTCGCCTCCGCGGCCAATGATCAGGCCGACCTTCCCGTTGGGGATGAGGTAGTGCTCTGTGTTTGCGGCTCCGACGGGGAGGGGCGTGCCAGACGATAGGCTGTTGACGATCTGCGTCGAGGTCACGCGACGCTGGAGGATGTCCTCGATCAGCTGAACGGCCTTGTCGATTTGGGATCTCGTTCCCGTGAGCACGACACGCCGATCGGGTTCTCCGTTGTCTATTTTTTATTGTGATTACAATAGTTTTTTTTTGTTTTTTTTATCGACTTACCTGGCGTGACCTGGACCTTGACAAACGTCTCCGACTCGAGCCGTCGGATGGTCTCGCCGCTCTTGCCGATGATCAGGCCCACGTTGGGGCTGGGCACGCTAATCTCGTGCATGACAACGGGATCGTGCGCTGAAAACATGGGGGACACCAATAAATAAACAGATAAATAAATAAAAAAGAAGGGGAAAGGCAGAAAGGACAAGTGCGTAGCGATTAGGAGTGAGCATAGCTCAAAGACCAGAGTGTCAGCCAAATCAAAACCCAGGCAAGCACAAAGCACGGGAAAAGAAAACAGGGGCTTTTTAAATATGCGTACCACTGCGTGCAATAGCCTCGGCGTACCCGCTGCCACCGCCACCGCCATAGTCGTCGCCGCTGCCACTGTAGCCCAGCCCTGCGTGGCGCTTTGCCCCGGACCCGCTGTCGTCGCCCGATGCCAGCCGCTTGCCAGCCTCGCTAAAGCTATCTGCCTGCGGGGATCCCGTGGCGCCCGCAGCGGCCCTGGATGCGGCCAGACGGGACGCGACCTCCTTGGCACGAGCGAGGGCGTCGCTGAACCCAACGGCCTTTGGTGGTTCGCTCATTTTTTCCCAGACCGCCAAAAGGGAACCTGTAGAACAAAAAAAATGAGAGAGAAATAAATTGCAATGCTCGCAAAGCCGAGTCGACCACACTAGACACAGTGGCGGGCTCAGAAACGCAGGTCGACATAGTCAGAGTCGGCAGCGGGGAAAGGGACCTGAGAAAACAGACACACATGGCATACAGAGCAACAGGGCTTACACTTTCTAAAATGCCACTTTCGTGTCAACCGGGTTCTCAAAAAACGTACAACAACGCACATCTTAAACGTACAGCGAATACAGCGAGTAGGAAATATTAGACTATGATCAGTGAGCGAATAAAAAAAAAATTACAATCGGGCGTTACGCCACGATGGCCTTCTTGGGTGGCGTTCTGGTGTCCTTGAACGGGTCGTCGATGCTCGCGCGAACGGCGTCGTCGTTGTCGTTGGTCGGTTCCTGTACGAGGCGATCGCTCTGGGAGAGAAGCGATTAAAATAATAAAATGCTATTATGTTGTTTGCTACCTTCTTCCTCTTGAAGAGCAGCTTGCGGATGCCCGACTGCTTGGGCGAATGAACCTCGCCCTCGGCGGAGTCGTCGTTGATGTGCTTGACGCTCGGATCACCGGCCTCGGACTCGCCGTTCTCCTCGTTCCTGTACTGAGACGTCAGAAAAGAGAACATCGAAGGGGATCAGCTCCTACCCTGGTCCTTTCTGCTGCAGTTCGCTCGTAGAGATCCTTTGAAAGTTGCGCGAGAACGAGAGGACTGAGCCCCAGCTGGAGATGCGCTTCAATCTGAAAAAACGTAGAGGGTGTTGTTACGCCAACGTGTCGGCGTTCTTGTACCCTTTCTCGTCCTGCGAGTTGGCATTCTGTTGCTGCTGTTGCTGTTGCTGCTGAACGTTGGGATCATCCGATTCGACGTGGATGTCGGAGTCGTCGAGCCTGCCAGTGCGTGGCGACTTGAGCATGATGAATGATTGCGTTGTCCTGGTTTCAAAGTACGTTAATCTCCGTTGTTATTATGACCCCCAATGACTGGATGGATGCCAACGTCCCCCCCCCTCCCCCCCCCACGTTGCCAAGCAGAACCAAGGTCAGCACAAGCCCAACTATTCCCTTCTGCCGGCGCCTGTGCTGCCCAGTGCCAGCGAATCAAACCAACCCCCCTATGTTTGTTGACGTAGGCTTTACCTTTTGCAATTGACCCTCCCGTTGCTTCAGTCTCCTTATCGATGAGCGGGCGAGGAGGAGGGCGAGGAGGAGGACGAGGAGGAGGACGAGGGCGATGTGCTCCCGTTCCATCCACCCGCAAGGCCCCCTTAGGTCCATTTGAAACGTGTCGCGAGGGAAACCGTCACCACAGTGCGTCCCCTTAATCGATGTGTCCCTATTTTCCTCCTTTGTCCAACGGCTGTTTTTCAATCGCTCCGAGGACGGCGATCCCGATACGGGAAAATGGAGGAACCGAAGGGGGGTGAAAACGGACACGCCACGTAGCGATGAGGTCTCCATCGTCGCAAGGAGTGCCAACGCCAAATAAAGAGGGTATATATTGGGGGCAACAAAGCCCAAACCACAGTTTTCCTTGCCTTTGCTGATTGATGGCATGCTGCTGCCGCTCTGTCGCTCTGTGTTTTCCTCTCTCGCGCTCGCTCGCTCGCTCGCCCCTCCCCTCTCTGTGTGGGTCGGGGCTGCGTGTGCTTGGGCTTGGATGGATTGTCCGTGCTGGCCTGGGGCTTTTGTTTTGGTGCATCACCGCCACGTCAACGATGCGACACGGCGACAAGTGCTGGATGGTCCTCGACCGATATTCTTCCTGCAGTGCTCTTCATCCTCCTCTTTTATTATTTTTATTTTTATTTCACATCGGTGCCGTCTTCACCCTCTTCTCTCTTTGTCTACCTTTTTACCCTTCCACTCGTCCTGTTCTCTTTTTTCTTTCTCTCGTTTCCCGCATCCAAATTTTTTATATCTATTTTAACCCACCTACTTTTTTACAGGATTGTATTTATTGCAACAAACGATGGCCTTCATCGCCCGGACCGCGTTGTGCCTGATCGCCGCCGCCGCGCTGGCCCACGCCCAGAACGCCACACTGGCCCCCGTCGTCAACGCCACACTGCCACCACCGCCGACACTGGGCACGAGCGTGCTCGTGCAGCAGCTGGCGCTGTCGGCCGTCAACGCCACGGCCGGCTTCTCCATCGCGCTCCTGCCCACGACCACGCCCGGCACCGACTACGTCTTCATCGGCGCACCGTCGTACACGAACGGCAACGTGACATCCGGCGCGGTGCTGCTGGCCCTGTGCTCTGGTCTGTACAGCGAGAACGTGACGTGCTCTGAGCTGCCCGTGGTCATCACCGGCTCCAACGCCACCTCGGGCGACTACTTTGGCTGCTCGCTGGCCCTCGACGGCACCAACCTGCTCGTAGGCGCGTGCATGGCCAACAACGCCCAGGGCAAGGCATACCTGTTTGACTGCTCCAACCCCTCCAATTGCAGCCAGCTGGCCGTGATCCTCGCGCCCACGACCCAGACCAACCTCTACTTTGGCGACACCCTCGCCTTTAGCAACGGCAAGGCCGTCATCAGCAACTTTTTCCCTGCCTTTGCCGACGATGCCATCGCCTACGTCTTTGACTGCACGAACGCGGCCGTCAACCACCACTGCCTGCTCCTCCGCGGCCTGTCGGGCTCCAACCTCGCCACCAACAGCAACTTCAACGACCTGTACAACCCGACCGAGATCAGCGACAACAGCTACTACATTGCCGGTGCCGACGGCCAGGACGCGGTCTACATCTGGAACCTCAACGAAATCAACAACTGCACATGGGTCGATGACGGCGCCTTCCCCGTCTGCAACGAGGACGTGCTCATCCTCTCGGACCTGGCCGGCTTTGGTGCCGACGTGCGCTACACCAGCGGCATCCTCGCCGTCTCGGCCGACCGCGCCAACGGAGGCATGGGCGCAATCGTCCTCTACTCGTGCCCCCAGCTCGACAGCTGCGGCAGCAGCAGCGACATCAGCACCACCATCGCACCCATCACCGGCAACACGGGCGACAACTTTGGCGCCAGCTTTGACATTGTCGCCGACTCGGAGGGTGCCGCCCTCGTCATCGGCGCCCCCGGTGCCGCCCAGGGCAACGGCTCCGTCAGCCTCTACACGTGCTCGGGCACGCCCCCAACCCTCACCTTCTGCGAGCTCGTCACCAGCTACAACGGCACCACGCCCAACTCGGCCTTTGGCGCTGTCGTTGTGATCGAGAAGACCAACGGCGACTACGTCCTCATCGGCAGCCAGAGCCTCGAAGGCGGTGTCTTTGTCCTCAGCGACCCCCTCGTTCAGCCCTACGTGCCCACCGTGCCACCAACCACACCGCCCCCGCCCACGCCCACCAATGCTGGACAAAGCAGCCCAGCAGGAGGCGTGTCCGATGCCACCCGCACATTCTCGACCCTGCTCTCGATCGCCCTCTCTGCTGTGGCCGTCGCTTTCCTCGCACTCTAAATCCTATAATTATTGTTCTCTTAATTGATTTTTCTTTTTTTCCTCTGCTTTCCTTGGCGCTGTCCTCCCCCCCACACCTCTCCATCGACCTTTTCTCCATAAACTCAAGCGATGTTTTAAAGAGCTAAAAGAGAAATACAAACTGAAAAGAAAATAAATAAATAAATTGTAACACGTTTCAAAATATTTTTGTTTCTCCGTTTCTCCTACCCTCGCTCACGAGGCGGTGTTCGTCTACTCACCGGTTCCAGGCAGTGCTGCCCCATTGAAAGGGGGGGGGAATGATCACGCGAAGAGTGGCATCGAATGGCTGCGATATGGGCGGCGGCACTACGGGGCGCCCACTTGGCATACATCCTTTTTGATTGGGAAGGGACCCGGCGTACCGTGAAAATATGGGAAAGCAGCGCGTTCAACCGGGCAAGGTTGAATCAGTCTGGCCCGAGTACAAATGGGGGGCACGGAATACGGCGGGCAGGTCTCAGTTTTCAGAACCGTCCTTTTCATATGCGTTGCGAAATGCACGTCAACTCTTCATAGTTGCCTCCTCCTATGCCCCCCTTCTAACCCTCCCCCCATTCATACATCCTCCTTGCCTTTGCCTGCTGGCCCCGTGGCGTTTTGTGGCAACGCAAAACCCGATAAATCACAAACCGTGTTTCACACTGCATTCCAGCCAAGAAAAGTCCATCACTTGCTCGTCTTTCTTCTGCATCTCTTGATTAAAATAAGCACAAGGCGCTGTCAGCTACGCCTCATTCTCTTCTGCCTCTGTCTCGCATTCTCTCATCGTCTGCTCTGACTGAACCAAAAAAAAAAAAAAACAGGTGGCAAAAAAAAATGCTGGGCATTTTCACGAGTCGCCCTGCTTTCGTGCGTCCGTCATGCCGCTCGCTCGTCGGTGGGCTCCTTTTGTTGCTGGCAACGGCCGCGACCTCGGCGCGCGCCTACGTGTTTAACCAGGTCCCTTCCGGCTTGAGCGGCACCGACGACAACTTTGGCTTCAGCGTCTCGTCGCTCAACACGTACCTTGCCGTGGGCGTACCGCAATGCTTTTTCCACTACCCTGGCGCTGGCTTTGTCAAGGGTCCCGGCGCCCCCGCAAGCGGCAGCACCGCCGAATGGAGCCCCCCCAAGACCTACGGATCGGGTTTTGTCCTCTTTTACAACTGCCAGAGCGGCACCTGCGTGCAGGAACAAGACGTGTCCCCGCCCAGCAGCTCGGACGCGTGCTTTGGCGCATCGGTCTCCCTAACCAACGGCGGCAGCACCCTCTTTGTGGGCTCCCCAGCCTACGGGTACGCTTCTTTCCACGCGTGTTTCAGCGTGTTTCAAACGTGCATCATGTTGACTTTTTTCCCCCCCCCTAGTGCCTCCGACTCTGAGCAAAACAGTGGAATCGTCATAGGCTACTACGGCTGCGGCACCGACAACTCGTGCACGTACTGGGGCTCGTGGGCGTCGTCGAGCGCCAGCGATCTTCTCGGCTTTTCCCTCAGCTCGCAAGGCGTCGGATTCATCTGGCACTATTACTACACGAC
>Ga0302231_10001854_pt1 | contig 12549 bp, 10 predicted proteins | sample II_Palsa_N2_2_FD_193522 | JGI IMG/M metagenome (GOLD analysis project Ga0302231, IMG submission 193522) | Peat permafrost microbial communities from Stordalen Mire near Abisko, Sweden - II_Palsa_N2_2 | ecosystem: Environmental > Terrestrial > Soil > Palsa > Peat permafrost | place: Sweden...
GGTTCCGCCACGGCATCTTTCCAGTAAATGGCAAGGTGCCCGAGGTCCGTGGCTAAAGCTCTATGATTCCACGCTTCAGTCCGATCGTCGCGGCGTGGGTCCGATCGTTTGCATTTAGCTTGGACAAAATGTTTTTCACCCGGCCTTTGACCGTCTCCTCGGTGATCGAGAGACGGTCGGCGATCTGCTTATTGGCGTTGCCCGCGGCGATCAGCCGCAGCACGTCCACTTCACCCTGGGTCAGCGCATCATCTGTCGCATGCTGTGCGATCTCGAAAGATGCCTCAGGCGATAAGGCCTTTCTGCCGGAGTGAACAGCCCGGATCGTATCCAGCAATTCTTTGTGGAGGAGGTTCTTGAGCAGGTAGGCGTGGGCGCCTGCCTTCAAGGCTCGCAACACCTGGACATCGCCGGTATAGGTGGTTAGCACAATGAGTTTGGCTTCGGGAAACTCACCACGAATGGCGATGACGGCGTCGAGGCCATTCATCTCAGGCATCTGGATGTCCATGAGGGTGATGTCCGGGCGATGGGTGCGGTACTGCTGGATCGCTTCCCGTCCATTGCACCCTTCGGCGACAAGCAGCATGTCCGGCTGGTCGGACAGAAGTCCCTTTATCCCGCCGCGAAAAATGGGATGATCGTCGACCGAGAGGATGCGAATTGGAACGGAAACGTCGTTCATTGTTAGCTCCGCGAAAAGAATGACCTGAGCGAAGCGGAGCGTCTTGCATAAGCGCTTGCGGCCGGTATCTTCAATTCAATTTCGGTACCGGAGCCCGTCTCGCTCCATATTTCAAAGGTTCCTCCGATCAGTTTGGCCCGTTCGCGCATTCCGCGTAAGCCCCAATGTCCGGGTGCGTGCTCCTTGTCGAGAATGCTGTTGTCGATGCCTTTACCGTCGTCGCGGATTCGCAGTCGCAAGTAGTCGAGGTCGTAACGTATCTCCACTTCGATTCGTTTGGCGTCCGAGTGTCGAATCGCGTTTCGCAGCGCCTCCGCTGTAATCCGGTAGGCTTCGTCCCGGACCACGGGATTCAGGTCATTCGGAGTGCCCTCCACCTGAACATTGAATTCTGGCAAACTCCCACTTGAAAAATTGCCGAGCAGTTCTTTGACAAAACTTCTGATGGACTCCGCTAGATCGATCGTCGTCAGTCCCATGGAGCGCAGTTCATGCACGGCGTCTCTGCCCTCGGTAATCGCACTGGATCCCTCCTCGATCACACTATCGATTCGCGTCTTGGCGTCCTCGGGCCGCGCTGGCAGCAAATTCGACACGGTCTGAAAGCGGAGAAGCAGCCCTTGGAAGCTTTGCAGCAGAGTGTCGTGCAGCTCTCGCGCGATGCGGGTCCGCTCATCCACGCGCGCTCGTAGCGTCGCGTTGAATTGCCGCTCAAGTTGGCTGAGGCGAAATTGATACAGTGCCCAAAGCAACAGAAGAAAAACTCCAACGCAGAGAACTTCGAACCATCTTGTCTGAAACCATGCGGGCGCGATGCTGAAGTCAAGGTTAGCGCCCTCTTCGTTCCATACACCATCGTTATTGCAGGCGATAACTTGGAAACGATAATGGCCAGGCCCAAGACCGGTGTAAAAGGTCTCGCGGCGTGTTCCGGCGTCCTGCCAATCGTGGTCCGATCCCTCAAGCTTGTAGCGAAACAGGACGCGTTCTGGGATCGCCAGGCTAAGCGCGGTATAGTCGATTTCTATCCTTCCGGTGCGTGGAGGTACCACGAGTCCTTTCAGATTCGAATGTGTTTTCCCATTCCAAACTAGCGACCTGATGAGGACGTTGGGCGGCGTTGAATTGTGGGCTTTAGCGAGCGACGCCGGATCGAGCCATGCAACTCCTTTAATCGTGGCAAACCACAATCGGCCATCGCCGGCTTCAACAATCGACGGGATATATCTCTCTACAGCGAGGCCCGGAAGCCCGTCTAAGGTATCGAACTTCTCCCCTGAGACGGCGTAATCCGGGTTCTGTAACCACTTAGCAAGCTCGTCAGCCTTGACATGTGCGATGCCTGAAAATCCGCTGGTCCAAAGATCCCCTGCTGCCGTTTCCACCATACCCGTCACTCGTCCCGGCAGGCTCGGATCTTTCCACCGCAACATGTGAAACTCGCCCTTGCTGAACAGTTGAACGCCATCTTCCGCGCCAAGCCAGACGTGCGTCCCTTTCACCGTAAGAGAAATGGGATAGCGGTTCTTTCCGCTAAAGGTGTATCGGTGGTAGTTGGCGCCGTCCCACTCGATGACATGGTTCGAAAAAGCGAACCAAACATTGCCTGCCTCATCTCCTTCCATGGCGCCTAATATGCCAGGTTCTCTTCCGAGCACTTTGTTCTCGTTTTCCCAAGTGTCGCCGATGCGGCGATCTACCTGCTGATCAAAGGTGATTAGCCAGAGGTTATTGTTCTTGTCGACTGCCATCGAGGCGACAAATTCGACGGCATCATTAGGAAAAGTGACGGGCTTTATCCTATCCCCGGAGGCCTTCCAGAGGTGTGGCACGGCGCCCAACCCACTCGACCAGACATCGCCTTTGAGGTCGCGCCGGATCGTCATGGCCTGCTTGGTTTTGGCAAACGTCTTCGTCCTGCCATCGGGACACACCTCTGTGAGAGGCAGGGTTCGGTTGCCCGTCCAAACACAACCACGGTCGCCGGACCCGACTGCAAACTGGTATTCATTGGTTGGCGGGGTCTCAAGCTGCGATATTATATTTCGTCGAAGTTGATCGAGCCCCGCGTTCGTCCCAATCCAAATGCTGCCTTCGCGGTCCACCAGAAGCTTCCGAACGACATCAGAACTGAGTCCCTGAGCAACGGTGAAGTTTTGCCCGGCCGCTGGATCGATACTCACCCCGATCGGCACTCCAGTCGCGTCTGGAATCCGCTTCAATCCGGTGCTGCTTCCAGCCCAGAGTGTCCCGCTGCCATCGAAGGTAAAGTTTACGAATCGCGGACCTTTCGGACGGTCTGGATTTACCGCGGAGGTTGCTTCGAACGGCACGCCATTCTCCGACACCCGTCGCAGCCCCACAGCGTCGGAGAGCCACACCGAGCCATTTGGCCCATTATGCAAGTAACAATTATTTCCAGCCGTACCGTCGCCATACCGGCTCAGCTTGAACCTGGTTCCACCGTGCGGCAGATACAGGAGTTTGCCTGAATCCATCTTCACCCAGAGAGTGCCAGCTCTGTCAAACAATATGGCGTAAGGAAGGCCGTCGGGAAGTTCATACTTCTCGCCTACCCGTTCGCACCTTCCTTCGCCCACGATGAACAGGCCGGCTGACCCGCCGACCCAGATTGTGCCGTCAGGACCCTCAACAGTCGATTCCGTTGGCAATCCCGGCGTGCAACCCTTGATGGGATATACCGATAATTTTCCATCTCGCCAAAGTAGAAGTCCAGGCAATCGAGTTCTGAACCAGACGTCTCCTGAAGACGAGACGAAGGCTGAGAAAAGTTCGAAACCTTTCGTGGCTCCCGAAGTGATTTCGTCGGCAGTCTGAAAACGAGATCCGTCGAACCGGAAGACTCCCCTCGACGTGCTAAGCCACAAATACCCGTCTGGACTTTGCTGAATGTCCAACACTGCACCCATCGCGCCGTTAGAGGACCACGCAGTGTGATGAAAGTTTCTCAATTCCTGGGCGCCGACGGTCTGGATTACCCAGAACATCGTTGATAGCACAAGGAAACCGATCTGCGATCGTGTGAGCGCGCTGAGGCGTGCCCGCAACATCCCATTCCCCATATCCTGCGGAAGGGATGCTATTTGCTTCTTGATCAGCACGCCTGCTTGCCGTTCCATTTCTCGCCAGCCTCATTCAGCCGTGGATCATCGCGATACTTTTCAACTCTTCACTTATTCGCGTGCCGCTCAACTATAGAACGGGTTCGAAGGCAGGCGCCATTATGCTTTGGTATTGGTTAATTCATCCCGGAAGGAAGGGGACGGTCGTTGCGTCTGAAATGAGGCATTTCGTGGATGGATCATGATGGCGATTCCGTCTCACGTCGAAGGACCCAATACCAAAGTATTATCGACATCGGAATGGCTCATGGCGCATGGTGTTGCTACTGAGCACTGCCAGAAAGGACCCCGTGGAGGATGAGTTCAGTCGCGTCGTCAACGCGCTGTCCGCGTTGATTCGGGAAATTGCCTCGATTGGCGGTTTTTTCTCAATGACATGCAGAGCGTGGTGAGAAACATATGAAGAACAAACGCTCACTCATCTCTGTGGTTGATGACGATGAATCAGTACGCGAGTCGCTGCCGGATTTGCTGGGTGAGTTTGGATTTGCTGCCCAGACGTTCTCGTCCGCGGAAGAGTTTCTCGCGTCTGACTTCCTCGACCAAACCGACTGTTTAATCCTTGATGTCGCCATGCCGGGAATGACCGGACCAGAGCTGCAATGCGAATTGGCGATTCGCCGGCGAAATGTTTCTATCATTTTCATTACCGCGCAAAGAGAGGAAGCTCTCCGGCCGCGTTTGCTCAAATTGGGGGCCGTCGAATGCCTGCTGAAACCCTTTAACGAGACGGATCTTCTTCAGGCACTCGACACCGTATTTAAGGCAGGCTGAACGACTTGCAACTTGCTCTACAGAACAATATTTATGGGCTGCGTTTCATCGGATATGAATCGAGTTCATCGCTATGCAACATGCCACGCCGATGGTGTTTGTTGTCGACGACGACATTTCTGTAAGCGAATCGCTGGAAGCGCCGATCCGTTGCGAGGGTTGGGAGCCGGAGGCGTTCGCGTCCGCACAGGAATTTCTGACCCGCCCACGCGTTGTCACTCCAAGCTGCCTGATACTCGACGTAGATCTGCCTGACCTTAATGGTCTTGATCTGCAGAAGTGCATCGCTTCCGACCGGAAAAACATGCCGATCATGTTCATTACCGGTCATGGAGATGTTCCGATGACGGTCAGGGCCATGAAAGCGGGAGCCGTCGAGTTCTTGATGAAGCCGTTAAATGACGAAGCGCTCTTGAGTGCCGTTCGGCACTCCATTGAGCGCAGCACCGTGGCTCTTCGTCGAGAGACGGAGACAGGAACGCTTCGAGATTGTTACGCATCGCTTACGCCTCGCGAAAAGGAGGTCCTGGTGGTGTTTCTGGACTTTCGAACAAACAGGTCGGCGCTGAGTTGGGTATAAGTGAGATCACCGTGAAGGCCCACCGTGGCAGGGTGATGCAAAAGATGCAAGCCGAGTCTCTCCCCGGCCTGGTAAAAAGGGCGACAAGGCTTCGGTTAACGCCGGCGCATAGGGCCTGACGCTTTCGCGGCGATTGCTTCCCGCTTGCCCACTTCTTCGCTAAGTTTTTCCCCGATTAGCGGTCGCTGCTCATGGCTTCCAGCTTTGAAGTATGTGTGCCTCGCGAGCTCTCGAATAACGTCAGAAACGCGCACTTCAAAATGGCGAATGAGATAGCGCTGAGAACAATGTTAATCGTCGGGCCATACTCTGTGTGGCGGCTTGAGCGTGCTCAGCGTATGTATGCAGGCACATTGATCCGCACCGTTTTAGCGGGCATTCCAACAGCTATTCTCATGCTGAGAACATAGGCTCGAGGTCTGCAGCAGATCAGTGGTCGCGCTCTTCAACCGAGTCTTTGAAGTTGCAAGTCAGCCGAGGAGACGCAGCTCATCCGATCGCTGCAGACATTTTTTGTGATACTTTTGGTGATACTTTGTACCGGGATTCAGTGCGCTGAGCTGCGATGCCATGCGAAGGTCAATGTTCTTGCAAACGGTTCGTTTGCAAGGCTTTATGCAGTGAGGATGCGAGAGCCTGCGACCCCCTGCAACTGTAGAAAATTCGGACTTAAAATCCGCTGAGGGTCCGCATCTTTAAGTGGCAATGTCACCGCCCGTGTAAGGCGGCAACCCATCTTCCGATTCGCGGACGGAATTACTTCCGACATGCCGACTTCTCGGTACTAATCCCGCTTCAATAAACGCATTGGCGATGATGCACCCTTGCGACGCACTTTGCGCGCACGATGACGGAAGCATTTGACATAGCGGTTTAGCATACTGTTGAGGCGTAGAGCGGCATGGAACTCAAACTGACGGCTTTAGTGATTGGCAATTCCACATACGAAAGCGTTGATGCGCTTAAGAACCCTACGAATGATGCCGTGGACGTCTCTGGCAAACTGACGGATCTCGGCTTTGCGGTGACAACTCTGACCAATGCGACCAGGGAGCAGATGGGGGCTGCGCTGGAGCAATTCGGCGAGGCATTGAAGACCAGCAGCGTCGGCCTGGTATTTTTTGCGGGTCATGCGTTCCAGATCGAGGGCAAGAACTATCTTGCACCCGTCGATACCAGGACCACCACGGAAAGCAGCGTCAAGTACAGCGCGCTCGATCTGGACTTTGTCCTGGACGTAATGAAGCTTGCAGCTTCTCCGACGAATTTCGTCATCCTCGATGCCTGCCGGAACAATCCTTTTGCCGGACGCCTGCGATCGATTGCATCGAACGAGTTGGCTTCAGTCTATGCGCCGAAGGGCACCTTGGTAGCGTACTCAACTTCGCCCGGCCAAACCTCGCGCGATGGAACAGGCCGAAATGGGCCGTACACCGAGGCCCTATTGCAGCATTTAGGCACTCCGAACCTGCTAGTCGAAACGATGTTCAAACGGGTGCGAAGCACGCTCGAAAGCCTGACCGACGGCCGCCAGACCTCCTGGGAGCACACATCGCTGACCGGTGATTTCCGCTTCCGCCCATCCGTCAGGGCTGCCGTTCCAGGGTACGGCCCGGCTGCGATCGCCGACGGCCTCGCACCTCGCAGCGGCACGCCGGTTGGCGTCGCTGTTGAAGGTTTAAAGACTCTTAACTGGTACAAGCAGAATGACGCTCTCGATGCCCTCACGCTGGAGCAGATCCGGTCATCCCCGGCCGATGAAGTGTTTATATTGGGGCGCAACATCTATCAGGCCGCCTGCGGCGGTGCTAACTCAGCCCGATTATTCTTAGAAGGTTTTGCGGACAAGACCGCCCGGCTCAGTGAACCTCAGCGCAAAGCCATTCTTGATGGCATGCTCTACGAAGTTTTCTTCGATTCCGAAGGCCAGCACCGCGAGAAGCCTAAGCTTGACAGCTTTGATGAAATCTTTAAACTCCAGGCGAATTCTGCACTTGCCAGCAGTTTCAGCTTCATTCAAGCCTGTCTGGTGCCGTTTGCTGACTACTATTTTGAGATCCCCGGCAGTGGTAACGAGGTCACGCTCAGCGTCAGCACCATAGCAGATGCAACTGGTGCCCGCGTGATCACTGACATCTGGTGGGATAGCGTCAGCATCCTCAGTAAGAATCCAGTCGATGAGTCGCGAACGGGCTGGTTTGTGCCCCGCGATCAAAAGTATAAGTATGGCGAGTTGGTCGAGTACCTATCGAAAGAGCTCGTGTTGCCGCTTCAGCAGCTGAAGGTGGAAACGGACTTCGCTTTCACGAGTGGAACTTATTTCGTCTGGCCCGCTGGATTCGAGATACAGAATCCCGTCACGGCTGCCTCCCCGCTCCAGACCTGAATACAAGACTTCGATGCAAGTCCTGATCTCGAACCGGTCTGGGACGGCAGCGAAGGTGGTTGGGATAGGCGACGCTGGATTCTGTCAAAACGGAATGTCATCGTCGCTCAACTGCATTGGCTGCTCGGACGATTCCTCAATTTTTAGATCGAGAGTGATCCTCGCGGCGTGGTCGAGGAGCTCGTCGCGGTCCATGAAGATGATTTGACGTCGCTGGCTGGCATCAAGCTGTTCCGCTAGCCAGTGTTTGGCCGCTTTTGTGATTTCCCCCGCGGAAATGATGAACAGATGGTCGAGCAAGACCTTGCGATTCTCTTCCGGGTCAAAAATTGGATGATCGAAAGCCATGCGCGCCTGATTCAGGATGCTCGATACATTCTTCAGACCGCTCGCGTTATTCGAATCGATCTTGTCCTTCTTGACCTGCGCGGAGAAGTAGAGCCAATGGCCGGTGGGAAGTTGGAACTTCATCCAGAGGTCTTTCCCAAACTCAAGCGACCTGTCCCTGTGCCCGGTTGGGCTTACGCGTCGGAACTGGAAACGCTGAAATAAAGGTACGAGCACCTTCTCGATAAACTCGTCCTCGCTTACCCGATCAAGGAACGTGGCCAACGACCGTCTTTGAGCGACTTCTTCGGCAGAAAGCGGCCGTCCCTGTCCCAGGAAATCTTCCGAACTAACACCAGCTCCGGTGCTCTTTACGAAGGCTATTCCCGTTTTTTCATCCAGATAAGCGACGATGCCGTGGCGCTTGACAACTTCATTGAACTTACCAAGGGCTGAGCTCACGTCCGCAGGAGGGCGCGTGCTTCGCTCCCCCTGGACCCGCTTGTTTGCCCTGGCGAAGTCGTCCGGATCGAAAAGCCGGGATATCACCTTGCACAATTCAATCGATGGAAGATCAGGTGACCTTGACACGCCAGAATTGAGTTCCGCTAAGCGCTCCTTCGCCCATATCCGACGAGTGGAACCATCATGCTTGAGAGGCAACCCAATGCTCTCGAAAAATTGGGTTATTCGATAGCTGCTCCGGTAGGGGAAATGATCCTCATCGCCCACCACCATACTCCCGAGTTCTTCGAGCACATAGTCAGATAGCTTCACGGCCTATGGATACGATTCTACGCCGCTCTCCGAGCGGAGGTTTCTCGAATCGCCATGGCGAACATTTGAACGTTTCCCGACTGCTATCGATATGAACGAACACTTTTGACCCGTATACGTGCATCGTCAGATTGGCCGGTTCGCTGAACATATCCGCAGCGCGGTAAGTACCGATGAACGCCGCAAGGTTCTGATATCCCCGGCATGGAGATCGAAATCGAATCGGTGGACGCTGGCCGACTTCTGAGGATTCATGAGCCGCTTTTCGAGTTACTAACTAGAGGTTCTGCGTGCTGCTCGATACTCGCCGTCGGAACCAGTAAATTTCGTGACTCGTAAAACCTCCGATCACAATTAGAAGCAGAGTAAACCCTGCGCCCCAGTTTGTCGTAGTCTCCTTCAGCTCACCGTGCTTAATGAGAAGAAGCAAACTCGCTCCGATGGGCAGACCAATCAAACAACCGTAGGTCACAGCACCGCTGAACCGACCTCGGAAACAAGCAATCCACGGATACTCTTTGCTAGATCTGGCCTCGGCGTAATTCAAGGGCGGGGCATCATTCACATGTTTAAGGTGGAGGAAAAAAAATAACAATAGCGCGAATAGAGCTGCGGGGCCGGCCAACAGAACGAGGTCACGATCCACAGAGACACCGAACAAATTCAACGATCCGTGCATAGTTGCTTCGATACGTTCTTGCAAGAATAGAGTCGCGTTCTCCGTGCCCATATCTGCGATTCGATCCCAAAATGGTTTGAGCTTTGGAAAAATGACACCAGATTTCGGATCAACCAGCCTCTTACCGTTTTCATCGGCTTTCAGCCAATCCAGGGCGGGATGCAGCTTGTAGCTGGGTGTATACGTGCAACCAACTGAGATGTTGATCGAAGGAGGCATCGGTAGCCCGTTGAAAAGGAGGAATTGAAGGCTTTCGACGTTTGGGCTGTTATGCAGCACAACAGGATCGGCAATCGAGACGCCGTTCAATGACCGGCCGATTCCTCCAAGTAGCACTGACACCTCGGTAACCGTATAAGGAACATCTTTCCGAGGAACGCTTGTCTCCGGGATCGGTTGCATCGGCTGCATTGGCCCAACCATCGGCTGTGTCCTTTGTTTCAGTTGCTCGGTAAGTCTCGCGGAAACCTCCCGCTCATCGTTTACCAGACAAACTCCAACGCTCTGTTCGCTGGTGATGAAGTCATCGAAATCACGCAGACGAATAAAGGCCCCCTGGGGTGGACCGTTCATGATGACGGGATAATCGAACACGGTGGAATCGCGAATGATCAAGTGTGCTTGTCTAGCGGCCTTTGACAGAGCGGCGCGATCCTTACCTTCTTCGCTAGCAAACTGGCTTTTCACATACTCGGGATAATTGTTTAGATCGACTTTCCTGTAAATCTCCAGTTCGCTGAGCGCCGCCCGGTAGTCTTTAGATCGGTCGGTTGTTACAGCGAACGCTAGGACCGCTGCGGCTGCCAGGCATATCAGCTGTTGAAGCGACTTGAGTGCTTTGAGCTTTTCGTCCATCGATTTGGACTTGAGGACGCGCTTACGCAACGGGGTTCCTTTCGATTCCTACTGGATAAACACGACGACTTTACCGATGTCCGATTATCCGGCAATCTTGAAGTTTCTGGGAAATTAGTACCGCTAAACGCTCCAGTGTCCGCTTATCCATCCCTCGTCGACGAGGTCGCGGGACACTGGCCGACTTGTCCGTACCTTACCTAGGGTATCCCCGGCCCGCACTAAGGCGCACTCACCTCGAGTTCTGGCATCAACGGCGTGGAAAGAGGATGCCGACAACTCGTTGGGAGGCATCTAAACACGTCAATGCCTACGAAGAATAGACCGCCGGTGATGACGGATTGCGAGGTTAAGGTGCGGGGACGTTGGCTCCCATGCACCCTCTACGAAGCGCTTACAGAACGCAATGAGATCATGCGCTGCAAATATTGCCACGGCCCAGTGCAAGCGCTCAAGGAATCGAGCCTCGGAACCCGAGCCCACATCGAACACCTTCAACGACACACCGGCTGCCGATTCCCGGTAAGCACATTCAGTGGAGCCGAATCGGAACATCCTCTCGCCTTGAAGTAAGGCGAGGCGCCGTAGAGATCGTTGCTACCGTTGACTGGAAACAGTATTTCGGCCCTCATGGAGCGTTGTAACGGCTGGTCACAGCCTCTTGGTAAGGCTCTCGCGCCAGTCGCCCGAATAGCCGAACAGGGGCGCTTGCTCGCTCTCCGTAAACCAGAAATCGGTGAACGCGGCGACGTTGGGTGACTTGAACCAATGAGCTTTCCCATCAGCGTCCACGGCCCACCACTGAGCGGTTTTCGGAGCGGCTTTCCAGTCAACATCGTCGTGCATAAATAGCCTCTAAATGACGATAGTAGCGGAGTGTTCGTCCAGACACTCTGCACAGGGAGGATGTTGCCTCCCCCGTTGCAGCCGCTGGCGCGTCTTCCACGCGCCACCTCCGCGGGACGTTCCTTCCCGCAACGCCCTCCCCGGACCGACCGGCGCTGCGCGCTAGGAAACGTGAACAGACCTTTGCTAGTGGGCTCTGCCCCCCGCGCGGCGACAAGGGGATCCCCAATCTTCCGCGCTTGCCACCCCATCGGTCAGAAAACGCCCGCCGTGGACCCGTCTGCGCTTGTGCAGACCTCCGCTCACGCTCCGCCCTTTCCGTTCCGCCTTTGGCTTCTCTTCAAGGGTGGGGAGACCCCTCCCCATTGCGCCTTGCTACCCCCGCCTTCGCCAGGTGGCGTTCGGCATGTACATGCCGCGTTTCAACGCGGACGTGCAGCAGCCAAACCCAAGGAGGAAGCACCCATGAAGACCACCACCCTCACCCCCATCAGCGAAAATCCTAAACAGCCGCAGCAACGACAGACCGCCAAGGACATCATCGCCGCCAACGTCCAGAGCCTCATCGAGCAGCTGGAGGCCGGACACTCCGAGGCGCTCACCGCCTACCTCGACGCCATGAGCCGTTTTCATAACTACAGTTTCGGAAACATTCTCGAGATCGCACGGCAACGGCCGACCGCAATCCGCGTTGCTGGCTTTTGCACATGGACCCAGCTAGGCCGGAAGGTGAAGAAAGGCGAGAAGGGAATTCGGATTCTTGCACCTATCGTCGGCACCAAGCGCAAGAAGGACGAGGAAACCGCAAAGGACATCAATCGAAAAAACACCCGCGTCTTGATCGGGTTCCGCAACGCCTATGTCTTCGACGTGGAGCAGACCGAAGGTGCAGAGCTTCCCGCCTTACGGGAGATAACCGGAACCGTGGGCGAGAACTGCGATCGACTGATCTCCTTCATCGAAGGGCAGGGGATTGAGCTTTCCTTCAGCGAGAAGATCGCTCCCGCGCTGGGCATGAGCTATGGCGGAAAGATAGTGATTCTTCCCGGACAGCCCGAGGCGGAGGAATTTTCAACCCTTGTCCATGAACTCGCGCATGAGATGTTGCACAAGGCGGAGCGCAGGACGACCACCACCAAAATTGTTCGCGAGACAGAAGCCGAGGCCGTTGCCTTTGTGATCGGTAATGCCGTAGGGCTCGAAACGGGTTCCGCCAGTGCAGACTATATCCAGCTTTATAACGGCAATGCTTCTCTTTTGGCCGAGAGTTTGGAAGTCATCCAGCAGACCTCCGGAATCATCCTTGCCGCCTTGCAGCCGCCCAGCGCAGAACCGGCACAGATGCCGGATGCAGAACTGGCAAAGGTGGCCTAATGCAGACCATCCTTCGCATCCTCAAACACGCCGGAGGCTGGCACCACGGCCGGTAGCTCAAGATCGAGAAGCTCCCTAGACCTTCCACTCTGGCCCCGGATTCGTCCGGGGCCGCTTTGTCTC
>Ga0302231_10001856_pt1 | contig 12538 bp, 7 predicted proteins | sample II_Palsa_N2_2_FD_193522 | JGI IMG/M metagenome (GOLD analysis project Ga0302231, IMG submission 193522) | Peat permafrost microbial communities from Stordalen Mire near Abisko, Sweden - II_Palsa_N2_2 | ecosystem: Environmental > Terrestrial > Soil > Palsa > Peat permafrost | place: Sweden...
CGGACACGGCCTCCAACACCAAGTCGGACACGGCCTCGCTGACGCAATCGTTCACCAACAGCGACACGGCCTCCAGGACCAAGTCGGACACGGCCTCGTACACGCAGTCGTTCTCGCACACGCCCAGCCCGACCGCGTCCTACACCCAGTCGTTCACGCACACGGCCACGACCAACGTGCACATCACCTTCACGACGTACACCGAGAGCATGACCGAGTCGAGCACGCAGAGCTTTACGGAATCCGCAACCGCCTCCTTCACCGAGAGCGCGACGGGCTCGTTCACCGAGTCGGCCACGGCGTCGGCGACCGAGTCGGTAACCGCGTCCTACACCGAGTCGGCCACGGCCTCTTACACTGAATCTGCCACGGCCTCATACACCGAGTCGGCAACTGCCTCGTTTACCGAGTCGAGCACGGCATCGGCCACTGAGTCTGCTACAAACTCTGCCAGCGACTCTGCCACGGAGACGGCGACTGCGTCAGCCACTGCAACTGCGACAGCAACTGTGACGCCCTCGGCATCGGTGGCGCCCTTGCCCTCAGAGGGATCAAGTCCGTCGCCTTCAATTGGCACCACGCCCTCTCCTTCGGTTGGATCGACTCCCTCTCCCTCAATTGGCACCACGCCTGTTCCCTCGACTGGATCGACTCCCTCTCCTTCGGTTGGATCGACTCCCTCTCCCTCGATCGGCTCGACTCCTTCTCCCTCGATCGGATCGACGCCTTCTCCTTCGACCGGATCGACTCCCCCTCCCTCAACCGGATCGACGCCTGCTCCCTCCACCGGATCGACTCCTTCTCCCTCAATTGGCTCCACGCCTTCTCCTTCAATTGGCACCACGCCTTCTCCTTCAATTGGCTCGACGCCCTCTCCCTCAACTGGATCGACGCCTGCTCCCTCAACTGGATCGACGCCTGCTCCTTCGACCGGATCGACGCCCTCTCCCTCGACCGGATCGACGCCTGCTCCTTCGATCGGATCGACGCCTGTTCCCACTACAGAATCGTCGCCTTCGCCGTCTTCCGTGGGCTCCACTCCAACACCATCGACTGGATCGACGCCCTCTCCCTCGACCCCTCTGTCACCGTCGGCCTCTCCATCGATCGGTTCAACTGCCTCGCCTTCATCCAACCCTGGAGCGGGATCACCTTCGCCCTCGGTCGGGACACAGCCATCAGCCACACCCTCACTGGCTCACCATCCCAATGGCTCGTCACCCACTCCGTCGCCCACCCCAACCTTTGGCGCGAGCAGCACCAGCGACTCGTCACTCGCCGTAAGCCCACCGCAAAATGTTTTTTTTTTCTGTATTAAACTTTTTTTTACAGCTTATTGTCGGATTGACGGTTGGTATTATTGCTATCTTGGCGCTAATCATCATAGCTGTCGCCTTGTACATCTTCAAGAACCGTAAACATGGCAAGGACCCCTACACTGGTACGTTTTATTTTTTATTTTTTTACTTTTTTCAATAATGAAAATTATTATTTAATTATTTAGAAGCTGATGGCGACTTTGTCCAGGCGACCTCATTCACGAGCCCCAACTTTGTCTTCCGCCAGGATCAGGGCCTGAACGCTGAGAAGCGCATGACCGAGCTCAGCTCGATGGGCTACCTCCCCACACAGGAAGCCGAACGCGTCTAAAACCTTTTTTTTTTTCTCAAGAAATTACCGATAGCTTGCCCCAACATTTTTTTTCTCCTTTTTGTCTCTCTTTCTCTCGCTCTGTTGTGTTCAGCAGTGAATCAGTGCCTGGAACAATGTTTTTAAGTTTCTTCGTTTCTCCCTCTGTGGCGCATCAGGCTGCAAATGGCATCTGTGCAAGCTGTGCGCGACGGCAAGGAGGATATAGACGCGCTGAGGCCGCCATCACCGAGGACACAGACGCATGGTCGGCATTGGATGTGCCACGGCGATGCGACTGAACAAGAAAAAGAAAAAGAAAAAACTTAAATTGTCGGGCTTGGGAGCCGGCTGGTGGTCGTGCCTGTGGTCGACGGGTTGGGCGTGTGTTTGTCGCAGGCTGATGTCGATCTGGCCAGTGGCAATGGTGCAGTGGGGATCGCACCCCGTGGCCTGAACGTCGCAAAAAGGGACAAGCGGTAGTAGCCCAGCACATTAATGACTACCAGGGAGTGTAGCGCGGCAAGCATGTGGAATACCCTACATACCAAATGATAATGAAATAATGGAACAAAAGAAAGAAGACGCACCAGTACTGCATCCCAATGATCGCAGCGATAAACAGCAGCACGACACTAACGAACGTAATAATGCAAAGCCGGATGGTGTTCTTGAACATTCTGCGCTCGAGTTGCACCATCTTGTTGTCGAGCGGCGTGTACCCTGCGGATGGCACACCTAGAGACGATGACGGCGATGTTGCTGTTGCGACCTCGGGCAGCGGTCGAAGAGCGAGGTTCTCTTGGATGATACCGCGGATCCTGTAGTTGAAGATTCCGCCCAGCAACTGGAACAAGATCATGACAGCCATGGCAAGCCAGCCGGCCATCAGGAACATCTCGAGACGGTCGACGGGCGTGGACGTGACACCGGAAACGTTGGGCAGAATGGACAGGAAGACGATCACGGCCAGAGCGCTGAGTACGAAATTCGGTACAGAGACGATACGCACGACAACGTGCATGCGCTTGATGGATCTGGCGTGCGTGTTGTAGTCATCAGATCGTGTGTGCTGTCGCTGGTGTAAACCGCGCTGGAGGGTCAGAATGAGCGTCATGTTGATCTGGATTTTGACGATAGTGAGGACGATGGTGCGCAGGGACACCAGCGTCAGCAGAACGGCCGCGTCTGTCGTGTCGAGCACATTAGCCAGTGGCCGTGCCACCCCGTACGAAAACACGGCCGTGGCGATGACAAGCCACGTGAAGTAGGGGACGCGGACGACCATGGGGCTGTTGTCGGTGCGGCGGACCTGGGCAATCGCAAATTCGACAAGGGCGATTGCCATCAGAGCGGTCCAGACTGCCATCAGCGCCCTATGAACGTGCTCGTTGAGCGAGCATCTACAGAGAAGAAGGTGAGAAGGCATACGTGATGGATACGGGTGGAGGTACGTGGACAAGCGGTTCTGGAACACCAGAAAGTTGTCGTCTGTCCACAAGGCGACACAACGTAAGAACACAGTCCACTGACACGAACGCACCTTGCCATCCTGGCGGACACTCGGTCGTCATTCGCTCCTGCTGTGCCTGTTTGGCTGCTGCGGCTGTTTGACTGATGTGCCTGTTTGGCTGTTTGGCTGCCGTGCCTGTGTAAGAAAATCTATATGTTTCGATGTTTAGTTGCTCCACTTTGTCGTTGTATTGTTTGCTCCACTTTTATTTGTACGATCTTTACAATACCATTGTGCGTCACTTTTGCTGCCTTTGTGCTTCTTGAGTTGGGCGCCTGATCTGCGAGCTTTCGCTTCTTGGGCTTTGGTCCTGTGAAAATAATTTAAATAAAATAATTTAAGTATTTTCTTTCGACACACTGTCGCGGCGGAGGGGAAGGTCGCCAATGACTCGATACACAAGATTTACTCCTTTCTTTAAAAGGCGCTTTTCGTTTTTGATCTTCTACTCATTGCTCGATCGCAGCGAGAACGTCGCGGAAGGAGGGTCGCCGCTGTGCTGAGGTCGACATGCAGCGCCGCGTGAGGTCCGCGTATGACGACGGCCAGTCCGAGTCGGTCTCATCAATGGCCAGTGAGAGGTTGCCCGAGCCGACGCCAAAGGCAATTGCCAGCGCGGGCAGGCCCTCGTATGGCTGCCGGCGCGTCTTGATCTTCCACAGCACCACGCCGTAGCTGTACACGTCGGCCTTGTCCGTGTACGGCTCGGCTCGAATGACCTCGGGCGCCATGTACTCGAATGTGCCGACGGACGACATGGCTTCGGCCCGGCCGTCGAGGCGGCGCGCGAGGCCAAAGTCGGACAGCTTAAGGGTGCCGTCGGCAAAGACGAGGACGTTGGCCGGCTTGAGATCGCGGTGGATGATTGACTGGGGAGCGCCCGTGTGCAGATAGTCCATAGCAACGGCGATCTGCCGCGCCCAGTCGATGGCCAGATCATACGATATGTTGCGCGTCTGGATGGCCTGTTGCAGGCTGCACTCGGCCAGCTCCATGATCAAAAAGGTGTCAGGTGCCACGCTGTAGGCGCCGACGCACTGGACGATATGGCGATGGCGCACGCTGGACAGCAACTCGATCTCGCGCCCGCTCGTGGCCGACATGAACTTTTTGATTGCCAAGCGCTGGCCGCGATAGACACCCTCGTAGACCACGCCAAAGGTGCCCTCGCCGAGAATCTTGCCAAAACGGAGATCGGAGGCTGTGATGGCTCCGTCTGACTGGCTGTTTTGTCCTCGCCGCAGTTGCGCCTGCATGCGCGCCAGCAACTCCTTGGCCGAGAAAGGCTTGGCAAGGTAGTCGTCGGCGCCGGCCTCGATGCCCTGAACGCGCGAGTCATCGCCACTGCGCGCCGAGAGCACGATGATGGGCACGTGCTTGGTCCCTGCGCCCGCGCGCATCGCACGCACAAGAGTGCCGCCGTCGGCGATGGGCATCATCCAGTCGGTCAGAACGATGTCGGGTAGGCCGTGCTGCGCCACCAGATCGAGAGCGTGTTGACCGTCGCGCGCACAGCGGACATCGTATGTCGTCTGGAGCAGCTTGGTCAGGTACGAGCGCATGTCGGCGTTGTCGTCCACAAGCAGGACGATTGGGCGGCGCTGAGGTTCCACGCTGTCCGCGCTGTTACTGGTGGTTCTGGTGCTGATGGAGCTGCTAGTACTGGTGATGCTGTCGATAAGGCTGTCGCCATGCACATTATGGACGGCGGCGATGTTGCTGTCTATGGACGCTCGATCTGACGCAGTTAGCTCGCTCACACAAAGTCGCACAGGCTCGGACTGCGCGACGCCAACAGGAAGCGTCACCGTGAACGTCGTCCCCGAGCCCAGCACACTGTCGACGGTGATGGAGCCACCGTGCAAGTTGACCAGCTCGGCCGTTAGAGCGAGACCGATGCCGGCACCCTCGTGGCTGCGGCCGCGGGCAGACGCCACGCGATGGAAGCGCTGAAACAGCTTGGGGAGCTCGTCCGCCGGGATGCCGCAGCCCGTGTCGGTCACCGTCAAACGCACTGACCGATCGTCGCTGACAGGAGCCAGTCGCAGCGAGATGGATCCTTGGAGCGTGTACTTGAGCGCGTTGGACAGCAGGTTGAATACGATCTTCTCCCACATATCACGGTCCACGTTAACAATCCACGGCAGCGGCGGCGTCTGCACGTCGTAGACCAGACCAGCGACCTCGATCGCCGCACGGAACACACTCGCCAGATCCTGCGTGGTCGAGCTGAGGTCAGTGGCAACAAGCTGCACTCCCATGCGGCCGGCCTCGATGCGCGAAAAGTCGAGCAGCGAGTTGACGAGCCTTTGCAGCCGCTGTGCATTGCGCTGCACCATCAGCAGGCAATCGCGGTCGTCGTGGTTGCTACTGCGGTCGACGAGCTGCTCCAGTGGGCCCAGCATCAAATGCAGGGGCGTGCGGAACTCGTGCGACACATTGGCGAAGAAATTTGACTTGGCAATGTCCAGTTGGTGGAGGGCCTCTGAACGTTGACGCTCGGCCTCGTGTGCCCTTGCTTCCACCAATGCGTTGCCCAGCTGCCGTGCAAACAGCTCCAGGAAGACGCGATAGTCGTCGTCCAATGCACACCGCGGGCTGACGCCCAGCACCACGGCGCCCAGTGGCTTGTCGTCGGCAGCTAAAGGGCACACCACCGCAACCGACGTCGGCTCTGGCCACACACCGCCGGGCAGCGATTGGCCGATGCGCGTCTCCAGCTGGTCCACGACCACCGAGCGTCGCTCGTGGAGTGCCTGCGCCAGCGGCCAGTCGGCTCCTGCAGCAGCTGCTGCGTGATCACGAGACACGCCCGCCACAGACTCGAGAGCAAACTCCGACTTGTTTTGGGCGGCGCTGTACATCAGCGCAAACGAAATGTCGGCACGATTGCGCTCCAGAAAGATGGACACGGTGCTGTACACGTCCCCCGTCGTGCAAGCGCCAGCCATGTGCTGACCGAGCTCGTGCAGCGCGTGCATGCGTCGATCGCTCAACACTCGCTTCGTGGTCTCGTAGCTCTGCAAAGACGATAACATACACATTAAAAAAAAAAAAAATGAATTGCAGTTCATAATTACCGGGCCGAGAAGTCCCACGACCTTGCCTCCCTCACCGCGCACAGGCGAGAAGGACCACGTGAAGAAGCTCTCTTCTCGGTAGCCGTGGCGTTGCACGATCACTGGCTGGTCGTCGGACCACGTCGCGACGCCTGTCTCCACCGCACGCATCATCATCGGCCCGATCAAGTGCCATATCTCGGGCCACAGCAGGCGCATCGGCGTCCCGAGCGCGGCCGGGTGGCGTTCACCCAGGATGGGGATGTACGCGTCGTTGTACAGGCACACAAAGTCGGGGCCGAGGAGCAGCGCAAACGGGAAGCGCGAGTACAGAACCATGCTCATGGCCTGAGCCATGCTCGCGGGCCACGACGCCAGAGGGCCCAGCGGCGTCGTTGCCCAGTCCAGCGCACGTACGAGGGCGCCCATTGCACTCGGGCCCAGCATGTCGTCTTCTCTGGGTGTTGCCATCAGACCGCTGCACAAACGTGCAGAGGCGTGGTAGCAGAGTGCTCGCAGACTTGCGCATGTTGAACCGAGGCACGTCGCTCGACCTTGCTGCTGCTGCTGTGCCATCCTACACGTACGAGATTGCAGGGCGGCGAAAAAAAGTGGGTATTGCGCACTCTGAGTACAACGGCGCGCTCCACAGCTCCCCTTGAGTCATTTTTTCCAAAAAAAAATTTTTTTTCGTTCAGATCGCTCCACGTTCGCAGCAGTCTCGTCTCATCCATGAACGGAAGGAGCGACGGCCAAAAAAATCACGGGCACGAGTCCTTTCGATGGGAATGTTTTTTTTTCAAATCGGTGTACTCAGAGTACGCCCGAACTTCTCAAAATTGTACACGATCAATACAAACACACACAGTCAAAAACGAACAATTCCTCTGTCCCGAGAGAGACATCCTACTGCTTGGCGACCTTGGCGAGGGCGGCGCGGACGCCGGCACCGTAGGCCGGATCGGCGCGGTCAAAGTGGCCGAGCTGGCGCTCCTGTGTCTCGTGCGGGGCGCCGCTGAGGGACTTGGCGATGTTCTTGAACAGGTTCTGCTTCTCGTCGGCCGGCAGCAGGCGGAAGAGGTAGCCGGCCTGCGTGTAGTAGTCGTCCGAGCCGCGGCTGTCGTAGCGGCCCGCGGCGCCCTCGAGCGGAAGGCCCGGCTCGCCGTGGCCGAGACCAACGGGGCGAGTGCCGGCCGAGTCGACGGGCGCGTAGTTGGCGGCGGCGCCCGGGTCCAGGATGGTCATGCTGCCGTCACGCTGTTGGTTGAAAATCGGACAGCGCGCGCGGTTGACGGGCAGATGCTGATGGTTCGTGCCGACGCGGTAGAGCTGCGTGTCGTGGTAGGCAAAGACGCGGCCCTGAAGGAGCTTGTCGGGCGAGAAGCCCATGCCCGGCACGATGTTGGCCGGTGAGAAGGCGGCCTGCTCGACCTCGGCGTGGTAGTTGTCCGGGATGCGGTTGAGCTCGAGGACGCCCACGGGGATGCGCGGCGCGTCCTTGAACGGCCACACGTACGTCGGGTTGAAGGCGTCCCAGCCCGTGCGCTTCTCCCACGCGACGCGATCCGCCTCGGTCAGCACCTGGATCGAGACATCCCACTTCGGGAACTGGCCACGGTCGATCGCGTTGACCATGTCGCGCTGTGCGTAGTCCGGGTCCGCGCCGGCGATGCGTTCGGCCTCCTCGGCGCTGAGGTTCTTGGTGCCCTGCTTGGTCTTGAAGTGCCACTTGACCCACACGCGCTCGCCCGCCGCGTTGATCAGACTGAACGTGTGAATGCCGAACCCATCGAGGTGACGGTAGCCGTCCGGCGTGCCGCGCGACGAGAAGACCATGGTGACCTTGTGGAGCGTCTCCGGCGTGCGCGAGTTGAAGTCCCACAGCATCGCGGCCGACTTGAGGTTGGTGCGCGGGTCGCGCTTGTGCACGTGCACCATGTCGGGGAACTTGATCGCGTCCTTGATGAAGAACATGGGCGTGTTGTTGCCGACCATGTCCCAGTTGCCCTCCTCGGTGTAGAAGCGCACCGCGAAGCCGTGCGCGTCGCGCTCCGTGTCGGCGCTGCCGCGCTCGCCGCCCACCGACGAGATGCGTGCAAAGACATCGGTCCTCTTGCCCACCTCGGAGAAGAGCTTTGCCTTGGTGTACTTGCTGATGTCGTTCGTCACCGTGAACGTGCCGTATGCGCCCGTGCCCTTGGCGTGAACGACGCGCTCGGGGATGCTGCAGCAATAAAAAAAATAAAAATAAAAAAAAATTCAGCACTGGGAGTGTCTAAGAAAAACCAAAATGAACACTGGGGCCACGTACCGCTCACGATCGAAGTGCTGCAGCTTCTCGACGAGGTGGAAGTCCTGCAGGAGGACGGGGCCGTGCGGGCCGGCCGTCACCGAGTTCTGGTTGTCGGAGACGGGGATGCCAGAGGCCGTGGTCAGTTGCTGCGATGTTGCCCTAGAAAAAAATAAAAAAAATGTGTGAGACAGTGCGTCAGGGGTATGGGGGATTTCAGTTTAAGACGGCGTACATGACTGTCGGTAACTCAAGTAGACTCGATTTGGTACTTTCCAGCAAACGCGGCACTTCGAACAGTACTCGCAGGTGAAGAAAATGCTGTTCGATCACTCTGCCCCTCCTGACCTCCGTCCGCCAGTGTTTTGACGCAGCAATCCTTGAGTCATCGGATCCACAACAGGCCACACACTGTAAAGCAGACACGCATGCACGTGATCCTCTCCATATCGAAGCTAGAGTGGCAGCTTGATGCAGCTGAGCGCACAGACGCTCGATTGCATTGAGATCAAGGCTATTGAGGGAACGAGCCAGTCGAGGATGACAATGCCTTGCTGAAACTTTCAACGAGGGGGCTGCGATTGCCCCGAATGTCTTGAATAAATTACCATCCGGATGGTCATCACTAACATAAAAAGTCTTGGCAGGTTGGCCACGGTGTCGACGAGTTGGTCTCGACGAGTTCTCAGGGTTTCCCCGCAATTTGACAGTGTCGCCTTCTCTTTTCACTGCGCGATCAGGGACGTGATGGTCTTCTTTCCCGAGGCGGCGCGGGGGCATCCTCTGCGCTCATTGGGTTGAGCGGCGAGGCATGGACTGACTTGGTGCGCCACAAAACCGCGGTTTTTGAACGCGAAAGCCCTGCGGGCGTACGGGCGGGGTCTGGTGGACGCTCTCGTGTTCCCCGAGAGGATTGCGGGCTTCCTCAAGCAAGCGGACACATTCCCGTCGCGTGCCTTGTGGAACAATTGAAGTCGCAGTGGAGAGTCATGTCGACCGTGATGTCGCCGATCAAGGAGGACGACCAACTTTTGGTGCAGGACGACCAGTCGAAGGCCCTCTACGTAAGCACACATCCCAACAGCGTCCGTGCCAAGGCCTCTGCTGCTGCGAGTGCTCGTGCTCCGTCCAACCTCGCCCTCTTTCATTTCAATGGGGCGTCTTTCACCCGCAGTCCCCGGGGCCTTCTACACACCATCCTAGCACCGTCCCCTCACTCCTCCTACTGTATTTCTACTTTATTTTATTTTCTTTATTTTCTTTTGGTTTGTCTTGTAATTTTTTTGTGTTTTTTTGCTGGCCTTGACCCGTTATCATCCACGTGGCCCCGATTTTCCCCCTTCGGATCCGTATATGCGTGCTGCCGTGAGCGGCTCGTCGTCCAGCTCGTCTCGGTGTGGTCGCAGACCGTTTCTCCACGCTGTGGCACTGCAGGGTGTGCAACAAAGACATTTCTGGTGACGCGTCGCACAAGAGGGACCACGAGAACACGCAAAAGCACCGGGGAAATCTTGCAGCACGTTCTCTATCTAGTCCACTTCACTCGCTTCTACATGGCGCTGCGAACTCAGCTCATCTGCACGCGCGGACGAGCACTACGTCGACGCGTGCAAACATCAGATCGAGGATCCCGCACTGCCGTGGAAAAAATGGGCACTTTGATCTCGTGGCGACCATCATCCTTCTCAAGCAGGAAGTCCTCAAGACCGACATGCTTGATTTCTGCGAGCAGCTCTCGTTCAACCCATGGCATGGCTGCAGTCTTTGTGAGCGTCACTGTGGGTGTCCGTCCACCTACATCTCCCAATAGTATTGTACACTGGGGGGTCGACGTTGGCCGGCAGGACGCACATCAGCGTCATCGCCATGAACTCGCCCGCGAAGGGCATGGGCGAGCTCCCGCGGCGGGCGCCTCGGCCGCAGCCGTCGTGTCGGCGGTGTCGCCATGCGAACCAAAGTGGGGGTGCGTTTCTCGACCCTTCTAGAGTATTGTGACACCTATTTTTGTTTCGCACGACCCGGTTCCTGAGCCGGCTGAGCGGCCGAGCACGTCCCGGCACGCTCGGTCGCGGCTATGGCCAGCCCACGGGGTGTTAATGCCGTGCCCTGATTCTTTTTCCTCGTCTCGTGTGGGTCTCTGTCTGTCGAACTTACACGTGCGTGAGAACAGTGGTCGACCGTGGGAAAAGCAATGTCGGACTCGGGCTCGACGACGGCCGTCAACGATGGTGACACTGGCTACATGATCATCTCCATGGCCATGGTGCTGATTATGACGCCCGGACTGGGTACGTCGCCGATGGAGGAGGAGAAGAGCTTACACATGTTCACGCACCCCGACAGGTCTCTTCTACGGCGGCATGAGCCGCTCGCGCGACGTGCTCACCCTGATGGCCATGTGCGGCCTCAACCTGACGATCGTGTCGATCCAGTTCTACGTGTGGGGCTACTCGCTCGGCTTTTCCAAGACTGCCGACAACCAGTTCATCGGCAACCTCAACAGCGGTGGCCTCGCCGATGTGGGCGCTGCGGCGCATCCGGCCGCACCGGACATCTCCGAGCTCGTGTACTTTGTCTACCAGATGCAGTTCGCAGCGATCACGCCCGCGCTTGCCTTCGGCTCCGGCGGTGTGCGCATGCGTCTGTGGCCGCTCATGGTCATCCCCTTCATCTGGTCCACCATTGTCTACGACCCCGTGGTGTACGCCATGTGGGGCCTCAACGGCTGGCTGCACACGCTCGGCGACTCGGGCGCGTACGATTTTGCGGGCGGCATCGCCATCCATACCGTGTCCGGCATGACTGCGCTCGCGTACGGCATGCTCCTCCGCCGCCCATCCAAGCCTGGTCGAGAGCCGTTTGCGGGCGAGGGCCCGAACCACTCCCCCCTGCTGGTGTACATTGGCACGGCGCTGCTCTGGTTTGGCTGGATCGGCTTCAACGCGGGCTCAGAGGGTGCGGCCAACGCGCGCGCGGCCACGGCAGCCATCAACTCGAACCTGGCCGCGTCCATCGGCGGCATTACGTGGATGCTGCTCGATTCCCTGCACACCAAGAAGCTCGGCTCGATCCCGTTTTGCTGCGGCGTCGTTGCCGGCCTCGCCACAATCACACCCGGCAGTGGCTACGTGCCTGTGTGGGCCTCTCTCATCTACGGCGTGCTGGCGTCGCTGGTCTGCCGAACCGTCGTGGCCAACAAGGAGCTGCTGCGCATCGACATCGACACGCTCGACGTGTTTGCTGTGCACGGTGTTGGCGGCATGCTCGGCGTCTTCCTCACCGGCATCTTCGCCTCGGCCGACGTCATCGCGCTCGACGGTACGGTCAGCCCCGGCGGGTGGGTCAGCCAGCACTACATTCAGGTGCCCATCCAACTGGCGGCCATCGCCTACGGAGCGGGCTACAGCTTTGTTGTCTCTTTCGCGCTTCTGTGGATCGTCGACAAGATCCCCGGCCTGCACCTGCGCGCCAGTGAGGAAGACGAGCGCGCCGGTCTCGATCGCACCCAGGTCGGCGAGTCTGCCTACGACTACTACCATGCACTCCCTCTCCTCGACGCCGAGCGCGAATCTGTCAAGGCGCCTCTTCAGAGCAACGGCACACCTCAGAGCAACGGCACTAGCGGCACGACCGACATTGAGCTCCAAAAAGTTGATCAGTAGTTTTTTGTTTTTGTTCCAGGGAACGATGTCCAGGGGTCGTTACATAACAGTCAAACCTCCAATTAGATGTGGAAGAAAAACATTTTTCGACTGACACACATGGCTACCAACACCACCACTGCTCCTTTTCGTTTATTTCTAGCCAACAGCATTGGCGCAGAGGGTGCCAAGTCCACTTCAAAATAAACAAGACTGACGTCGTTTACAGGTCTTGGAATAAATGTGCTCTTCTGTTTGTTACTCGATAGATAGAGGGTTTGTGCAGTTGCAGATAAAATAGAGTTTAAAAAAAAGAAGAAGAAATAAAATAGGGTTTTAAAAAAGGAAGAAAAAATAATAATGATAGAGGTGCAGCCTTTAGGTGCAGAGGCTGAGGTCGTTCAGC
>Ga0302231_10001866_pt1 | contig 12499 bp, 14 predicted proteins | sample II_Palsa_N2_2_FD_193522 | JGI IMG/M metagenome (GOLD analysis project Ga0302231, IMG submission 193522) | Peat permafrost microbial communities from Stordalen Mire near Abisko, Sweden - II_Palsa_N2_2 | ecosystem: Environmental > Terrestrial > Soil > Palsa > Peat permafrost | place: Sweden...
AAAAAAAAAATACAGACAAAAATCTAAACAGAAGAGAGCCTTATCTTATTTACGATAAAGCGTAAAGGAAAAAACAACAACACTGAATCAAGTGCAGCATTGGCCATCCACTGGCTTGTCCTTGGGCGCGTTGGATTGCGAGCCAAAGGCGGCATTGTTGCTGGATCCCAGTTGGACTGTGTTCTGTGAGGCCCCCGCTGCGTTGCGTGGCTTGCTGTTGCCCTCCTTGGCGACCTCGAGGATGGCCTTGACAAGCGTGCTCATGGCCGTTTCCACGCCCACGTTCTCCGAGGCCGACGTCGCAAACCAGCCGATAAAGTTGTGCTGCTTGCAGTACTCGTCCAGACGCGACTTGTCGATCGACACGTCGTCCCGGTCGCACTGCAAAGCACGCTTTGGTTACCGACGATGTGTATGCCACACAGAAACTTACCTTGTTTGCAAGGAGGATCGCCGGCACGGGTTGTTGGTTGCCGAGCATGACCTTGCTGTCGAGATCCTCCTTCCACTACGCAGCACGTGGGTGTTTGAGCTTTGTGGCTAGTCTAGCAGCGTTTCTTGTTTACCTTGGTCACGGCCTCAAAGGTAGCTGGCCTTGTCAGGTCAAACACGACCAAGGCGGCGATCGCGTACTTGTAGTAGACGTGGGTCATGCAGCCAAAGCGCTCGTGTCCCGCAATGTCCCTAGTGTATACCATGTGAGCAGGGGGTGGGGTTGGGGGGTGGGTGGGCAACGTACCACAGCTGCAGGTTGATGTTGGAACCGTCCTCCCAAACAACGTTCTTGACCGCAAAGTCGACGCCGATCGTCAGCTTGTAGTTTGGCGTGAACAGCCCCTCTGTGTACCTCTTGATCAGCGACGTCTAGAGGGTTTGTGCGCGTGTGCGTGTGTGAGTGTGTGCGTGTTAATTGTCGCGAGTGCGTTTACCTTGCCTGCATTCGCAATCGGCGTACACAAGCACGCCACATGGGCAGGCGCACACGACGGGGTTAAATGACGCGTTAGCGACAGCCAAAGGAAGTGAGTGGGTCCACAGTACCGACAGCATAGTCGCCAATGACGAGGATCTTGTACAGCTGGGCCTCGTCGTGTTGCGGTTGCGACATTTTTTCACGTTCACGTTCACGTCAAAAGCTGTTCACAAAATGCACCCCTTAACTTTCAGCAATCAATCAATGTACAGGGAAAAATCGACTCGCTTCGAGTTGTTGAAGTCGGCGCTGGCAGGCGATCCGTCTGCGTTGAGCTTGCGCACAGACACCCCCGCGTCGCCGAATAAGGACTGGCCCTTCCAGTCCTCCATCTGCTCGGAGCTGTACGGGCCGTAGACCTCACCGTCGGCCTGCCACTTGTACTGCCAGTAGGTCGCATTGGCAAGTTGAGGGGCGGAGGCAGCAGCTGAGGCAGGGGCAGCAGAGGCGGGCGTTGAGATGGTAATAGAGGAAGATGTGACCATGCCGTCATCGCTCGACTCAAAGCCAGACACGTCAAAGCCAGACATGCCGAGACGCGTCACCACGGCCTCCCTGGTCTCCGAGTAGATGCCTTGATTGCCAGTGCTGAGAATAAATAGACACATAAATAGATTTGTTTACCGTATTCGCCCATGCCAACAAGCCGATCGCACGCCTCGGTAAGGGCGTCAAACTGCGCCTTGTCCTCAGGGTTTTTGACGGCGGGAGAGGGGATGGCGGGCTCGCCGGCTTTCCGCTTGGTGGCGTGCGTCTTGCTGCTGCTGCCGCCCAGTCGCTTGAGGGCCTGTAGATAGAATAGTTGAAAACTTGAATAAATTCATACGTTTCGTACGAGGATGGCCGTCTCCTTGGGCTGGAGGGTCTCGGCGACAAGGGCGAGGCATGTCTGGACGCTGACGGTGGAGCGATCGAGCTCCTTCTCGCTCTGGATGCTGTCGTACTTTTCCTTGGCGGCCTTGGCCTTCTTGATGTCCTCGCGCGAGACGCTGTCGAGCCAGGGGTCGTGCGACTCCTTTGCGTCCTTCTTGAGCGTGTAAAAGCCGGTCTCGTCAAAATCACTGAAAGGATGGGGGGGGGTTATTCAGGCCTCCCCCGAGAGCAAAATGCGCGCCTCACCCCTCTTCCAGCTCCTCGTTCATGTTGAACGGCATAAAGCCGGTGCCGCTCTCGTCGTTGTCAAAATCGGCCTCGTCGCCCTGCTCTTCTCCCTCGATGCTTTCGCGGTTCAATCGCTTGGGCTTTTTCTTGATCCCGTCCTCGTCCACGTCGTCCTCGCCCTCGCCCCCGCGGCCGTTCTTGTCCTTTTCGTCGTCACTGTCGTCCTCAAACTGGCGCAGGCCTTTCTTGCCCCGCTTTCCCTTGGCACTGAACACGTCGTTCTCAAGCAGGTCGTCGTCATAGTCGAGCTCCTTGTCGTCGTTGTCGTCGTCTCCCGCCGCTGCATCGCCATCCACAACGCGGCGGCGCTTGCTCTCGCCACTGCCGTCACCCTCGTTGCCGCGCTTCTTGTTGCTGCTCTTGCGGTCATAGTTGACAAACCCACTCGACGAAAATGACGACGCGCCGGACGAGCGACCACCGCCACCGCTGCCCGCGCCGCCTCGATGGCCCCTCTGTAACACGCATTTAACCCCCCCCACAGTCAGCTGGCGAAGAACGTTACAGACGACATGTTTTTGCCAGCGGGAAATAGAAGTGCAGGACCCATTTTCCGAGGGATGATGATGTCATTTTGAATGTTCAAGAATGGATTTGCTGCGGCTCTTCACCACCGACGTCGACCTGAGCCGAGGTGCGATCCCTTTTAGTTGAGGGTGGTGGTGGTGGTTGTGATGGCTAATGATATGCCACAGTTGCGCCCGGCGAAATCGGCGAGCAATTGACGAGGCGGCTGCTGCGCGAGCGACGGTGGAGTGTGCGTGCAGTGGCCACAATGCTGGGCGGGCTGGCCGAGCAGCCGCAGGGACATGTGATGGAGCTACAGGACGAGGCCCGGCTGAGGGCGATGCTGTGCGCCGTGGTCGACTGGGTCGTCCTGCTGCCGTCGGCGTTGACAAGGACAAATCAGCCGTTGAGAGGGATCGGGGCAACGTGGTTTGGGCTGCAGGAGGACCCCGAGGGCGACGCGGTGCTGATCAACGGTGGCGGGGAGGAGGACAGCAGGAAGCGGGACAAGGAGCAGGAGGACGACGATAAGAGGGACATCGAGCAACGCAGGAAACGGTACGAGGCGTACGAACAGTGGATTCACGGCACGCTTAGACCAACGCTCGATTGGGGCGACGGGCAGCTGCTGTCGACGACTATTTTGCGTTTGTGGAGTGAGAGTAGCTATCTAAGCCCCCATCTGGTATTCCAACAAGAAAAAAAATTTTTTTATTTTAATATATTTCTTTTTCTTTATTGCAGGATCGACTCGTGCCCGAGATTTTGGCGCACCAAGTCCGATCGGCTCAGCTCGACTTGGTGTCCTGGGTCAACTCGCTGCGGGACCCGTTCATGGGCGTTGAACCGCTGCTGATGCTCCTGATGCAGCCCGATCTGCAGCGGAATGCGGGGATCACCCTCAGTGCCCTCATCCCGCGGCCAAACGGGCTGCTGGGCGTGCTGCGAGGGCTGCTGGACAACGTGGGTGTGCCGGCCGAGGCCGCGGTCAACGTGGTCGTAGCCGTGCCCTCGACAATGAGCCCCGTGGACTATTTCACGGCGATTGCCCCGCAGGTCGTGCAGCTTTTGCTGGTGCCCAACCACGACAAGCTGCATCTGACGGCGGCCCTGCTGTTTGAACGTGCGGTGCGATCCAGGTCGCCCTTTGCTGCGTGTCTTTCGGCCGCGTTGGAGCAACAGCAGCAGCAACAAGCCACAGCCGCCCTGCAGACCCTGCTCGTTCGGCACAGTGCCTCTCCCACACTGATCAAGCACGTCCTGGGCTCGTGTGCCGCGCTGCTCGGCACGTCCATTGACGACAGCAACAGGGCCATCATCGAAGCATGCACGAGGTCGTGCGGTGCGGCCGTTGTCCAGCCCTATTTCCCGTCCATCGCCCTCCCCGCCGAGTGGGACACAAAAACAACCGCAATTACCACATCGAGTGCATCCAAGGACCCCGTCGACGCGTTCATGCTTGCGTCCACGCCCGAGCAGCGTCTCTCTGCCCTCTTTGACCTGTCCCGCTCGCCGGTCGCCAGCACGATGAGCGACGCCGACTGGGAGCGCAACTACCTGGGCCCCCTCTTCCGCTACGACAGCAGCCAGGACAAGGACACGGCCGTCACGACCAAGCTGGCACAGGTCATCGCCGCCACGGCCGCCCGCTCGCCCTCGCGCCTCAGGACCCTTGTCGACCGCGTCGTTCGCGAGCAATCCCCCCAGGCCGCAGAGGTCCTTCGGCAAGCATCGGCCATTGAACCCGATCTGCTTCTCCCTGTGATCGCAGCTGAGGCCCAGCCCTTGCCCGCCGTGCTCGCTGTCGTCGCGGCATGCTTGAGTGCTGCGTCCCCCACATCCATCGCGCCACTGCTGCCGCGGCTGCTCGCCCAGGTGGGCCTGAAGGAGGAGGACCCACAAGCAGACATTGCCGCGATCGCTCTTTTGAAGGCACTGCGGGACCACAACACTGACCCGGTCCTCGCAGCATCGGTTCTGGCCCAACGCGACGGGATCGTCCAGCTGGAGCGGCGTCTTAGTCGCCTTTTGTAGAAAATTGGCTTGAATCTTTTTATTTCATTTTTGTTGCATGCTTTTCCCTTTTTACAGTTGCATAGTTTTGCTTCCTCAGCGGACCGTCCACCCCTTTTCCTTGAGCTCTGCCGCAAACTCGTCCGATGGCTTTGTTCCGAGCACGACCGATGCCTGTGCCTGTTCCTGTGCCTGTGTCTGTGCCTGCGCATCTGCGCCAGTCGCGAGGTGCTGCTCAACACTGCGCACGAGATCGGCCCTCGTTGCGGCGCGGAGGACGTCGCGTCGCTGCTGGCGCTGCTCGTCCGTGATGCCAAACTTGAACCGGGTCAGGCCACGATCGCTGGGCGAGACGGGCGCGTCGATGCGTCCAAACACGGCCAGCTTGGCCTCGTCGATCTCGTGGTCGGAGAAGGCCCCCTTGCGCAGGAACCAATGGACGGCCTCGTCGTACACCGAGACGGTCTTGAGCGAGCTGGGATCGCGGTACGAGTAGAAGGAGAACACGCCGTCGCCGCCCGCGGATGCACCGCCGCCGTACGCACCGTTCTTCTCGCGGATCTCCTTGTGCAGGAACGAGTTGGTCATGAGGCGCGCGGCGATCTGCAGCAGCACCGAGTCGGGGTGCGCCAGCGGGACGGTCCGGATCGCCTTGGAGGAGAAGTTGACCTGGACGGGCAGGCCAAAGTAGGTCTTGTTGTTGTTGTTGTTGTTGTTGATGTTGTTGGGCGACAAAGCCGCTGTTGAGGAGGGCGAGATCGAGCTAACGGTGGCTTGGCTGCTAAACGGCCCAGCCAACGAGTGCAGCAGGCCCTCGGTCTCTACGCTCACGTCCTCGGCCGTGACGAGAAGGCGCAGCGTGTTGGAGCTGCGGCCAGTGCTGTTGACAATGACGGCCTCGTGGATCTGCACAAGCTTGGCGATGACGTCGTCCAGGTCAGTCTGGGCCGCAACCTGCTCCATAAACTCGACCTGGGTCATGCCCGAGAGCTGCTCCGACAGGGCCATCGGCGCCGTCAGTTGGGCCGCGGCAAACTTCATGGCGAGGTTGTGGCCCGCGTCGGCCACCGAGTTGGACAGGGACGAGGCCTCGCGCGCAATCAGGTTGCGCAGGTGGTCGCGGTCGGCGTAGCTGGGGTTGCGCAGCGTGTCCTCGAGCAGCTCGATCGCGCGAGGGATGTTGCCGTTGAGCGACACGGCGGAGAAGAAGACGTCGAGCGAGCCCTTGTTGAAATCTGAACGAATAATCGAGCAATTATTATTTTCACTATAAGTTTTAGCTGTACCGTTGGGATTGACCACGACAGACGGGCTGACGTCGATGCCGCCGGTGTAGCGGGCCACCTCGAGGGCGTACTTTTCGCGGTCGCGCTTGGTCGTGCCCATCCACGTGAGCGCACTGGCGTACAGCGGCAGGTACGGCAACAGGTCCTTTGGGAAGTCGGGCAGGGTGAGTGCGCCACGGACATAGGTGAGGCCGTTTGTGGGCTGCTTGGCGATGAAGCCCGCGGTCGAGCCGCCAAAGGTCTTCTCGGTCAGGGGGAAGACCTCTGTCTTGGGCGGCACATCGGCCATGGTCAGCGTGGGCAGGACCGCGAGCGACTCCTTCTGGTCCTGCAGCTTTTGCAGCACGAGGCCGTCGTCGTAGATCTTGGCCTGGTCCTCGCTCGTCAGCTTGGCTTGCGAACGGGCCAGCTTGTCGGCCTCGAGCTGGGCTTGCTCGGCGGCGTAGTTGGCGTCGCCGGAAACGACAAAGGTGAGACGGTGCGGGTTGTTGAGCAGCTGGTCCTCGATCAGCTTTTCAAAGAAGCCGCCCTGCTTGACCTTGGCCTCGAGCTCGTCGACGTACTGCACTCCCAAAAAAAATTCAATGAATATACAGGTTGACTGTTGGTACGCACGGCATTCGGGTTGAGCATGTCGAGCGCATCGGCCCCATGGACCCACGATCCCGCAATGTTGAGGCCCAGATTGAGGCCAAAGCTGGCCGATTCCTGTTGTTTCATTTATTTTCTTTAAAATAAATAAACGGCGATTTATTATTGAAACAAACGTACGTGCTTGATGGCGAGGCGCATCTGGTGCAGCTGCGCGTCGATCTGGTCCTGAGGGAGGCCCTTCTTTGCCGTCTCGCGCAGTGCGTTCATGACGAGCTCCTCCACCTTTTTGGCGTCGTCGACCGACTTGAGGCCCTGCAGCCCCGCGGCAAACGAGGTCTCGCGGCCGTCGGTCGAGTACCCAGTTCCGGGGGCGTAGTCGGAGCCGAGCTGCGAGTCGATCAGGGCCTTGTGGAGGGGCGCAGAGGGGTCGTTGGTCAGCAGCGTGCTCAGAACGCCCATGGCGAACGTGGTGAAGGCGTCCGTGATGTCGTTGGTGAGGAAGGCAACCGAGGCCTTGACCTGCGCGGCCGGGTCGCCCATGGGCTCGATCGGGCCGTTGATGTGCACAAACTGGGGCGAGGCAAAGCGCGTGGAGTGGCCCACGTCCAGCAGCGGCAGGGGCGGCAGCTGGAGGCTCTTTTCGTAGGCGACTCGCTCGGTCAGGGTGGCGTCAATGTCGGTCAGGACACGGGGGAGGTCCACGTCGGAGCCGTACGTGTAGAAACGGGCGTTCTGCGGGCTATAGTGCCGTCGATGGAACTAACGATTATAATTGATGTGTTTCAGTGCGGAAAACAAGGAGGAATAGGCCTGTACCTCGGTCAGCTGCGCGTGCGTCAGATCGAGGATGTGCAGGGGATCGCCACCAGAGACGTGCTCGTACGAGGACCCAGGGTGGAGGGACTGCTGCAGTCGCGTCACAAAGTAGGCCCCGGGGTCGCTCTAGAGGGGGAAAAAAAAAAAAGCAAACAAGACAGTAAGTAAATACCGCGTTGAGTTGCAGTTGTCGCTCGTCCTTACCATCACGCCCTTCATCTCGTTGAAGACAACGCCCTTGAACGCGAGGGCCGATGCGGGCTCACTGGGCTTTGTGTGCTCGAGCCGCCATCCCTCCTGGCGAAAGTCCGTGTACTTTAGCTGGGGGAAGAAGGTTGCGTCGAGGTAGACCGACAAGAGGTTGCGGTAGTCCTGCCAGTTCTGGCTGGCAAAGGGGTACATGGTGTAGTCGTTGCCGGTCATGGCGTTCATGAACGTGGCCAGCGAGCGGTTGAGCATCTTGAAGAACGGGTCGCGCACGGGGTACTTGCGCGAGCCGCACAGCGTCGTGTGCTCGAGGATGTGCGGGACGCCCGTGCTGTCGGTTGGGACCGTCTTGAAGATGACACTGGTGGGGCAAAAAGAAGAATAAATAGGTCAGGGAACGGGAGCAGACGGATTTAGAGGAACGCACTTGAACGCCTTGTTGCTGTCCACTCGATCGATGTGCAGATGCTCGGCCCCCGTGGGCTGGTGCGTCAGCAGCGTGGCCGTCAAACGCTGCAGCGGGACCGTCCTTGTCTAGCACGAACACTGTAAGAAACACGTGTGCAGAGCACCAATCGGACGCACCGCCTTGACGACAAAGTTGCCCGCAACGACATCGCCCGCAACGTGTCGCGCAGCGGGCGCCACGGAGGCCACTGCCGTCGCCAGATGACGTCGACCCAACAAGCGCCACATGAACACGGGTCGTGCACTTGACAAAAATAATATTTTTATTTTTTTATTTGCTCTCTCTCTGTGTGACTGCAACGGAACATGGAATGGATGGAATGGATAGGATGTCCTAGGGCTCCTACGTGGCTGTGAGGATGGTGTGGCCCGACTCAAAGGGTTCTACTTTGCCGGAAATAAATCTGAAGGAAAAAAAAAAGGGCCATCGCGTTGTCGGATGCGACTATCCAAAGGCGGCATCGTCGCGGTGGACCGCACGTAGTGACCGGGCTCAAGCGTCGACAAAACCATCCAATCCAAGGGGCCGATGAAGGGCAATGGGGAAGCTTTTTATACAAACTGGACAAATACCTACGTATTAAAGAGGAGGGGACCACTCGGCGTTATTGTGCGGTTGTCGACGAGGCTGCTGCTGGTGCTACGGGTGCTGTTGCGTCCGCGGGGGCTGCTGCTGCTGCTGCTGCTGGTGCCAGTCGCCTCGCGTTGTTGTATCCAATGCTGCACAGGTTGGAGATTAGGCCCCAATCAGAGCAGGCGCACGTACATGCCAAAGCCGACCAGGCCGTAGATCGTCGCGCCGGCCAGCACAAGGCTGGTCCCGCGTTGCAGCACGTCAAGAAACGCCATCCAAAAAAGAACACGGAACACGTGGGTCGTTCAACCACACTTTTGGAAGTATTGCTCCCAGGGCCAGCACAAAACCAAGCCGCACAGCGCCGACCGAATGCCCATACCGGGGACGTCCTCCTACACAGCCAAGCTCACGGTAAGCGCACTGGGCCCACCATCATGCACCCCAATGCGAAAAATACACACAGGTGGGACTGCTGGCGGCAGGGGTCATTGTGCTGTGGTCGCACAGGCCGATCCATCGGTGGGTCAACGAGCACCCCTACTGGGCTCGCAGGGTATCGGAATTGCAAAGCGATCGACGTTGTTAAACAAGCACCCAACTGCAGAGAGCGCGAATCGATCAAGAGCGGAGGGGGGCGAGCACCAGCTAATTTTATTGCATAGTTGTTGTGCAGCACTGTGGGACATAAATCATGCAGAACATTTTTACAATCGTATCGGCTACTTTTTCTTGCCGCCCCAGGCCTTTTGTTTCTTGCTGCCTCCTCCTCGACTACCATAGCCGCCGCGATTGAAGTGATTGTACTTGCCGCGCTTGGCGCCGCCGTCCCGATCATTGTCGCTGCCAGCACTGTCGCGACCTAATAATGTGCGTTCACTATTTTTAGATTAGGACCTTTAAGACAAGTATACCTCTCTTGGGTGTCTTGGGCTTGTTCTCCGACTGGAACAGCGTCTCGCCTGGCTGGAGCATGCCGTTGCGCACGACCTCGGGGATGTCTTCCTCGTCGCCCTCGCTCGAGTTGGCGTACCCCTGGAAGGCAAGTTTCGGCGGCAGCGCAGGCACACTGACCGCAACATTAAGTAAAAAAATAATAAATTATTCCTTGTCCGTACTCATCGTCGTCCTCGACAACGTCCATCTGATGGCCGTTCAGCGTGAAAGGGTTGGTGGGTGCAGCCGACGCATCCTCGTGCCTGTTCTCGTGCCGGGTGGGCGTCTGGTTCTTGCGACGACCCTTGCCCTTGCCCTTGCCCTTGCCCGTGGGGAGCTCGGAGGCCGCCATCATGCGCTTAAAGTCTTCGTCGTTCTCGTAGTCATCGTCCTGGCTGATCATGTTCTTGGCAAACACGTTGGACCGCTGGTCGGGGAAGAGGACGAGCCCCTTCTTGGACGTCGAGGACGGCGTCGTTGTGCTCGTGCTCGTGGTCTTGGCGGGTGGGTCCATGAACGAGAACGACGAGCTCGACGACAGGGACGACGGCGTCTTGGGGACGACGTGGGGAATCGTGGTCGCTTTGGCCTTGGTGGTGCTGGACGGGACGATGGCTTGTGACAACACATCCTCGTCGTCAGAGGAGGAGGAGTCGGACGACAGGACGAGTGCGTGTTTGGCGGTAGTGCTGCGACGGCGACGGTCCTCCACCGGCTGGCTGTTCTCGATCTCGATCCCGCTCACGTCGGGTTGGTTGTAGACTGGATCGATGGGCGAGGACACGAGGGGGTCGTCCCGTTCGGCGATTGGGTTGTACGGCGGCAGCTGCTGGCGATCGTCGAGCATTTGGGTGAACTGCTGCACCTCCTGGTCGTCGTTGGTTCTGGCTCCTCGCTGCTCGTAAAACCCCAGCGATTGCGACCCCGTTAGGAGATCAAAAACCTTTTCGGGCTGCTGCTGCTGCTGCATTTGCTTGGTGGGCGTGGGCCTGGTGCTGTCGTCCACCTCGTCCTCCGGCTTGGCGACCAGCGGGGGTCCACGCAGCGGCGACCGGTCCATCAGTGGCTGCGAGCCGTCCGATCCAAGCAGAATCGAGTTCTTGATGCTTGCTGATGGCGACGTTGCTTCTGCAAAATATCCTTTATTTTATTTTTTTTTTAAAAAAAAAAATAGACTAATTACCAGCAATGACCGATTGCATTCGCTTGACGGCGCTGCTGCCCAGTTGCAAGCGACTGCGGCGACTGGATGTGGTGGGCGACGGCGCCGATTGAGTGGGCGATCGAGTTGGTGAAACCACCGATGCCAAGGGTGTTGCTGGCGAGGGGGCGGAGAAATAGGTGCTCGTTACTAATGTTGGATGTGCTGGTGCTGGTGCTGGTGCTGGTGCTGGTGCTGGATCTAGTGGTTGGTCTGCTGTTACCGAGGAGGTGGCAGGCTTTGCAGGCGACAAAGGGTTCAGCGTCGTCTGGGCAAGCTTGGATGAAATAGGGCTCACGTTGGAGACGGTCTCCTTGCGAGCAGCCGCGGGGGACCTTTGGACGTACTTGCGGAACGACTCGTCGATGGTGCCCTCGTAGAGCACCAGCTGGACCGGCGAGAACGACTTTTGCTTTCGCCAGCTCTCCAGTCGTTCCGCAGGGCTGCGTCGTTTCTTGGTTGAAAGCGGTACCTCTACCTCGTCCACCTTGAGCGCTGCTGCGGCTACAGCTGCCTGCTTTGGTGGAGTGGACGGTGCGGATCGGAACGACGGCACCTTGGTAAACATCTCCTTCATCGGCAGTAAATCGACCTCGTCCTGGTCCTGGTTCCGCCTGTTCAGCCTGGGGGATGGCGGCTGCGGCGGCGTGTCGTCATCGACGAGATTCACGACCATGCGATCGCTCGGTTTCCCACTCGCCGCGGCCTGCTGCTTTTGCTGGTTCTCCCGCGCGTAGACCTTCATAACTGTTAAAACTAAATTGTAATTGTAGACGTACCCGACTGGGCGAATCCCCGCTGGGATGCGGCAGCACACGAAAGCCTGTTGGGAGGGTCGAATGCACGGCGCCTTTGGTGACGACGGGAGCAACCTTTGCCTTTGCCTGCTTGCCCTGTTTGCCCTTGAAGCCGTCCTCCTCCTCGGGCGGTCTGTACACGTCCTCGTCCTCGTCCGATGTACTGATCCTTTTCCGCGCCCGCTTCTTCTTCGGGGTTATAGGCTCCTCGTCCGTGTCGCTGTCGCTCGGCGCGATGGTCTTCTTTAGCCTCGGTGGTGTTGGCGATGGTGGCCGTGCTTGCTGCTTTGTGGCCGGTGAGCCCATCCGTGTCGCATCCTCGTCATCCTCAATCACCGTCACCTACCAGCCTCGTGTTAGCGCGGCGTACAGAGGCGGCGTGTGTGTTGGGGTTACCCTGTTGTGCTCACGCAGACTCATCTCCTTGGCCCTTCGCAGCTGTCCATCCTCGTCCTCGTCCTCGTCCTCGCTGGAGGGACGGACGGGTGCGGCTGGCCTCCGTTGCGGCTGCTGCTGCTGCCGCCGCTGCTTATGCTGCTCCTCTTGCTCAAGGCTGGCCCTGAGGGCCAGCTCGATCTGCTCTTGCTCGCTCAGCTCAGCGGCGGTCCTCCCTCGCCTGCGTTTTAGCGTGCCAAATCAGAGGGGGGGCCAATTGCATTGGGTCCAGTACGCACCTCGTGTCTTGCTGAGACGCCATTGACTCAAACAGCGTCCTCTGCCCTGGCAGCCTACAAACGTGGTTTTGGTTGGGTTGCGCAAAAGTGGGATTTGGGGTGATTTTGCCTGCCATTTTTCTGCCAGCCGCTGTTCTTGCCCCTCTCACCCACCCCCTGCCCCTAACCCCCCCTCGCAAGCTAGAACGGGGGAACGTACGGCTCGTTGCTGCGCTGCTTGCCCTTGTTCACGAGCGCACCCGAACGTGGCTGTGTGGCCATGATTTTCAAATTTGGCGCGCATTGGAGTGTC
>Ga0302231_10001867_pt1 | contig 12493 bp, 17 predicted proteins | sample II_Palsa_N2_2_FD_193522 | JGI IMG/M metagenome (GOLD analysis project Ga0302231, IMG submission 193522) | Peat permafrost microbial communities from Stordalen Mire near Abisko, Sweden - II_Palsa_N2_2 | ecosystem: Environmental > Terrestrial > Soil > Palsa > Peat permafrost | place: Sweden...
TCCACCTTGCCGTTGGCAGCGAGCAGTTCGGCGTACTGGGCATAGTGCGACAAAAGCTCGACGGGGTGCCTACATAAATAACAAGATGAGTGCTCAAAAAAAAATATTTTATTTTTATTTTTATTTTTATTTTGCATACGAGGACGAGCCCTTTCCGACTGCGGCCTTGAGCGTCACGACCTTTTCGACAAACGACTGGAGGACCTGAGCCTTGTCGTGCGCGTCCTTGAGCGATGACACGACGACACGCTCCTTGACAAGCCACTGCTCGGCCGTCTTGCCGACGTTGCCCGCACAGATGTATGCAAAAATGGCAGCATCGTGGATGCCGACGTTGGCGAGGCGGACACCGAGCTGGTCGCAGAGCGCCTCAAACTCGTCGGCCTTGGAGAACGTGCAGATGATCGCGAGGATCGCCTTCCAGTCCTTGATGTCTGCGTTCTGCACAATGTCGCTCAGGTCCTTGTGCAGCACAGACGACACCACACGCAAGTACGGCAGCTTGCTCTTGGCGATGATCTTCTCCTGGGTCTCGCGCAGGAGAGCAGAGCCTCCGCAGTGTGCGAGGATGAGGGCCTCGGCATTCTGGTTGGCCTTGAGCGAGAGCTTGACGGCCGAGGCAAAATCGCCCACAAACACGGCCATCGAGATCAGCGCGCTCAGGTCGTCGCTCTCACCAGACGTCTCAGAGAGGGAGAACTCCTTGGAGGACGCGCTTGCCGAGGACTGTAAACAAATAAATAAATAATGGTTCTTGTCAAAGTCATATTGAATTGTTTCTCATTACGTTGGCGGCAAACACGTGCTCTACAGACGACCCGTCCTCTGCCTGCTGCTGGGCTGCCGAGCTCGACTGGGCCGACTCTTCCTGATCCTCTTCGCCAAACTCGGCGAGCTTGGCGTCGACCTGGTCGATCGAGAGGCCGAGGAGAGCGGTGATCTTGATCCTCGAGTCTTTCTCTTGCAGGATGCTCAGGAGCTCCCACTCGAGCTTTTCTGCCTCGCTGTTGGACTCGAGCTGTGTCTGCTGCTTGGCAAGCTCAACAAACGAGCTGGTCTTGATCGCTGTCTCGAGGTCGTCAACGCGCTTGAGCAGGTTGGGCTCGGTTGTGATATTGTGCACAGAGATTGTCCTATTTTTTTCCGCTTAGTTTTCTTCTTTTTAAATATTTTAAAAAAAAAGACGTACTGAGGCTTTTCTTTCTTGGCCGAAAAGGCAACAAGCTTGCCACCAAACGCCCACGTCGCACCGCAGCTCTTGACCATCCACTTGGGCGGCTGCTTGAGGTGAACGGTGGCCGCTGTGGGGGCATGGGAGTTTGCCCCGCCAAAGAGGTCGGCCGCCGACGTCACCCTAAAGCCGATTTCATTGATTTTTTTTAAAAACAACAACAAGGAAACGCATTTAAAAATAAATACGCTCGCGGCAAAGGGCTTGCAGCCGCTGGCTTGCTGGCCTGCGACAGGCTGTGGATGCTGATGTGCCCGTCAAAGGACGCCGATGCGATGAGGTTGGCGTTGCGCGGGTGCCACTGGACGTCGAAGACCCAGTTGTTGGAACCTGCGAGCTCGCCGAGGGTTTCGTTGGTCGCAGGGTTCCAAACGAGGATTCGGTTGTCCTAATTTGTTTTTTTTAAAAAAAGGGATTATTACAGGCTGGTACCTTGCCACACGACAGCAACAGGTTGGGATCGTAGGGGCTCCAGGAGAGCGAGAGGACGCCCTTGGTGTGGCCAGACAGGGTCTTGACGGGTGCGCGAGCGTTTCGGAGGTCCCAGATCTGGAGCGACGGCTCGCGGTCGTCCTCAGACGCCGTAATGAGCTGGGTGCTGGAGAAGGGGTTCCATGCTACAGCAGTCGTCTGCTTTGCGACGGGCGACGTGAGCGTGATCGCCTCCAGCGCCGTCTTCTTTGTCTTGAGGTCCTTAAAGTTCCAGATGACCGTGTTGCCGTTGGACGACGTGGCCGCGAGAATGTACCACAGTTCGGGGTTCCACGCCAGGCTGGTGATGTCGGACAGCTTGGAGCTCTTGGCACGGTACTGCAGCTTCTGGGTCTCGTCGTTGAGGTCCCACAAAAAGATCTCACCGTCCGACGAACCTATTAATAGTAGTCGCCTCTTTAATGGCAATTTTTTTTTTCTTTTCATGTCGTTCACTACCAGAGGCAAGGAGGTTGTCCTGCAGAGGGTTAAAATCGAGCGCTTTGACGGCGCCGTTGTGCTTGTCCTTGAGCTCGATCTTTCCCTTGGCGTTGCCCTCTGCATAAACAGAGGCATTGAGAGGGATTCGAGGTTACGGGTACGACATACGAATCAACTCGTGTGCCTTGAACAGCTCGACCACACCGTTGTCCAGTGCTGCCGCGATGATCCCCAGTGGCAGCTCATTGGTGGCAATGCCTTTAAACGCAACGCCGGCCCGTGTCAGGTACAGCAACAAAAAAAGAACGCACCCTTTGCACCCCACGCCAGCTGGTGGAACGGCGCGGCCGTGGGCACCGAGACCACGCTCTTGACAAGGCCGTTATCGCCGCCGTCGCTGTTGCTGTAGGCCTTGGCCAGGTCCAGCTGGAACACTTCCAGGTTGGCGTTGGTGGAGAAGCTTGCATCCACAGCGCCGGCCACCGTGCCTGTTATTTTTTTGTTTTAGTATTTTCATGGACGCGTGTGTGTGTGTGTGTTGATAAGAGGGGCATGAAGAGCGGGATGGGGGGGGCGGGAAAGCGAAAAATACCTGTTGCAAGGTAGACGTGAGCCGCCGAGGGCGTCGGGCACCACGCAAACGCGGCCGTGCGGTCGATCGAGCCAAGTGACATGCTAGCAAAACACAAAAACAGCAGTCAGTCGAACGTATCAGAGACGGGGGCTGAGGAGGGGGGAGAGGGCGTGGCTTGTGCGCGCGTGTGCACCAGCGGATCAGCAAGTTTTTTTTCTTTCCGTGTGTTTTTTTGCGGACGTGGAAGACACCATTTAAAAGTGTATGCCGCCCAGACAATGCTTGAAAAATAAGTAGCCAAGCCTCTTGAATAAAAGGAGATTGAACCAAGTTGAACCACACGTCCCTTATACGTTCTGGTTCGCACGACGAGCGCTCGCCCAAAAAAATAAAACGCAAAATTCAACAAAGTATGGGCCGCACACTCATTTTAAGATGGCCACCACCATAATCGGCGGTTCTGTGGCCGAAGAAGGTTTGCCTTTTTAAAGAGTATCTCTTTGCACCCATCCCCCGCCATTCGTGCTTTCGCAGAGATCATCAAACAGCGTCTCCAGAATGACGAGCGCGCGCTGAAGAGGTGCATCAAGGGCGTGCTGGACGTGGTCGCGAGCGGAGCCAAGGGCGCGGCGGCGGTGCAGACGGCGACGGCCATGGCCCTGGGCGAGCTGCAGGCCTATCGGCTGCTGCAGACGAAGGAGCGGATGGTGTACGCGATGGGCCAGCGCGACATCGAGCAGTCGGTCCAGACCGTTCAGGACATACGTACGCCTCTCTTCTTATGCTGGCACTAACGCGCGCAAGACAGAGGACGAGTGCGAAAACGTCAAGAACGAGATTGTCGAGCTGAGGAGCCACCTCGACAAGCAGCTGGAGATCCGCAAGCACCGGCTGCAGTACGACGAGACAGCCCGTGTGGTCAACCAGGCGCCCTCGAGGAGTGAGACGCAGCAGGCGCTCAAGCAGACACAGGAAGAGCTCGATTTGTTGCAGGAGGACCGGGCGAGCCTGGCAGAGCGGGTGGCGCTGCGGGGCAAGCAAGTCCAGGCGTTCTACGCCTCCCTCGTGGCTCTCCAGGACGACCTGAGCAACGAGGCGTACCTGCAAAAGATTGACGGCGTTCTCGCTGCGGCTGCGGCTGCCGTCGCTGCCACTGGCGTGGGGGCAGATAAAAGGTCGTCCTCGGCAGGGGAGACGCCGGACAGCAACGTGATGGGGTCGCCTGTCAGTACTGCCACTGCTCCTCAAGACGACGCAATGGATGTATAGAAAATGCAAGTGCAAAGAACAAAACAGGGTTGCATTTTACTGCAAATCAAGTTTACTGAATGAATGGAAAAAAATTTTTTTCCCTCTATGCCTTGGACTCGGCGACCTTCTTGTTGAAGAGGACCAGGGCGTCCTGCCACACGCGCGAGGTCTCGTACTCCTTCAGGGCGAGGAACGAGGGCAGGAGGTCGTGCGAGAAGCGCTCCGAGGCCTCGCGGGGCAGCAGCGTCGGGAGGTGGTCGATCGAGATGATGTCCAGCTCATCCTTGGGCCTTTTAACAAGGTTGTTGTAAAAATTGTTTTTCTTTTAAAAGGAAAATAAAAACGTACTTGCCAGAGCCCTTTGCAATGGTAATGACGGGGTCGTCAAAGGTTGTGGCCTTGGTGTAGACGGGGAGGGGGTTGTGGGGGTTGGTGATGTCGCACGAGACGTCGACCAGGACCGAGAGGTTGCCGCCGGCCTTGAGCGACTCAAAGTTGAGGAACGGCGGGATGGGCTGCGAGAGGTAGATGCAGTTGACAAAGATGTCGGACTCGACGATCTCGGCAAAGGGTCCGCCGGCCTTGGTCTCGTTCATGTCCCAGAGCTTGAGATGGCTCCTGGTAATAGTCAATAATTATTTCTTTTCCCTGTTCAAAGCAAAAAGAAAAAAAAATAATTATAATAGTACTCGTCAATGCCAGCCTTGCGGCACAGCTCGACGGCGCCGCTGCCACAGCGACCGAGGGCGCCCATGATGTGCACGACGGGGGTCTTGCCGTTGTTCTTGGCGTGGATACTGGCCAAGAGGGCCTGGATGTGGGCGATGAGCGCGCTCTCGTCGCGGAAGGGTTGGATTGGCTTGAACACGACCCTGTTTTTTTTTTTTTAATATGTTTCTCAATAAAAGAGGAAAGGGGTGCATCGTGCGTACTGTTCGTTGTTGGACTCGAGGGCGATGCGGTTGGCCCAGACGTCGAGGCCGACGGCAGCTCCTGCAAAGCCAGCATAGAACCCAAAGGCAGCCACACGGCGGCCCTTGTCGTCGTTGAGGAACTCCATGTCGAGCAGGGTTCCCTTGCCCTGATCGAACCGTCCCAGCAGCTCCTTCCATCCGGCCTGCGACTTGTAGCAGTGGCCGAAGAAGATGTGCTTGTGCTGCAGCGGCGACTCGTCGTTCTCGGGCAGCTCCTTCAGGCCGACGATGTAGGCCTCGGCGGGGGCAGTGCGCCACGATCCGTGCGGCACAAGCTCCGCACCGGCGGCCGCAAACTCGGCGCCGTCAAAGAAGCGCTGGGTGCATTGCTCGACCTTGACGGTGAACCCTATTAAAAAAAAGGTGGGGGGGAGGAGGTTAGTTGCGACCCGATAGCTAAGCAAAGCGAACCGGCAGCGACCAGCTCCTTGACAACCGACGGCACCAGCGCCGATCGGTGCTCGTTGGGCTTGGTCTCGGCGCGCAGCCAGAGCAGCGGAGCAGCAGCGGCCATCTTCCTCCTCAGAAACGCACGTGTGCTCGATCGTAAAATGACGCAATCCAGTGTCCGCCATTTTTAACACGAGCGCGCTCCCCTGGGTGATGTTTGAGGACTACGCCGAGCGCGTCGACCCGCGCGTGTTCTCGCGGCGGCTGAGCAAGTGGCTGTACGTGCCCGTGCCGCTGCGCCGTGCGTCGCGTCTGCGGCACGCCACGGATCGCCATCGCCGTCTGGTGCAGGTGCTGAAGGACATGACGCACGACGGCGAGGGCGAGCACTGGCTGGGCCAGAGCACGGGCACCGAGCTTGCCGAGCAGGGCGACCTGGACCTGATGGCGGCTCAACGACGGCAACAAAGGGACCAGCGTGACAAGGATGACGGCGACAGCAGCAGCGATGACGACAACGAGAACGACGAGGAAGGCGGGGCAAAGGACCGGCCCGAGTACCACCGACGGATCCTGTACGACGCCGTGAGCGTGGACGGGCAGGTGTACCGAGTGGGCGACGGCGTGCTGCTCAAGAACGTGGCCGATGCGGACTCGCCGTTCCTCTCGCGCATCGTCAAGCTGTGGGAGGACAGGCCCACGGGGCAGAAGCTCGTGCTGGTCAACTGGCTGTACCGCCCCGCGGACACCCGCAAGCGGCGTGTCGAGCACGGCAAGCACGAGTGCTTTCTCTCGTCGGCCACCGACGTCAACGTGCTCTCGGCCATCGAGGGCCGCCTGGTCGTGCTCTCGTACGACGACTTTACCGAGCAGTACGACGACGAGGACGAGAGCATAACCGACGTCTTCTTCTGCCGCGCGTCCTACAACCCGCGCAGCAGCTCGTACAGGGAGATCCAGTACACCAGCGACAAGAAGACGCTCAAAAAGTTTGCAAACAAGGCCAAGAAGCGGGCGGCCACTGTGTCTGGCGCTGCCCCTGCTGATGCCGATGCCGACGGCGCTGCAGGCTCCCCGGCCTCCACCGCCGGAGCGGGCAACGACGACGAGGACGAGCTGCTGACGACGCCCACCAAGCCGGCAAAGGGGAAGGCCGTCCGCAAAGGTGCTGCCAAGCTGACCCCGATCCCAAGGACCAAGAAGCCCCGCATGTTTGGGCGTCTCCTGCCGCCCCGTGTGCTGCCGCTTGCCGAGGTGGAGGACACGGACAGTAAAAGCGGAATCGCCTATTCACATGGCTATTTACCTATATTGTTTAGTGTTTGAACAGGCCAAGCTGCGGCTGCACATCAGCGCTGTGCCACCAGGCCTCCCCGGGCGCGATGCCGAGTTTGCCGAGGTGCTGCGCTACGTCGAGGGCGCCGTCGAGGAGGGCACGGGCGCGTGCGTGTTCATCTCGGGCGTGCCGGGCACGGGCAAGACGGCAACGGTGCTGCAAGTCATCCGCCATCTGCAGGCCAAGGCAGACGACGGCCAGCTGCCCCCATTCGACTTTGTCGAGCTCAACGGGATGAGGCTCACCGATCCCAACAATGCCTACCCTACCCTGTGGGAGTCACTCACGGGCAAGCGGGCCACTGTGGCCCAAGCAGGTACACACAGACTGAACAAAAACAAATGCGGCCCACAACAAAGTGTATTGAATACTCCCTACGTAGCCGATCTGCTGGACAAGCATTTTTCCACGCCCAACCCGAGACGGCACTCGTGCGTGGTGCTGATGGACGAGATGGACCTGCTGGTGACGCGGAAACAGAACGTCATCTACAACCTGTTTGACTGGCCCAGCCGCAAGCACGCCCGTCTGCTCGTGATCGCCGTCGCAAACACGATGGACCTGCCCGAACGCCAGCTGGCCAGCCGTGTCTCCAGCCGCCTCGGGCTGTCGCGCATCACCTTCGAGCCCTACACGTTCCAGCAGCTGCGACAGATCCTCACGAACCGGCTCGAGGGCGTGCAGGCGCTGGACGGCGACGCGATCGAGTTCTGCGCTCGCAAGGTGGCGTCGGTCTCGGGCGATGCGCGCAGGGCTCTCGACGTCTGCCGCCGCGCCGTCGAGTTTGTGCACGACGACAATGCGGCCGCAGACCCCGACGCACCCAAAAAGCTAGGCACGATCCAGCACATCGATCGCGCCCTCAAGGAGATGCACGCGACCTCGACCAGCCAGACCATCCGCACCGCATCCAAGCAGGAAAAGATCTTTCTGTGCTCGGTCCTGACATTGGTAACACCATTTTATTATTCTTTTTATTTTTATTTTTCCATTATTTTTCTATTCCACCAGTTGAGGACAACGGGCGCGACCGAGACGTGCTTCATCGACGCCGCGCGCCGCCACCAGGCCATGTGCCGAATGCACCATGTGACCGTGCCCAACATCTCCAATATTGCGCTGATCTGCTCGCGGCTGGGGGCCTCGCGCGTCCTCCTCACTGACGCCTCCAGCGAAGACTTTTCGCAGCGCATCCGGTTCAACGTGACCGAGAGCGACGTGCGCGAGACCCTCAAGGACGACAACGGAGTCAAGGACATGGTGCCGACATAGCACTGTGCAATCAGAAATCGAGTTTGCTACATTAAAAATCGAGTTGCTCATGCCGCCATGATTAAGCGAGTGACGCCTCCAATTTAAAAAACCGTTACTAATAATGGCCCTTGTTGCTCGCGCGTCCTACTCGTCGCACTACGACGAGGAGGAGGAGGCCTTTGACACGTCGTTTGACTACAACGGCAGCAGCGGCAGCAGTGGCGTTTATGGGGCTGATGCCTTGCCCGTGACAGAGGCCTGTGAGGAAGGCGACAACGGCATTGAAGCTGGTAAAAAAAAAAAAAGAATGCGCCACAACTCTACTGAACTGCTTGTGTGCCAGACCTGGTCGTGGTCGAGCAGCTGGAGGCACAGCTGGCCAACAAGCTGGCCGAGCTGGCGCAGTTCGTGATCAGCCTTCGAGAGCATCTGGCCAAGGAGGAGGTTGCGGCGTCGTTGATGCCCGTAACTGTCTTTCATTGCTTGTGTACTAAAACGGACCCTTTCCCCAGGAAACGCTCAACGCCATCGCCCAGTCCAACCAGGCCCTTATCCAGCACGCCGAGCGAAAGACCGAGCAGAAGGCCGCCGCTGTCGTTGCTGCTGCTTCAAGGGCAACATCGACAACGACGCAAAAGATGCCAGAGAAAAAGGCCTGCAACAATGAAAACATTGCCCCTGCTGTCGCTGCCGTTGCAAAGCCAGCGATTTCTGCGTTCCCTGCGCCGATCCTGCCCCTGATCCAGCAGGACGAGTTTGACGCTATCCCAAGGTAGCAACGACAACAGCTACTTTCTTAACAAAACTACTACATAGGTACATGATGAAGGGACGCGTGACGCTGCAGGCCCTCAACGCCAGCGCCGCCAAGCTGCTCCAGGTCTACGAGGACAAGTACAAGCTGATGCAGATGCATCCCAGCAAGATGAAGGACGTTTTGCGCCGCAGGCACCAGGCGTACATGCAGTGGGAAACGGACGAGACGCGTGATTTCTTCTTTGTGTGCGACGATGACATCAAGTACTTTGACGGTGCGTTCAAGCTGGACAACCACGGCCGTGCTGTCCTCCACCTCTTGCGTCAGCTCAATCGCATTCGTGAAGTGCGCACCAAGGGCGTTTGCCGCTATGTTCTCCTGTCTTGATTTTTTGTTTTGTTAGTATAAACTTCAGCATTATTAAAGAAAACAATCGGGTGCACTAATAGGGATGTAGAAATTTGTGTTCCAAAAGGGAGGGAATGGTTGGCCGTGCGGCCGGGTCGCGTTGGAGACAGCTCTTCATCACGTCCAACAGGGCCGTGTTGCGGATGGGTGCAAAGGTGATCTGGTGGTTGGGGTTGACGATGGCATTGATCTTGTGGTGCGCCGAGACGATCTGCGCAAATGGTGTGCTGCCATAGACCATCTGGTAAAGGATGCAGCCTAGGGCCCACACGTCCGAGGGACGGCCGAGCTTGAGGTGGTTCCCTTCGTCGTTCATCAGGGCCTCGGGGCTCATGTAGTTCATCGTGCCCATCTGGTTCTCGCGGAACACGCTCGTGGCGTCCCCCTGGATCGTCGTGGCGATGCCAAAGTCGATCAGCTTGAGGGCGCCCTCGACCATGAGGAAATTGGCCGGTTTGAGGTCGCTGTGGACAATCTTCTCTTCGTGGATGGCCTGCACCGCTTGAAGCATCTACATAAACAAAAATTAAAAACGAAAAAAATGTTTCTTTCATCATTCCAAACCTGCTGCCAGTAGAGGCGGGTAAAGTTCTCGTCCATTGGCTTGCCTGTCTTGGTACGTTTGGCGAGCATGTTTGCAAAGTCAATCTCGCCGCACTCCATCACCATGTAGATGAGTTTTTCGCGCTCGAGAACCTGGGCGTCGTGCAGCATTACAATGTTCTCGTTCCCCCTCAGCTTTTTTAGTAGGTTGATCTCGTTCAAGTACGATGCCTGTGCAAACTCGTCCGTCGCCAGGTTGACTCTGTTTGAATGCAGCGTCAGTGACGTTCAAAACAAACTGCATGCTTAATACCTTTTGAGAGCCAGGATTTTCCCGGTCTCAGACATGACACGGAAGACCTTTGAGCTGCCGCCCTTGCCAAGGACCTCCAGCTTTGTGTACGCTGCGCCATTTACCTGAAATGTAATTTTTATTAAATAAAAACAATGTTTTTTTGCTCGCGTACGTAGACGACTTTGCTGCTGACCGCCTGCTGGTGAACCATCGGTTGTTGCTGCTGCGTAGGGTATTGCTGCTGCACTTGTTGAGCCGGCTGTTGCTTTTGCATTTGTTGCTGCTGTGCCTGGTAAGCCTGTGCGGGCTGTTGGGCAGGATACAATTGTTGCGGTTGGTATTGTGGTTGAGGCTGCATTGGAATTGGGGCCTGGCGAAGCGGTACTGCTGCTTCCTGATGGTGTAGTTGTGCTTGTGTTTGCACAGGTTGGACGCTCGCTGGCTGCTGGACGTGTACTGGCTGCGCTGGCTGCTGAACGTGCATCGGCTGGGGTAGATGCTGGACGTGTACTGGCTGGGGTGGATGCTGGACGTGTACTGGCTGCGCTGGCTGTTCGACGTGCATCGGCTCCTGGGCAGAGGACAAAACCACTTTAGCAGGCGAGGGAACAACAGGTGCGGGCGCCTTGAACTCGCCCTCCTCTGCGGTGGTCGCCGCGGGACCAGCAGCAGCAGCTATGGGCACGCGCACTTGGTATCATGTGTTAGCATAGCTAATGAGTATAGCAGGCGTACTGGGCAGCATCCGTAGGTTTGTGGACCGCAGCACGGACCGCTCCTTCTTCTTGGGCGCACTGGGATCCTCTGCAGCGGCAACAGGCGTGGCAGTCGCGGCCGAGGAGGAGGGAGCAGTATGTGCAGCAGGGGTCTGGACATGGGTGTGCGTGGGCGTGGACATGACAGGCGAGGTCGTGGTGTTGGACGAAGACGACGAGGAAGACGACGACGATGTCGAGGATGTCGAGGATGTCAAGGTCACGGTCGAGGTCGTGGTCGGCGGACGCCATTGTCTGGTGGAAGAAAGAACGCTGCTCAGCGACATAGAAACAGCACAGCACAGTTGCTTACGAGGACGGCGCTGTCAGTGTCGCCTCCTTCTGCTGCTTGAAGTGCGCAGTGTTGGGATCGTCGTTCTCCTGGTGCACTACCATGGAGCTCATCTTTCTAACGAAAAAAAATAAACGACGAACAGCTGCCCCTAGCTTTTTAACGAGCGTCGTTAGTTTGGGTGTTATCGGTGCAAAGCCAGACTGGGAAAGAAGAAGGGGAGGGGCAAAAACTACTTTTTTTCTGTAACTGTCATAAGATATGGGCACCACACTTCCACGTTACGGACGGCACACTTTGTTAAAAATGTCTGCCGCTTGGCCTGCAAACGCGGCCTCGTCATTGTCGTCGACGGGCGACGGCGGGGCGACGGACGTGGCGCTGTTCCAGTGGCTGCGTCAGGTGGAGAAGCACGTGGCCTCGCTCGAGCCGGTACGTGTGCGCCCTTTATTTATTTTATCTGGCTACGTATTAATCCCATTGCAATCCCCCTCCCCCCAAATCAGGCACAGGTCAAGGCCGGCCAGAGCGAGACAGAGAAGCAGCTGGTTGCGCTGCTGACGACGCAGCGACCTGCGCAGACGATCCGCGATCAGGCCGCGCGGTGCCTGCTGGCGATCTACCTCAAGGGCGAGTCGCGCGGGCTGTTTGACACGACCGTGGCCTGCCACAATGTGATCAAGGCAGCACCGCCAAAGGACGCAAAGCAGCGCGCAGACTACGTCGCCAAAGTGTATGTTTCGTCGTTTTGTGTACACTCATTCACCCTCCCCCCCTTCCATAAACAAAACAGCAACACGGCCCTGCACACGATCGCCGTTCTCTCGTCCAAACTGGCACGAACAGTACGTAATTTGCTCTCTTAGTCTTGCTCATGCGTTTTGGGTGCAGGTGGCCACGTTGCTGCCAGAGACCGTCAACCTGTGCCTCAAGCTCGTCAAGGCGCACGAGCTGTCGACCCGTGTGCTCGCCGTGACGGCACTGACGCAGACCGTCGAGGGTGGCGGTCGTGCGGTGCCGGACAACCCGATCAAGGAGATCCTCAAGGTCGCCAGGGGGCTGCTCACAGACAAGTCGGAGCAGCTGCGCATCGAGAGTGCGGCGTGCATCAAGGCGATCGTGCACCAGGCCGCCATGCCCGTCGCTGGCTCGCAGTTGGAGGACGTGCTCGTCGCAGCCGTCAAGGGCCTCGATGGGTCCACGCCTGCGGTTCGGCAGGCCATCGCGTCGCTCTTGGCTGCGCTGCTGTCATCCCTTCAACCTGTACGCTTTCACATACATCTGGTTCCGTTGTATTCACTGTTCTTCGTCAATCAGGCCGAGACGGCCAACAACAAGGACGATGGCGCAGACACGGGCTCGATCAAGAGCCCCTCCAAGAGCAAGAGCCTGACCAAGCGTGTCAAGGTCAAGGGGGCCGATGGGCTCTCTGCCGACGACCTCCTCGGCATGCTTTCGCAGCCGTTTATCAAGGCCGGCCAGTAAGCAACCCATTTGTGTTTTATTTATTGAAATATTTTT
>Ga0302231_10001882_pt1 | contig 12462 bp, 9 predicted proteins | sample II_Palsa_N2_2_FD_193522 | JGI IMG/M metagenome (GOLD analysis project Ga0302231, IMG submission 193522) | Peat permafrost microbial communities from Stordalen Mire near Abisko, Sweden - II_Palsa_N2_2 | ecosystem: Environmental > Terrestrial > Soil > Palsa > Peat permafrost | place: Sweden...
AGCGACCGCGGTACTGGTTGTTTACGCCGATCTGCAGGGTCACCAGGTCGTAGCTCAACGCCAGCCGGGCGCGGTCCATGCCGGCCGACAGCTCGTCGGTGGTCCAGCCGGTGACCGCGATGATGCGTGGGTCGTCGATCACCACGCCGTGCCGGCGCAACTGCTGGATCAGCTGCACCGGCCAGCAAGCTTCGGCGGGCACCGACTCGCCGATCGTGTAGGAATCGCCAAGGGCGAGATAGTGCAGAGGTGGAGGCGCGGAAATCATTGGGGATTCGTCATGGTTGGCCGTACAAGCTCAAACCACGCTGGCGGAACGTTGTGGTTGCTCCAGCGCCATCCCAGCCAGTACCCGCTCGATCCGCACGAATACTTCGCGCAGTTGCGTCGGTGGCGGCAACAGGGTCAGCCGGAAGTGGTGGCTGCGCGGCACGTTGAAGCTGGTGCCGGGCACTACCAGGACCGATTCCTCTTCCAGCAGACGCAGCGCAAACGCATTGTCGTCGAACGTGGGGAAGTGATCGGCGCGCACCTGCGGAAACGCGTAGAGCGCACCGTCGGGAGCCACCAGATCCAGGTAACGGCTCGCGGCAACACTCTGCAGCACGATGCGCCGAGCTTCATGCAGACGGCCGCCGGGCGCGGTCAACGCGCAGATCGTGGGCGCGTCCTGCAGCGCCGGCAGCACCGCCCATTGCGCGGTCACGTTCGCGCACAGCCGCAGCGCAGCGAGCAATTGCAGTGCATCGCGATAAGTCGCCGTGCGTTCGGGATCGCCAGACAGGCTCATCCAGCCCACGCGATAGCCGCAGGCGCGATGCACCTTGCTCAGGCCGCCGAAGCTGAGGCAGGGCAGTTCTCCGGCCACTTCGGCGAGCGGCTGGAATGACGTGCCGTCATACAGGATTTCGTCGTAGATCTCATCGCAGAGCAGTAGCAGTCGATGCCGCGCTGCGATCGCTACCAGCTGTTCCAGCAGCGGCCGCGGATACACCGCACCGGTGGGATTGTTGGGATTGATCAGCACCAGTGCACGGGTACGTGGGGTGATCAGCGCCTCGACCTCGTCCGGATCAGGCAGGTGGCCATTCTCGGCGAGACAACGGTAATAGCGCGGCTTTCCACCGTTCAGGATCGTTGCCGCGCTCCACAACGGATAGTCCGGGCTTGGCAGCAGTACTTCGTCGTCAGGGTGCAGCAAGGCACGCAAGCTGAGGTCAATCAGTTCGCTGACACCGTTGCCGATAAAGATGCGTTCGACATCGACATCCCGGGCGCCGCGGGCACGTTGTTGCGCGGCGATGGCTTCGCGGGCGACTTCCAGGCCCTGTTCGTGCCCGTAAGCCTCACTTTCATGCAGGTGGCAGGCGATCGCTTCGCGCAGGTGTGCGGGCGCCTCGAAGCCATAGCGGCCAGGGTTGCCGATGTTGAGTTTGATGATGTCGAGGCCAGCAGCCTCCAGCTCGCGGGCGCGTCGGGTCAGCGCACCGCGGATCTCGTAGCGCACTTCCGCCAGGTGCGCACTGGGTGTGATCGGAACCAACGCCAACGTCCTTATGCTGTGGTGTCACCTGCCGGCAACATTGCCGGCAGGTCGATGCTAACAGCGTGATGCAGTGCAGCGCGAGGGCTGGAGCCTGTTCATGATCTCCCCTTCGGGCCGGATCTGTTTGCACGCAGGCCGGCGTCATCACTTAGTCGTGTACGGACGTACACTCCCTCGTTCTTCCTTGGCCTGCGCGCAAACAGATACCGGCGCGGGCTTCGGGGAGATCATGAACAGGCTCTAGGCGTTCCATGGGCGAGATTCCTGTTCATTTACGGGCATGGGAGGAGCGGCCGGGACAGGGCATAATCAGCAAACCGTGCCGACAGAAATTCCTGGATGAGCGACGCCGAATCGATTGAACGCCTGCGACGCATAGGCTGGCGTGGCGATGTGCTGCCTGCGGCTGGTTTGAGGCTGGCCCGCGTTGTTGCCCAGCATCGCGCTGGCTATGAGCTACACGATGGCGAGACCTTGTTCGGTGCTCAACCGGATGGGCGCTTTCTCAAGCGCGGGATTGATCCGGGTGAGCGGCCGGTGGTCGGTGATTTCGTCGAAGTGGTGGCCGGTACGCCGCCGCATATCGTCACGGTGGCGCCGCGGCGCACGGTGCTGTCGCGCGCTGCCGCCGGCGAGCGTTACGAGCGCCAGCTGATCGCCACCAATATCGATTACGTGCTGGTGCTGACCGGGCTGGATGGCGACTTCAATCCCGCGCGGATCGAACGCTACCTGACGCTGACCGAAGATTCCGGTGCCCAGCCCGTCGTACTGCTGAGCAAGCTCGATACCCGCGATGATGCGGCCGCACAGATCGAGGCATTGCGTGCGCGGCTGCCCGACAGCACGCCGATCCACGCGTTGAACAGCAAGGACCCGGCCAGTGTCGAGCTGCTCGCGCGGTACCTGAAGCCGGGCGACAGTGCGGTACTGGTCGGCTCTTCCGGCGCCGGCAAATCCACGCTGACCAATACATTGCTGGGTGCGGCACGGATGGCTACCGCCGAGGTGCGTAGCCACGACAGCCGCGGCCGCCACACCACCACCCATCGCGCGTTGCTGCAATTGCCCAGTGGCGGCTGCCTGATCGACACACCCGGTATGCGCGAGCTCAAGCTCACTGGCGAGGAAAATCTCGACTTGTTTGCCGACATCGACGTGCTTGCCGAGCAATGCCGTTTTGCCGATTGCGGTCATGGCAGCGAACCAGGCTGCGCGATTCAGGTGGCGCTGGGCAACGGCGAACTGACGCCCGAGCGCTGGCGCAATTACCTCAAGCTGCACGATGAGCGCGAGGAACAGGCAGCCACACTGGAGGCACGCCTGCGCCGTCAGCGTGGCGGCCGTCCCATCGAGCGCCCACACGGGCATCGCGGGCAGCGCGAACGAGAGTAGCCGTCCATACGATTGCCCCGAACCGGGCATCAGGCACTACTATCGGCGCATTACCCTCACGGATCGCACCATGCGTCGGCTGTCCTCAACGTTGACCGTGTTCTACAAGCGCGTGTTCCCGGTGATCTGGCTGTTCTTTCTGGGGCTGCCCGCCCTCCTCTTGTGGAATGCTCCATCGCGCAGTGGGCAGCCTGTATGGCCGTCATTCCTGCCGAGCCTGATGATTTTCATCATCGGCGCGGTGTTGTACAGAAAACTGATCTTCGATCTGGTCGACGAGGTCTGGCTCGATGGCGATCAGCTGCTGGTGAAGAATCGGGGTCAGCAGGCGCGCACTGCATTGGCTGATGTGATCAACGTCAACTCGTCCACCATGACCAATCCGCGGCGCGTCACCGTGATGCTGCGGACGGATTCGCGCTTCGGGCGCAACCTCAGCTTCATCCCGGCCAGCCCGCGTGGATTCACTGCTGCGTTCAAACCCGACCCGATCGCCAGCGAGTTGATCGAGCGTGTCGATGCGCTCCGGCAGGGGCGCCGATGAGTACGCCGACAGCCATCATTGCCCCGGGGTTGCAGCACTACGCCGAGCTCGACAAGCGCCTGCTCGCTGCGGCGCGGGGCATCAATATCCTGCCCACGGTGGCGTGGCCAGCGTCGCTGGAGAACCGCATGATCGCGGACTACAGCAAGGGCCGGTTCGCGCTACCCGAGGTGACCTACGCGCGGCCGGATCTATCCGCGGCCCGCGCAGAGCTGGCCGTGGTCGAGCGCGAGGCCGGCACCGATGATCCGCTGGGCGAGTACCTGAGCCGCACCGCCGAATCCTGGCGGATCGCCGCCGAGATGCTGGAGTCGGTCGGCACCGCCGCCGTGACGGCGCCATCGATTGCACTGTATGGACGTCCAGGTGATCTGATCCCCGGCAGCCAGCGCAGCAATCTCGACGCGGCGCGCTATTTTGTCGAGTTGTCCAATGAGCTGGGTGCTGATCTGCTGGCCGACGACAGCAGCATGGACATTCCGGCCGAAGTATTGCGAGCGGACCTGAGCAAGACGCTGGACGATTTTTTCGGCGCCGGCACGATCAGCGTCGAGGTGGACCCTGAGCTCACCGCCAAGGCGGCCGCTGGCGCTACCCGGATACGCTTGCGTGGCGGCACCAGCTTCACCGAATACGACCGGCATCAGCTGCTCGCACACGAGGCGCTGGTGCATTCACTGACTGCGCTGAACGGTCGCCGGCAGCCGCTGCTGACCTCGCTGGCGCGCACCTCTCCACGGGTTACCGCGACGCAGGAGGGTTTGGCGGTGTTTGCCGAGCTGATGTCCGGTGCCATCGATATTGGCCGGCTCAAGCGCATCAGCCTGCGCATCCTGGCGATCGACATGGCGCTCAACGGCGCCGACTTCGTCGAGGTCTACCGATACTTCAGTGCCTGCGGTCAGAGCGTGGCTGACAGCTTCCATTCGGCCCAGCGCGTGTTCCGCGGCGTGCCGTTGAGCGGCGGTGCGGCGTTCGCCAAGGACAACGTCTATCTGGCCGGCCTGCTCACCGTACACACGTTCTTCCGCTGGGCGTTGAAGGAGCGCCGGATGGACCTGCTGCGGAATCTTTTTGCCGGCAAGCTTGCGCTGCACGACGTGATCACGCTGCAGCCGCATTTCGAGTCGGGCGCGATCCTGCCGCCGCACTGGCTGCCGCCGTGGATGCAGCATGTGCACGGACTGGCCGGCAAGCTGGCGTTTTCGGTATTCATCAACGGTATCCACATGCACCGGGTGCAGGGCGACGAGTTGCTGTCGAACGTGTAGTTGTCAGTCGAACGTGCGGCCGTAAGTCGCCGGGTGCGCAGATCAGGTCGGTTCCGTCACCCGGTGCTAACATCAGAAGCAGTCTTCCGCCATGGCGGGCGACGCCCCCTCCCTCAAATAAATGCATCCGATGTCCCTCCCCGAAGATCTGCGTCTCGCCGCACTCGAATATCACCGTCTGCCGCGCCCCGGCAAGATCAAGGTCACGCCGACCACGTCGCTGCTGACTCAGCGCGACCTGTCGCTGGCCTATTCGCCCGGCGTGGCCGCGGCGTGCGACGCGATCGTCGATGATCCGGGCTCGGCCGCCGAGTACACCGCGCGCGCCAACCTGGTCGCGGTGATCACCAACGGCACCGCCGTGCTGGGCCTGGGGAACATCGGGCCGCTGGCGGCCAAGCCGGTGATGGAAGGCAAGGGTGTGTTGTTCCAGAAATTCGCCGGCATCGACGTCTTCGACATCGAGATCGACGAGAACGATCCGGACAAGCTGGTCGACATCATCGCCAGCCTCGAGCCGACCTTTGGCGGCATCAACCTCGAAGACATCAAAGCGCCGGAATGCTTCATCGTCGAGCGCAAGCTGCGCGAGCGGATGAAGATCCCGGTATTCCACGACGACCAGCACGGCACCGCGATCATCGTCGGTGCGGCATTGCTGAATGCGCTGGAAGTGATCGGCAAGAAGATCGGCGACGTGAAGCTGTCCACCGCTGGTGCCGGCGCGGCCGGCATCGCCTGTCTCGACATGCTGGTGGCGCTCGGCGTGAAGCCGGAGCACATCCTTGCCTATGACCGCGAGGGCGTGCTGTACATCGGTCGCGACGACCTGGATCCGGACAAGCAGCGTTACGCGCGTGATACGACCAAGCGCACGCTGGCCGAGATCGTCGAAGGTACGGACATCTTCCTCGGACTGTCCGCCGGCGGCGTGCTGAAGCCGGAGATGGTCGCCACTATGGCGGACAAGCCGATCATCCTGGCGCTGGCCAACCCCAGTCCGGAGATCACGCCCGAAGACGCCAAGCGGGTGCGGCCCGACTGCATCATCGCGACCGGTCGCTCGGACTATCCGAACCAGGTCAACAACGCGCTGTGCTTCCCGTACATTTTCCGCGGTGCGCTGGACGTCGGTGCCACCGTGATCAACGAGGCGATGAAACTTGCCTGCGTGCGCGCGATCGCCGGACTGGCGCGGATGGAGGCTGGTGATCTGGCCGGTGCCTACGCTGGTGAAGTGCCGACCTTTGGGGTCGATTACCTGATTCCGCGTCCGTTCGACCCACGCCTGCTGGTGATGTTGGCGCCGGCTGTGGCGCGGGCGGCGATGGATTCCGGCGTGGCCACGCGTCCGATCATCGACATGGAGGCGTACAAAGAGAAGCTTGGTCAGTTCATCTATCGCACCGGCTTTCTGATGAAGCCTGTGTACGAGCGCGCGCGTACCGACCGCAAGCGCGTGGTTTACGCTGAAGGTGAGGAAGAGACGGTGCTGCGTGCCGTGCAGACCGTGATCGACGAAAAGCTGGCGTTCCCGATCCTGGTCGGTCGTCCCGACGTGATCGAGGCACGCATCGAGCGGCTGGCGCTACGCATGCGTGTCGGCGTCGATTTCGAGCTGACCAATATCAACGATGACCCGCGCTTCAACGACTACTGGCAGCAGTACCACGCGCTGACCGAGCGCCGCGGCGTGTCGCCGGCGGCAGCAAAGAACCTGCTGCGCTCACGGCCAACCCTGATCTCGGCGATGATGGTCGAGCGCGGCGAGGCGGATGGAATGATCTGTGGCCTGGTCGGCCGCTATCACAAGAAGCTCGGCTACCTGCGCAGCGTGTTCGGGCTTGATCCGGGCGTACAGTGCACCTCGGCCATGACCGGCGTGATCAACGACAAGGGCGCCTGGTTCTTCCTCGATACCCACGTGCAATGCGACCCGACCGCCGAACAAATCGCCGAGGCGACGCTGCAGGCCAGTTACCGCCTGAAGCTGTTTGGCATCGAGCCGAAGGTCGCGTTGCTGTCGCACTCCAATTACGGCAGCCACGACAACCCCAGCGCGGCGAAAATGCGCAAGGCCTACCAGCTGATCAAGGCGACCATGCCGAAGCTGGAGATGGACGGCGAGATGCAGGCCGACACCGCGTGGGACGAGGCATTGCGCCAGCGCATGTTCCCCCACACGACGTTGACCGGTCGCGCCAACCTGTACGTGCTGCCGAATCTCGATGCCGCCAACATCACCTACAACATGGTGCGGGTGATGACTGACGGCGTGGCGATCGGGCCGATCCTGATGGGTGTGAACAAGCCAGCACACATTCTCACCCCCGCGTCGACCGCGCGTCGCGTCGTGAACATGACCGCCATCGTCGCCGTGGATGCGCAGATTCGGGCTGCAGCGAATCGCCAGCAGCGTTGATCGAAGAGTTTGCAACTGATGAGTTATCTCATCAGTTGCAGCCGTCCGGCCAGGCGGTTGTCCTTGCTCGAAGAAGGCGGCGTCGCGGGGCTGTCCAGTGATGGGGGCGGATTTGGCGCGCGGCATATAATTTTCGAATATCGTTTTCAACTCGGCCGCCAACTTTTTCAAGCAAGGATCAGCAATGGCAAAGTTTCATTTCGTTGAGGACTATGAGCGGCTGGTGAGGCGGCTCATGTGGAAATATCCTCTGGACGAGGCGATGAGTCGCGCGGTCGGTGGCGGAGGCTACGAGCATATTGGCCAAGTGGAGGCCGCGATCGTCAAATACGCCGGCTTGCGCGATGGAGATTCGTTGATCGATCTGGGTTGCGGAAGTGGACGCCTCGCCTCAGCTCTGGGCCAGCAGATGAAGATCGAGTATTCCGGAATCGACGTCATCAGGGCCCTGCTCAAGTACGCGAAGAAAAAATCCCCGGAGAATTACAAATTCATCTTGAATCGTACGCTTGGCATTCCACTACCGGATGCTTCAGCCGACATGGCGACGGCATTCAGTGTCTTTACCCACCTGTTGCACCATGAAAGTTACATTTACCTTGAGCACATGAAGCGGGTAGTGCGGCCGGGGGGGCTGGTGATTTTTTCCTTCCTGGAATTTGCGGAGGCGAGCCATTGGTCGCAGTTCGAGGCCACCGTTGACGTGCAGCGCTCCGCCACCATGCCTCACCTCAACCAGTACATGGAGCGATCGCAGATCGAGCTGTGGTCCAGCAAGATCGGGTACGGCAGCGTGCGGTTTGTCGATGGCCCCGATTCCCCATGGGGATCGCCTGGGGCATTGGGCCAGAGCGTCGCGATTCTGCGGAACTGACTTGTCGCTAGACAGGCGCTGACGCGGACCCCGCGCAACTGGACGCGCAAGCGGTCGGCAGAATGTTGTCGTGCTGTGAAATCCAGCATTGGCGTTGGCCGCATGCACCTGTGGCAAGCACAGCGGTCACGCTGGTCGAGGCACGGATCGGTCGGCAGGCGCGTTCGGCGAGGTTCTTCAGACTAATGTTCTTTGGCTCGCCGGGAACGGCCATGCGCCTGCGCATGGATTCAAAATTGGCAGCCATGAGGCGCAGCGGCTAGACTTGGAAGTTGATCCCGCCGCAATTCCCCCGGCGGCGGGTACCCCCTCAAGCTTGGCGCTGCAATGGCGCTGCGGAGACTTCAAATGGATCAGCTCGACGATATCCTCAATCAGGACATCGACCCCACCGAAACCCGGGAGTGGATGGACTCGCTCGATGCAGTGATCCATCACGACGGCACCGAACGCGCGCACTTCCTGCTCGAGCGGATGGTCGACTCCACGCGCCGTGCCGGCGGCTACCTGCCGTTCGATCCGACCACCGAATACGTCAACACCATCGCGCCCGCCAACGAGGCAAAAATGCCTGGCGACGCGGCGATGGAATGGCGTATCCGCACGCTGATCCGCTGGAACGCGATGGCGATGGTGGTGCGCGCGAACCGCAAGCCGGGCGAACTGGGCGGACATATCGCCAGCTTCGCGTCGTCGGCCACGCTGTACGACGTCGGCTTCAATCATTTCTGGCGCGCGCCGAGTGCCGACCATCCGGGCGATCTGGTATTCCATCAGGGCCATTCCAGCCCCGGTGTTTACGCACGCTCGTTCCTCGAGGGTCGTCTGGCCGAGGATCAGCTCGATCTGTTCCGCATGGAAGTGGTCGGCAAGGGTCGCGCGCTGTCGTCGTATCCGCATCCGTGGCTGATGCCGGATTACTGGCAGGTGCCGACGGTGTCGATGGGCTTGGGCCCGATCCAGGCGATCTACCAGGCACAGTTCTTCAAGTATCTGGAGCACCGCGGACTGGTGCCCAAGAGCGACCGCAAGATCTGGTGCTTCATGGGCGACGGCGAAGTCGACGAGCCGGAGTCGCTCGGTGCGATCTCGCTGGCCGGGCGCGAAGGGCTGGACAACCTGATCTTCGTGATCAACTGCAACCTGCAGCGTCTCGACGGCCCGGTGCGTGGCAACGGCAAGATCATCCAGGAACTGGAAGGTCAGTTCCGCGGCGCCGGCTGGAACGCGCTCAAGCTGGTCTGGGGCAGCTACTGGGATCCGCTGCTCGCGCGCGACACCAAGGGCGTGCTGCGCAAGCTGATGATGGAAACCCTCGACGGCGAATACCAGGCCTACAAGGCGTTCGGCGGCGCGTATACGCGTGAGCATTTCTTCGGCAAGTATCCGGAGACGCGCGAGATGGTCGCCAACCTCAGTGACGACGACATCTGGCGGCTCAACCGCGGTGGCCATGATCCGCACAAGGTGTATGCGGCGTATCACGCGGCGTCGAACACCAAGGGCATGCCGACGGTGATCCTGGCCAAGACCGTGAAGGGTTACGGCATGGGTTCGGCGGGTGAATCGCAGAACCCGACCCATCAGCAGAAAAAGCTGGATGAGGATTCGGTGCGTCATTTCCGTGACCGCTTCCAGATCCCGATCAGCGACGACAAATTGAAGGATGTGCCGTATTACAACCCGGGCAAGGACTCGCCGGAAGTGCAGTACATGCTCGAGCGTCGCAACGCGCTCGGCGGCTTCCTGCCGCAGCGTCGTCGCAAGGCCGAGGTGAAGCTCAAGACGCCGGATCTCGCTGCGTTCGAGCAGATCACCAAGGGCACCGGCGAACGCGAGATCTCCACCACCATGGCGCTGGTGCGTGGCATGAACCTGCTGCTGCGCGACAAGCAGTTGAGCGAGCGCGTGGTGCCGATCGTTGCCGATGAGGCGCGTACGTTCGGTATGGAAGGCATGTTCCGGCAGATCGGTATCTATGCGCCGTTCGGCCAGAAGTACAAGCCGCAGGATTCCGACCAGTTGCTGTACTACCGCGAAGACCAGAAGGGCCAGGTGCTGCAGCAGGGCATCAGCGAGGCCGGCGGCATGGCGTCGTGGATGGCCGCGGCGACCAGCTATTCGACCAGCAACCAGGCGATGCTGCCGTTCTTCATCTACTACTCGATGTTTGGTTTCCAGCGCATCGGCGACCTTTGCTGGGCTGCCGGCGACATGCGCTCGCGCGGCTTCCTGATCGGCGGTACCGCCGGCCGCACCACGCTCAACGGTGAAGGCCTGCAGCACGAGGACGGTCACTCGCTCCTGCTGTCCGGCGCGATTCCGAACGTGAAGTCGTATGACCCGACATTCTCGTATGAGGTGGCGGTGATCCTGCAGGACGGCACGCGCCGGATGATGCAGGAGCAGGAGGACATCTACTACTACATCACCGTGATGAACGAGAACTACAGCCATCCGGACCTGCCTGTCGGCAGCGAGGAAGGCATCATCAAGGGCATGTATCTGTTCAAGGATGGTGGCAAGCCGAAGAAGGGCGAGCCGCGCGTGCAGCTACTTGGTTCGGGCACGATCCTGCGCGAGGTGATCGCGGCAGCCGAGTTGCTGGAGAAGGATTTCGGCGTGAATGCCGACATCTGGTCGGTACCGAGTTTCATCGAGTTGCGTCGCGATGGTTTCGATGCCGAGCGCTGGAACCGGTTGCATCCGGAAGCGGAACAGCGCGTGCCGTACGTCACCGGTCTGCTCGACGGCCGGCAGGGTCCGGCCATCGCCGCCACCGACTACGTGCGCGAATACGCTGACCAGATTCGCGCCTTCATGCCCGACAGCATGCGCTACACCGTGCTGGGCACGGATGGCTACGGCCGTTCGGATACGCGCGCGCATTTGCGTGGGTTCTTCGAGGTCGACCGTTACTGGATCGCCCATGCCGCGCTGTCCGCACTGGCGAAGGACGGCAAGGTCAATGCCAAGGACGTCAGTCGGGCGATCAAGGAATACAAGCTCGATCCGGACAAGCCGAATCCGCAGACTGTCTGAGTTCTCGGAGTAGTTGCACAGAAAAAACCCGCCGACAGGCGGGTTTTTTCTTGATCATGTGGCGCCCGGATTCCGTGCCTTGGCATGCTTGCTGGCGACATGTGGGATGTTTGCTCAGCCCAACCTACGCACGGCCGATCGGGGGTGCCTCAGCCGTGTAGGTTGGGCTGAGCAACGCGAAGCCCAACGCCCTGGGGCGGGGAAAGTAAGCCTCCCTTCATCGCATTCATGGCAATCTCGGCGGCGGCGTCAGCGCTATTGCGATGCTTGTGCAGCTCTACCGGCGATCATGTCGGTGGTGCGTTGCAGTCGCATCGGTGGTTGTCGTCGATATCTCCGACAGGGGCAACTGAGCACTTGAAGGATGGTGACTATGAACAAGACTATCCGCATGAGCATGATCACGGCCGCTGGTACCGCCGTGCTGTCGATGGCCGGCTGTCAATGTCCAGGCACCGTGGTCAGGCCGGAGGTGATGCCGCCGGCACCGCCAGCGATGAGGATGGAGAGCATGCATGAGACGCTCTCGGCGGACGCGTTGTTCGCGTTCGATAAATCCGACATCCACAGTTTGACCGACCGCGGCCGCAACCAACTGGACCAACTGGTTGCGCAGCTGCGTGGCATCCGCAGGATTCATTCGGTGGATCTGGTCGGCTATACCGATCGCATCGGTGACCGTGCCTATAACGACAATCTTTCGCTCAAGCGCGCCAATGCGGTGCGTGATTATCTGGTTGGCCACGGCGTGGATGGCAGCCGGATTACCAGCGAAGGTCGCGGCGAATCCGATCCGGTGGTCAATTGCCCAAATCTCAACGGACAGCGGCTGCGTGATTGCCTGGCGCCGAACCGACGCGTGCAAGTAGACATCGAGGCGGTCAGATAAGTTCGCCCGTGGCGACGTCAGAAAGGTCGGATGCTCGCATCCGACCTTTCGTGATTCAGGTGGCGCCGTGCTTAATCGTCGTCGTCGCTGCGGAACACGCGACGCAGCAACAGGAACGCGCCGATGGTGCCTGCCACGATCGCAACGGTGGCCGTTGGGTGACGGCTCACCTGGCGGCGCAGACGGCGGTAGTGATAGTTCGCTTCGTCGGCGAAATCCTCGGCGGCATTCGTCAGTCGCTGGCCGTAGTCATTGCCCTGCTTGCCGAAACGTCCACTGATGCGGCGACCACGCTCGAACAGATTCTGTGCGCGGCTGGCAGCGCCATCGGCGTAGTGACGTGCGCGCTCGCCGACTTGTTCGCCGGCGTCGCGGAGCTGGCGCTCGATTTCACGATGTCGCATCGGTTTTCTCCTTGACGTTTGAGAGGTCAGACTGCCAGCGCAATCGTGAGCAGAGTGTGGACAACCGTACCAAAT
>Ga0302231_10001891_pt1 | contig 12412 bp, 8 predicted proteins | sample II_Palsa_N2_2_FD_193522 | JGI IMG/M metagenome (GOLD analysis project Ga0302231, IMG submission 193522) | Peat permafrost microbial communities from Stordalen Mire near Abisko, Sweden - II_Palsa_N2_2 | ecosystem: Environmental > Terrestrial > Soil > Palsa > Peat permafrost | place: Sweden...
ACAATTGCGAACGCATCAAGCTGAAACTGGGCGGCCTGAGCCCGGTAGAATATCGGACCAATCTGCGTCAACCATAGTCGTGCCACTATCCAACTTTGTGGGGTCAGTTCACATGTTAAGTGGACACCATCCTGACTTCTGTCACCGTATTTGCCTAGCAGGCTGCGGAAATACTCGGCGTTGCGGATGGTGATTCATCAGACACGTCGAGTAGATTCCGTTTTTCCGATCAATCTGAAACTTGTTTGCGATTTCCCGTGTTTTGGGCCTGTTTCGGGTGATTTTTAACCCGAATTTCGCTCATTGCGCCACCAGCGGACGGATTTGCCCCAAGGTGCGCATGCGCACTAAGTTGTACGCCGCCATCGTCAGCACAAACATCTGATCCACTTTCTTCAAACCCCGCACCATCACCTGACGCATACCACCAACGCTTTTGGCCCAGCCGAATCCTTGCTCAATCAGCTTGCGCTTTTGCTGCGAGATGGCATAGCCCGCACTTTGCGCAATCGCCTCCGGCACCGCCGATTGGCGCCCAGATTTGTTTTGCGCCACGTGAGGCGTGACCTTGATTTCCAGGCAAGCTGCCACGAATTCCTGCGCGTCATAGCCCTTATCAGCGCCGACGGTCATCTCACGCGCCGGATCATCAAGCGCCTGTCTGGCATCGTTCATCATGACTTTGGCGGCTTCACGCTCGGCATAGCCGTCAGCGATCGTCACAGCGGCACTCGCCACCAAGCCGTGGCGGTTGTCGCTCAAGGTATGGCCCATGTAGCGCAACTCGCTGCCCGTGCCGCCTTTGCGATAAAGCCGCGCATCGGGATCCGTCTTCGACTCATGGGTCTCGTTGCTGCGCTTCTCGCCTTTGAAGTTGCCACCGTCACCGTTGCCTTGGTCGTCATCGTCACGCCGCACAAAGCTCTTGTGACCCGCCCAGGCCTGGATCAGCGTACCGTCGACGCTGAAGTGATCGCCACAGAGCAAATTCTTCTCTTGCGCAATCGCCACCACCTCGTTGAAGAACTCGATGACCGCATCATGTTTAATCAGTCGCTCCCGGTTCTTGGTGAACACGGTCGGTACCCAGACGGTATCGTCCATCGACAGCCCAATGAACCAGCGAAACAATAGGTTGTATTGGACTTGCTCCATCAACTGCCGCTCCGAGCGCACGCTGTATAACACTTGCAGCAGCATGGCCCGCAGCAGTTTCTCCGGCGCGACGCTGGGCCGACCGCCTTTGACGTCAGCTTCATACATGTTGGCAAACAAACCATTCATCTTCGCCAAGGCGGCGTTGGCCATGATGCGAATCGCGCGCAATGGGTGTGCCGCTGGGACAAAGTCTTCCAGCTTACGCAAGGTGAACAGGCTCTCGGTGAAGGTGTCGGCGCCGCGCATCGTTTTTTAGGGTAGTGGGTTCATTTGCATAACGTTTCGACGGGCTTATTCGATGACTTACTTGGAGGTGGCCGTTTTTCAGCAGCCTGCTAGTATCTTGTTGCACAAATTCATTGGTCAAACAATCGACGCAACAGGACACTGGCCCTACTCGAGTTCTATCGCAAAACATGAAAATGCAATTATTTAGCGAGCCGTTTTACTTACTCCGGGAACCATCCCGCCAGTCGTCATGACGCGCCCCTTGCGTCATCGGCGTATTGGGCTCGCTCTGGGCGGCGGTGCGGCACGAGGCTGGGCTCATATCGGCGCGATCCGCGCGTTGGAGGAAGCCGGGATCAAACCCGACGTGGTGTGCGGTACTTCGATCGGCGCGCTGGTCGGTGCGGTCTATGCCAACGGCGACCTCGACTGGCTGGAGCATTGGGTTTCGCGCTTGACCTGGAAAACAGTGGTGCGCTTGTTGGACCTGCGTTTTTCGGGGGGCTTGCTGGGCGGGCGTAAAGTCATCAAGGTATTCGCCGAGCGTTTTGACGGGCGCGATATCGGTGAGTTGAAATTACCCTACGCCGCGGTCGCGACCGAGTTGGACAGCGGCCGCGAAATCTGGATGCAGGACGGCAGTGTGGTTGATGCCGTGCGCGCCTCGATCGCGATCCCCGGCATTTTTACACCGGTGATGCACGATGGCGCGTGGCTGGTCGACGGCGGTCTGTGCAATCCGGTGCCGGTCTCGGTGGCGCGCGCCATGCGCGCCGATTGTGTGATTGCCATCGACCTGAATAACGATCTGCTGAACGGGCGGGACTTCGGCGGCAGGATGTTTTTGCCGAAAACCGATCCGGCCGCCCTGACGGGCGCCAGTGAAATACCGGCTTCATTATTGAATGCCGACAGCTTGCCGATTTCGTCGCTTGAACCCGAAACTGCCGCACAGTCGCCCGGCTTACGCCGTAATGGCAAACCCTGGCCGAGCTGGCTCGCGCCTAATCCGGCATTTGCCACGGATGTGCATACGCCGCCTCAACCCAGCGCCCGTGTTCCGGCGATGCTGACCTCGATTGCGCAAAGTATCGATATTATGCAAGTCAGAATTACGCGCAGCCGCCTGGCGGGCGAGCCGGCCGATATCCTGATCCAACCGCGTTTAGGCGGCATGCGGATTTTCGATTTTCATCGTGCCGAGCCGGCGATTGCCGAGGGGCGGGCGGCGGTCGAGCGCATGATGCCGGCAATCCGTGCATCCCTAGGTATGGATTGAAGGTTGTCGAGATTTTTCAATGTGTTCTGTAGTTGAGGCAATAGTGATGGTTTAATATAGGCCTTGGCGATATGCCGGAAGCTCGGGTCGGCGGCTTGATACTGATACGCGATAAAACCGATAAGCGTTTAGGAAATATTTTGAAATTATCATATCGCAGACCGAATCAGTGCGGAGTTCCCCGATCCTCAATGCCTGCCGTCATGCCGATGGCCGCGCACGCGTCATGCTTGTCATGTATTTGAATGGCCACAATGCCTATTTTCCCGGGTCTTTTCAAGCGCACTTCGCGATGGTTGCATCAGCCCAGGAAACTTGTCGCGATCCTGGCGCTGCCCGTATTCTGTGCGGTGTTGTGCGCTTTGTTCTGGCTCGTCACCTTTCACCGGCTCGACGAGAAGCGCCGCGAGGCGGTTGCCGGGGCCCAATATAAAGTCGCGTTCCTCGCGGCGGACTACGCCAGCTTCCTGACCCGTTCGCTGCAAAAGGCGGACCAGTTGTTGCTCTTTATCCGTTTTGAAGAGCAGCGCGGCCCGCTTGATCTGCTTGATGCCGGCAAAGTCGGGGTATTTCAGGCAGAGCAGAAGATCAACGTGTTTGTGCTGGGTAAAGATGGTTTTGCAAAAGATGCCAGCTTTCCCTGGCCCAACCTCAATTTCAGTTACCGCGACCATTTCCAGTTTCATTTGCACCATCCTGAAGATGTGTTGCACATCAGCGCCCCCCTGGTCGGGATCAATGCCGACAACACTCGCCCCATTGTGATTCAGTTGACGCGTCGTATTACTGCGCGCGACGGTAGTTTCGACGGCCTCGCCGGGGTCTCGTTGCGCCTGTCTTATTTCACCCCGCCGGGAACGGTTTCGATTCAACAGCCCTCTGATTTCACCGCGGTGGTGGGACGCGATGGTTTGCTGCGCGCGGCGAGAATGAGCGCGCACGATATCAATCCGCTCGAATCGGGTTTTACCGCCGCTCCCGCGTTTGCCGGAGATGCGGGTGTCGGCGTGCTGAAGGGGAATCAGTGGATTCCCGATCGCCAGAATCGTATTTACGCCTGGAAGGCGCTGGATGGCATACCGCTGATTGCGGTAGTCGGTTCTGCTGAACAAAATTATTTGGCCGACTATTACCGCTTTGCCTCCGAGCAGATCGAATATGCGCGGATGGTCAGCTTGTTGCTGCTGGTGGTGGCGGCGATCGGTACGGCGCTGGTGATCCAGACCGTGATTCGCCGGCAGCGGGAAGAGCTGAGCCGCACCGCTTACCGGATCGCGACCGATGGCGGGAAAGATGGGTTTTATATGTTCCAGCCCATCTATGATACGCAGCAAAAACTGGTCGATGTGCGGCTGAACGATTGCAACGCGAAGGGCGCCGCGATGATGGGCATGCAGCGGGAAAGTATCCTGGGCAAACGCTGGTCGGATTTTTGGCCGAGTTACGCCTTGGCCGGCATTCTTGAGATTTACCAGGAAGCCGAACGCCGCGAGTTTTTCGAGTCGGTTTCGGAGCTGCCGCGCGGAACCCCATTTCTTGAGGAAATTCGCTGGATCCGCCGGCGCATCGTCTGTACCGGCGAATTATTCGCGGTGGCCATCGCCGATGTCACCGATGAGGTTAACTTGCGCGAGGGCTTGGTGCGCCTGGCGAATCACGACCTATTAACCAATTTGCGCAATCGGAATTGGCTGATCAATACCCTGCCGTATTTAGTGGAGCAGGCCCAGCTCGAATCCAGCCAATTGGCGATTCTGTTTATCGACTTTGATCGCTTCAAGCATATCAACGATTCAATGGGACATGCGGTGGGCGATGAATTGCTCAAGGCGGCGGCGCAGCGCATGGTTGAGGTGATTGCCAAAACCGACGAAGCGGTCCATCTGTCGAGCGATCAATTCGTGATTATCCTGCGGGCGGTTGGGCATGAAGATAGCGTGCGCGCCACCGTGGAGCGCTTGCAGGCCGCCATTTCGCACCCGTTCAGCTTGTCGCGCGGCATATTTAATGTCACCGTATCGATTGGCGTCAGCATGTTTCCGCGTGACGGCCGCGATGCCGATACGCTGATACGCGATGCGGATGCCGCGATGTACGACTCGAAAGCCAACGGCCGCGGGCAATACCGTTTCTTTGACGCGCGCCTGTACAACTTGATCAAGTCCAGAATTGCGACTGAGCATGCCCTGGAAGAGGGGTTGGCGGCCGACGAACTGCTGCTCAACTACCAGCCGCGCATTTCCGCCACCACCGGACAGTTATTGGGTTTTGAGGCGTTGTTGCGGTGGAACTCCGCGCAGCGAGGCTGGGTGCCGCCCAGCGAATTTATTCCCCTGGCCGAAGAGTCCGGCTTGATCATCCCGATCGGTAACTGGGTGATTGACCAGGCGTGCCGTCAATTGGTCGCGTGGCGTGCTAAATTCGACACCATTGTGCCGGTCTCGGTAAATGTCTCGGCGCAGCAATTTGCTCACTCCAACGTCAAGGCTATTGTTGAGGTGGCGCTCAAGCGCCACGGCCTTCCGGCCAATTTGATCGAGTTGGAGATCACCGAATCCTCGATGCTGGGCCAGGATCAGCGGGTGTATCAGGATCTCGCGGGGATCCGCGACATGGGCATAAAAATACTGGTCGATGATTTCGGTACCGGTTATTCATCCTTGTCCCAGTTGCAACGGCTTGAACTCGATGTATTGAAGATCGATCGATCGTTTATCGCCGGGCTCGATTATTTGGGGGAGAGCGAAATTATCGTGGCCGCCATCATCTCCATGGCACACGCGCTGGAAATGACGGTGGTGGCCGAAGGGGTGGAGAAGGTCGAGCAGTTGCAGATACTGCAGAGACTGGGATGCGACGAGATCCAGGGATATTTGTTTGCCCGCCCGATGCCGGCCGACCAGGTGGAAGTGTTTCTCGAGAACCCCTGGCATTTTGCGGCGCAAACAAACTACGTGCCGGTGTCCGATTCGGCGGAACAAACTTAGGCTGATGCCGCCGGTGATAGCCAAGACCCGTGCCAGTCACGGGTTTTTTTATGCGGCGGGGCGGCAGCACAAAGGCCTCGAAGCGCTGGCATTTATAAGTCGAAAATTTTGATTTTTCGGCTTTAAGCGCGATTTTTTGTTTATTTTAAAGTAATTATTTAAAAAAATATCTTCTCAAGCAGCGCAAAAATCAATTCGTTTTAATCAGAATTCCTGGGTTACTTTGAGTTTGCCGAGCCATATGCCCGATGGTTTTGTCATTGTCCGAGTAAAAATGTTTTTATGCGGGACAAATCGTCGCCGTTTATGGCCCACTATTTGTGGCCGCCCCGATTTTATGTATCTCAGATTTGATTGCGTCGATTCACCTGCTTTTGTATAGGTAGAGAAATTTCATATTTCCGTTTTAAGCTATTAATAGTATTTCTTTGCTGGAATAGATGTGAGTACAATTACCGGAGGAAAAGATCCGCGTATTTAAACCACTCCCATACTGTGAGGACGCTATGAATGTTTCGATGCCGGGGCATGTCAACCAGCCGCCGTTGGTGGCAGCCCTGATAGACCGCCCTTTATTGCAGGAGGCCTTGTCCACGGGCATCGATCAGGCCGTTTCATTGCTGAGAGAGGTGGCGCAACTCGATCTGTTGCTGGAGTCGGACGAAACCTTTGCCGCACGGTTTTTGGCCCGGGTCGCGGATGCCTTGCACGCCGCATTCGAGCAACATCAACCGGCGGCATTGCGTGCAGTGCACCGGGCGTTGTTCTTGTTATATGAACTGCATGTGGCGGATCCCGCGCAGGTCAGTTGTACTAATCAATTCAATGGTTTGTTGAATAGCGTTCGCACCCTTATCGAGCGGGCCTGGCTAGCGGCCGAAGCCCGGCAGGCACCCGATTTGGGGCGGCCGGCCACGGCGGCGGAACTGGTGGCGGCGCTGAAAAAAATCTGGACCGAACATCCGGTATCGTCGCACCCTATCTTCGATTTCCTCGAGCACGATGCGAGCCGTGAGCAGATCGTCATGTTTTTCAAAAATGACAGTGCACTCAATATCCGCTTTTTTGATTTGATCGTGCTGTCGCTGGTGGGCTCGCAGCAGGAAGTACGCAAGGAACTGGCGCAGAACTTCTGGGACGAGTCGGGGCGGGGCGAGCCGGGGCGCAGCCATGTCAGCCTGTTTCGCCATTTGCTGGATACGGTGGGGGTAGGCCAGGCGCATGACGATCATGCGTCGGTGCTGGATTGGCAAGGGCTTGCGGGTTACAACTTATTTATGCTGAGTTGCCTTAACCGTCAGCATTATTTCAAATCGCTGGGCGTGATGTCCATGACCGAACTGCTCGATCCGTCGCAATATGAAAAGCTTGCGCGCGGCTGTCGGCGTGTTGGGCTGGGCGTCGGCAGCGAAATGGATTATTACGATGAACATATCACCATCGATGTGGTGCATGGTGAAGGCTGGTTAGCCAATGTGATTGTCCCGGTGGTCGAAAGAACACCCTCCGCAATACTGGAAATCCTCAGGGGCGCGCACCTCAGATTGTCGACCTGCCAGGATTATTACGACGATTTATATGGAAAACTGGCATTAGTCTCGTGAATTTCGCGCATTAAAGCGGCGGGATAATTTTTGAGCTAACTTTGGGCGGCGCCGGTGCGGGGAGGATCCCCTGTACTTTAAATGTGGTTGGGGTTGGCGCCCCATAAACAGTAAGGCGAAGTATCTGATGGAAGACAAACGCAAGGCTGTATTGGATACGGCAACGGATTTGTTCTCGGAGAACGGTTATCACGCCGTGGGAATCGACCGCATTATCGCTGAGTCCGGTGTGGCCAAAATGACCATGTACCGTCATTTTCCCTCCAAGAGTTCTCTGGTAGTGGAGGTGCTGAAAGAGCGCACCCGGGTGTGTAAAGAGTCCTTGGCCGATTACGTGGCCGGCATTGAAGACCCCGAAGCGCGGCTTAAAGCGGTGTTTCGCTGGCACGATCAATGGTTCCGCTCGCCGTCATTTACCGGTTGCATGTTTGCCCATGCGGCGTCCGAATTTAATGACAAAGCCAACGAAATCCATCAGGTTTCGGTGGCACAAAAGCTGCAATTGATGGCGTTCCTGCGCGACATCCTCAAGCAACTGCTGAGCGCGCGCAAAGCCACGGAGTTGGCGCGGATATTTATCATGTTGCTCGATGGCGCCACCCTGATGGCGCAGATCTGCGGTCGCAAGACCTGCGCGACGGAAGCTTGGGAGGCCGCTAAAAATTTGCTGGCCGTGGCGCGCGCCGAGTCTTAGGCGCGCTCTGGGTCCGACTCAGAAAAGTGGGCATTTGGCGCATTTATTGATTATTGAAAATTGCACTTTGTATACCAGGGTACATTATGCGGAATGCCACTTTCCTGGAACCTAAGTATTGTTCAAATGATCCTATTCATATCTCTAACTTATTGAATAGAAATAATTTTGTTCAGTGTGACCAAGGTAGAGGCGGTATCGAATGCCGGTTTGCGGTTGCCATCTCGATTTTCCGATGACATGAGCGGCGGCGGGCCGCGACGCAAAGGTAGCAGTCCAGCATTTTTGACATGGTTTGGGGCAGGCACCCCATAAACAGTAAGGCGAAGCATCTGATGGAAGACAAACGCATGGCCGTCTTGAACACGGCGACGGATTTGTTCTCGGAGAACGGTTATCACGCCGTGGGGATCGACCGCATCATTGCCGACTCCGGCGTGGCCAAAATGACCATGTATCGTCATTTTCCCTCCAAGAGTTCTCTGGTAGTGGAGGTGCTGAAAGAGCGCACCCGGGTGTGTAAAGAGTCCTTGGCCGATTACGTGGCCGGCATTGAAGACCCCGAAGCGCGGCTTAAAGCGGTGTTTCGCTGGCACGATCAATGGTTCCGCTCGCCGTCATTTACCGGTTGCATGTTTGCCCATGCTGCATCCGAATTTAATGACAAAGCCAACGAAATCCATCAGGTTTCAGTGACGCAAAAGTTGCAGTTGACGGCGTTCCTGCGCGACATCCTCAAGCAACTGCTGAGCGCGCGCAAAGCCACGGAACTGGCGCGAGTATTTATCATGTTGATCGACGGTGCCACGCTGATGGCTCAAATCTGCGGTCGCAAGACTGCCGGAACCGAGGCTTGGGAGGCCGCCAAAACCTTGCTGGCTGCTGCGCGTAACGAAGCCTGAGGCGCTCCCGCACTCCCGCCGGCTGCGTCTGCGCTCCCGCTCGCAAGCCGAAGCCGCTTGCCCCGCTGCGCGGCTCTGCCCGGGCGGCCGCTGACCCCCATCTGATCCCGAGCCCTGTGACCTGTACTTTCGCAGGTGTCGCTCCATCTTTCTCTGTATGTGATTAAAAGTCACAAGTCACTCGTAAAAATATCGATTCTTCCTAATCGTCTCGCGCTGTATATTTCTCTGAAGTTGTTATTTTCCATGCATTGCCGGCCAGATCTTTCGAATCTCGACTGATGTCGTGGCGTTGCAGCCCAGAGAGGCGTTGTGATGAATTCAGCAGATCCAAAATTACCGCGGCACAGCAACCATCGGAGCCATGACCCAAGCGGTGACCTAAGCGGTGACCGCAGTGAGATGCCTCGCGCGGCCGAGACCGCCGCCCGGGAAAGCGCCGGTTTGCATGTGCCGTCCACGCGTGAATTGTTTGTGGGTTTTCTGTTCCTGGGTCTGATAGGTTTTGGCGGCGTGTTGCCGTTGGCACGGCGGATGATCGTCGAGGAGCGGCGTTGGCTGGATGGTGACGAATTTACCGAGTTGCTGGGTTTATGCCAATTTCTGCCCGGCGGCAATATCATCAATTTATCGGTCGCCGTTGGCTTGCAGTTTCGCGGCATTCCCGGCGCCGTCGCCGGGCTGGTGGGCTTGATCGCGGCGCCCTCCGCCATCGTGATTGGCTTGGGCGTGATCTACCAGCGTTTCAACGATAGCTATATTCAGCATATGTTTGGCGGCCTTGCCGCGGCGGCGGCCGGCCTGTTGGTCGCGACCGCGTTGAAAATGGCCATGCCGTTGCGCGGCAAGCCGCTGGCGCTTGCGCTTGCGGCTTTGTTTTTTGTGGCGATGGCGGTGTTGCGCTTGCCTTTGTTGCCGACCATGGCGGTGCTGGTTCCGCTCAGCATCTTCGTGAGCTGGAGGTGGATTGCATGAGCGCCGTCCTCCTTTCGCTGGCCGCGATCTTCGCCGAGCTTTCCCTGTTGGCATTCGGCGGCGGCAATACCATCTTGCCGGAAATGCAACGCCAGGTAGTCGAAATCCATCACTGGATGAGCGCCCAGGATTTCAGTGCCATGTTCGCTTTGTCGCAAGCGGCTCCGGGTCCCAATCTGATGATCGTGACGCTGATCGGCTGGCGGGTGGCGGGTTGGCCCGGGGTCCTGGTCGCCACTCTGGCGAAGTTCGGACCGTCCTCCATCGTGACCGGGCTGAGTTTGCACGGATGGCGGCGCTTCAAGGACGCGCCGTGGCGGCGCATGGTGCAGACCGGCTTGGTGCCGATGACGGTGGGGCTGGTCAGCGCCAGCGCGTGGTTGATTACACGGGCCTCCGATCCGGTGTGGAGTTTGGGTATCATTACCGCGGTGTGCGCTCTTGTCACCTTCAGGACCCGGGTGCATCCGCTGTGGGTGTTGGCGGGTGGCGCGCTGATCGGCCTGAGCGGCATTGGGCAGTTCTAATGGGTAGGCCGCAGCGAGCACTGAAGGACCGCATGGAACGTTTGGAAGATCTGCAGATTTTTGTACACACGGCCGACAATGCCAGCCTGTCGGCCGCGGCGCGTGAACTTGACCTTACCCCGGCAGTGGCGAGCGCCGCGCTGAAGCGGCTGGAAACCGCTTTGGATACGCGTTTATTGGTGCGTTCCACCCGCAGTTTGCGGCTCACGCCGGAAGGCGAGCGTTACCTCGGCTTCGCCCGTCAAGCCCTGGCCGCATTGGCGGCCGGCAAAGCCTCGATGGCGCAAGGGAAAAACCTGATCGGCGGCAATTTGTCGCTCTCGATTCCATCCGATCTTGGGCGGCATGTCCTGATGCCCTGGCTGGACGAGTTTCAGAACCGCCATGCGCAAGTACGCCTGCAAATCCGCATCAGCGATCGGCTGGTCGATATGTTCCGCGAAACGGTGGATGTGGTGATTCGTTATGGCAAGCCGGCGGATTCGACCCTGGTGGCGTTGCCGCTGGAGGTTGGTAATCAGCGTGTGTTGTGTGGCGCGCCGGCGTATTTTTCCCGGCATGGCAAACCCGTCGTGCCCGACGATCTGCTTGCGCATAATTGTTTATGTTTTATGCTCGGCGATACGATGTACAACGACTGGCGTTTCGGCACCGGCGATACCGCGCAAACGATCTCGGTGAAAGGCGACCGCATCAGCGACGATGCCGAGTTGGTCCATCGCTGGGCGGTCGAGGGCCGGGGCCTGGCCTATAAATCGAAACTCGATGTATTGCAGGATTTACGGGCCGGGCGTCTGGTCGGCGTGCTGACCGATTACGCCACCGAGCCTTACCCGCTGTATATGCTGTGTCCGCATCGGATGATGTTGTCGCCGACGGTGAATACCCTCAAGGCATTTCTCGGTGAAAAAATCGCGCGCCTGCTCAGTGCCGTGTAGTTGAAACGCGCCTCATCCTGCTGCGGGAACCGGCTGCCGGCATGGTCGCAGGCCCCGGTTCCCGGCGCACGATCAAAAACCTTCGAGTACGATTTTGCCTTTCGCGCGATGGCTTTCCAGCAGCGCATGCGCACGCTTCAAGTTGGCGGCGTTGATTGTGCCGAAGTGTTCGCTCATCGTGGTCTTCAGTTTTCCCGCATCGATCAAGGCCGCCACTTGCCCGAGCAACTCATGTTGCTTGATCTGGTCGGCGGTGTCGAACATGGCGCGGGTAAACATAAATTCCCAATGCAGCGAAACGCTTTTGCGTTTCAACAGACGCACATCGAGTGTCTGCGGATCGTCGATCAGCGCGACGCGACCTTGCGGTTGGATGATTTCCGCAATTTGCGTGAAATGCAGATCGGTTTGATTCAAGCTGGCGACATAGTCGACCGCTGGTATGCCGATACGCTTGAGCTCCTGATCCAGCGGTTTTGTATGATCGATCACGTGGTGCGCGCCCAGCTCGCGCAGCCAAGCTTGCGTTTCGGGGCGCGAAGCCGTGCCGATGATGGTCACCCCGGTAAGTTGACGCGCCAGTTGCACCAGGATCGAGCCGACCCCGCCGGCTGCGCCGATCACCAACAGGGTGGCGCGGCTATCCTGGGTTATCTGCAAGCGGTCGAACAATAATTCCCAGGCCGTGATCGAGGTCAGCGGCAAGGCTGCGGCTTCGGCGAAACCGATCTGTGCGGGCATCTGCCCGACAATGCGCTCGTCCACCGCATGCAGTTCGCTGTTGGTGCCTGGACGTGTGAGTGAGCCGGCATACCAGACCCGGTCGCCCGGCTTGAACAAGCTGACGCCCGGCCCGGTGCTGCGCACAATGCCGGCTGCATCCCAGCCTAAAACCTTGGCGGCTCCATCAGCGGGGGCGACACCGGCGCGGATTTTGACATCCACCGGATTGACTGAAATGGCCCGGACTTCGACAATCAGGTCGCGCTCTTGAGCACTGGGGTCCGGCAACTCGAGATCGATTAACGACTCTGCCTCGGTAATCGGACCGGCTTTCATATAGGCAATGGCTTTCATGCGATTTTCCTCGAAGGCGTTAAGTTTGCCGCAATAAGTTTGC
>Ga0302231_10001893_pt1 | contig 12410 bp, 11 predicted proteins | sample II_Palsa_N2_2_FD_193522 | JGI IMG/M metagenome (GOLD analysis project Ga0302231, IMG submission 193522) | Peat permafrost microbial communities from Stordalen Mire near Abisko, Sweden - II_Palsa_N2_2 | ecosystem: Environmental > Terrestrial > Soil > Palsa > Peat permafrost | place: Sweden...
CGATGAGGCGTTCTATCGCGAGCAACGGATCGACCTGCGTATCGATGCCGCCGTTGAACGCATCGACCGCGCCGCACGGCATGTCGTGGTGAAGGGCGGCCTGACGGTTCCGTATTACCGTTTGCTGATCGCCACGGGCGCCGCGCCGCGCAAGCTCACGGCTCCGGGTTCGACGCTCACCGGAGTGCATTGTCTACGCACGGTCGCCGACGCCGGGCAGATCGTCGAGGAACTGCAACCGGGTCGCCAGATCGCGATTGTCGGGGCAGGGTTTATCGGACTCGAGATCGCCGCGACGGCAGTGGCGCGCGGCTGCGAAGTGGCGGTGATCGAGACTGCTGCTCGTGCGTTAATGCGCGCCGTACCGGAAGTCGTCGCGGGATACCTGGTTGAACGTCACCGGCAGATGGGCGTCGATATCCGCTTTGCAGTGCAGGTCGAGAGAATTCTCGGCGAGCATCGTGTGAGCGGTATCAAGCTCTCTGACGGCAGCACGCTCGCGTGCGATTGCGTGATCGCGGGCATCGGCGTCAAGCCGCGCACCGAACTTGCGGAAGCCGCCGGCATCGACGTTGCCGATGGTATCGCGGTCGACGACACACTACGCACCAACGACCCGTACATCTTCGCGGCCGGCGACGTATGTTCGTTTCCGCATCGGTTGTTCCGCCGGCGCATCCGCCTCGAATGCTGGAAGAATGCTGAGGATCACGCGCGCATTGTCGCGCGCAACATGCTTGATCGCGGTGAGACCTATTCGGAAGTGCCCTGGTTCTGGTCCGATCAGTACGACATGACCATCCAGATCGCAGGCATGCCGGCCTTTGCTGTGACGACTGCTGTACGTGAAGTGGGCGAAGCCTCGCGGATCTTCTTCGGACTCGACCGCGACGGCGTGCTGGTCGGCGCCAGTGGCGTTGGCCGTGTAAGCGAGATTGCGCGCGACGTCCGCATCGCCCAGGAATTGATCGCCAGACGTGCCAACATCGATCCCACCTTGCTTGCGGACCGCCACGTCAAGCTCAAACCGCTACTGGCTGTGGAGGCGTTATGAGTCAGCGCCTGGAAATATACCAGTCGATGTGGGCAATGGAACGACGTCATACCGACGGCCACGAGCGCACGCTCGAAGAGAATGTCGAGATGATTGCGCGGGCCGGATTCGACGGCGTGAGCGTGGGTTACGCGTCTCGCGAAGGAGTCCGCGAGCTCTCCAGCCTGCTCGCCGCCACCGGTCTTCACGCGGAAGCGCAGTGCTTTCCGCGCACGGTCGACGATTTACAACCGGTGCTTGAACTCGCAACCGAATTCGGGGTTCACCATATCGATCTGCAGCCTGACGTGCGGCCGCGCCGTATCTCGGAGTGCCTGACGTTGATCGACGGCTGGACGCGGCTCGCGGAACAGGTCGATTTTCCTGTGTACATCGAAACGCACCGCGACCGGATGACAACCGATCTGTACTTCACGCTCGATCTGCTCGACGCGCGCCCTGATCTCAAGCTTCTGGGCGACATCTCGCACTACCTCGTCGGGCGCGAGTTCGCGTGGCCTGTCTCCGATGAAAACCACGCGATGATGCACCGCATTCTCGATCACTCGTGGGCTTTTCATGGCCGTGTTGCGAGCCGCGAGCAGGTGCAGATCGAAATATCGTTTGAGCCGCATCGCATGTGGGTCGAGCTGTTTCTGGACTGGTGGCGTTACGGCTTTGCCTCATGGCGGCGGCGCGCCGGTCCCGACGATTCACTCACCTTCACCTGCGAACTTGGACCCAAGCCGTACGCGATCATTGGCGCCGACGGCAACGATACGACCGATCGCTGGGCTGAGTCCTTGCTGATGCGAGACTGGATTCGTCAGCTGTGGAACGAGGTGATTCAGGAAGACGTGGCGTTGGCGGACAGTCGCTGAATCAATCGCTGAGTCAATCGCTTAAGGGAAGGTTTTCACGCAACAGCACGGTGACGGGAATCTGCAGCGCTAACGCGACGCCAGGGTCCCGGTGGTAGTGCCGCAGCACGATTTCGATCGAACGCATTGCTTCGCCGGCCGGGTTTTGGTCCAGCACGGCGTCGAGCGTGCCTTCGATCAAGAGACGCCGTGATGTTTCGTTCAGTTCGTGACCGATGAAAACCGTCGAACGGGCGCGGTCGAGCGCGACGAGTGTCGCGCCGACGCCTTCGTCACCGACTGAAATGTTGTAAATCCCGCGCAGGTCGGGATAGCGGCGGAAAGCGTTGCGAGTGAGTCTCTCGGTAACTGCCGACTGCTCGCGGCTTTCTATCGTCTCCACGATGTCGCAGTTCGGAAAGCGGTGTCGAAGCACTGAACGGAAACCGCTTTCGCGTTCTTCATGACCGAGGAAATCATGCATGCCCGTCAACACGAGCACCTTGCCGCCAGCGTCGCCGAGAAAGCGCCCCATCAGCTCGCCCGCGACGCGTCCGGCGGAGCGGTTGTCAATGCCGACGTAGGCAAGGCGGCCGGTGCCTGGGAGATCGCTCGCGAGTGTGACGACCGGCATGGTGTGGCTCACCTGACGCAATGCAGCGGTGATGTCCGGCTGCTCATACGCGACGATCACGAGCGCGTCAGCTCTCTGCGTTGCACGGCGGATCGTGTCAACCACGTGCGCGGGATCGAGACTGTCGAAGTAGGTGACAGCGCAGATCACGCGCTGGCTTTCGAACGTTTTCTGTGCGACTTCAAAGCCCTGTTTGAGCGACACGTAATACGGCACCACCGGCTGCTGCAACAGGATCGCAATGCGCAGCCAGCGCACCGAGACCGACTTGAGCGCGCGGTCGATCTCGAGCTTGCGCGCCCACTCCAGGACGCTCATCTCTTTCTCACGCGACACACCACCGCGGCCGTTCAGCACGCGGTCGACAGTCGCCTCGCTGACGCCTGCAGCCTTCGCGATGTCGGCCATGCTCGTTTTGCGGCGGGAATTACCGGGACGGACAGACGTACGGCTAGCCATGAGTTGAATCCGAAGTCCCACAGAAAGAAGAACCGACGATGACGCGATCATCGCATCACTGCGCCGGCTCATCAAGCCGGTTACCTGAAGCACCTTATAGAGCCCGCCTCAGTAGCGGGACTCATCAGGAGACAACGATGAACCCGAAAACCCCCTCAGTCCAACTTCGGCCGCTTGCCAGCCGTTTTTTGATCGCTGCCTGTGTGGCATGTTCGCTATTCGGCGCGAACACAGCGCGAAGCGCGGAGCCGCTGAACATTGTGATGGTTACGCACGGTGCCGCCACGAACGCGTTCTGGCAGGCCGTCAAAAAAGGCTTCGACGACGCTTGCGCACGCGTACAGGCGCATTGCCAGATGGTCTTCACCCAGACCGACGGTTCGATCGAACAACAAAGTGCGAACTTTCAGGCCGCGCTTGCGCGCAAACCGGACGCCATCCTGACAACGATCGTCGACGATTCGGCGCTGACTTCGATGATCAACGAGGCGCGGGCGAAGAACGTGATGGTGATCGCCTATAACGTGGACCAGAGCGGCGGCTCATCGGGGGCGGCGAAACGGCAGGCGTTCATCGGGCAAAACTTTGTGCCGGCGGGGCGCAGCCTCGCGCAGCAACTCTCCAAACAGTTTCCTAAGGACGGTCCGATCCGTGTCCTCGTCGGCGTCAGTGCGCCAGGACAGAACTGGGCGGAGCAGCGGGCGAAGGGCGTGATGCAGGGTCTCGACGACTGGAAGCGCGCCAACCCTGATCGCAAGATCGTGATCGACCGGATCGACTTGGGCACTGATCTGTCGGTGACGGGCGAGCGGGTCGGTGCGTATCTCACGGCGCATCCCGATACCACCGCGTACTTCGACATGGGTTTCTTCCATGCCGCCGTCGCACAGACGCTGAAGGATCGCGGCGTGCCGCCCGGCAAGGTGTTGCTGGCGGGATTCGACATCGTGCCCCAGGTGCTGCAGATGATGAAGGCCGGCTATATCCAGGCCGAAGTCGATCAGCAGCCCTACACACAGGGCTTCATGCCGGTGATGCAGGTGTACCTGGCGAAGTCGTTTGGTCTTGCGCCTGCCGATATCAATACCGGTGACTCGCTCGTCATGCCGGCTCAGGCTGACTCCGTCATTGCACTCGCCCAAAAGGGCCTTCGCTAGGAGACGGCAATGAAAAAACTGCTCAAGGTCTATCTGCAGAAACCGGAGCTCGCGGGCATTGTCCTCCTGGCCCTGCTGATCGCACTGTTTCAGTTCCGCTCGCAGATGGTGTTTCTCAGCGCGGAAAACGTGCGGGGCATTCTGGGCGTGCTACCGGAGGTCGGACTCGTCGCCATTGGTGTCACGTTGCTGATGATTTGCGGTGAGTTCGATCTGTCGGTTGGGTCGGTGTTCGCGCTCACGCCGATGTCGATCACGCTGCTCGTCAATGCGGGCGTGCCGTTCTGGCCAGCCTTCCTGATCGGGTTGGTTGTCGCGGCGGCTATTGGCCTGATGAACGGACTGATCACGCTCGTCTTCAACATACCCAGCTTCATTACGACGCTCGGCATGCTGTTCATTGTGCGGTCGCTGACGGTGGTGTTGTCGGGCGGCTTTCCCCCAAACCTGCCAATCGACCAGATGCCCGCGCATCTGTTTGTGAGTTTCATCGGACCGGATGGCCTCTTTCGAGCATCGTTCCTATGGTTCATCGGCATTGGCGCGGCAGCGGCGATATTGCTGTCCGTGACCAATCTGGGTAACTGGATGAAGGCGACGGGTGGCTTTCTCGAAGCGTCGATCTCGAGCGGGGTCCCGGCGCGGCGCGTGAAACTCTTTTCGTTTGTGCTGTGCGCAGTGCTCGCGGGATTCGCCGGGATGATTCAGGTGCTGCGGCTTGGCGCCGCCTTGCCGTCGATCGGCGACGGGCTGGAACTCCAGGCAGTTGCGGCGGCGGTGATTGGGGGAACCGCGCTTTCCGGCGGTATCGGCAATGTGCTCGGGGCGGTGGTCGGCGCACTGCTGATCCGCGTGATTGACAACGGTCTCGTGCTCACGCAGGTCGACGCGAACTGGTTCAAATTCGCGGTTGGCAGCCTCACCATCTTTGCCGTGGTCGCCAACGCCTGGATGCGCCGCACGGCGCGACACCTGAAGGTGCAGCTATGAACACCATTTCAACCGATGCCCGGGATCTGCTTTCCTATCCGCATGAGAGTGTCGACGTGGGTCGTGCTACAGCGCCACTCATGGCCGTGCGCAATCTGCACAAATGGTATTCGGGCGTTCATGCGCTCAATGGCGTGAGTCTCGAGTTCAAGCGGGGCGAGGTGGTGGGTTTGCTGGGCGACAACGGTGCAGGCAAGTCGACGCTCATCAAGATTCTCTCCGGTGTGCACCGGCCCGACGGCGGCGAGATATTGTTCCAGGGCCAACCGGTACGGATCAATTCGCCGAAGGCAGCCATGCAACTAGGTATCGAGACGATCCATCAACACAACTCGCTGGTGCCGAATCTCTCGATTGCGCGGAACCTGTTCATTGGCCGCGAGCCGTTGCTCTTTTCACTGTTCGGCATCGGACCAATGGACCATGGCCGCATGCGAACCGAGGCCGTCAAGGCGATCGCCGATGTCGATCTGCATCTGCGTTCTGCTGAAGCGTTGCTCGGCGAGCTGTCAGGCGGTCAACGCCAGGGCGTGGCAATCGCACGCGCGATGCATTTCAAGTCGAAGCTGCTGATCCTTGACGAACCGACTAATCATCTGTCGGTCAAGGAAACGCAAAAGGTGATCGGCTTTGTTCGTGGGCTATCGGAGCAGGGCATCACCGGCGTGTTTATCAGCCATAACCTGCAGCACGTCTTTCATTCGTGTGATCGCATTGTCGCGATGGCGCGTGGTGAGGTCGTGCTCGACCGGCCGATAGGACAGACCTCGATCGAGGAAGTCACTGAGCTGCTTTGATCAATCTTTCACAGGGGAAAAGCGTATGGGACAGTTCGATGCAAAAGTGGCCGTCGTTACCGGCGGCACGCAGGGGCTCGGCGCGGCAATCGCGAAGTTGCTCGTCGAGCGCGGCGCGCGGGGTGTGGTGATCTGCGGGCGCTCAAAGCAGAAAGGTATTGGGAAGGCCGCTGAACTCAGCGAGTTGAGCGGCGCCGAGGTGCGTTTCGTTGAGGCCGATCTGACGCGTGTGGACGACTGTTGTGCGGTCATCGCTGCCGCCGATAAACACTTCGGCCGCGTAGATGTGCTGGTGAATGCGGCGGCGATGACGGACCGTGGGACCATTCTCGACACCAGTCCCGACCTCTTTGACCGAATCTTTGCGACTAATGTGCGTGCGCCGTTCTTCCTGATGCAGGAAGCTGTCAAGGTGATGCGACGCGAGCGCACCGAAGGCGCGATCGTCAATATCTGCTCAATGTCTGCTATGGCCGGACAACCGTTTATTGCTGCGTATTGCGCATCGAAGGGCGCTTTGGCGACGCTCACGCAGAACACCGCGTACGCGCTGTTGCGCAACCGGATCCGTGTGAACGGACTCAATCTCGGCTGGATGTCGTCCGATGGCGAAGATCAGATCCAGCGCACCTATCACGGCGCGCCGGACGACTGGCTTGAACGCGCCATGGCCGCGCAACCGTTCGGCCGTCTGATCGATCCTGCCGAAGCAGCGCGTGCAGTCGCGTTTCTCGCCAGTGACGAGTCGGGTCTGATGACCGGGTCGATGGTGAACTTCGATCAGTCCGTGTGGGGCGGCTTTGATGACACACCGCATCCGCAGAAGCCGCTTTAGTGTGGCGTCACATCCTGCTCGATGAAAACCTATGCGCAAGCAACGCCCCTAAAGGAAAGGATCAATGAAAACGAAAGCAGCCATCGCATGGAAAGCCGGCGCACCGCTGACAATCGAAGAAGTCGATCTCGAAGGTCCGCGCGCCGGTGAAGTGCTGATCGAAGTGAAGACGACGGGCATCTGCCATACCGACTACTACACGTTGTCGGGCGCAGACCCGGAGGGCATCTTCCCGGCGATTCTCGGTCATGAAGGTGCCGGCGTGATCGTCGACGTCGGTCCTGGCGTCGGCACGCTCAAGAAGGGCGATCACGTGATTCCGCTCTACACGCCGGAATGCCGCCAGTGCAAGTTCTGCCTGTCGCGCAAGACCAACCTGTGCCAGGCGATTCGCTCCACGCAGGGCAAAGGCCTGATGCCGGACGCGACCTCGCGCTTTTCTTTGGATGGCAAGCCGCTGTTTCATTACATGGGCACGTCCACGTTCTCGAACTACATCGTCGTGCCGGAAATTGCCGTGGCGAAGGTGCGTGAAGACGCGCCGTTCGACAAGATCTGCTACATCGGCTGCGGCGTGACGACGGGCGTGGGCGCCGTCGTGTATTCGGCCAAGGTCGAGGCGGGCGCGAACGTGGTGGTGTTCGGTTTGGGCGGCATCGGCCTGAACGCAATCCAGGGCGCGAAGATGGTGGGAGCGGACAAGATCATCGGTGTCGATATCAACCCGGGCCGCGTCGAACTGGCGAAGAAGTTCGGCATGACGCACTTCATCAACCCGAGCGAAGTCGAGAACGTGGTCGACCATATCGTGCAGTTGACCGACGGCGGCGCGGACTACTCGTTCGAATGCATCGGCAACACCAAGGTGATGCGACAGGCTTTGGAGTGCACGCATAAGGGCTGGGGTCAGTCATTCATCATCGGCGTGGCGGCAGCGGGCGAAGAAATCAGCACGCGTCCGTTCCAGCTGGTGACGGGCCGCGAGTGGAAGGGCTCGGCATTCGGCGGTGCGCGTGGCCGCACCGATGTGCCGAAGATCGTCGACTGGTACATGGAAGGCAAGATCAACATCGACGATCTGATCACGCACCGTCTGCCGCTCGAACGCATCAACGAAGGCTTCGACCTGATGAAGAAGGGCGAGTCGATCCGCTCGGTGGTGCTGTATTAGGCAACGTGCCAACCGTCTCTTTTTCGCTTGCAGCAAGTGTCAATTCACTGGCGGCTCCACTTGCCAGTGACTTTTCCCACGAAGGTATGAGTGGGCGATATGGGCCCGGTGCTCATATCGTTTTCTTCGGTACGGTTACGCCTGCGTCTACTAGCAGTCAGGCGGCTCGTCGGTCATCAGTGCCGGCACTGTTAGACACCCTTAGTCGCCGCGTGTAAGCGCATCAGGGCTCGTTGCCTGCCCCACTGCGGGCGTTCGCATACCCGTGAGGGGCTTGTAGGCGGGTGGGCAGGTAAGCGTGCTTCGTCTCATCGTGTGTCCCAAACCGGTACGTCTTACCGACGCCGATGATCTGAAGCGGTGATCACGTCCGTCGACGGTACGGCGATAGATGCTCCTGCCAAGCCACGGCACGAACGGATACTCCGCATAAGCGTTACTGCCGATATATATCCAGTTGTGCAGAACGGCTGCACGATGATTCCCTGAAGAAATTGAAAAGGAGAACGGGTCGGGCGAGAAGCCCGGAGGGCGAGGTTGGCTCGGGGCGGACAGCTTCCTGGATGCGTCGAGGTATCCATAGGTATAAGCGCACTATGTCCACGTAGAACTGCGGCGGCCGTTCGTACAATAGTTTTCTGGGAGTCGTCCGTTTATCTTGATCCCATGGACTTAGCGATTTCATGTGAGTGTCAGCCATGTCAAACGTTGTGCGTAGCTCCCTCTGCTTGAATAGTGGCAAATCGACACGAGGGCTGCTGACATGAACGCGCTCGAAAAGTGGCACAACCGCCCGCTGCAGGTTCGTGTGTTGGATCGCTGCGATGAATGCGGCAAGTTGAAGGAAGATGTTCGGAAGCACGTGAACCTTTGGCCGAATATTACCGCCGTCTGCTGTGCGGAGTGCTTCGCCGAAATGACCACGGAATGCATCGGATTTGCACTCTACAAGTAGCCAATGAAGACCGCAATGAGATAAATCCTTCCGCATCGGCGACAGCCCACACGGTGACGGTAACGATAGAGGAAGAGTACCAGATGAAGTTCCTATCGCGGGGCATGAGGTCGGTGCTGAACATTAGATACCCTCGCTTCACCGCCATCGAATTGTGGGTCCTCGTCGTCTCCATCATCATCGCAGCGGCAATACAGATGTGAGTGACCCGTCGATGGTCTCGTCAATACCCTGTCTGAAATCTGGAATACGTCCACGCGTGCCGACGTCATGAGCGACGTTCGCACACGGTTTTTTCGCGGAATATTGGAAAGACATTTATGATCGGCTTACGTTTGATTTCGGCTGCGGCTTTCTTTGGTTTCGCTGGTATCTGTCACGCCCAATCCCCAGCGAAGGTTCAGGATGCTGGCGTCGAGGCGAATCCACCGTCCATCACAACGTGTGTCGCATGTCACGGTGCACAGGGCGCAGGCACGGTAAGCGGCGGCCCGCGACTTGCGGGCCAAAATCCGGATTATCTCGCGCATGCGCTCGCAATGTTCAAGGCAGGCACGCGCGCGAGCGACACCATGCAAGCGGTCGCACGCAACCTTTCCGATAGCGATATACACAATCTGGCGATGTTCTTTTCAGAGCAGAATCCGCCGCTTGCCGCCGGAGCCGCTCCACCGTCGCAGAGCCTGGTGATCGCCGGAAAGCAACTCGCCGAGATGGGTGCTGGACCCGACATCCCTGCCTGTTTCAGCTGTCACGCGGCGGGTGGCAAGGGCAACGGCGCGCGCTTTCCAGGCATCGCGGGCGAGCCGGCGGCGTTTGTCGTCGCCCGGTTACACGCATTTCAGTCACGCGCGAAGGGGAAAACGCCGGCGCCAGGTTCGATGACGGCGGTCGCGGCGATGCTGAGCGACACGCAGATTGAAGCGGCCGCGGCTTACCTTTCGGTAGCCAGACCTTGATAGGCGACATAGACGGTACCTCCGAAACGATCCCGGCTATCGCCCTCACGCTTACAGGTCTTGTCAACAGGGCGATGGTTCTGATGACGCCCGCTGCCTGACCGGCTATGTCAACCGGAAACCCAGTGCGGAGCCATTCAGCCCGGAATATTTTCGCGGATCACGACAACTTCTCGATTTCGGCTACGTTCGACCGCCGCGGAAACGAGCCAAAGCACCAGGCCGCCGATTGCGAGAAGACTCCCCACCCATCCTGGCGCCGTCCATCCGTATCCCGCAGAGATGGCCATGCCACCGAGCAACGGTCCGAGTGCGTTGGCCGTGTTAAACGCCGAGTGATTGAGCGCTGCTGCGAGGCCCTGGGCATCTCCAGCCACGTCCATCAACCGTGTCTGGAGAAGCGCTCCCAGTGAGCCGCCGATACCAATCAGGAACACATCAAGCGTGATGGTCCAGACATGGGCGGCCATTAATGGGAATAGTGCCAGAGATGCTGCGCTCCAGACCAGCACCGCGCCGGTAGTGCGCATCAGGGCTCGATCAGCGAGTATCGGTACGACAATGTTGCCGATCGTAAAGCCCAGGCCAAGGACGCTTAGAACGACCGGAGCCGATTGCGCTGAAACGCCGGTCACCGCGCCAAGAACATTGGCCAGATACGTATAGACGGCAAACATCCCACCGAATCCGACCGCACCGATGCCGAGCGTCAGCCACACCTGTGCGCGTCCAAGTGCTCCGATCTCTCGCAGCGGGCTGGATTTCGCATCGGCCGGCTGCGCCGGTGCCAATAACCGTACCAGTGTCATCGTAAGTATGCCGAACAACGCAACGAGGCCAAAGCTCCAGCGCCAGCCAACGGCCTGCCCTAGCCAGTTGGCAAGTGGAACTCCCAAAATGGTCGCAGACGTCAACCCAAGAAAAACGCGTCCTACCGCTGCCGTTCGACGATTCTCAGGAACAACGGAGGTCGCCATCAGCGCCGCGGCTCCGAAATATGCGCCGTGAGGAAGCCCGCTAAGAAAGCGGAAGACCAGCATCCAATGGTAAGTAGGCGCCAGGCCGCTCATCCCATTTGCAAGCGCAAACATGGCCATCAGGATGGTCAATAACGTACGCCGTGCAACCCGCGCAGCCACTACCGCAATGACCGGCGTGCCCACGACGACGCCCAGCGCGTATGCACTGATCACATGACCCGCCGTAGGCGCGTCGATTCCAAAGTCTCGCGCGAACATCGGCAACAGGCTCATCGTCGCGAACTCGGTGGTTCCGATGGCAAATGCGCCAAGGGCGAGCGCAAACAAGATCCAACCGCCCGTTAGCGTTTTGTTACCAGCGTCACTCATTGCTTGTCCTCAGGCAGCCTATGCAGCCTCATCAATCATTCCACGCACGACGCGGGCTCATGCGGACTCAACCACGTGCCGTTCATGCGGCCATGAATTTGCCACACGAACGGTGTTGCGCGTGGATCGCATTTGCGCCTAAGCGTACGGCATCGCGAGCAGAATAAGTGCCGGCTGTTGCGTGCGGTTGTGCAGCGCGCGCCGCTCGTTCGGTTCGAGGCGACACGAGTCATGCCGCCCCAGTGCGACTTCCCCGGTGTCGGTCTGAACGTTGACAGTGCCTTCGAGGACGACGTAGTGTTTCTCGACCCCGGAGCCCGACAACGTCGTATGGCCGCCTGGCTCGATGGTCGACACCCCGAGCCAGAGCGACTGCGACGGCCCCGCCTCATGTCCTTGCAGACGCACGCACTGCATACCGAAGTGGTTGTCCGGGAAGTAGGCGGGTGCCTTGCTGAAGCGCGTGACGTTCATGGCTTGAGCAGCACGCGATGTTGCGCGCCGTTAAACACGATACGGTACGCGTCTGCCGCCTGTTCAAGCGGAAATACATGGTCTTCTACAATCGGAAATGGCTTCAAGGCGCCGCGCTCGAACGAACCGGCGAGACGATCGAGTATGGCCGCGCCTTCGACGCTGTCGAGCGCAAGCGTATCGACGCCGACGTAGGTTCGTTGGCCGCGGTAGAACTCGAGAATGTCGAACGGTACCGCGCGCTCGATCGTCGAGATAAAGATCTGGGTGCCCCGTAGCGCCATTGCGCGGTTTGCCTTATCGAAGTAAGGGCTGCCGACCGTGTTGAAGACGATGTCGGCGCCATGGCCGCCGGTGAGATCGCGTACGACGTTGTCCAGATTGTCGGCCGATTCGATCATCGTGACATTGCCGTTCGCGTGACCGACGTACGGTGGGGCATTGCGTTCGACCCCGAACACCTGGGCGCCCGCCAGCGTGGCCAACTGGATCGCAGCCTGACCGACCTTGCCGTTCGCGCCGAGCACGAGTACCACCTTGCCCTCCGCGGCACCGCCCGCGCGGCGCAGGCCTTCGGCGGCGGTCACGAAGGGCACGCCGATTGCGCCAGCTTCGTCCATCGACAGGGCGGCGGGCTTCTCGCGCACGCTCGCAACCGGTACGACGACATAGTTTGCGTGAGCGCCATTGTTGCGAATGCCGAGTTCGCCGCCACTGCCCCAGACTTTTTTGCCAAT